>Ga0182024_10021776_pt1 | contig 11605 bp, 15 predicted proteins | sample P32metaG_FD_120480 | JGI IMG/M metagenome (GOLD analysis project Ga0182024, IMG submission 120480) | Permafrost microbial communities from Stordalen Mire, Sweden - P3-2 metaG (Illumina Assembly) | ecosystem: Environmental > Terrestrial > Soil > Wetlands > Permafrost | place: Sweden: Stordalen... | reverse complement strand
GAAATCTTGTTCTTTAAAAAGAGCCGGGCTTCGTGTTTTGATTTTCCGAATGGCGCCGACGATACTCGCAACGTCCGGCTTGCCATCGGCGCCCAGCTTGGCAGTTTTTAATTCTTCGGGGAAAGCTCGTAAAATGTCGGGGTCAATTACCCCACAGCGCTCGGCCTCTTCGAGAAGGGCAGATTGTAGAAGTTCCTCAGACATGGTATCTCCTAGTATTTAGAACGGGGCAAGCCCGCGTGAAACAAAATAAGCGTAGCGCTGCGCGAATAGGCGCTTTATTGCAGGGAAGCCGCGCGCCTCGCGCGCTTTAAGTGCGTTGCGACGGTTAGTTTCGCCGCCTTTTATAGAGCCAAGACGCCGGTTTTCGGCTACCATTGCGGCGTATTTGCGTTCCTCTTGCTCGTAGAGTTCTTTCCGCGCTTCTTCCGCGCGAACAATATCTTTAGCCCGTTGGACGCAATGCTTACAGGCGCCATAACTGATTTTGCGTTTGCAGTCCCAACAGTCTTCGGCTTTTGGATAAAATGTTATAACCGGCGTCGGTGGTTTTTTTATCGGCGGTGGCGCCCCAAGATACGCAAGCCGGGCGTTAATACTCTCGCGCAAGGCCAAAGAACGTATTACGCTTTCCTTAAGTATGCCGGGGTCTAATTTCGCAAGCTCCTCATCGCTCCAATCCGGGAACAGGTGCGCTTTGCGATATTTTTTCGCTAACCGCTTTTTAAGTATTTGTTGGCGTTCTTCGAACGTAAGGCCGTCTGCGCCAATCATAGAGTTACATTCGCGACAGGCCGGGACTTCGAATGGAGGGTAGCGCCATCGCAATCCTTGCGAGTAAAGCCGCTGCCGTAATGCAACGGCGGGAATATGGTCCTTTGAATCGGCTATCAGGCCGCAATAAACGCAACGTTTCAATTCCAAAATAGAATCAATCTCCTAAATAAAAAACAACCCCAGACCCTAAAGAGCGAGTTTGCCGGGAATCCTTATCGGGAACCATGGTTCTGAGAATCCGAGGCCCAGAATGACTCAATACTCGCTCAGCGCGCCCGGCTTTCAGAAACTAAGGAGTTCTCTTGTATTCTGGGGCAAAGAAGGGCATTCTCACGCGGCGGGTTGCTTGCGAGGGCGGCTTGCCGCGAGACGGGCTCCGGCTGCAGCGTTGGCGGCAAGCTGGGCGACTGTTTTCGGGCCTCGCTTTGCGGGTTGCCGGAAACTCAGAAGCGCCACCGGCATCTCGAAGGTCGCCCATGCCGTCGTACCATGCATGCCCGAGTCGATTTCTTTCGCCCCCCGGTTCCGGCGAAGTTTCGTAATGACCGTCCTCTGATGCGTATTAATAGATACGATGTCGTCCGCATCAGACATCAAAATAATTGTTTCCCGCTCCTCGGGTAAAAGGGCCATATTTCCACACCTCAATTATTTATGGTTCTGCTCGCCAATTTCAGGCCCTTGGGACAATTGGTAAAGTGCCGCCCGTTCTCGCGCCTCTCTGTCGGCGCGCAAATCCTGGCATATCCGGCATTTACAATGGCGCTCCAAAATTTCGGGTTCAACCTTCCTGCCTGCCGTCGCCATAAAAGAATTCTCCCTGAATATAAAACGGGCTAGAGTTTAAAATTTTCTTTGCATCGGAGGCAGGCGTGCCGCGCCATCTCCCTGCCTATATCCGGTCGGGGGGAGGGGGCTATTCTTGCGCCTCTCGCCCTATCGTATTAGCCCGCACTTAGCGCACTCGATTGCATGCCATTCTTGCCGCATTCCTTGGCGTGCAGCGCGTTCTACTGCAGTCGGATGACATAAGAGCCGCGCGACTTACGTCAGCGCGTTAGAACGCCTTATTCCGTCGCGCCGCCTGAGACGAAAGACATGCGTCTTGCCTGCGCGTCGACGTTATTGTTGCTGTTACAACCCTCGCAACGCCCGACCCGAAAGGTGTAACAAGTAGCATGAAAACCAAAATCGTATCGTACCTGAGAGTCTCGACCGCGCGTCAGGGCGAGAGCGGCTTGGGCCTTGACGCCCAGCGCGCCGCCGTCGAAGCCTTCTGTAAGCGCACGAGTTCAACGATTGCGCGCGAGTTCGTTGAAGTCGAGAGCGGTCGTCACGATGACCGCCCCAAGCTCGCAGAAGCGCTCGCCTTTGCCCGTCGTTCCAAAGCTACGTTGCTCGTCGCCAAGCTCGACAGGTTAAGCCGTTCCGTTCGGTTTATCGCCACCGTTATGGATAGCGGAGTCGAGTTTGCCGCCGCCGACATGCCCGACGCCAATCGGATGCTGTTACATATTCTCGCTGCAATCGCTGAGGGCGAAGCCAAAGCGATTAGCGACCGCACAAAAAGCGCTCTTGCCGCCGCTAAGGCGCGTGGGACGAAGCTCGGGACCCATAACCCTTCGGTCCCTGTTCTCACGCTGCAGGCGGCTCGTAAAGGCCGCATGCTGGGTGCTTCAGCTAATCGTCAACAGGCATCGAAAGCCTACGAAGACTTGGCGCCCTATGCGATGACCCTTCGCGATTCCGGTTTTTCGCTGCGCGCTATCGCGGAGCGCTTGAACTCTGACGGGCACCGTACCCGAACCGATGTGTCCTGGTCGCAAGTCCAAGTCTCGCGAATGCTCGCCCGCGCTTAAGCCGCCTCGCCTTTATCCGAACGCCCTGGGCTTAACGCCTGGGGCGCTTTAATTTGGCTAGAAACGGCGTGCAGCGCGTCCTGAACGCTCTTTCCGGCTGCGAGTTCATCATGCATGACTTGAAGGGCGAGCAGCGAGGCTGTGGGCCATCCCGCGTATAGGTTCTGGGTTCGCGCGTCCACATTCACGACCGTATCCGGTCCCAGAAGCCCGGCAATTTTGCAAAACATCTCGATTGAGCGCTGCGTCCGGTCCACTGCCAAAAGCGCGAGGCGCGCGTCATTACTCTCCTGCGCGTTAATGGCAACCGATTCGGATATATGAAGGTTCCGCTCGGCGCGCTTCAGGATTTGCTCGTTCGTTAGCGCCTCGCTCGACTCGCCTACTAATTGCAAGCAAGTCGGGCAGCGACCATCGGGAAGGGATTTCTTGCCGGGCCTATTATGCGAGCCAATCCCCGAGGGTCTTGAGGCGCGTTTTTCTGTTGGACGGCCTGTATGATTCGTCATGTGGCGATGAAGGGCAGACTTCTTAATCCCCTCGAATCGGGAACAGACGTCGACCAACGGAACGCCTTCGCCTATTGCGCGCTGGATGGCCCCAACCTCGGGATGTCGGCAAATACTGCAGGCTCGGCCCCCCGTCATTTTTTCTTCCGAGGCGCTTTCTCTTCCGATACCCGAGGCGCCCAAAGACTGCGCTCGGCTTCGCGTTTTGAAAGCGCCGGTTGTGCCTTGGCTTTTTCGCCTTTTTGGTTCCGCTCTCTAAATCCCATGTTATGCGGCCTCCGCGATGATAGACTCGGCGCGTTGGACTACCCTCGCCGCGCGGCGCTCGTTCAATAGCGCTTGGACTGCGGCGAGGTCCGAGACTAGGGAATCCATGTCTCCGCGCTCCAAAAAAACTGTTGCCTCAAAATGCATTTTGTTCGCTCCACTCGCGACTGCGTGTTTTCTCCCTGTACCCGACCATTGTTTCAAGAGTAACGCGTTGCATGCAATATGCCCCTTAAAAAGGCGCAAGCCCGCGACTGACTCGATAATCGTAATGCTGCGCGAAGAGACCTTATTAACTCCCTTAGCGCAAGAATGCGGGCCCTACAACAGGCGCGCGATGGCGATATGACTCTTGATACTCTAGGGCATGCTAAAGTTTTACCTGAAGCCCCCAGGGGCATCAGCGGGCGCGTGCTACGTTGAGGCAAAGCTCAGGCGAAATATACGGCAAGCCCGTCATCGGAGAATTCGCAATCCCCCGGAAAATACAGCGCGGACAAACCATCGTCTTCAGGCATGTACATTGCGGCGCGCCCGCTTCCATCTGGGAACCTGACGAAAAACCCTTTTGAATCTTTCTTTGGGGGCGTTATGGTCCTGCCATCAAATGGCCCGCCAATCAATTTGATTTTGCTCACCACGGACTCTGGTTTTTCAATCATGTCGATAGCCGCCAAAAGAACCCCTTTAATATCCTGGACTGCAAGATTGTACGATTGAACTTCGAGCGGTTGACCCGCGCCTTCCGCCTCCTGGAGAGCAATCAGCACTAACTTGGCGCTCTCGTCTTGTGCGTCAAGCCATGCCTTTGCGATTGTTTTGAATTCTGAAGCTGGTCGATTAATCACAGGCCAATCTCCTTACCGTAAGCGATGGGGGCTTCTTCGGATTCAGGCGACGAGACTTTAGTCTCCGATTTTTGAATAGGGTCGATGAACGTATACCGGTTCGAAGTATTTGCGCGCCGCTCGATTGTAATAATGCCCGCCGCCTCAAGGCTCGCAAGCGCTGCGCGGACTTTGGGCAGTTCTGCCGGTTGCAGTCCCAGGTCGCGAACGAGCATCGGCAGGCTCGGCGTGGCGGTCCCTGACCTGTTCTTGTAAGTCTCCAAGGCGGCAAGTACGCTGCGTTCGAATGCCCCTAGCGCGCAGCGCTTACAACTGCACTTTTTCTTCTTGACGGGCCGAATGATTGCTTCTGCCGCGCTTACGGGGCTTGCCCACTCCTCGACAATCGCGCGCAAATTCCCGTAGCCGTTCGCATCGACCGCAAGCTCGGCCTTGACTTTGGCGGTCACCTCTGGCTCGCAGACTATATCAATCCGGTCTGCCTGAAGGGTAAGCCTGCCGCCTGCGGCGCGAATCGTTTCGAAGATTTGCGTTGCATTCATGTTATTTGCTTCCTACTAGCTCGGGTGTATTTGTGGATGAATCGCTTAAATCCAAATCAGGTTCATCATGCACATGAATCATGCTAACGTATTTGTCAAGCTCGCTTAGGTCGGAAGTTGGGTCAGGGTCGCTCTCACCCCATATGCCTCTTGCCCTGTTGAATTCAGGCAAGGTCATGGAGTACCAGCTATCAAGACTCAGACGAGTTTGGACTTGACTCAAGAAGTTTTCCGCCTGAGCATGATGCTTTTCGACATCCAAGCCTGAGGGAGAAAAAGAAATATCTTCGGCTAAAAAGTGACAGAGCGCCCGAAGACCCAATTCCCCATAAATCCCAAAGCGCTTGTTCTTATTTTCATCCAGCACTTCTTTCGGTTTCCTATGGTTTTTGCAAAAACAGCACGACCCAGACGACGAGCGAAGCGAGGAGTCTGGGGGAATAGATGAATAGGACGAATGATTTAAATTAGGTCGAGAAGATATAGACTCGCGAAGCCCCTTGCCGTCTTGCTCGACTTGCTCGACCGAAGTTAGAATATGGAATTTTGGAATATGGTTCATAGAGACTCGCGTAAGCGAGTCTCGCATGCCGTCTTGCCTACCAAAATTCTTGAATGAATCTTCTTCTTCCAATTTTTCAGAAACTTCTTCCTCTTGCCTAGAATTACATGAATTCATGTCTTCTGAATTACTTGCAGGCATGCTTAATTGCTTAATTGCTAATTGCTCTTCATGCATAATTTGCTCTTCATGCATATTTGCAGACATGCCGTCTTGCTCAATTTGCATATTTGCAGACATGCCTTCATGCATGTAGCTAGTAATAGATAAGCTAGGCGGCGCCGATTTTTCATGCTCAACCACGAGGGGATTTTCCGCGACATGGGTGTCGTGAGCTTGCGACATGGGTGTCGCGACTGGACTCGCGACATGGGTGTCCGCGACGCCAGCGGCGTACTCCGCGACATGGGTGTCCGATTTCTTTGCGGTTCTGACCGTATCAATCTCCATTCCGGCGAGGTCCTTAATGGTCAGAACCTTGCCGTTCGCCTCGACAATTTCAATTCGCCCGCGCTCCACAAGTCTTTTAATATGTCGTTGGGCGGTCCTCTCCGACCGGTGCACGTTCTTGCCGATTGTCTCTGCGGTTATTTTGTTGACCATATGGTTGAAGGCCGCGTTGGCGATTGAAATGTAAATGCCGACCGTAACGAGGCCGTCCGCGCCATCGTTGTCCATGTCTTTAAGGATGCAATCGGGAAGTTGTACATAGCGCCCTGATGGCTTGACGAGTTCCGTGGATTCATGTATCATTGTCTTGCAAACACCGCTCGGGAACAATCGCCCGGGCGGTTTCCTTTTAGGTCAAAAAGTAAATTATGCGCTTGCTCTTTGTCTTGTCGCCCGTAAGGCCAGCCCCTACGGAGGAAGTATACAAAACTTCATCGTCTCGCCGCCTCGCGGAAAACTTCGAGGACCTGCGGGTCGACCGTCACGCCCGGGCCCAGGTCAATCGCCCGCGTTGAATTGCGCCATGCTCGGGCAACCGCTCTCCGAAATTCTTTCGGCGCCCCCAATGTCTGCGAAATTAGGTCTACGTCGGTCGCGCTCAATGCCAGCAAGTCTCGGTCTCGAAATCGCGATTGCCGAACGGCGCCGCCGCATGTCTTCGAGCAAAATGAAATCTGTCTGCCCGTCAGAAGATTCGAACAGCCTGGGCGCCGACAGATGGGCTCGTCGGAATCCACAAGCTGAATGCGTACAACAGGCGCGACAACAGGCGCTGCCCATTGCGCCAGTCGTTCCGCACATGCTAAACAATGGCGCGACGATTGCGCGCATTGCTGGCAGTTACAGAGGCCGAGCGCGTTCAAAGAATGCGGGGCCTCGTCCCAGCGCCTCACTTGCCATTCGCGCTCTCTTTCCGCTGATTAGCAATAAATTGTTCAAGCTCGGCACGCTCGATTCGAACGAGCTTGCCGACACGAATTCTGGTAAGCTCGTTCGAATCTAAAAGGCGCCAAATTGTGCGCTGGCAAACGTCAAGAATTTGCGCCGCATCGCGGACGCGCAATAATTTTTCCATGGTTACACACCCTGCGTACAGACTGAAGTACGCCTCCTCTTAGGGTATCAAGAACCATACCCCTTATGTCAATATGCCTGTACGGCTTGACATGCCGAGCGCGTTACGTCCACTGTCCCGCGTTCTGTCCCGCACGATTGTCCCGCATGCATAATCCGGCGCGAAACTTCCGGCGCGACATGAAAGAGCGCGCCGCCCGACAGACAGCGCGTTTTGGTGCTCACCCTTCGCGCCGCTGACGGAGCACCGTCGCCTGCATGCCCTAATCACAAAAGGGCCGCGAAGGAATTCTTTTAGCGCGTCATGCAGCGATTGGAGTCTGGCGCGCTTTTACAACAGGCGCTTCGGCTCCCCAGACTTCCCACGAAGAATCATGCCGATGGCGCGCGAACAATTCCAACTTCCGCAAATTGACGCCAGGATACATGGATTCGATTAGGGTATAAATCTCGTCTGGCTTTTTACTATGCCCGCGCAAGGGCGCATGTACGACAGAATTGGGCTTGCAATGCGTTGGGGGAGTCGGGAACTTGCCGCGCAGCCCCACCAGTAATTGTTCATGCTGATTTCGCAGCCAATGACCCAGACCTGCCTTTCCTTCCTTGCACCATATCGCAGAAGTGCGATACTCAAAACCATACGCGCGCATTAATTCGAGCGCCTCGGGTAGCCTTGGGGAAGTCGTCCACATAAATATGATGGCTTTGTCGGCCGCCAATCGCTGCACCTGGGGCGCCAATGCTAATAACTCGGCCTGCGTCATTTGCGGGTAAGGCACGGGGCGCGATACAGACGGGCAGTCTTCTTTCCATGGCGGGTCGATATAAAAAAGCTGATACTTTCCCTTGACTGTTGCGAGACTTGCCGCGCCATTCAGCTTGCGCTTATTGCTGACAGCCTGGGCTTCCAGCGCGACGTTTATATGCTTCGGATTCGCAGCTTTTTTTGCAAGGATTTGCAGGCGCTCTCGACTCGTATTCAACTTTAGAAGCGCAGTCGCTTCAACTATCTTTATGCGCCCATCGCGAACCGCTTTCGCAACCTCTGGGTCTTCTGCGAGAATCCCTTTCGCATCCTGAATGTATCGCGCAGAGACTCCGAACGTCGCCGCCGCATGGTCGCGCGCCCTGCCTTGTTTCTTTGGGTCGGGCAATTTTGCCCTACCCTGCCGCATCCGCTGTTTTGCTTCAACTTCTAGCCGAGGGAGTAAGTCTGCCGCTAGAATGGCGCGCTGACAGCCCGTAAGGTGTCTATGCATGACGTTGGCCGATATAACCAGCGCCAAGGGCTCCATTCCCTTATAGGGCTCGAAGCGCGGCGTTATGCCCGCCTTCTGACATGCGGCGAACCTGTTGCGCCCATCGAGAATGCGCCCCTCGTAAGTCGTAATGGGATGCAGTAGCCCGTTCCGGCGAATGTCTTCCGCGAGGGCGTGAAGCTCGCTGCTCCCCATCATCGGAAAATGATTCGCGAGCCGGTGGGCTTGAAGTTTCATGCGGCTAAGAACGTCTGCCAAAGTCTTGGGGTTGCGCAGCCACGGATTCGAGGCGCTCGACCTTCACGCCGCCAAGAAGTTCTGGGTCGACTAGCACTTCTTTCTCGTTGCCCCGCGAAAAGATGAAAGCGAAGGCTTCGTCCTTCCTTATCGTTGCGGTCAGAAGAATTGGCTCCTTCGCCTCGTGACGCATCATAAATGGGAATTTCCTCGCCACTTCTTTATCCAGAGTCCAAGAAAGTCCCAATCTTCCTACTTCGATTTCATCAGCGCCGCGATAGATGGTAACCTCTTCGGGAATGTCATCCCATTTCGTGTTATCAGGGGTCAAGTCACTTGGCAGTTTTTCGGGCGCGACTCCCAATGTACATGCTAAGTCGAAATGAGAATACTCACAGAACGTACCGCACTCTTTATAATGAAAGCGCAGCAATTCCAGAATCTCTTTCCGGTATGCGGCCACCTGGTCGCAGGCATTGTAGCTCTGAATAAGGGCTCGCGCTAACACAAGTCGCGAGAATTGTTCTTCCAACGCATATTGCTTTTTGCGTCCCGGCGTCAACAGCGTAGGCATACGCTGTCCCGAGTTACAATGCCGGAGCGTCGCTGCGTAGATGTTCTCTAATACGGCCTCATCGACGTCAGATTGTAAAACTTTCATGCGGCTAAAAACACGGGGCGAAACTTCAGGGTTGCCAGGCGCTGCGATTTTTTTTCGCATCGACAACAGGCGCGATGTTCTTGATTCCAGTCGCGCGCGCTGCAAGTCTCCACGGAAGGCTCGCTCCTCGCGTCGACAGCAGGTAAGGGAATTCGTGCTCAATCCGCCCATTTTGACCATAACAGGTCCGAGATTCGGGTCAATTGGCCCAATTGCAATCACCAATCCAATGTCGCCTGTTATTGCAGACTTGAATCGCGGAGACTTGCAGCGCGGTACCGGCTGCAACTTCGCGGCGACCCTACTAGGTTTTAGGACGAGGGCGCCAAAAGCGTATTTATCTCTGAAAGGCAAGTTTGGGGATATGATTGTTAGACGAAACTGCCGAAGCGCGATTCAAAATCCAAGGCGAAGCGCTTCTTGATGTACTCGCCCGTGTAGATGCCGCCCAACAGGTCGAGCGGCAAGAACGAGACAACCAAGAAAGGATAGCATGAATACTAGTTATTTCCCGGTAGTAAAGAGGATGCTCGTCAATGTAGAAGAGGAGCAACAGGCGCCGCAAATGCAAATTATTCGCGTCGTCACAGTGAAACAGCCCGAGGCGCCGCAAATTATTCCCGTCTCGCGCGGAAACTTCGCGCCGGTGGCCCCGGAAGACAACGCGCGCGACGCGCACCTTTGGCGCCTGAAACAGGCGGAAGATTTGATTCGCGAGGTCGCGCGCTGGGAGGCCGAACAATCAAAACTCCAGCAAGGTCATACAACTACCGACCCCGCTGAGCGCCAAGCAGATACTGCAACCCGCAACCTTTCGCGCAGCTAGTGCGTTATGAAGCATGCCATGTCGAGGCTTGGCTGGACGAAACCTGACAAGACAAGACAAGACAAGAAAGAAAGAGCGCCCCATGCAAATGGCGCGCCCTTTCGCATGCCGACCGGCATGACTAGCCGACTAGCAGTACCTTGTCTTTATCGACCGTTAGAACACCTAGCTCGATGCGTACCGCTTTGGCAATCTCGTTCTGTTGCGCGACATTGGCCTTCTCGAATATCTTAACAGCCCGGCGCAGCAATTCTTCCGCGTCTTGTTGCCGCTGCGCCAATGCCTTGGCGGCGGCGACTTGCTCCCGAGCTTCGTTAACTTCTGCCTGTAGCTTGTCGCGCTGTTCGGTCAATGTATCGAGTCGAGCCTGCAAATCCTCATCGCGCAAGTGGCCCGATTCGTTAAGTTGAAACGCCTTCTCGCGACTCTTCGCCAGGTTGGCGAGCTGCGCATTGCCGTCTCGAATCGTTCGTTCCAGGGCGGGCATAGAGACGGGCGAGGCGGCGCGAGCACGATAGCGCTTGACGAGTTCCGGCGAAGCATCTAGCCGCCCTAGAAGGTCGCGAAACTGCGATTCGATAGGTTCGGCGCGAACGATGCGGTGCTTGCCGTCGTGGTTCCATAACGCGCGGCAAACATAGTAGGGGTATTTGTGGCCCGACGAGCCATAGGCCGCGCCGACGAATTTTCTTCCGCAGTAACAAGTAAGAACACCGGCGAGGGGCCGACAATGTACGCGGCGCGGGTCGCCGGTCCTATCGTTCGTAAGCGCCTTGGCGACCCCTTGCGCTTGAACGAAAGTCGCTGAGTCTATCAGGCCAGCGTCGACATACGCATGATTTGTCAGAAGTTTGCTTACTCTCGGCGCCGTCCAATGCACGACGTTCGTTCGCTCCGGATGCGCCTTAGATTTATGCTTATATTCGTGCGGCGGCGCGATTGCTGCGAGTCGCTGCCCGATTGCTCCGTAACCCTTTCCTTGCAATCGCAAGGCGAACGCTTCTTTGACAACAGGCGCGCGCTTTGGGTCCGGCGAGTCGACACCTTTCTCGCGGCGAATAGCATACGGGCTTTTCCCCACTTGCAGACCCTCTTCGCGTTTGCGTTTCCGAAAGTCGCGCATTTTGTCTTGCTTAACAGCGTTTTCTTGTTCCGCAACACTTGCCTGCATCGCGACGAAGAGCTTCGCAATTGCGGAATCCAGTTTGAGTTCGCCTTGGTCGCGAGTCCAAACCTTAACGCCAAGCTGGTGAAGGTCGCGCAGGACGATTTGAGATTCTACCATGTCGCCACGGCCCAACCGGTCGGCGCGAATCATGCAGAGCCATTCGGGCCGCGCGTCCGGTTCTGTAGCGCGCAACTTCTTTAGTATGTCGCGAACGATGGAGCGCGGGCCGAGCTTGCCGCTTGCAACCCCCTCGAAGATACCATCGGGCAATAGGCGCCAGTTCTTCGCTTTGGCTACTCCTATCGCCCAGGCGCGCTGATTCGGTATGGTTTCTTCTTGGCCGCCGCTACTGACAACGCATAACGCCCAAGCTAGGGGCCGGGGAACGGTTAAAGTCTTCATATCTGGCAGACCTTTCCCTATCTTCCTACAAGAGCCTTCTACGTCCTCATCGATATGATGACGTTCGGCATGATCGGGCCGGTGCTGCCCAAGCTGATCGCGAGCTTCGTCGGCAATAACTACGCCTTTGCAGCAGAGATTATCGGACTCTTCGCGACGGTCTG
>Ga0182024_10021775_pt1 | contig 11605 bp, 17 predicted proteins | sample P32metaG_FD_120480 | JGI IMG/M metagenome (GOLD analysis project Ga0182024, IMG submission 120480) | Permafrost microbial communities from Stordalen Mire, Sweden - P3-2 metaG (Illumina Assembly) | ecosystem: Environmental > Terrestrial > Soil > Wetlands > Permafrost | place: Sweden: Stordalen... | reverse complement strand
CTACACGCGCAAGCGCGGCGTCGAGCATTCCGAGATCGTACTGCCCACGGCAGCCGCTCGAGCGGACATCAATTGGGCGCGCGATCGGCAGGCCTTGTGGAACGCGGCGGAGATCGCCGAGGTCCGAAAGGACGCGCGGGTCGCGCGGGAGTACGAGGTCGCGTTGCCGCATGAGCTCAACCGTGGTCAGAGGGTCGAACTCGTCCGAGCGTTCTCCGCTGAGCTCGCGAATCGGTACGGAGTGGCGGTGGATTTTTCGATCCATGCGCCGCATCGAAACGGCGATGAGCGAAACCACCACGCCCACATCATGACGAGCACTCGGGAGGTCACGGCCACCGGATTGGGGTCCAAAGCTGCCATCGAATGGTCGGATACGGACCGGCGGAAGAAGGGATTGGAGCCGGCCAAAACGGAAGTCAAAGCGATCCGGGAGCGGTGGGCGGCGCTCACCAATGAGCACCTCCTGGAGCGTGGGATCGAGGTCCGTGTTGACCATCGCAGCTTGCAGGAACAGGGCATCGATCGCGAGCCGCAGAGTCATTTGGGGCCGGCCGTGTCGGGCATGGAACGGCGCGGCATGGAGACCGAGGTCGGCAAGCGGATTTACTGGGAGATGCAGGCCGCGGCCCAGGCTCGCCTCGAGCGAGCGGCGGAGATCGGGAAACTTGCGCGGGAGCGCGAGCAGCTGCAGCTCTCAACCTTGGATTTGTCCGGCGATTTGAAACTCGCCAAAGAGGAGCGGGCACGGGCGGCGCCGGAACCTAAAGCGAAAGACACTGCCGATATGAGCCTGGCCGAGCGATTGGATATGCTCTCCGATAAGGTCGCTAAGCGCCTGGAGGCCGAGGCCGCGCCAGAGCGTGCGGCGCGGGAGGAAGAGGCTCGCCGGCGGGCGCTGGATGTCACGCAGCAACAGGATCTTAAGCACGGCCGGACTCGATCTCTCGGACGATCGCCCGGTGATGATGATGAGCTCAAGCGAAAATTGGATCGCGGAAAGGACTTCGGACTCGAGCGCTAACGATTGAGGAATACGCCCATGAGTGAGGCAGCAGGAAGCGATTTGGACAAGGCCGCCGAGCTCGTCGGGACGGTGAAGCAGTTCTTAAAGGTCATGGAGGCGCGCAGCGCGGAGCTCGTCAATGAGCAGAAAGCGGACCTTATTTTAAATCGCGAGCAGCTCGCGAAACTCCGGGAATTGATGGGGAAGCTGGTTACTGCCGCGCAGGCTAGCCAAAAGGAGCTAAGCCATTTCCTGGAGGAAGATGTTCGCGGGCTGATTCTCGCCCACGTCGAGGATGCGGCAAGCGCCGCCGGCCGCGCCCAGGCTCAACAGTTTGGGAAAGAAGTCGCGGCCGAAGCATGCAAGGCGCTCGAGGACGGGGCTGCTCAAGCAAACAGCGCGGCCCGATCGTTGCAACTAGCCGCTCAGCAGTTGCGCCGGAAGAGCACGCTGCGCGTCGCTGGTGTCACGGCCGGCTGCAGCTTTGGAATCTTGGCGGCAGTGATCGCGGCGGCGTGGCTCTATCTGCCGTCGAAATCTGAAATGGAATCGCTGCGGACGGAACGCGAGCAGCTGCAGGCCTCGATCGAGAACTTAAGCAACCATGGTGCTCGTCTGAAGTCATCGATGTGCGGCGCCGCCGGCGAGACGAAGCGGTTTTGCGTGCTCATCCCCGCCCACTCGATGACCTGGAATAGCGCAGACACTAAGGAAGCGGTGTATGTCGTCCCGGTCGGATACTGATTACTCGGAGCCGTTTCGGCAGGTCGATGCCAAGACGGCGGCGAATTTTAAGCGGCCGAAACTTAAGCCCCTCGATCGTGTGGAAAGGGCGCTCAATGGATCGCTCTGCGAGACGCAACTATCAGAGGATGAGTGGGACCGCTTCGCGGCGATGCGCGATCAGTGCTATCGCAACAAACGCGATTGGCAGCTTCGCGTGTCAGAGCCTCGAGCAGCGTGTTTGAGCGCGCCTGCTCGGCGCCGGCTGGCGGCGATTTTGGAGCATTTTGAATGGGTGCCGCATCTGATCATCCACACCGTCGCCGGCCGACTGCGCGTGCGCCGTCAGTTCAATACCAAAATGGACCGGGAGATTCACTGGTTTATGGTTGAACACGTCCGGTGGACGGTGAGCGGTGAATCCACCGAAGATCGGGCGAGCCGGCATCTGGCGGCTTTTTTTAGGATCAGCCCACTGGTACTTGCCGTGGAATTTCCAGAAACCACAGACGATCGTGGTTCTGTGGCGACGAACGTGTGCGCTCTGATTTGAGTAGCGAATAGCCTGGGTCTGTCCGTTGATTTCCACTCGAAATGGCGGCAGCGGTTCACCGGGAATAGGTAGATAGCTCGTCGCTCATGGCTTCTCTTTTCCCGTGTTAAGAAAATATTCGCGGCGGCTTTCACCTTCTCGATAAATCGCGCGGGCTAGATCGGCGGGTAAATCGCTGATCGGGTTGAGCTGCTTCTCGATATCCGAAAGCTGATTTAGGACCTGGTTTAATATTTCATTGCGTTTGCTATCGCGCGCCTCGGCGGCCCACTCCGCTATCGCCAAAAGAACAATCAAGAGAATAAATTGCCAGAGGATCATCCGATTTTCACTCCTGTGTGCGTCGTCGCCGGAAAAGGTTGGTTCATCAGGGCCGATTTTAGACCGCGACAAAGTGATCGTTAGGCCGCAGCGGGGGAACGCGGCCAACCAATTGCTAATAATTGTTCGCGGACTGTGCCTATCTCGAAATCTTCGGCCATTGCCCCATGGATGCAATCGGCCACCATTTTGTCGAATGTCTTCCGGTTCGCTTCCGGAAGTTTTTCCCAAAAGGCCGCAACTGTCTTTGCGTCTTCGCAAAGCAATGAGGGAGCCAATTCACCCGCCGGAATACACGGATCGTCACGTAGCAATTGATTGCCGAAGTCTCCCCGGAATTCCTCATCATATTTCCGCGCCGCCGCTTCGGCGATCTCGTAGAGTCGCAGGCTTTCCGGTCTGTTTTTCATGCACTCGCGCCAAATATTTCCCATGTCGCTGCGGGTGCTGTTTAGGTGGTGCATGATTTGCGTCATATCGCCGCCGATCTGGCGGGCGCGGCGCTTCAGTGTGTCGATTTGATCCGTTATATTAGTTAGGTATTCATTCCAATTATTCGGAAAGTCTTCAGGCAGATTGATGGTGCCGATCTTGTCCACCAGGTCCTTGTATTCGGCGGCATCCATGCGCCGAGCGGCCAGAACGTCCTCAGCCGTGACGACGCGCCGAGCAGCGGGAAATAACAGGTTGTTATAACGACGCTGTAAATGCCTTTCGTGCGCGCCGGGCTTTTCCCGCCACGCTACTTCTTGTCGTGCATCCTCGGCCTGGACAGGTGCGGGCAGCTCGCGCGCTTGCGGTTGAGGCTTATCCCAGAATTTCCATCCCACGCGGCGGCTCTCTTTTTTGGATTTTTAGAACGATACCCGACAAATGTCATTTTCAGAAGAGCGCTTCAGTAAACGACGCGGCAGGAATTTGGCGGAAGTGACCGCCGCGTCGGTCTCGATTATGCCTATGCTCGCAAACGGACCGGTAGCTGTAGCGACCCGCGCCCGTCCCCGAACATTTGACTGAACGTCGCCACGAGGCGTATATCTCGAAGCCAAGCTTCCCGGCCCGGTGCTCGGGATTGATGATCGATCGAGTGGTTTAGTCACCCCCCGGCGGCGGTGATTGGCCCGAGCACCTGTGTATGCCCAATACGAACGCCCCTTTTGGTTTCCGGCAAACCATGAGCACCGGTTCGACACCAACGAACCCAGAATCGCCGAAAAAACTTACTTCGATGGAAGCAGAACTACCGCCGTCTGAGGCCGGAGAGAGTTTTCTTGGCGTGAACTGCGCTAATCCGGAGTGCGGAAAGATCCTGTCCATCATGGGAACATGGTCGGTGGATGCCTCGGAGGATGGCCAGATAACCATACGTTCTGTAGCTCAACCAATGATCTGCCCATACTGTAAAACCGAAGCGACTTATCTCCCCAAACAAGTACGGCAGTTTGTGGTGCAGGCTCCCGCTTGGGAAGCCGAGGATTAATATTCCATGCACCGTGCGCTTGAAGGCATTGATATGGGAATAGACACCGCGGATGCACGGCGGAGCAGTCCGCTCGATCAGTTGTTAACGCTGCGTGCAGCAATCAAGGCCTTATTAATGCGAAGTCTGAATCCTAGGGAACGATTTGAACGCGCAACTTACGGGTTAGCCGCGTACCTACCAAGCGACTTCCCGAAGGCTGTACGGGCTCGATTCCAGCGAATCATGGACGCGCGCGTGGCCGTGACCCGGGCGGAGGGCCAGATATTTGAATTTCAAACGCTTTCAAATAAAGAACGCAATGCATTGCAAGCCGATATCTTCGCCCTGTATGAAGCTTGCCTAATGGATATCGGGTGGCTAAATGGCTCTGCGAGCATGGGCGGCGAGGTTTACGATATCGTCTACCCCCATGCGGGGGCGCCTGACGATACCCGCTAAGCAAGGCCACGCCGATGAATAACACTGTCGCAATTGTAGGGATAGTTGTTCTGGTCCTTTACGTCGCGTTCCGCTGCGTAACGTTTTTTGGCGAGCGATTATGGAAACGGACTCAGCAGGGGCACTATGATCTGGTGCAGGAGCATTTCAATGAGCTGCGGGATGAGAACAAGCTTCGGTTGGTCAAGCTGTTACTGATGGAGCTACCGACGAGCGAGCAACGGGGCATCGCGCTGGACTACGTCATGGATCTAACCGGCTACCCCGACCCGGAATCATTCGAGGACATCCGAAACGAAGTCGAACTACGCCGCGAGGCGCGGCATCTCAAATTGTACGGCCGCGCCATGACTCAGGAGGACCGCGACATGGACGCGTGGGCGGTCTCCATGGATCGAGCCGAATGAAAGTTGAAGGAGAACGCGGCCCGCGCTTTCAAATTTTCGATCTTGATATAGAAGGCAATCCGCACGAGTGCGTCTTCGAGAGCGACGAGCCATCGAAACTCGAAAGATTTAAGCGTCGCGCCGACAAACGTTACAAATGGAGAATTGACGGGCGCTGGATGACAGCAAGTGAATTTGCGGCGTGGAAAGCGAAGTAATTGGTAAACAGCGGCCATCGGCGGGAAAGACTTCCTGAACTTTCCCATAAATAGCCGATAATGGGGGTGTATGATTCGCCTTCATGGCCAAAGCTCCGAAGAAACCCGCAGCCGCCAAAGCGGCACCAATACTCCAAAATGGGAAAGTTCGTTCGAGCGGACGCAATAGGAAGGCACCAGAGCCGCGATCTCGAGCGGCCCCCTCCCCTTCTATCCCCCCACGGAGACAATCTAATCTTGATCGGCGCACTCGCGAATACCTAACGCCGGCGGAGGTCGAGAAGCTGCTGCAGGCCTCGAGCAAGGTCGGCCGCCACGGTGCGCGCGATCGGACGCTCATACTCCTCGCCTACCGGCATGGGTTGCGGGTATCGGAGCTCGTGACGATGCGCTGGGAGCAGATCGACCTTAAGGCCCGGCCTGGTGCATGTGTCGAGATTGAAGAACGGCGTGGCCTCGACCCATCCGATCCGCGGCGTCGAGCTGCGCGCGCTACGCGCGCTGCGGAAGGACTATCCGGACTCCCCGTATTTGTTCGTGACCGAGCGCGGCGGACCGATGACGCCGGCGACGGCACGCAAGCTCATCGCGCGCGCCGGTAAGCTAGCGAAACTCCCCTTCCCTATCCATCCTCACATGCTGCGCCACTCCGCCGGGTACAAGCTCGCGAACGAGGGGCACGATACGCGATCAATCCAGCAGTACCTCGGGCACCGGAACATCACGCACACGGTGCGCTATACGGAGTTGAGTCCCGATCGGTTCAAGGGGTTTTGGAAGGACTGAGAATGTGTCCCCCTCCAAGGTCAACAGTACCATCCGGACGGGAATTCTCGATGAGAATGGCATCTGATGGAATCTCGTCCACCTGTTCGAGAACCAAGTCACCTTGTTGGAGAATCCGTCTTGCAGGAAGCGGCACAACCTTACGGGGACTAGCGGGATCGTTCAAAATCTCGATTCGAACAAATCGGCAGAGGCGAAATAAAGCAAGTGGGCCGCCGTAATGTCGCCAATCGAACGCCGTTTTTTGCAACCCCGTTGTGCGTAGCTCGATGACGTTGGGTATAGCGAAGACCTGATTCTGGAGCTCGGCGTGGATCATCCAAGTCGGTGCGAATGGCGCGTGCGAGTACGCATTCCTGATAAGTCGAGCGACATGATATGCCGTGACGACGTCGTCAGTTGAACACTTCCACGGTTGCGGCGTGATCGCCAAAATCGCCTCGCGTATCGCTCGGTCCACGCCGCTTTTTGTCGCTTTAACAGCCTTCGGAAGTCCGGGCACTAAAACCTCGATCGCATCCTTGATGGCTACAGCCATTGTGAACGTTGATGATCGGTGAAGAAGAAACGCGGCGTAGCCAGCTTGATCCTGGCGAAGGGCGATTTCCTCGTAGAGAACTCTATGCTGGCCGTGGGTCCACTCCATCGGTAGGTCCAGCGGCTGTCGACTCCCGTTCGTAGCAAGCCGGACAGCGGATGCAAGGCGAAACTGAAGCTCCGCGGAAAAGAGGTACTGAATTTGGCTTTCGTGTTCCGAGGTCACGATCGCGAGGCCGACTCGATGTGATAGTCCTCAAGCCACCGATGCAAATCGCGCTCACCGTTGGCGAGATGCTTATGAACCTCTTTGACTCCGAGCCGATCGTAATTCAGATAATCCAAGCAGGCATTGGCTAGTTTGGTATCGAGACCGCGCAGTTCGGAGAGATCAAACGGATAATCCTGACCGTTGTACATCCCCGCGAGAAACCTCACCAAGCGCTTCGCCTGGCCACTGGTTGGGTGGTCGTTGATGGCCTTCTCAATGTCGGCAAGCGCCGCCATCGCTCGGGTGTTGATCGCAGCAAGATCACGATCGAGCGCATCCATCCGAGGACGCTCGCCGGCGACGATGTCGATGATGGCGCGCTCGAATTCATCCCGCTGGCTGACGGGAATCTCCGCCTCGACACGCACCGTTTTAGCAAATGGCGGCAGCCTCGTGACATTGCTCATGACAAAAGATTCCTACCCGCCCTACTTTGTATTTTCCAACGCGTCGATCGCCTGCTCGAGCAATTCACCAAGCGGGACCCGCCGAGCATCAGCCATTTTGTACAGACGCTCGATCACTTGAGACGTCGCCTTGATATTAATTTGTTGATTGCGGCCAGTTTTATAGCGGCGCCCCGTTCGGCCACGCGCCGGCGTCTTCGCTGCCGCTTGGCGGCTTGGGAAGCCATTCGCCTCGGCGATCTTATCGACCTGATCGTTGGCTATCGGCCTGGGCGCTTTGGGTTTCGGTTCAAATGCCGGCAGTGTCTCAATATCGGAAAATGGATTGGCGCGGGTGGTGTTCATGCGACCTCCCCTTGTCGTACTTCGGATGATGCTGAGGAGAGTTCGCGAAGAATTTCGAGGGCAAAGTCCTCGACATTGGCTTGGGCTTTGTCGAGATTCGCGACTTCAGTGGGATCGAGCCCCGCGAGCGGTTGACGGAAGGAAAAGACCGCGCGAAACGCCTCGCGATCGTTGAGTTCCGTTTCCATCACGGGTACGCCCGCGTCGATGAGTCCTTTTTGAATGTGCGACATGGTGCGGGTGCGGATGACGGGATTCGTGCGTGTCAGGAGCACCGCATAGGGCAGCGCCCTCCCCGTCATTTTCTCGCGTTGCTTGATAACTTTTATCGCGCGGCTCGCCTGCTCGGCATCGAGCTGCGAACCTTGGATCGGAATCACCGCAAGATCGGCTTGCGATACCGCCAGCACCACGATTTTTGCGGCGGTCCCTTCGAGATCGACCACCACGATGGGCGATTTCTGGGCCGCTTCCTCAATGCGCTCAATGATGTTGTCCTCATCGACATCCGAAACGACCGAGAGGCGCTTCGGCGCGTTGCCGCCGGAAGCCCAGGCTTTGATGGGCCGGTTCGGATCGGCATCGATCAGGGTCACGTCGTACGACGAGGCCAACTGACTCGCGAGGAGCAGCGCGGCCGTCGTCTTCCCTGCTCCCCCTTTGGGGCTGACGAAAACAATTGTGGGCATGAATGGCTCGGATGAAACCTTATCGGCGCTAGGATACCAGATAGCTACTAGATATCCAATAGTTAACAGATAGCTATCGGATATCTTTATGGTATCATTGGTCGAAGCGGAGCGGATTGGGTAGTATTCAATCCTTCTCTATCCGCCAAATGGAGTCGGTATGGAACATCAAAGCTTTGAGAAATTCTCCGTCACCCTCCCCGGAGAGATGGCGCGCGTCATACATGAGCGCGTAAGTTCGGGCAATTATGGTTCGGTGAGCGAGGTGATTCGGGATGCCATGCGCGCCTGGCTGCAACGCGAGCGCCGGCTGGCGGCCTTGGATGCCGCGCTGATGCGTGGCATCGCCGAACTCGATGCCGGGCAGGGGCAGGATGCCGAGCAGGTGCGCAAGGAGCTCCGCGAACGGCTCGGTGCCAAGAGTACAAATTCTGCATGAAGATCTTCTTCGCGCCGGCAGCGAAGCTCGACCTGCTCAGCATCGGCGAGAACATTGAGAAGGAGAATCCGACGCGAGCCGTCAGCTTCGTCGACGAGCTCATCGATCGTTGCTACACGCTTGCCGATCTGCCGCGTCGATATCCGCTCGTGCCGCGCTATGAGCACTGGGGTATCCGTCGCTGCGTGTACGGGAATTATTTGATTTTTTATCGCGTGCGCGAGGATGCAGTGGACATCGTCCACGTCTTGCCCGGCGCAATGGATTACGAATCGATGTTATTTCCCGATGCGTGAAGGGCGAGAGCGTCGTAGACTTCAAAGACGCGGAACCCATGGGGAAGGGCAGTAAGTATGGGGGATGAACATCGTCCAGAGGACGCCAAGAAGGCCGGCCCGCGGCCGATGCTGGAACTGATGCCGAGCGGCCTTAAACCCCCGAGCGCACAGAAGCGCCGACTGCTCGAGTTGCCGCCCCCGGATGCTGACGACGCCATCCTGTATCAGCACACCGTGCTGTGCCAAACCTGCCTGCCGTACCGCGACCCGGGAGATGAGATTCGCCTTTGGTCACGCCGAAATGGCTATGTGAAGCTCGAACTTCAAGCGGGTAGGGCGTACGACGGTCGGATAGATGACTTCGTGGACGTTGGATTGCCCTTTGGGCCAAAGCCCAGGCTCGTGCTGTACCACCTGAATGCTGAGGCACTGCGCACCCAATCGCCGGTGCTCGAGCTTGAAGACAGTCTGACCGCGTTCGTGAAACGCACGCTGGGTCTGGACACCAAGGGCCGCAACATTCGAACCGTCAAAGACCAGCTCTCCCGGCTTGCGGCCTCGGATTTTCGGATCGGCACCAGCAAGGATGATCGCTCTCTGACCCTCAAGGGTTCGATCGTTGAAGGCTTTGAAATCTGGACACCGCGGGATGCGAAGCAACGGGTGCTCTGGCCTTCTACCATTCAATTCTCGACGCGGTATTTTGAAAGTCTGATGAAGCATGCGGTGCCGCTCAATGAGACGGCCATCGCGCGGCTTTCGCATAACGCTATGGCGCTCGATATCTATACTTGGTTGGCCCAGCGTTTACATCGGGTTGAGGAGGGCAAGACGGTGCTCGTTCCCTGGGTCTCTTTGTGGGAACAATTTGGCAATGGCTATGCTCAAATTCGGCAATTCCGATGGGTCTTCACGCGCACCCTCAAGCAAGTGAAAGTGGTGTATCCGGAAGCGAAATTTGACCTTACGCATCGAGGGATGACGTTGCAGCACAGCCGGTCCCCGGTCGGGAAGCGACTGTTACCGATGAGCCGTGAAGACTAGCCAATGGGCCACGGTCACTTTGTGGCGCTCCCAGTGAATAACCCTGTGGCCTCAGTAGGTTATCCACGGCCACTTTGTGACGCTAAGCACGGCCACTTTGTGACGTTTAGGGCCTAAAACCCACGGCCACTTTGTGACGTAATCCTATAGTTAAGAACCTATAGGTTTCCTATAGCTGTTCGGAATCGCTTGTGGATAACCCAGGGTTGCAGACATCAGCACCGCCTCTTAGGGGGCTAACGCCCCCTGCCGGCTCGATCGCTACGCGATCCCCAACCCGCCCGGCATACCCCAAAAGGAGCGCGCTACCGCGCGCAATTTTCATGCGCCCCGTGCGGGTCGCAGAAATCCGGTTTGGCAAAAAGACTTGGCTCGAAGCCGGCGGCAGCGTCGAATTTTCCGGGATGCTCAGGAATCGATGCGCCAGGCAGCCGGAGAAGAGCGGAGGAGGGTGATCTTCAGGGTTGAGGTAGTTCGGCTCATGCGAGGTTCAGAAATCCGATCCTGCGGCTTCCTGGGCGGTCGAAGGTGGGCCTGGGTGGGGCGCTGCTCTTGTTTGGCTTGGGCTGAGGCCCAAGCCAAACAACGCATCGGCAATCACGCCAGTGATTTCGACGGTAGATCGAAGAGCGCGCGATCGTCGGGGCGGATGAGGTGAGCGTCGAGCCAGGCCTGCAGGGTGACGTGGTCGAGCTCGTGACGGTCGATGCGTGCGAGCACAGTGGCTCCGATCAAGATTTTCCGGCGCGTGTCGTCCTTGCGGGCGCGTCGATTCTGAAGGGCGCGCGCTCGGGCGTCGATGCGTTGTTGCCTGACTTTGAGTTGCTTCAGTTTGGTTTCGAGCGAGCTGATGCGTTCGTCTAGTTTGGGCATGCCGCGCCTCCGTTAATGGTTGTCCAGTCCCTGGGCTGTCGCGTCGATCGTGCGCGCGCTCGTGGTTTTATCACGCGCCGGCACTTAGGTGGCAGACCGTCGCGCGTGTTTGGGCGCGTCGGGAGCGGTGTGCTCCGCTTGCACTTTCCCGTAGCAGCTCGGCGTGCGCGGCGCATCGCACGAAGACCGCGCGCCGGCGCTTGCGTGCCGAGTGAGCGAGGCGTAATCTGACCCCGCAGTGGTACGAAGGGCGCACTTACGAGTTGTTACGCGGCCTTCGGCCGCTCCACAACTCTCGCCGTCCCTTCGGGCCGGCTGTGCGCCAAGGGTTCCGGCTGACGCCTCCACCCCTGGACCCAAGAGGGTGAAGAGCAGCGCACCGCCGGCTGTCGTCCCCCTCGTTGGGGTGACGGCCATCGGCCGCGCTGCCGGGAGGCCGACTCGAAATCACTGTGCGTGATTTCAAATCGGCGCAGGAAGCGGAGCGAGGGTTCGGAGTCGGGGCGATCGCGCCGCCGGCGGATTGAGGAAGGGAGGCAGTCGATGGCGATCTATCACCTGTCGGTGAAGCCGATTAGTCGCGCCGGTGGTCGCTCCGCGACCGCGGCCGCCGCGTATCGCTCGGGCGAGCTCGTCCACGATCTGACCTCCGATGAAGTGTTTGACTACACGCGTAAGCGCGGCGTCGAGCATTCCGAGATTGTGCTGCCGACCGCCGCCGCTCGAGCGGACATCAATTGGGCGCGCGACCGCGAAGCGTTGTGGAATGCGGCCGAGATCGCCGAAGTTCGAAAGGACGCGCGGGTTG
>Ga0182024_10021774_pt1 | contig 11605 bp, 7 predicted proteins | sample P32metaG_FD_120480 | JGI IMG/M metagenome (GOLD analysis project Ga0182024, IMG submission 120480) | Permafrost microbial communities from Stordalen Mire, Sweden - P3-2 metaG (Illumina Assembly) | ecosystem: Environmental > Terrestrial > Soil > Wetlands > Permafrost | place: Sweden: Stordalen... | reverse complement strand
GCTACGACTTTGAACTTCTGTCCCGCGGTGAGAGGCGGCACTTGCCCAGCGTTCTCCAGCGTCAGAAAATTCGGCAAAGCGAAAAACAGACGGTCCTTCGACGTACTCTGACCGTTGTCTTGGCCTTTGCTTTCCTGGCTTGTTTGTCCAGGCTGCGTTTTTGGTTGGGCAGATGTGGTTGAAGGTGATGTTTGTTGCTGCTGTTGCGCTGGCGCGGTGGATGGCGACGGCTGATTTGGCTGGCTTGCAGCTGGTTTGGCCGGCTGGGCGTCGGTTTGCGCGCAAGCGTATCCTGCGCAGGCGAAAATGAAAAGAAGAGTCATGCCACTGACGAATATTCCAAACGAACACTTCAAGATGTACCCCCCGGGATGTATTCCATTGTGGCTTTGATCGAGCTCGGAGACTCAAATTCGATCCGCAATTTCCTTATTCGCAAGACCCTAGAACACATACGGAAGCGCTTGCTGTTCTCGTTCAGTTGCTGTGCGGGCCTAGGCGCTCACATGAGCCAACACGCCATCACTGCACCTGTGCGTCCTGTGGACCGCGTCGGTGGAGTACGGGCCGCCAATCTTCGGATTCGCGCCGACCGTCCATGAAACTGGCCAACCGCGACGTCACTTGCTCGAAGTCGCTCGTGTCGATGATGTATTCGGCCTTGGGCGGCAGCAGCGTTGCAATTACATTCTGCGCTCGTCTGATGCGCTCTTCCGTCATAGGGTGGGTCGCAATAACTTTGGCAATCAAATTGTGTCGCTCTTCCCCTCTTGCATGGAGCTTCTCAAAGAATTGCACGAATGCCTGCGGATCGTAGCCAGTTGCGTACTGATACTCCAGTCCGAGCAAATCCGCCTCCCGCTCAGCGTCGCGGTTCAACTTCATGGAAGACAGGAAACCGGCAACCTGCACCACGAAGCCGGCCGGGCCGCCGCAGAACGACGCAAGTTTCCAGATGCCGCGGCGTCTTTGGATTCGTGCATCGTGCCGTGCCGCGACATGAGCAATTTCATGGGCCAGAATGCTCGCAAGTTCCGCCTCGCTATCGCTTGTCATGATCAGTCCGGAGTTCACGTAAAGGTAGCCGCCGGGCAGAACGAAGGCATAAATTTCAGCGGAGTCAATCACCTTGATTGTGAATGGCAGCTGAGCGTCGGAATGACGAACGATGCTATGTCCCAGGGCGTTTACATACTCCGCGATCAACGGATCAGTGATCAGTTTGGTGTGTGCTTCAATGTCTCGCGCCAAGGCAGATCCCAGCCGCCGCTCTCGTTCTCGAGAGTACAAATTGCTGCCCGTGCCGATGTCGCGCTGTCCGATGCGATCCACGTCATACTTAGAATTGTGTTTCTCGGATCTTTGAACTGCGGGCGGAATCATGTGGGGTGGAAGGACTCGTTGGGTCCTCGGCCTCTGCTCCACCACCGAGTAAGGCAAGTCCTGTGGCTGAGCCGATGGCACCAGCCCTGAAATATACAGGAGCAAAACGGAGGTGTAAGCCACAGCCCGATAAAGGCGTGTGCAGTGGAAGATTCTAGCGCGAATCTTGAGAGATTCTGTCATGAACCTTCGATCCAGCAAGAAGATCCAGCTCAGAGCAAGATCGGCAAGCGCGTGGAGGAACGGCTGGATTGATTACAGTCTGCGTCTTCCCTACGGCCTGCCTGCTTCCCTAGATTAACACCACGCTCCAGCATAGGAGAATCCTATCTTTTGGTCGCATCAAGGCTGCCTTTCAAGATGCAAAGGCAGCCTGCGCCATAAAGAAACTGTCATTGCCACGCTTGCCGGAGCAGTATTCAACATGTCGAGCCACTACCAGCATCCGTGGCTACTCAATTCGAATTTGTTTCGGTTCGTTAGCCAGGATCTCAGGCCACCCTAGAGTTGGCAAAGTGGCGGAAACTCATAGAGCAAACGCGATGAGGAAACTGCAATCGCATTCAACCACGGACTTAGTCCGCTATGCCATGAAGAATAAAATCACGGAAGCCTAGCACGCGAAACCCAGCACGACTGCCAACCGCTCGTGATAGTCATCACCAGTTGACTTTCAATCGACTCTTGTGATGCCGCAAGCCAAAAGCGAGACTTCCAAGGCTAGACCTTCCTTCAGCCCACACAACGATCGATCGGGCCCACATGAAATTGTGCTTGCCCAAGGTTACGCGGCAACAGCAGCCGCTCACTCGGTTTCTAGGATCATTGGCAAATCTCAGCACGATTTTAACTTTGCGATAACGAGAAAACGGAGCACGTCAGAACAATCGGCAGGCGAACGGGGTCGCGTAACAGCTAGGACACAGTGAGGCAATTTGTCGTTGCCGATTACAGTGGCGATCGGTAGGCTATGCGCCAAGTTGGGGAAGCTCTAGTTCCGGTCTTGGGAGACTCCAACCCCCCTCCAAAAAGAAATCCAGCATTCCGCAATTTCGGTATGTCGGTGCGCAAATTCGGCGCGCAAATCTGTTGCGGGGGAGACTATGAATTTCTTGGAGCTACTACGCCGTAAGTATGTGATTACAACGATCGTTTTTCTTGCGACCGTGTTGGTCGCGGGGGGGTCCGTAAACGCGCAGCAGGCGAAGGATACGTCGGAGAAAGGTGCGGTGTCAGATATTCAGTACCACAAGTTTCAACCGGCGGTGGCGCTCGATGCTGGCAATGCCTCGAGGGTGACGCTCACGCAGTCAGAGAGCGATGCTTCAATCGCCAAGCAGATCGTTTTGTTCCAACAAGAGAAGGCAGCGCGCACCCCGGTGCAACAGAAGATCGACTCGAACATTCTGTTTACGGTCCGAATGATGCGCGGGCAGGCGCCGGTGCCTGGCGTTCCGGTGCTGTATACGGGCGTAGATCTGGATGCGAATGATAACGTCGCGGTAGACATGGTCGCGACGGTTACCGACGATCTGCTTAGCCGGCTGAATAGCGCGGGGGCGCAGGTGTTGCAGGCAAATGGGAAACTGCACAGTATCCGCGCAATCATTCCTCCTGGCCAGATTGAAAACATTGCGTCATCGCCGGATGTGATTTTCATTTCGCCAAAGCGGGATGGACTGACGCAGGGGCCACGGAAGGCTGTTCCGACTGGTGGCGGTGTGGTGCACCCGTTGCTCGGACCGCGGTCGGCGGAAGAGATCGAACGACTACGAAAAAAGCTGCAACCGTTGGTTCAGTCAACGCCTGGGACGCCGATCATCGGTCAGGGAAGCGTTGAGACCGAGGGCGACTTCACGCACCGCGCGGCGGATGCGCGGGGAACTTTTGGTGTGAATGGCGCGGGCTTGAACATCGGCGTGCTTTCCGATGGAGTCACGAGCCGGGCGCTCAGCCAGGCCACCGGCGACTTGCCTCCGAACTGCCCGGCAACGCCGACCTGCCTCACCGTGGTGGCCGGACAGGCTGGCGCTGGCGATGAAGGTACTGCCATTATGGAAATCATTCACGACATGGCGCCGGGCGCGAATCTTTTCTTTGCCACGGCAGACAACAGCATTACCAGCTTCGCGCAAAATATCCACAACCTGCGATTTACGAATCACTGCGACATCATCGTGGATGACGTGTTTTATTTTGTGGAAACCCCATTTCAGGACGGACAGACCGCAGCGGTTGTTTCCACAAGCCAGGGTGGAGTGGTCACCGAAGCGGTCAATGAGGTGGTTGCCGACGGTGCGCTCTATTTCACGGCATCGGGGAATCAAGGCAATGAGGATTCCGGGACTTCCGGCACCTATGAAGGCGATTTCAATGGGGACGCGGCCGCTTCTCCCTTGCCGACGGGCAAGGTTCACAATTTTGGCGGCGGAGACTTCGATACCATCACTGCGCCCGGCGAACAGGTGGTCGGCTTGTTTTGGTCTGACCCGCTCGGCGGCTCGCACAACGACTACGATCTCTACCTGCTGAACAGCACTGGTGCATCGATTCTGGGCGCTTCGACAAATATTCAGAACGGAACCCAGGACCCTGTGGAATTGATAGGAAGCGCGAATGTCATCAACAACAATCGGCTCGTGGTTTTTCAGAATACCGGTGCGGCTAACCGGTTCTTGCATCTCGAGCTGTTTCGCGGTCAATTGATGGTGAGCACCTCTGGCGAAACACACGGACACGCGGCAGCATCCGGAGCTTACACCACGGCGGCCACGCCGGCCGCCACACCTATCGATGCTACTAAAACTGTTCCTGGGCCGTTTCCCGGCCCGTTTACTACAGCGAATCAGATCGAAACGACCAGTTCCGACGGACTGCGCCATATTTTCTTCAATGGCGACTCGACCGCGATTACCGCGGGCAATTTCTCAGCGACCGGGGGCACGGTGTTGAACAAACCCGACATCACCGCGGCTGACGGCGTTTCGGTGACCGGAGTCGGAGGGTTTGGCAGCCCATTCTATGGAACTTCGGCGGCTGCCCCTGCGGCGGCAGCCGTAGCGGCGTTAGTGAAGTCTGCGAAGCCAACTGCAACTGCTGCGGAGATCCGAACGGCGCTACTTAGTTCGGCCGTGGACATCATGGCTGCGGGATTTGACCGCGATTCTGGCAACGGAATCGTGATGGCATGGGAAGCGATCCACGCGTTGGGTGTCACGGGCGGTGCCAATCCTGAACTCGGCACAATCGCGGCGACGGAAAATCCCGGCAACGGAAACGGGGTTATCGAACGCGGGGAGGGCGCGGCATTGGTCATCGGGCTTACCAACAGGTCTGGTGTGAATGCCGCAACCGGAATGACCGCCACCCTTACCTCTTCGACGCCTGGAGTGATCGTCAACCAGCCGGGTAGCAGCGCTTACGCCGACATACCGGTTGGCGGGAGCGGAGGCAACAACCTCTCGCCTTTTCTGTTCACAGTAGCGCCTGATTTCCCTTGCGGGCAGATAGCTAGTTTCACGCTATCCGTGAACTATACCGGTGGTTCAGCGCGAGCCCTGAATTTCACGGTACAAACCGGATTGTTTACGATCACGAATACCCTGGGAACAATGCCGACAGTGCCCCCTGGCCTAACCGGCGCGACTGGAACCCAAGTCAATAGGATTAACCGCAACGGTGTGATCAGCGCGTGCGGCACGCCCAAGGCCTTTCCCGGCGCAATCACGGGAAGCCACGCGTTCGATTCGTATTCCTTTACCGCGTGCCAGGCGTTCTGCATGAATGTTGGGCTAGATGCAGGCGCTGCCGGAGTTAATTTGTTCGAGTCCATATATACCCCTTCATTTGCCCCGGCCAGCATTGGAACCAACTACGCGGGGGACGCCGGATTGAGCAACAACCTTCAGAGTTTCGGGATCAGCACAACGGCTGCGACGGCTTACACGCTGGTGGTAAACGACGTTGCCGGAAATCCGCTGCCGCCTCCGGCTCCGCCGAACACTTATACGATTCAAATTCCCACCTGCGCCATCAATTGCACCGCCCACGCATTGCCGGTGGCAATTGCGCAGAACGTGACGGTGACGTCCGCCACCCCGGGTGGGTCGGTAAACGCCAACATCAACAATGGCTCGTATGATCCGGAAGGCTCGCCGGTCACGCTGACGCAATACCCCGCGGGGCCGTATCCGGGAGGCATGACCAGCGTGATCTTGACGGCTACGGATGCACAAGGCGCGGCATCGCAAGCGACCGCCACGGTGACGGTCAATGAACCAACGCCGCCGACGGCGAATCTAGCGTCCACATCGTTGACGTATTCCGCGGCAATGGTGACCGCTACCAGCGCGGCGCAGATGGCCACGATCACGAACCACGGTCAAGCGTCACTACACTTCTCGGCGGCTCCGGCGATCGGTGGGACGAACGCGTCTGATTTTACGATCGGTGGCGGTACAACCTGTGCGACGGCAACTCCAGTAGCGAGCTCTGCAAGCTGCGTGGTGAGTATTACGTTTACACCGCACGGCGCCGGAACGCGAACGGCGACGCTTACGTTAGCCGATGATGCCGCGCCTGCGACGCAGACCGTTACCTTGACGGGAACAGGCAATGACTTCAGCGTTTCCGGTCCGGCCACAAGTATCGTGTCTGTCAATCCGGGTCAAACCGCAGTCTTTGCGATTACCATCACGGCCGGCGCGGGAGGATTCCCAGCCACAGTGACCCTCACGCAGTCCGGAGCACCGACAGTCGGGACCAGCGTCTCGTTCAAGCCCGCAAGTGGCTCGCCTGGAACCACGGTCCTGGCCAGCACGATGACCATCACAACACCCGCCGGGGTATCCGCGGGTAATTTCGCCGTGCCTCGTCAGCCGGTGCCGCCGGGTCCAATCGCGGCCTTGGCAATTGCAGCGGCCTTGCTGGCGATGTTGCTGGCGACTGCAACCCTGACGCGTTTCGGGGCGGCTCGCCGCTGGGTCGTGCTTACAGCCTTGATGGGAGTTGTGACCATCGCCGGCATTGTGGCCACGGGCTGCAGCAGTGCTTCTCAAACCTTAGTTGGCGGCACACCTGCTAGCACTTCGAAGATCACGGTGACAGTGACGTCTGGCGCATTGTCCCACGCGATCACGGTCACGTTGAACGTGCAGTAAGGGAAGCTGCTCGGCACGGGCAGGGAAGTAGAACAAATTCCAACAAGAGTGTTACGGTGGGAGTGTTACCGGCGGCAAGCCATATCATGGGTGGATACAGTCCAGTCTAACAAAGCGAAGCAAACTAGACGACGACACTTTGGACCTTTGGACGGTCTGATCGCACTCTATGCCACCTGTCACAGGCGGAGGCGCAATACACCAGGCGTACACGGAATGCTTCGCGCAGTTCGCTTTCAACCGACTACGGAACCGCTCTTTCCCGTAAGCCTTCTCGTGACGCCCCAGGCCGAAACGGCTCCCGCAGGCTTGGTTCTGTTGGCCAGCAAAGCCAGCTTCTCTTCGTGATTCATGGGCTCCCACGGGACAAGCCTCTCGGCAAGCACATCCATCCTGCGAAGAACAGTCAGCTCGACGAAAAGCTCCAAAAAATCTAGGTCCCGGAAGACTAAGGACCCGGACTCTCTCATCTTGTCACGAATCCGCTCCAGATGGGCCGGCATCTCGGTCCAGTGCAGGCCCGATCGGTGGTGATGACAGAGGTGGTATCCTTCGTTCATGAAGTTCACTTCATTGACGATAGTTACGGTATTCATAAAATAATCTTCGGGATCTTCGGGGTCACAGAAGGCGTGCTGAACCCACGAGGTGATTGCCATGATGAAGTTCATGGTGAGAAGCGGAACTAACACGAACAGGATTCCAATTCTCCAGTCGTAAATAAAGACAGCGCCGAAATAAATATAGTACCGCGTCATCCCCCATAGCATTCGTTTCCGGTTCTTTTCATCGCCCCTAGCTTTAAAGTAGGCGTATGGAGCGAACCCCAGGGTCGTCCAAAAGTTGTCCGAAAGATACCAAAGGAAATGCAGCGGACTGGTTCGATCGTGGCGAAGGGAAGAGGCATTATCGTCGAATCCACCGTTCTCTTTATGGTGGAGACGGACATGAACGGTGCGACCCAACTCTGGAAGGTCCCCATACAAATATCCGAGAAAGAATTCGACGTAGCGGCCGAAGACTCTAACGTATTTGTCCGAGAAGTACCCCTGGGGCCGGTGTGCCTCCAAGTGTTTGGCGCTGAACATCCTCACTGAGCGCTGAGCCTTGAGACCGTACAGCGAAAGATAGAAAGCGATTGCGAGCAGAGGCCGAGGTTTCCCTAAAACGAGTTGGACCGCGAAAATCGGCACGGCGGTAAGGGTGAGGGAGACCATGATTCGTAACGCAGGGGTGTCTCGGGGGTCCCGCAGAACTTCTTGGCCAAGCCTGTCGATGAAGCGGTCGTAAACCCGGGAGAGAAATTGATACGCGTCGCGTAAGGGACGAATCCTCCCGAGAAGCATGGCCGCACCATAGCCTCCGAAGGTAAGCGCGCCGACGAGCGATACGGCAGGGATGCTTGCCAAAGCCACCAGTACTGCCAACGTCCGAATGAGGAGTTTGGGTATATGTGCAGGTCTGAACGCATGCCAATACGTCTTTGAGCGAGCGTCTTCTTGCACGTCGTTCACATCTGCTGCCGTTAGCTTGCCTATCAATAGCATGTTCACAGTTACAACAATCGAGGGGCTTCGTCAACATCCGCGGACCATGCAAAACGAACTCCTGGGTGGGGGAGGTTTCCTTATCCTGGAACGCCCGCCAAATGCCTTTGAGCCGTGCGGGGTATCGAAAATGAGCCGTATCGTTTGAATTCCCGGCTCGGCGGTTTTCTATTTCCTCCAAAAGGCTTAGGATCATTACAAAAGCTAGTGCGCTACAAACGGTTCGATACCAAAATGCGCGATCCAGTAGCCGAGCGCGCCAACTAGTGCCGCACCAGGAAACGTAAAGACCCAAGCGTAAACGATGCGCTGTGCCCATATCCATCGTACTGCGTGCCAGCCTCGCGTCGCTCCAACTCCAGAAATCCCGCCCGCGATAGCGTGCGTGGTGGAAATGGGGACCGAGGCAAACGTTGCGAGCCCGATGGTAGTAGCAGCCGCCAATTCCGCCGAAAATCCTCCGATCGGCCGAAGGTGCGGAGTAATCCGCGATCCCATGGTCTTTACAATCCTCCAACCACCGAACAGCGTTCCGACAGCCATTGCCGCATGGCAGCTCAGGATGATCCACATGGCCAGTTCATGCTTGGTCCCAAGAAAGTGAAAACTGCCTACGGTCCACTCTTTTTTCCCGCTGGCCACTAATAGCGCAGCAATTATTCCCATCGTCTTTTGCGCGTCATTGGTGCCGTGTCCCAGGCTGTAAGCGCCCGCTGAGAGCAACTGCAAATGTGAAAATCTTCGCTCTGCCTTATGCCTCTCGCTCGAATGGCCCAACCAGCTTACAAACACCATGAAACAATAACCGAGGATCAGCCCAATTACCGGCGAGATGATCAGAAACAGGATCACCGGAGCCCAGCCTTTTAGCAGCAGAGAGCCGAATCCCGCCTTCGCAATCGCTCCGCCCGCGTAGGCACTGATGATCGCATGCGAAGAACTGGTTGGCAGCGCCATGAGCCAGGTAATGAGGTCCCAGATAATTGCGCCAAACAGTCCGCCAAAAATTACGTACATATCCACGACTCTCGGATCGATCAGCTTGTCGCTAACGGTCTTCGCTACCCCCGTTCCGAACACAAAGGCGGCTACAAAATTGAAAAATGCTGCCCAAAAAACGGCCTGAATCGGCGACAACACCCGGGTCGTAACCACCGTTGCGATGGAATTCGCCGCATCGTGAAAGCCGTTGAAAATATCGAACACCAGCGCGAGTGCGACCAGGAAAAACACCAGGTGAAGGCTTGAAATCATCGTGGTTCCTTATGTGTTCTTTAGCAGCACGCGCGCCAGAATTTGCGTTATCTCACTCATTCGTGACAATGCTTCTTCCAATAGGTCGTGAAGGTCTTTCTTTTTGATTAGCTCGATCGGATCGGACTGTTCGCGGAACAGCTCTCTGAGAAACTCTTGGCGGTCCTTCCTGACGTTCACTTCAATCGCTTGTAGCTTTTTCAGACTGCCTTCCGCTAGTTCGGACAGCGTTTTCTTCTTTCGCAAAGCAGCCATGAGTTCTTCCACCTGGATCGTGAACTCTAGGAGGTTTCTGGACTGCGCTACAAGATTTGGATACAGGCTTTTCATTGGATATAAGCCGAGACGGTCGGAGAGCTCCGCAATTTCCTGAATGACGGCATTCATGCCCGTAATCAGGGCCAGAATGTCTTCGCGATCGAGAGGCGTGATAAAAGCGTGGTCCAGTATGGCCAATGAGTCTTGGGCCAGAGTCCCAGCGTTTCCCCGCAAGTTCTCTATCTCCTGTCGTTGCGGGTCGAATTTTGGGAACGTCTGAAGAATAGCGGACAGTTGCTGCGCAGCGCTCACCAGCATTCGCGCGAGATTATCCAGCTGATCAAAGAATTTGTCGTCTTTCGGCAGAAAATTGAACATGGCGCTCCCCTGCTAGATGAAAACTGGCTGGCGGACCAAGACAACCCTAAGTGTGCTTAGAATGTGCCGCATTACGGACTCATTAAAAGAACGAGTGGAACACGTCTTCTCAATGGTTATATTTTCTTATCTGCGGGGAATGCCGGACCAACTATCGGCATATCCCTGTACCAATCGCCCATCGGGAGTTTCCCAGACTGAGTGCCGCCGAAAGTTTTGTGACCAGAAAGGAGGTCGGCATCGGCACACTTATGCCGTGGCCAGAGGTTATCGATGTAGCGTTGCTCAAGCGCCTCTACCGCGGCAAAAAACTATACTGCGCGGGCCCAGCCGCGCGTCGTCTACAAAGCGGTTGATGGCGTCTCTTTCGCGTCGGGCTGGTCGCCCGACGGCCAGCGGATAGTCTTCGGATTCGGCAGCTTTCTGCTAGGACGTCGAAGCGGCCCCGGAGAAATCATGATGGTGCGCGAAGACGGAACGGGCGCGCAAGACCGCCAGCAACGTATGAAGGGTCCAAACAAAATGCCGAGCGCGGCCCGCAGAGTAGGGCGCGGCAGAGGGAGTTCTTACGAAGCGAGCCGTTGCTTCAAGGCAGTAAGGGTGCCAGGGTTCGCCTTGATCTTGAGACGAACACCCTTTTCCTCGTACGACTCGCTGAGCACGTGGATGTTCTTGCGAATGTCGGCGAGCACACCTTCCTTGCCGTAGGGAACGACAAGCTCCACCTCAGTCATAGTATCGAGAAAGAAAGCGACGAGACGAGAGTGAAGTGCCTCGATGTCCTGCCGGTTGAGCGCAGACATCGCAATGGCCTCGGGGAACTCTTTCTCCAGCAATGCCTTTCGCGAAGAATCGACGATGTCGATCTTGTTTAGGATCACCAGAGAAGGGAGCTTCCCTGCCCCAATGTCTTCGAGCACTTCTTTCGTCACTTGAATGTGGGAGCGGAACGCCGGATCGGCCGCATCCACTACGTGGAGCAGAAGGGAGGCGTCCAGCGCTTCGTCAAGAGTCGACCGGAACGAGGCCACCAAATCGTGGGGAAGATTTCGAATGAAACCAACCGTGTCGGAAACGAGAATCCGGGGTTGGGTCTCGGGGTGCAACGCTCGCACGGTGGTATCTAGGGTCGCAAAGAGCCGGTTGGCCACGAGCACTTCGCTCAAAGTGAGCGCCCGCATGAGTGAAGACTTTCCGGCGTTGGTGTAGCCGACGATGGCGACTTTGGGAAGGCCTTCGCGATGACGACGACGCTCGACTTGCTCGCGATGGACCGCTTTGAGCTCTCGTTGCAGCTCGCTGGTGCGGTCCCGCACTTTCCGGCGCTCGATCTCGTGAAAGGACTCGCTGACCCCTCTTGCGCCACGTCCCCCACCCCTTCGCTCTTTGGCCCCGGACACACGCCCGCGGGGTGCGAGGTACTTTAGTCTTGCCAACTCCACCTGAAGTTGCGCTTCTTTGGTGCGAGCATGCCGATGAAAAATCTCGAGGATGATGGCCGGCCGATCGTAAACCTCCACGCCTGTCGCTTCTCTCATGTTTCTGACTTGTGTGGGGGTTAGTTCGTGATCGAACACCACGCTTTCGGCCATGCTGGGCGCCTTCACGAGTTCGCTTAGCTCATTC
>Ga0182024_10021773_pt1 | contig 11605 bp, 11 predicted proteins | sample P32metaG_FD_120480 | JGI IMG/M metagenome (GOLD analysis project Ga0182024, IMG submission 120480) | Permafrost microbial communities from Stordalen Mire, Sweden - P3-2 metaG (Illumina Assembly) | ecosystem: Environmental > Terrestrial > Soil > Wetlands > Permafrost | place: Sweden: Stordalen... | reverse complement strand
GACATCTCCGATCAATGTAGTCGCCTCCGCTACTCCAAAGAACCCAATCTTCTTCATGCGGGTGTACGTTGATAACGTTTCCGTCTACTACACCTCTTCGAATTCCGTCAATACTCAGATCTTTGCCGCGCCCGGGAAGCACACATTGTTGGTGATGGCGGAAGAATTAACCTGCGCTGCCCTCCCCTGTTCGACTGGCGACGTCTCCGCTATCCCGTTGAACATTACAGTGACGTCGCAGGCGCCCACGACCATCAGCAGTATTCAGAACACGCCCGGCTGGCAATCGTGTTCCGCGGTATTTCCCGCCGGGGTTCAGCGTGCGGGACAACTTTGTGCCGCCGGTGAGAGCCAGTACGTGCCTGTTTCGACTATGACAATGGATCAGTCGCCCCCAGCCCCGGCGCCTGCTATGGATGGCAAGGCAGCGCATTTCAGCATGGGCCCGGGGACCGCAGCCCCGCTCGCTTCCGACTACGGCTATTCCAATTATCTGTACTTCAATCCCATCGCGGGGGGGAACGGCGTTACTACGTTTACCTACGACTTGTATTTTTGGATCGACAACGTCGACGCCCCGCAAGCTCTGGAGTTTGACGTCAATCAAGGTTACGACGATACCACTAGCGGAAGTGGCGGAACTCCCATGCGTTTTACGTGGGGATCGGAATGTAACTTGAAAGGCGATAATCCGCCCGGACAATGGGACATATGGAATGATGCGGCGGGAAAGTGGGAGCCGACCGGCATTTCCTGCAAAGCTAACGTGGATATTCTGCCCAACACGTGGAATCATCTCACTTGGAATCTTCACCAGGCCGGAGGCATGGTTTATTACGACACGTTGACGGTTAACGGAGTGGCTACGCCAGTGAACACGTCCTATGTAAACCAGTCAGGCTGGACTTTAGAGGAGATCGATACAGCTTTTCAAATGGACCTGGCCCAACCCCCAGTCCCCTACAACGTGTGGTTGGATGAGGTAAGTCTTACAGCACAGTAATATTGCAACACGATTACTTAATAGACTCGGCTCCCGGCTTCCTGATCTCGGAGGCTGGTAGCCGGTTTCGGGACGAACCAAGGGAAAAATAGAAGGCTGCTCCTCGCTCAACTTCCCCTGCCGCCCAGATTTCGCCTCCGTGCCGGCGCACGATTCTCTGCACGGTCGCCAGGCCGATACCATTGCCGGGAAACTCAGCCGTTGGATGGAGTCTCTGAAAGGGCTGAAATAATCGGTCCGCTGACCGGGGATCGAATCCAGCTCCATCATCGCGCACAAAATAAACCGTCCGTCCATTTTCTATCGTAGAACCGAACTCAATGCGGGCGCGCGGATGAGTAGAGGTGTACTTCCACGCATTCCGTAATAGATTCTCCAGCACAATTTTCAGCAGCCGCGGGTCCCCTTCAATTTTGCCCACCGCTGATACAACGAAGTCCACTTTGCGACTCGGCTCCACGCTCTTCAACTCTTCGCCAACCGAGCGGGCAATGGCGGAAAGGTCTACCGGTTCGGATTGCAAAACACTGCTGGTCACTCGCGAAAGATTCAGCAGGTCGTCGATCAGCTGCATCATGCGCTTTCCCGAATTTCGGATATGCTCGATCAGATCTTTTGCTTTGGCATCGAGTTTGCTTCCATACTCCTTCAAAAGCACGTATGTGAAACCATTGAGCGCATCGACCGGTCCGCGCAAGTCATGAGAAACAGAATAGGAAAATGACTCCAGCTCGCGGTTCGCGAAGAGCAACTCGCGCGTGCGCTGCGCCACGCGATCCTCCAGTTCGTCGTGCGCCTTTCGCAGCTCATCATCGCGCTTCTGAATTTCCGCAAGCATCTCGTTGAAGGCGGTAATCAGCAAGCCCACTTCATCCGCTTCCTGGCTCGGCGCGGCCCGCGCGGAATAGTTTTTGTCCTGCGAAACAGCGGCAGCCACCTGCGCCAGATCCACTATCGGTTGAGCCACGGATCTTCCGAACAGCGACGAAACCAGCAGCGCCGCGGCCAGAGAAAGCAGAAGCACGGCCAGCGCAATCGCAGCATAACGCTTCAGCCGCTGATCGATTTCCCTCAGATCGGCACGAATGTAGACCAACCCCACCGGCTTCCCTTGAAACATGATCCTGCGCACGAGTACGAGGTGGGAGTCGGTAAAGCGATAAGTTTCAGTTTGACTGCCCGGGATATTCGGAACGCTCAGGATATCCTCGCCGGTCTCGCGCTTATATGTCGCGAACGGTTTTCCATCGAGCGTAAAAATGCCGGCCGTGGTCACACTCTGCGAACTCTTCAATGCCGAAAGAGTATTACCGGCAGACTGCGGATCGTTGAACAAGATTGCGGAGACGCTATTGGAGCCGACGATATCCGCCTGCGCAGATAAAGTGCGCACCAAGCCTTGCCGGAAGGTGATCTGGTCGTAAGTAAAGAACGCCAGACAAGCCAATGACAGCGCCGCCCCGCTCACCAGCATGTTCATCAGGGTGAGCTTTCTCAAAATCGAGCGGCGGCGCGTCAGGCGCATCTCAATCGCCTCCCGCGCGTTTGCGAATCACTCGCAAAGCCACTTTCAGCAGCTCGGAGCTGACGGCTAATCCCGCATCTTCGATCGGAGCGACATTCACTTCGAACCGGATTCTGTCCTCCTGGTTCACCAGCCCGATCATTCCTCCCCGCTCGGCGAAGCGCGGAATGTCACTGACTGTCAGCACCGGCAAGCGCTTTGCGCCCGCAAGAACGGTGCTGAGATGAGGTTCTTCCGAACTACTCACGAACAAAATGTGACAGCCGTCGGCTTCGTGCATGCTGGGAATGTTTCGCGTGGTGACCGGCTTGCCGGAAATCGCTTCACCTTTCACGGTAGCGTCCAGAACCGTTCCAAACGAATTCTTGCCCAGTACGCATATCTGTAGGGAGTCAACGCTGTTGGCCAGGACGGGCCAACGAACGAATTTTCCGAAGTTGAATAAGTATGCTGCTTTAACTTGTGATTCGGTTGGCCGAGTCTGTTGCGCTTCAGAACGAGTAATAATCGGGGTGACGAAGAGTGCGAGCAGAAAAGCGAAAATAAATCGTAAGGCTAGAAGTCCCAAATGGCCAGCCACCAAGCCGCGATGGTCCGCTCCAAAGATGCGATCTTTTGATCTCGGGCCGTCGACGGCGCCTTGCAAATTCAGCGTGTCCACGTTATTTGCCCGTAGGCGCTTCTCTTGATCCCGACCAGAGGTCCGGGATCGCCGTTCGATTCATAATGGTAGGGCTGGAAAAGATTGCGTCCCACTACCGACAATTGCCAATGCTCTTTTACTTTCCATGCGAACCGCGCGTCTGCGGTGGAGTAGGCATTCACCGCTTCGCCCGGCAAAGCGCTAATGTAGCGGTAATCCAGATCAAGACTAAATGCCTTCGACAAATCGAAAGCGGATTGGAGCATCACCTCGTGCTTGGGGCTCGACTTCTCCGTGATGGGGGCGGTCCCAATGTCCATCGAACCGGTGCCCTTTTTCAGATCCATCTGCAGGTAGGAGTAAGAAGCTCCCAATCGCCACCAATCGGTTACTTTCCATTCGGGCGCAATCTCGCCGCCCTTGGTCGTACCCACCAGGCCATTGCCAAACTCTGCCGGGATCAAAATGTGAGGAGGGCCTGGAATGGTCTCAACGAAGGGACCGCCAGTGACGTCCTCGCTGAAGAGATCGCCGTAATGATTGTAAAAAGCCGCCACATCCACATAAAGATTCTTGGCGATCAAGCGCCGGTAGCCTGCTTCGTAACCGTTCAGTTCTTCGGAATGGAAATTTGGATTGGCGTTAAACCGAGCCAGTACCGGCAATCCGTCCAGTACAGAGCCAGTATCGCCCAGAAGATAAAAATCTCTTTCACCGTCGGATGGTGTCCGCAAGGCGTGAGTGAAAGCCGTCCACACCGATTGGTGGGCGGTGGGAGTCCACAGCAGGCGTCCGGTGGGCTCAAATTGCACTCCGGTGTAATTCGTTTTCAACGCCTTTGTTCCCAGTGAAAGCGAAAGCTTGTTGTTGACCAGCGTGATTTCATCCTGCAAAAATGCCGTGAATAGCAAGTCGGTTCGATTGTAGGGAACGAAAGCGAGGCCTGAGTTTACGATCCGGTCATCGCCCCTGCTGGAGCGGGCGCCCAGTCCCCAGGAAATCGCCTGCCGCCCGGGCAGCCGAAAGCGGTCCATAAAGTCCACGTCGAAAGTATTGCGGATGTCGCTGAAGTCCGCTTCCTGCCGGTTCGTTCGGTCGAAATAGGCCTCAAGCTGAACATCATTTCCTTCGCTGAAAACTCTTTTCCATTGGCCGGTAAGATTGGCGCCAAAAAGCGGCGCGGTGGAGTAGACAATTTGCGAGTAAGGCGGCGCGTAGCTGGTTACGTCGACGCTTTCGCCGTTCCCCTGATCGTACATGTCACCGTGCAAACTGAAAGTGTCACGGTTGTTTGCGCTCCAATCCATGCGGAATCCGACCTGCGCCGCGCGCCAGCGGTCAAAATTTATGTTGTCGGTGTGGTACTCTGGCCCGCGGTTGAAGCCCTTGGCGTACATGCGATAGTCGAAAGTCTTTCCGTCGCCGCCGCCGTAGCGCGCGTTGAAAAAGCCCTCTTCCATGTTTCCGCCGCCCACGCTGACGTAATCGCCATGCGTCTCCCTGCTGTTCTTGGTAATAATATTGATAACGCCGTTCAGAGCGTTCGGCCCCCAGATGGTCCCGCCGGGTCCGCGGATGACTTCAATGCGGTCGATATCTTCCAGCACATAATCCTGAACTTCCCAATAGGTGCCCGCAATCAGCGTGGTGTACACGGTTCGCCCGTCAATCAGCACCAGCACGTCACGGCAAAGCCGGCTGCCGAAGCCGCGAATGCCAATGGACCACTTGCTGCTGTCGATTCTCGCTACTTCAACTCCGGGCGCCAGCCGCAATGCGTCCGGAATGCTGGTTGCGCCCGAGCGCTCAATATCATCATGCGTGATGACATAGACGGCGGCTGTAGTCTTCCACACTTCCTCCGGCTCCTTGGAAGCCGTCGTCACCTCGACGCTGCCGAGTTCTGCCAGGCTCAGTTGCTTCAGAGGATTTCCGGACTGATCTGGCTGCGCGTTCGCCGCGAAACTCGTCGACGACAGGAAAAATAAAGCCACGACGAATGGCAAGATTCCCCTCGCTCCTGCGGGTACGCATCGGCTGATTTTTGTTTGCATGTGCGAGAGCGCTCGAATCGAGATAACTCAACTGCCACTGCAACTACTCGTCGATGTCAACGAGAAAATCAATCCGTTGCGTTCTTTTCTATCAGTCTGTTCACCTCGGCCAACAGTTCGCCTGGTTCCACATCCCGCTTCTGCAACCACGTATCGACAATGCCAATCGTCTCATCCGGCAACGACGAGAATCCTGACAGGACTAGAATAGGTATGTTCGGCCGCAGTTGTTTCATCTCGCGCGCTACCGATAGGCCCTTCATTTTCGGCATCCAGTAATCCAGCACCACCGCGTCCACGTGATGAGCCTGGAACAACTGCAAAGCCTCCGCGCCGGAGCGGGCCAGCAGCACATCGAAACCGGCGGATTCGAAGACCAGCTTTCGCGCGGTAAGCTGGTCTTCATCGTCTTCGGCACAAAGCACGGTCTTGCGACCCAGATTCGAGCTTTCCATTGGTGCGCCCTCTTCGCTGCGCGACGTCAGAATCTTCAAAACCGTCCCCAGCAGAACATCCGGATCCTGCCCCTTCTGTACGTAACCGTCAATTACAGTCAATAACCGTTGCGGCAGTTGGGCAACCGCAGACACCACCACGACCGGCAGCTTCGGATGTTGCCTTTTGAGCGTTTGAGCGACTTCGTCGCCGTTCATCCCGGGCATCATGTAATCGAGAAGCACCAGATCGATTCCTCGGGCCTGGGAAAGCGCCTTCAGGCCCTCCGTTCCCGAAGATGCCGTAACCACTGTATATCCGGAGCTTTGCAGAAAATGGCGTCGCAGTGCCAGAGTCTCGAAATCGTCGTCTATACACAGGATAGTTGGAGCGCGATCTTGCATTTTCCCCTTGAAAGCCGTACGAGGTGGGGTAATAATTGCAGGGCCTAACAGCGGCATGCCATACAGGATTTACCCTAGGGAATGTTCGAGTCGCCTCTAGGGGGTCAGCCCGAACGCAACTTCAGGGGTATCCTCCAAGCTCCGGTCTCTCAACAACTCCTCTATAGAGTGAAGAATAACGAAGATTCCTGCGCCACGAATTGTTCATAGGTGCTAAACCCGATTTTAGTTTCCCCCTTAACAGCCCATACTTCAACCTCTGCCCACAAGACCCCCTAGATTCTTGGTCTTCCGCGATAATCCTAAAATTCTGGAGGTTATTCATGAAAATGAAGGCAGTTACTTATAAGGGCGTTCGGCAAATGTCCGTCTCCCAAGAAGCGAAACCAAAAATAAACTCTCCTACTGACGCTATTCTGAGAGTCACGACCACCGGCATCTGCGGCAGTGACTTGCACATGTATGACGGTCGAACTCCTCTTGAAGAAGGCACCGTGGTGGGCCACGAGATCATGGGTGTTATAGAAGAAGTCGGCGACGCCGTCCAAAGCATCAAGAAAGGCGACCGGGTGGTGCTCCCTTTCAACGTAGCCTGTGGATACTGTTTGAACTGCCATCGCGGCCACACTGAAGCCTGCCTGGTAATGAATCCCGACCAGCCGCACGCTGCTTACGGTTACGCCGGAATGGGCCCATACAAAGGCGGCCAGGCGGAATTCGTTCTCGTACCGTACGCCGATTTTAACTGCCTGAAGCTTCCCGGAAAGCCCGGCGATGAGTGGGAAGACGATTTCCTCCTGTTGTCGGATGTCTTTCCTACGGCTTACCATGCGACCGAATTAGCCTGTGTAGCTCCCGGTAAAACCGTCGCCGTGTTTGGGGCCGGTCCCGTCGGGCTGCTTTCCGCCTATTGTTCGCTGCTCATAAGGTGCATCCGAAGTCTACGTAGTTGACAATATTCCCGAGCGCCTGCAAAAGGCACAAGAGCTCGGAGCTACACCGGTCGACTTCTCCCAAGGCGATCCCGTGGAACAGATCTTCAAACTGAGAAAGAAGAACCGCGGAATCCAGCAGAGCCTTCGGCCCGGTGAGGAAAAGATGAAAGGTGTCGACTGTGCTATCGACGCCGTGGGTTACCAGGCTCGCGACGACGAACGGCCAGACAAAGAGAAGGCTACGCAGGTTCTGGAGAATTGCGTCCGCGTCGTAAATCCCACTGGCAGCATTGGGATGATCGGGGTGTACATCGCCCCCGATCCCGGCGCTAAGAACGATGCCGCTAAGAATGGCATCTTCCCCTTTCCCCTCGCCGATTATTTTGACAAGGGCATCTCGATGGGAAGCGGGCAAGCTCCGGTAAAGAAGTACAACGAATATTTGCGCGATCTCATCGTCAACGGTCGCGCGAAACCTAGCCAGATCGTCAGCCATCGGATCCATATCGATGACGCTCCCGACGCTTATGATAAGTTCGATAAGCGAATCGATGGATACACCAAGGTCCTGATCAAGTTCGACGAAAAGGCCGCAGCATAATCCCGTCCGCAAAACCCGCGAGCTAGCCGCCATCCGGCGTTGAGCTCGCGGGCACGCGAAAATTTATTCTCCACCGCATTCAGAAAAGTTCGACCGCCGCTGCCGATCTCAACCATCCGCCCAGCCAGCTTCTGCAACTAACGGGACATAAACGAGCCGCCGTATTGGGGCAAATTCTGAATACGAGGGATAACATGAGCAAGAATTCTCTAAAAGAGCTGTATGTTGAAGAACTTAAGGATTTATTCAGTGCCGAAAATCAATTGACCAAAGCGTTGCCGAAGATGGCTAAGGCCGCCTCGTCGGATGAATTGCGGCAAGGCTTCGAAGAGCACCTCGAGCAAACTCGCGGTCACGTGGAACGCCTGCAACAGATATTTGAACAGCTGGGAGAAAAAGGCACAGGCAAGAAATGTTTGGGAATGGAAGGCTTGGTCAAAGAGGGCGCGGAAACCATGGGCGAAGATTTCGAAGATGCCATGATGGATGCGGCCCTTATCTCCGCCGCACAACGCGTGGAGCACTATGAAATCGCTGGCTACGGATCGGTGATTGCTTACGCGGAACTGCTCGGGGAGTCGGAGCAGGCATCGCTTCTGCGGGAAACCCTGGAAGAGGAAAAGGAAACGGACGAGAAGCTTACGGAACTGGCGAAAGAGATCAATGTCCAGGCCCAGCAGGGTGATTCTGAGGCTGAGGAAGAAGAACAACCTCGGGATAAGCGGAAGTCTCGTAGGGCGGCATAGTTGATTTTGCACGCGCGATAGCGGGGAGTCGATGGCAGACTCCCCGCATTTTTTGCTGTTTGGAAAACCGTGGCGGCCGATCTACTCTTTCGACGTTGCTATGTGTGAGGAAGCCAGTGAAAGACATCCTCTTCAGAATAATCATCGGTGGCGCAGTCGTTTCAGGCTTCTCCCTGATAGGCGAGTTGCTTAAGCCTAAAAGTTTTGCCGGACTCTTTGGCGCTGCACCTTCGGTTTCCCTCGCTACGCTGGCTCTGGCCGTCATGAAAGAAGGGAAGGCTTACGCCAGCATCGAAGCTCGGTCGATGCTTCTAGGCTCCATCGCGTTTATCATTTACGCCGCTGTGATAAGCCGGTGGATGATGCATCGGCGGATGCAAGTCTTGACGGCCACAACAGTCGGTCTTGGCTTGTGGCTGGTTTGCGCTTTCGGCCTGTGGTATGTCGTCTTGAGGTAGCCAATGAAAATCAAGGTCGATACGTCCGGCCTCAAGAACTCGAAGTGGTACGAATTCGCTTTGCGCTTTTCTTTTGGCGGAGCCGTCACCGCCTTCGCCGGCCTGATTGCGAAGCGATACGGCCCCGAAGTCGGCGGACTTTTTCTAGCGTTTCCGGCCATCGTCCCTGCGACGGCCACGCTCATAAAAAAACGCGAGCAACAAAAGAAAGAGCGCGCGGGTTACGAGGGCGCGGAACGCGGCAGAGCCGCGGCAGCCGTTGATGTTGCCGGAGCCGCCATGGGCGGGTTCGGTCTGGTTGCCTTCTCTCTCATAGTTTGGCCAAAACTGCCTGCATGGAAAACTCCCGTCGTGCTCGCCATCGCTACTGGGGTTTGGTTCTTAGTTGCGTTTTCCATCTGGCAACTTCGCGAAGTGCTTTGCCGGCGCCTGCGCGCTCACCGCCCCAACGTTCTCACTCACACTCTGCGCTCCCCCGTCGATCGCCCGTAGCAAATCGCCGTAAGAGGGTTGTGCCCGATAAATTCGGATCACGCCGCTTTTCGCTGGGCGGATTCTTTATCCCGCTGTATGCGCTTTGATAGCAAAGCTTTCGCTTTCTCTAGCTCGGCCTTGCGTGTGGCGCTCAATCCACGACCGGCTCGATTGATGAAGTACGTCAGCATCCTCATGCCGGATCCCGGTCCTCTTGGCGAAACTTTTTTTGAAGCAAGACTCCGCGCGATGGTAGCCGCCTTTCGGGTGAAGAGCTTCGCCGGAGGATGTGTGGAATCAGTTTTCACTGTCGGGACCCACCGCTTTTTCCTGGAATTTGGCATGTGGCCTCCGCAATTGAACAGAAGCGTTGAGATGCACGCGCGCGGAAATAGTGGCCTCTTACAAACTTTCGGCGACGCCCACAGGACATTTATTCAGCACATACAGTCGCCGCCGGATGCCGGAGGTGGGCCATCCCGCCTATGTTTGTACAATACGAATCCGGTCGCAGATGTAATCCGCATGACATGAACAGTTTGCTCAAATCACAACGCATATCCGCGGAACGCACCCGACCCCAGAGCAGGACATCCAAGCCTGAGCCGCGCTCGCTGGCCGCCTTACGCCGAGCGGCCGGGGACTGTAGGGACTGCGATCTTTGGAAAAACGCCACGCAAACGGTTTTCGGCGAAGGTCCGTCGCGAGCAAAAGTATTTCTTGTGGGCGAACAGCCTGGAGATCAGGAAGACTTGGCGGGTCATCCCTTCGTTGGGCCCGCAGGAAAAATTCTGGACGAAGCACTGCAGCAAGCTGGCATCGATCGCACAGAAGTTTATGTCACGAACGTGGTGAAACACTTCAAATGGGCTCCGGCGCAGCGAGGCAAGAGACGCATTCACAAGAAGCCCCGCTTTACCGAGATCCAGGCGTGCCGTCCCTGGCTCGATGCTGAACTGCAAACCGTAAAACCCGAAGTCCTCGTCTGTTTAGGCGCTACCGCCGCGCAATCCTTGTTGGGCAGGGAATTCAGCGTAACTCGTCATCGCGGCCAACTAGTTGAATCGCCGCTGGCCCCTAAAGTCGTGGCGACGGTGCATCCGTCATCCATACTGCGCGCACCTGACGCCGCTGCCCGGCAATCGCAAATGCAGGAGTTTGTCCGCGATCTAACCAGGATCGCCGCGTTGCTGTGATGCCGAAGAACCGTCAAGTCGGCCCGCTTCCCACGGCATCAGAAACACTTTATCGTTTCCGGAGATGCCGAAAAGCGAAAGAAACTGGGCAAGAAGTAAGCCGACGCCGTCTACCTGGTCGTTCCCAATCATCTTCATTACGATTACGCAGTGCGAGCGGCGAAGGCCGGAGTTCACGTTCTGTGCGAGAAGCCCATGGCAGTCACCGAAGAAGAATGCGAATCCATCATCCGGGCCGCAGCGGCAAATGGCATCAAATTGATGGTTGCCGACCGCCTGCATTTCGAGAAAGGAAACCTTGAAGCCGCGCAACTGGCGCAAAGTGGCGAGTTGGGAGACCCTCGCATTTTCAGCTCCACTTTTGCTCAGCAGGTGGCCGAGGGCAATATCCGCGTAACCGAACCAGTAGAGAAAGGCGGTGGCCGCAGTCAATTAGGGGCAAGGTCTTGAGCCGCAACAAGTTGGCGGATTGGAATGTCACTTTGTTATGAGTTATGCAGTCATTATTTGATATTGCGGAGAGCTAGTCAAGGTTGGGTGAACAGTGGGTGTGGAAATGGCAAAAGGTCGACAGTTGTGGAATCCCACCGTTGGCTCCGCTCAGGGCAGGCTCTTTGGCAAAGAGCGCCAAAGGTGGACCATCCGCCCCCCTCAAGACCGGCATGGATGTGCGGGAGGTTGTCTGAGCTCTTCGCTACGCGGTACGTATGGGCTAGTATCGGCGAAGTAGTCGAAGTAGCCGAGACTGTAGTAGGTCCTCAGCTCAGAGACTAACCGGGCCCTTAACCGATCCTTCGCCGGGTCGAATAACCAGATTGAGCCGTCAATTGTAACTGCAACCTCCGCAGAGCTACGCCTCCGGCGATGATCGCCGTCTTGACAATTGTCGTTAAAACGAGTAATGTAAGTGTCGATGAAAGAAACGATCCAACCGGGAGAGCGCAAGCGGAGCATCGGCTCTCCCGAAGAGGCTACGTTTTTAGAACTGCTGCGCACAACGGATATCCTGTCCCGCGGACTGGTACCGATTCTCAAGGCCGAGGATCTATCTTCGACGCAGTACAACGTGCTGCGGATTTTGCGGGGCGCGCGGGAGGGGCTTCCTTGTGGGGAGATCGCCAGCCGAATGAT
>Ga0182024_10021772_pt1 | contig 11606 bp, 17 predicted proteins | sample P32metaG_FD_120480 | JGI IMG/M metagenome (GOLD analysis project Ga0182024, IMG submission 120480) | Permafrost microbial communities from Stordalen Mire, Sweden - P3-2 metaG (Illumina Assembly) | ecosystem: Environmental > Terrestrial > Soil > Wetlands > Permafrost | place: Sweden: Stordalen... | reverse complement strand
TGCGCGACGAGCACATCGTGTTGACCTGGAAGGAGGCGGCCGAGCAGTTGTTTCGGCTCCGTTTGCAGGCTCAAACCGAACGGCTCGATGCGCCGAGCGAGTTGCGACGCCAGCGTCGGCTGATTGCCCGGTGTCAAACGATCCTCAACCAGCGCAAAGCCCAAGTCGCCGCCGTCAAATCCTAACCCCTCACCCTACACCCTCACCCTACACCCTTATGGCAAAACGATTGGAAATCGGCGTGGTGAAATCGGACAAGGCGGCGAAGACTCGGCGCGTCGAGATTCCACGGCTGATCCGGCACCCGAAGTACGGCAAGATCCTCCATCGCCGCACGGTTTGCCATGTTCACGACGAGAAGAATGAATCGCACGAGGGCGACACAGTGGAGATCATGGAAAGTCGGCCCCGATCGCGGTTGAAGCGATGGGAATTGGTGCGCGTGATAACGAAGAGCCGGGCGGTCGATCTGGCGGCGATGAAGGCCGCTCATCGCGCCGGACATGCCGGAGAAGCCGGCGCGGTGTGAGACGCAAGAGATTTACATTCACACGCCGTTCGGTGATGGGTGGCTAGAAGGCAAGTAGTGGGGATGATTGACTATGATTCAAATGCAAACTCGGCTGGTTGTGGCCGACAACACGGGTGCCAAGGAAGTCATGTGCTTCAAGGTGCTCGGCGGCAGCAAGCGGCGCGTCGCCGGCCTGGGCGATATCATCGTATGCAGCGTCAAAACCGTGATCCCCGGCAGTGAAGTGAAGAAGAAGGCCGTGGTGAAAGCCGTGATCGTGCGCTGCAAACGGCCGACGCGGCGCGTCGACGGCAGCTACATCAAATTCGACAGCAATGCGGTCGTGTTGATCGACAACGAAAAGAATCCCCGCGGCACCCGAATCTTTGGGGCCGTCGCTCGGGAACTGCGTGACCGGAATTTCATGAAGATTGTCAGCCTGGCTAACGAGGTGGTCTGATGCACATCCGCTCGAATGATCAGGTGGAAGTCATCGCCGGCGCCGACAAAGGCACTCGCGCGAAGGTGCTGCGCGTGCTGAAGAGCCGTGCGAAAGTGGTTGTCGAAGGGGTCGCGCGGGTGCAGAAGCACATGCGCCGCAGCCAGCAGAATCCTCGCGGCGGCCGCTTGTCCAAGGAAATGCCGATCGCCATTTCGAACATCATGCTGGTCTGCCCGGTTTGCGGCAAGCGAACCCGAACCGGCGTCCGCGCGCTGGAAGACGGCAGCAAGCAACGCTATTGCAAGCGAAAGGCGTGCGGCAAGAATATCGGATCACTATCGCCCGCCAAGAAGAAAAAGCCGGCTGGAGTGGCTTGAGAGTGATTCATTGAGTCCGCTCGCCGGTCATTCATTACAACGTAAACGCAGTTCGAACTAACGCAGCGCTCGCCATGGCCAAGAAAACATCGAAAAAATCCGACGCTCCCGAAGCGCCGGCCGGCAAGCCACCCGTCCCGCGGTTGCTGGAAAAATACGAAAAAGAGCTGTTGCCGGCGCTGGCCGAAAAACTCGGCCGCACCAACCGATTGGCCCTTCCGCGGCTCAAGAAGATCATCATCAACATGGGCGTCGGAGAGGCGATTGCCGAGAAGAAGTTCGTGGAAGACGCGGTTGCGGCGCTGGCGCAGATCGCCGGCCAAAAGCCGCTCGTCACCAAGAGCCGCTATTCGATCGCCAACTTCAAGCTCCGCGAAGGGATGCCGATCGGTTGCAAGGTGACGTTGCGTGGATATCGGATGTACGAATTTCTCGACCGCCTGGTGGCCTTGGCGCTGCCGCGAGTTCGCGACTTTCGCGGCCTGAGTCCCAACGGATTCGATGGCCGGGGAAATTACAGCTTGGGCTTGTCGGAGCAGTTGGTGTTTCCGGAATTGAATCCCGACAAGTTCACTCGTCCGCAAGGAATGAACATTACGATCGTGATTTCCGGCCACAGCAACGATGAGTCGCGCGAGTTGCTGCGTGGTTTTGGAATGCCCTTCAAGGTGCCTGAAGTGAAGGGTAGTAAAGGGGCTGCATAGAGGGAGCTGCTTGCGGTCGTCGTTGACAATGAAAAACGTACCGAGTCATCGGCTTTACTACAGTCAATCGCTCTGAGGTCTTTTAATGGCGAGCAAGTCGAAAATCGCAATGGCCTTGAGAAAGCCGAAGTATTCCACGCGGCTCGTGCGGCGATGTCTGCTGTGCGGACGTCCGCGGGCGGTGTACCGGAAATTCGGGGTGTGCCGGATCTGTTTCCGCAAATTGGCGGATCAGGGGCATATTCCGGGCGTGCGCAAGGCCAGTTGGTAATTGTTTATGGTCGCCTCCAAGGGACAAAAAACCCCATGATGACTGATCCCATCGCCGACATGCTGACCCGTATCCGCAATGCGGTGCGCGTCGAACGGCCGAGCGTCGATATGCCGATTTCGAAAGTCAAGCGCGGCCTGGCCGAAGTGCTCAAGCGCGAAGGCTACATTTGGGACTGGAAGGAAGTCGAGTCCGCGCCGGTCAATCAATTGCAGATCGAATTGAAGTATGGCCCCAACGGGGAACGAGTGATTCGCCACCTGAAGCGCGTCAGCAAGCCGGGTCGCCGAGTGTTTGCCGGCGCCGCGCGGTTGAAGCCGATCCTCAATGGCCTGGGAATTTCGATCCTCAGCACCAACCGCGGAGTCATCAGCGACCGAGAAGCCCGCCAGCGAAATCTGGGGGGCGAAGTGCTGTGCGAGTTGTGGTAGGAGAATAGGGTGAGGGTGAGGGGTTAGGGGCTAGAAGACAAAGCGCAAATTCGAAGGTGGTTCGATGTCGCGGATTGGAAAAGTTCCCGTGCCCGTGCCGGCTGGCGTGAAAATCGCCGTTGCCGATGGCGCCGTTGCCGTCGAAGGTCCGTTGGGCAAGCTCAAGCAGACGTTCCTTTCGGCAGTGGATGTGCAGTTCGACGAACCTGGGAAGCGGGTATTGGTCACTCGCAAAGACGACACCCGCCAGGCGCGAGCCCTGCAAGGGCTGACTCGCGCGCTGGTCCGCAATATGGTCGTCGGCGTGACGCAAGGGTATGAAAAAAAGTTGGAAATCGTCGGCGTCGGATATCTAGCGGCCGTGTTGAAAGACGTGTTGCAGCTTCGGGTCGGATTTGCCAACGAAGTGCAATTGCCGATCCCCGCGGGCGTGAAGGTGACGTGCCCCGACCAGACGCACGTCGTCATCAAGGGAATCGACAAGCAGGCGGTCGGCCAATTCGCGGCTGAGGCCCGCGCCGTTCGCAAGCCGGAGCCGTACAAGGGCAAGGGAATTCGCTACGACGGCGAAATGGTCCGCCGCAAGGCTGGTAAGGCCGTGACCGGTAAGTAATACGAGATTCGAAGAGTAGATTGCCATGAATCACGAGAAGGCCATCAATCATCAGCGGTTGCGTCGTGGTTTTCGGGTGCGCAAGCGAGTGCGCGGCTCGACGGAGCGACCGCGGCTGTCGGTCTTCCGCAGCCATAAGCATATATACGCCCAAGTGATCGACGACATGCAAGGCCGCACCTTGGCCTCCGCCAGCACGAGCGACAAGGAATTACGCGACGGGCTGAAGTATGGCGGCAACAAAGGCGCCGCCGAGGCGGTTGGCAAGGCGGTGGCCGAGCGAGCCGTCGCGGCCGGAGTCACGAAAGTTTGTTTCGACCGCGGCCCCGCTCAGTTTCACGGCCGCGTGGCCGCATTGGCCGAAGCGGCGCGCAAGGCCGGCTTGCAGTTTTAATTCGTTCGACGTACATCGTAGTGGTCTCACAAATCGGTCGTGACAGGTACGTTTGGTGGTTTAACCCGGAGCCAACGGCGACGGCGGGCGGTACGGTTTACCGTCGCCGTTGGCTCCGGGTTAAACAAAAGTTCCCCCGACATCTGTTGAAGATTTCGTAACCCGTGTCTTGAAAACACCCTCCCGTTCTCCGTTGTAAAGCGAGCGTCCCGTGGCGAAGGAATCCAATCGCGGTGAGTTGGTCGACAAGGTCATTAAGATCAAGCGCTGCGCCGCGGTGGTCAAAGGTGGCCGGCGGTTCAGCTTCGCCGCCATGGTGGTCGTCGGCAACGGCAAGGGAAAAGTCGGCTGGGGTTACGGCAAGGCCAACGAAGTTCCGCCGAGCGTGGAAAAGGCCGTCAAGGACGGCAGCCGAAGCATGTTCGAATTCCCTTTGGATTCAGGCACGATCCCGCATTTGGTGCAAGGACAATTCGGCGCCGCGAACGTCGTGCTGATCCCGGCCAGCCCGGGCACCGGCGTGATTGCCGGGGCCGCGATCCGTGCGGTTTGCGAAGCCTCGGGCATCCACGACGTATTGACCAAATGCTATGGTTCGACCAACCCGGTGAATGTGGTCAAGGCCACGGTCGACGCTCTCAAACAGTTGCGCACCCGCCACGAAGTCGAGCGGTTGCGAGGAGTTTCGCTGACATGAAATTGAACGACGTCAACCGCGGCATTCACAAGCACAAGAAGCGGACGCGAATCGGACGCGGTCCCGGCTCCGGGCACGGCAAGACCTCCGGTCGCGGTCATAAGGGTCAGGGGCAATTGGCCGGCTGGTCGGCGAGTCCGATCTTCGAAGGGGCGCGCATGCCGTTGGTGCGGCGAGTGCCGAAGCGCGGCTTCAACAATCAATGGGGCCGCGTCGTGCGGTCCATCAACCTTGGCCGGCTGGATGCAACTTTCGCCGAAGGCGAAACCATCTCGCCGGAATCGCTGAAGGCCAAGGGCGTGCTCAAAGGCCGATACGAGTTGCTCAAAGTGCTCGGGGATGGTCAATTAACCAAGCGGCTGAAGATTTCCGCCCATCGATTTAGCGAGACGGCGCTGGCGAAGATTCAACAGGCCGGCTGCGAGGCGATCGTGCTGCCCGAGCCGGCGCCCGTGGTGAAAAATAAGATGTCCGCTGCAAAAGGCCGGAAGCCATAGGCTGCAGGCCGGAGCTGGAGTTCGGAGGCAATGGCGTTCTTCGTACCTACAGCCTCAAGCCTACAGCCTCAAGCCTGCCACGACGGAGCGCAATCATGTTTCAAAAAATCCGGACGATTTTCACGATCCCCGAGCTTCGGCAAAAGGTGTTGCTGACGCTCTTTCTGTTGGCTATCTATCGGGTCGGCTGGCAAGTGCCGCTGCCGATCGTCAATGCTGCCGAGATGCAGCGCCGCGCGGATCAAGGCGCTGGCCAAGGCGGTCTCACCGATGTTTTCAACCAGGTGGCCATCTTCAGCGCCAGCCAATTGAACGTGGTGACGATCTTCGGCCTGGGAATCATGCCCTATATCTCGGCATCGATTATCTTTCAACTTTTGGGAAGCGTTTGGGAGCCGCTGGAGAAGTTGCGCAAGGAGGGTGAAAGCGGCCAGAAGAAGATCAACGAATACACACGCTATCTCACCGTGTTCATCTGCCTCATCCAAACCTGGGGTTATGTCAAATGGATCCTATTGGCCGACCACGGCAGGCTGCTTGATCCAAATTTCCTATCCGCCGATGGACAGTCGGTGCCGTTCGGCTGGATCGTCGTAACGGTTCTCACGATGACCGCCGGCACGATCTTCTTGATGTGGCTTGGCGAGCAAATCGATGAATTCGGCATTGGCAATGGCATCAGCTTGTTGATCATGGCGGGCATTTTGGCCCGAATGCCGGCTGCCGCAAATGACCTGCTTAAAGTGACGCACTTGGAATTGGGCAGCAGCGGCGGACAGAAAGGCATCGAGGTGTTGATCGGATTGGTGGTGCTCTTTGTCGGCGTCGTGGCGGGGGTGGTTTATATCGATCGCGCCCAGCGCCGCATCCCGACGCAGCACGCCAAGCACGTCCGCGGCCGGCGCGTCTTCGGCGGCACGCGCGAATATCTCCCTTTGCGAGTGAACCAATCGGGCGTTATGCCCATTATTTTCGCCAGCAGCTTGCTGCTTTTCCCGCAGATGTTGTTCAAGTGGCTCGAAAGTGTGACGGCGGCTACAAAGGGCCAGCCATCGATGTGGCATAGTATTTGGGAAGGCCTGGAGCAGGCGCTTGCGCGCGGCAGCTCGTTCACATACAACGTCCTGTATATCGTGCTGATCTACTTCTTCTGCTATTTCTGGACGGCGATCACCTTCAACCCGAAGGAGATGGCCGACAACATGAAAGACCATGGCACGTTCATCCCCGGCTACCGGCCCGGACGTCGCACGGCGGATCATCTGGAACGCGTCATGGTGCGGATTACCTACGTCGGCGCCGGCTACCTGGCGATCGTGGCCATCACGCCGACGATCGTCGGCAGCCTGATGGGTGTGCCGCCGAATGTGTCCAGCTTTTTCGGCGGCACCGGCCTATTGATTATCGTCAGCGTCGCGTTCGATTTGGTGCAGCAGATCGACAGTCACTTGATCATGCGGAACTACAAGGGGCTGCTGGAATAACGTGGTCACGAAGCCCACGGAAGGCGGCACATTGCTCTGTTGAATAGCCGGGCTTGGTGCCGCCTTCCGTGGGCTTGCTTCCCATGCGAATAATTTTTATCGGTCCGCCGGGAGCAGGCAAGGGAACTCAGGCCGAGCGGCTGCTCGAATATCTGAAAGTTCCGCACCTTTCCACCGGCGACATGTTGCGGGATGCCGTGCGAAAGAAGACGCCCGAGGGGCTGTCGGCTCAAGAATACATGAACCGGGGCGATCTGGTTCCCGATTCGGTGATCCTGGCGCTGGTCGGCCGGCGACTATCCGAACCCGATTGTGTGGCAGGCTGCCTGTTGGACGGCTTTCCCCGCACCGTCGCGCAAGCCGAATCGCTCGGCGAGTTGTTGGCGGCGAGCAAGCAGCCCTTGGACGGCGTCGTGGAACTGCGGGTGGAGGAAGAGGCATTGATCCAGCGGCTCGCTTCTCGCGGCCGGGCCGACGACAAGCCCGAGGTCATTCGCCAACGGCTCGTAGCCTACCGCCAGCAAACGGAACCCTTGCTCAGCTATTATCGAAAACTAGGTTTGCTGCACTCGATCGACGGCGCGGGAACTCCGGACGAGGTTTTTGCCCGGATCAAAGCCGTGATGGATCAACTGCGGCCGGAATGAGGTCGGGAGTGGTCACGCTACGTTCGCACCGTGAACTTCTGCAGATGCGCAAAGCCGGCCTGGTGGTCTGGCAGGCGCTGCAGTTGGCCGGCGAAAAAGTTCATCCCGGCGCGACGACCGCTTCGATCGATGCGGTGGTCGATCGGTTCTTCAATTCTCGTCAGGCGATTCCGTTATTCAAAGGCGTTCCCGGCCGAGTCCCTTTTCCAGCGAGCACCTGCATTTCCGTGAACGAGGAAGTGGTGCATGGCATTCCCGGCGCGCGATCGCTGAAAGAGGGCGACGTGGTCAGCGTCGATACCGGCTGCAAGTTGAACGGCTGGTGCGGCGATTCGGCGATCACGTTTCCCGTCGGAAAGGTATCGCCCGAAGTGCAAAAGTTGCTCGATATCACGAGCGGGGTGCTGAATCTGGCGATCGACTTGATGGGAACGAAAACCCGCTGGAGCGAAGTGGCTCGAGAAATGGCGACCTACGTGCGGGATGCCGGGTTCTCGGTCGTCGAAAACTTCGTCGGTCACGGGATCGGCCAGAAGATGCACGAAGAACCGCAGGTGCCGAACTTCGTCAGTCCGCAGTTGCGGCGAAACAACGACTTCCGCTTGGAAGCCGGGTTGGTCATCGCGGTCGAGCCGATGGTCAACATGGGCACGAAGAAAACCAAGGAAATGCCCGACCACTGGACACAATCGACGCAAGACGGCCAACCGAGCGCCCATTTCGAGCACACGATCGCCATGACCCCCGACGGCCCGTGGGTGCTGACCGGCCCGCCGACGGAAAAAGAGTTGCGTGAGGAAAAGGTGTCAGGAACCGATTCGCACGGATGAGCAAATCCTGCGTGGGACCGAGTTGCGCGAATCGGTTCCTGACACCTTTTCCGGGTATTCTTGGCCGGAAAACCGTCAATTGGCACGGATTTTGACCGCCGACTGCGAATTTCATGGGAAGGGCCCTTGAACGAACGTGGGTCGAATGCTTATATTGAGTCGCTTTCGACCAAGACCCGATTGCCAGCCGATGGTGAGTGTTATGAAGGTCCGCGCCAGCATCAAGCGAATTTGCGAGAAGTGCAAGATCGTGCGCCGCCGCGGCGTCGTGTTCGTCGTTTGCAAGAGCGATCCACGTCATAAGCAGCGCCAGGGATAACACTCCCTAGCAACTAGTCCCTGACCCCTAGCCCCTATTCCTATGCCACGTTTGTTGGGCGTTGACATTCCGAGCGACAAGAAAACGGTTTACTCGCTGCAGTATCTGTACGGCGTTGGGCCGCAGATTGCCCGCGAGCTATGCCACAAAGCCGGCGTCGATCCGCTGTCGCAGGCTCGCGATCTGCACGAAGACGAACTGGCTCGCCTGGCGGCGCTGATGGATAAGGACTACGTCGTCGAAGGACAGCTTCGGCGGCAGTTGTCGCAGAATATCTCGCGGCTGCGCGATATCAATTGTTACCGGGGAATCCGTCATCGCCGCGGCTTACCCGTCCGCGGCCAGCGGACGCGCACAAACGCCCGAACCCGCAAGGGACCGAAAAAGACGGTCGCAGGAAAGAAGGGCGTCAAGGACATGAAGTAGTGAATGACGAAGGCCGAATGACGAATGTCGAATAGCGGCTGATTGACGGCGCGAAGAACCGAAACAAGGGTGCGACAGTGGCCAAGAGCAAACGACGCAAGGCGCGACGCAACGTGACCGTCGGCATCGCCCATATCAAGGCGAGCTTCAACAACACCACGGTGACCATCACCGACACGAAGGGCGACGCCCTCTGCTGGGCCAGCGGCGGAACATGCGGCTTCAAGGGAAGCCGCAAAAGCACTCCGTTCGCCGGCCAATGTGCGGCGCAGCAGTGCGCGGAGAAAGCGTCCAAGTTTGGCGTCAAGGAATTGGAAGTGCGGGTCAAGGGTCCTGGGGGCGGACGCGAAAGCGCCATCACGGCCCTGCAATCGGCCGGCCTGACGATCAAATCGATCGAAGACGTGACTCCGCTCCCGCATAACGGCTGCCGGCCGCCGAAGAAGCGGCGCGTTTGAATGCAAAACTGTCTTGCTGCTGACTTCCGTTCAGCCGCCTTTCAGGTAATTAGCCTTTTTTTGGGAATCACAAAAGCGCATGGCTCGGACTACTGGCCCCGTTTGTCGTTTGTGCCGTCGCGACGGCCTGAAATTGTTTTTGAAGGGTTCGCGCTGCGATACGCCCAAGTGTGCGATCGAGCGCCGCGACACGCCCCCGGGCATGAATCAAGCCCGCCGCGGCAAGCTGACCGACTACGGAGTGCATCTCCGCGAAAAGCAGAAAGTGAAGCATTATTACGGAGTGTTGGAGCGCCAATTTCGCGGATATTTTGCCCGTGCTGAAAAAGGCAAGGGCAACACCGGCGAGGCCTTGATGATCTTGCTCGAGCGGCGGTTGGATAACATTGTCCACCGGCTCGGCTTTGGGCTGTCGCGGGCTCAGGCCCGGCAGTTGATCGCTCACGGCCATATCACCGTGAACGGCCATCGCGTCGACATTCCGAGCTACCTCATCAAGCCGAACGACCTGATTCGGGTGAAGAATCGGGCCAAGAGCTTGCAATCGATATTGGCCAACATTTCCGAATTTCACCGTGATGTGCCCGATTTCCTGTCCCGAGTCGATGGCCCGGTGCCTGAAGGGCGAGTGAGCCGGTTGCCGACTTCCGAGGACGTGTCGATATCCGTGCAGCGAAATTTGATCGTCGAGTTGTGTTCCAAATAATCATCAACCGCCAGGCACGCGAAGTACGCACAGGGCAGGCGCCCCTGAAGTCTTGGCGTTCTTCGCGGTAAATATTCCTGCTGGTCCGGACCGGTCGGCAAGTCCGTACAGAGTTTTTCACCACTGCCTTCTTGGGAGGCCCGAAATGCATATCCGCTGGCGAGGGCTGGAATTGCCCAGCACTGTCGAGTGCGAAACGAAAACGCTGTCTGCCACCTATGGCAAGTTCATCGTCGAGCCGTTCGAGCGCGGCTTCGGTGTGACGATCGGCAATAGTTTGCGCCGGATCCTTCTTTCCAGTTTGGAAGGAAGCGCCGTTACGCAGCTCAACATCCACAACGTCAAGCACGAATTCACCACGCTGCCCGGCCTGGTCGAGGACATGACCGACCTGGTGCTGAATGTCAAAGCGCTGGTCGTGAAAAACTACAGCGAAACGACCAAGGTCATCCGCTTGGAGAAGAACAAGCGCGGCGTGATCACCGGAGCCGATATCCAAACCGACGACTCGGTCGAGGTCATCAATAAGCATCACATCATCGCCACGCTGACCGACGACGTGCCGTTCGTGATGGAAATGGTGGTCGAGAATGGCCGCGGCTACGTCGCCGCGACGGAGCACAGCCCGAACGTGCAAGAGATCGGCATCATTCCGATCGATGCGGCGTTCAGCTCGGTCGTTCGAGTGCGCTACGAGATCGAGGAAACCCGCGTCGGTCAAAAGACGAACTACGATAAGCTGACGCTCGAAATCTGGACCAATGGATCGATCGGCCCAGAGATGGCGTTGGTCGAATCGGCGAAGATTCTTCGCAAGCACTTGAATCCGTTCCTCCAATACAACGAGCTCGGTTCCCGCGTCAGTTCCGCTGGGCGCGGAGCCGGTTTGTTGGGCGAGACGGCCAGCGAAGCGAAGTTGAACATGAGCTTGGCCGAATTGAAGCTCTCGGTCCGGGCAACGAATTGCCTGGAAAACGAGAACATTCATACGGTCCGCGAGCTCGTGAGCCGCACCGAAGACCAACTGATGGATGTGCGCAACTTCGGCGATACGACGTTGCGCGAGGTTCGCGACAAGCTGACCGAAATGGGCCTGCGGCTCGGCATGCGCGTGCCGGCCGTGAGCGGTGCCTGATGGAGTGGCGCCTGATTTGCGTCGTAGCCGAGTTTGTGAAAATTCGGTTGCCGCGCTCAGTGAAACCTCGGAATCTTCAAAAACTCGGCTGCGTGAAAAACGGCCCCCTTAAAACTGCTACCCCCCGATATTGCCATGCGACATCGCAAAAAAGGCCGAGTTTTAGGCCGCTCCCCGAGTCATCGCGTGGCGCTGCTGCGCAACCTGACCGCCGCGCTATTCCTCACCGAGCGCGAAGTCCCCTTGGCGGCCCTTAGTTTCTCCAACGCCCGCAAGAAGGGTGTGGTCGAACGGGGCGTGACGCCGGACGACAACGAGCCGAAGGTCAAGGGCCGCATCGTCACGACTCTCGAAAAGGCCAAGGAAGTTCGCCCGTTGGTGGAGCGGTGCATCACCATGGCCAAGCATGGCTTGCTGGCGGAAGAGGTGGCCCGGCCGTTCGCCACGACGGCGGCTCGCAATAGCGATGCCTGGAAGAAGTGGCGTGAGGGGGACGATTGGAAGAAATGGAATCAGGCGATCGCTCCGCTGGTGAACGCCCGCCGCCGGGTATTGGCCGTCTTGCGAGACAAGCAGGCCGTGCGCGTGCTATTCGAAACGATCGCTCCACGATTCACCGATCGGCCGGGCGGCTACACGCGGATCATGCGGCTGGCCAAGCCCC
>Ga0182024_10021771_pt1 | contig 11606 bp, 7 predicted proteins | sample P32metaG_FD_120480 | JGI IMG/M metagenome (GOLD analysis project Ga0182024, IMG submission 120480) | Permafrost microbial communities from Stordalen Mire, Sweden - P3-2 metaG (Illumina Assembly) | ecosystem: Environmental > Terrestrial > Soil > Wetlands > Permafrost | place: Sweden: Stordalen... | reverse complement strand
CGTGGCCGGCGCGTCTTTCCCGCGTCCCCTGATAGCAGCTTGCTTCTGGCCAAGGCGACGGCCCGCATGCCCCACGGCGGCGGACGGCGGCTCGATCCGGACAGCGAAGATTATCAGACGCTCCGCCGCTGGATGACGCAGGGCACGCCGATGGGCGACGGCAAGGCTCCCGGTTTGCAGAAGCTGACTGTGCATCCCGCCTATCGGGTCATGGATCGCAAGGGGCAGCAGCAGATAAGCGTGCAGGCCCACTATGCCGATGGCCGGGTTCGCGATGTCACCCGGCTGGCCCAGTATCAGAGCAATGAAAGCGCCGTCGCCGCCGTCGATGGCGAAGGGCTCGTGCAGATCTTCGACCTGGCCGGCGAGGCGACCATCATGGCTCGCTACATGGGGCAGGTTGCCGTGTTTCGCGCCCTGGTGCCGCATGGGCCGCCCATCGAGAAGTTTGTCGATTTCGAGCCGGCCAACTTCATCGACAACCTCGTCATGGCCCGCTGGAAGAAGCTGGGGCTCGCGCCATCGCCGGCCACCACCGATGGCGAGTTCATTCGCCGGGTCACGCTCGATCTTTGCGGGCGGTTGCCGACCATCGACGAAACGCGGACATTTTTGGATGATGCCGACAAAGACAAGCGCACTAAGTTGATCGATCGTCTGCTGGATAGCCCCGATTACGCGTCCTATTTTGCGATGCGCTGGGGCACCATCCTGCGCAACGCCAGCCTGGCGGGGTCGGAGCAAGCGGCGTACGCCTTCCACGACTGGATCCGCGACATGGTTTCGCGCAATCGGCCTTATGACGAGTTTGTGCGCGGCATCGTGGCGGTGTCCGGCGAATGGCAAGACGCCCCGGCCGTCAACTGGTACTGGCAGATGCGCGACGATCAGCTGCATCAACCCGTCGCGGACACGGCCCAGATCTTTCTCGGCCTGCGTCTGCAATGTGCCAAGTGCCATCACCATCCCTACGAACGCTGGAGCCAGGAAGATTACTATGGGTTGGCTGGCTTCTTCTCCCGCCTGGCTCGCAAGGGCCTCGGGGAGCCGACGCCCTATTTCTCCGACCGCCGGCGAACTTATGGCGAGATCAACCCTGGCACCGGCAAGCCGATCGAGCCGAAATTGCTCGATGGCCCTGAGCTAAAAATTCCGATGGACGAAGATCCGCGTCACAAGCTCATTGATTGGATGGCTCAGCCGAACAATCCGTTCTTCGCCAAGGCATTGGTCAACCGCATGTGGGGCCATTTGCTGGGCCGCGGCCTGGTCGATCCAGTGGACGACATGCGCGAGACGAATCCGCCGTCCAATCCGGAACTGCTTGACGCCCTGGCCAAGGACTTCATCGATCGCAAGTTCGACGTCAAACACCTGCTGCGGACCATCTGCAACTCGCGAACCTATCAGCTCAGCTCGGCTCCGACGCCGCAGAACGTCGGCGACAAGCAGAACCACGCCCGCTACTACGCCCGCCGGCTGGAGGCGGAAGCCCTGCACGACTCGGTCGATCAGCTGTGCGGCACACGGACGCAGTTCGGCAAAATGTCGAAGCAGGCCCGCGCCGTCGATCTGCCGCACGAGGGCTTTGGCTCCTATTTCCTCAGCGTCTTCGATCGGCCGCCGCGCAGCTCGGCTTGCGAATGTGCCCGCAGCAATGGGGCCAGTTTGTCACAGGTACTGCACCTGGCCATTTCCGGCGACATCGAACGCAAGATCGGCACGGGTGATGGCCGGGTGGCCAGGATCATGAAAGAGAAAACGACGCCGGAAAAGGCGATCGGCGAAATCTACTTGGCCGCGTATTCACGGCTGCCGACGGGCAATGAACTGGAGTTTTCGGTCAACTATGTGCGGCGGCAGCCGGATTTGCGGCGCGGGCTCGAGGATTTGGTGTGGGCGCTGCTCAATAGTCGGGAGTTCATGTTCAATCATTGAGCCCCACGATCCCAGATGGCCTGCCGAAAGATGGTAGAATTGAACGGGACTCCCAAGGAATGAATGATGGCCATTACGAGCCGCAAGTTCCAGCGGGCCGCATTGCAGAGGCTGACAACGGCGAGTTTCCTGTTGAAGCACGGGTACAATCTCGACGCGATGTACCTTGGAGGCTACACTATCGAGTGCAGCTTGAAAGCTCTGATTTTGGAATCGACGCCGCCTGCCGAACGGACGGAACGGGCCAAGGAAATCAGCTCGGGCAAGAAAATGCACGACGCTGAAATCCTGGGGGGCTTTTTGAAGATTCTGGGACAGCCGATTCCGCCAAGATTGGTTGCGCGATTGAGGCGTTCGGGTTGGTCAACGAGCTTGCGATACGAATTCGGTCGATCGGATACTGGGGAAACACGCGGATTCCTGAAGACGGCCAAGGCCGTATTTGATTGGGTGGAAAGGCAACTGCCATGACCAAAGCCGTTGAGGCACGTTGGAAATCGATGCGGACCAAGGAATCGCGCCTGGTTGAGAAGGTTCTTCGCGAATCATTCCCGCAAACTGATGCTTATCGCTACAACCCGGCGTCGGTTCGCGTTCGAGTCATAGATTCGCGATTCGAGGGAAAAACAATCGAGGAACGCGACGGCATGGTTGAGCCGCTGCTGAAAAAACTTCCGAAGGAAATCCAGGCCGACATCATGAACCTGCTGACGTTGACACCCAGCGAGACCACGGATTCGCTGCGAAAGCAAGCCGATAACCTGGAATTCGAGGACCCGAGTCCGTCCGAATTGTGAATCGATCTGAAAGGCGAATCCGAGATGAATTGATGGTGGATTTTCCGATAAAGATTGAGTACTGTAAGTTTATGCCGCTTGCGGCGTAGCGTCTTATCCACACGCTACGCCGCAGGCGGGAACCTTGGGGGGATCCGATCATGTTCGAAGTAACTGGCCCTGGTTATCGCTCCTGCGACGGCGTGTCCCGGCGCAGCTTCCTGAAGGTGGGCTTTCTCGGCCTGGCAGGCATGACCCTCGCCGACCACCTGCGCATCAAGGCCGCGGCGGCCGAGGTGGGGCAATCGTCGCCGGATACCTCCGTCATTCTCTTCTGGCTCGGCGGCGGCCCCAGCCATATCGACATGTACGATCTCAAGCCGAACGCCCCCGTCGAATTCCGCGGCGAGTTCCGCGAGATGGCGACCAACGTCCCCGGCACGCGCATCAGCGAACATCTGCCGCGGCAAGCCAGGATGATGGACAAGATCAGCGTCGTCCGCTCCGTCACGCACACCAACGCCGGCCATGGCATGGGCTCGCACTGGATGCTCACCGGTTATGTGCCGACCATCGAGATCAACGATAACCTCAACCCCTGTGCCGGCTCGATCGTCGCCCGCATGCGTGGCTCCAACGCCCCCCGGCTGCCGGCCTATGTCTGCGTACCCAGCGTGCCCGGCCATTCTGCGGCCTCGTACCTGGGCGTCGCTTACAACCCGTTCACGCCCGGCAGCGATCCGAGCAGCCCGAACTTCGAGGTCCGCGATTTGCGGCTCACGCCCCAGGTGGATCTGAACCGCTTTCGCAATCGCCGGGAACTCTTGAATGGCATCGACAATCTGCGCCGCGACGTCGATCTGAACGGCACGGCCCAGGGCTACGATCGCTTCTATCACGACGCGTTCGACATTGTCACCAGTGCCGAGACGCGCCGGGCCTTCGACATTCACAGCGAGGATGCCCGGGTTCGCGACCGCTATGGCCGGGACCAGTGGGGCCAGAGCACCTTGCTCGCTCGCCGGCTGGTCGAGGCGGGCGTGACCTTCGTGACCGTGAACCTGGGCGGCTGGGACACGCACAACAACAACTTCCAGGAACTGCGCACCCGCAAGCTGCCGCCCTACGACATGGCCCTGGCCGCCCTGCTTGAAGATTTGGAGCAGCGCGGGCTCGATCGCAAGGTGCTGGTGCTGGTCTACGGCGAGTTCGGCCGCACGCCGCGCGTCAACACCACGGCGGGCCGCGATCATTGGCCGGGCGCCGCGTCGGTGGTCTTCGCCGGCGGCGGGCTGAAGATGGGCCAGATGATCGGCACGACCGACGCCCGGGCCGAGTATCCCACGTCCCGGGCCGCGAGTCCGCAAGATGTGCTGGCGACGATGTATCACGTGCTGGGCATCGACTATCGCCATGAGTTCCGCGACGCCGCCCAGAGGCCGATCCCGATTTTGAACGAGGGCAGGCCGATTGAGGAATTGATTTAGGATCCTCCCAATATTGGGCATCCCGATGGATTCGTATAGCGTTCGCCGGAACCTGCGAACGCTAAACGAATTCATCGGGGATATGGCGCTGGTGGTACAACGAGGACAGCAAGCCATTTTGACGTAAGGGACGGTCATTGTGACAAGCCTCCCTTGCGACATGTGGCCGGATTGTCTGGGTCGAACTCAAGTACCCGCAAGGTCAGAATCCGAAATGTCGCCCTGCCGTCATCGTCAGGGTTGAGCCAGATTCTGAAGTGTGGGTGGTGGCCATTTCAACGCAAATTGAAACCACGGACGCAGCCGTTGTCGTGGAAGTTGCTTATTGCCGTTTCATGGTGGTTCTTGAAATAGGTTGAGTGCGGGAAGGACTTTCTGGATGTCTGCGTAGTGACGGTCTCGTGCCCACACGTCAATTCCCAAATGGATTCCAAGAGTTGCAATGGCGGCATCCGCAAACGGAACGGTGTATCCGCTGGTGCGAAGCGCGGCCAAGTTGTCACCGACAGCATCCCAGAGCGACAAATACCTTAGCAACTTCATTCTGTGAGTCGGATCGCGAGTTCCGCACAGCACCTCAGCGCGAACGATGCCGCACAAACCGACGGCCAACACTGGCATGATCGCCCGCAGCTTGGCGTCCTTTCCGCGGATGTAATCGATGACGACACTGGTATCGACAAGAATCACGGCACGTGGTCTCCCGCGTGCTGCCGGTCGTATCTACGCTGCTCTTGGTACGCGTCAAAGTCATAATTTTCCAGACCGCCGACTGCCGCCGTGACGGCAGCCCATTTTTGCACGTGCTCGAAGCTGCGAGCAAGCAATTGGTCAAGCAACGGCCAATACGTTTGAAAACGAGAGTCGCTGCGCCAGCTTCGCAAGATCTCTTTTTGAGCGTCGAAGTCTTCTTGCGTCTGGGGCAATCGCGCTGCTTCCGCATAGAACTGGTCGCGAACCTCCGGCAATTGCTCTTCTACCGTGATCTCCACATTGCAACCAATGAACGGCTTGAGCTCAGGCAAATAGAGGGTATCGGAGTCTAGCTTTCGATGGATGCGGACCATGTGATTCTCCTTCAACACATTGTACACTCGTCAACGTTGGCCAAAAGAACAATTGGTTCGAATCAATTACTCCGTGAAACAAATCCGCAAACCGACATACGAACTGCTATATCCAGGCAAATACCCCTGCCGGCTAGCCGATCGGCAAAGCGCTGGCCCATTGTACCTCGCCCCACCGCGCACCACGCGAATCTGGCCCGTGGCCGGTCCCTGCGGATCGGCCGCATCCTTCGGATAGTCGCCGTACCAATCCTGACACCACTGCCACACGTTGCCGTGCATATCATGTAATCCCCAGGCGTTGGCGGGGAAGCTGCCGACCGGCGTCGTAAACGCCCGATAGATTCCCTTCTTGCCCTTGCCGTAGACTTCTTCGCCGTTGTAATTGGCCTGGTCGGTGGAGAGGGTATCGCCGAAGGAGAACGGCGTCGTCGTCCCGGCCCGGCAGGCGTATTCCCATTCCGCTTCGGTCGGCAGGCGATAGGGCTTCTTGTCCTTGAGGGCCAGTTTCTTGCAAAACTCCTGGCAATCGTCCCACGAAACGGTTTCCACCGGCAGGTTCTTCTCGCCCTTGAAAAAGCTGGGATTGTTGCCCATGACGGCCTGCCATTCTTCCTGGGTCACGGTATTGATGCCCATGAAGAACGCCTTGGATAGCGTCACCTTGTGCAGCGTCTCTGCCTTGGTGGCGCCTTCCTCCTTCTCCGGGCTGCCCATGGCGAAGCTGCCGGGAGCGATGCCGATGAACTTCATGCCGATGCTGCTCGTGAACAGCTTCGGCGGCACCTCGCGTTTGTAAATGATGACGACGCGGCCCGCCTTGGGAGCGAAATCCGTGGGCCGATCCTTGCCCAGGGAATAGCAGATTTTCATGTCGTTGCCTTCGATCTCGTAGATGCCGAGCACCGTTTTGCCTTTCAATTCGCCTTCCGTGTAGGCGATGTCCGTCTGTTTCGGCTTCTTGGCCGGGTCGATCTTGTGGGTCGCTTGAATGGTGGTCTTGCCGTCCTCCTGCACCGTCACCTTACCGTCCTCGGCAAAGATGCTTTTGGTTTTCGCCAGCTTGTCGTCCGGGGCCTTCTTGGCGTCCTTTTCGTGAGAGACGACCCGCCAGGTCCCGGCCATTTGCTTGCGATCCTTCAGGACGGCATCATCGCCGGCCAGCACAACGACAGTCCCCAGGATGAACGAGAAAACAACGAGCAAGTTTTTCATGGCAAACCCTCCGGAAACGAAGCGAAAAAATCGAGCTTACCCAACTTCGGGGCCCAGGATTAGACTATGGCATTTGAGCCGCACAACAACTACCGGCGAGCCGAACTCCGTAAGGGGCCGGGTGATGCTGGCTGACTCACCCGGCCCCTTACGGGGCTCGGCTCGCCAGCTACCGTCCCGCGAAGCTCTCTTCCTTGCCGTTGGCTGATCCATTGCGCGTCGCCGGTTGGCCCTCGTCCACCCAGTCCTCGAAGCGGACCGCGACCACCTTGGAAATGCCCGATTCCTGCATGGTGATGCCGAAGATCACGTCGGCGCAGGCCATCGTCTTCTTCGAATGCGTCACAATGATGAACTGCGATTTGTCGAGAAACTCGCGCAAGACATCCGTGAAACGGCCAATGTTGGCTTCGTCGAGAGCGGCGTCCACCTCGTCGAGCAGGCAGAACGGGCTCGGCTTGGAACGAAACACCGCCAACAGCAAGGCGACGGCCGTCAGCGTCTTTTCGCCGCCGCTCATGAGCGAGATGCTGCGCAGCTCCTTGCCGGGCGGCCGGGCGACGATCTCGATGCCGCTTTCGAGGATGTCGATCTCCTCCTCCAGGATGATGTCCGCCATGCCGCCGCCGAACAGCTTGCGGAACAGCTCCTGGAAGTGGATGCGGATGGTCTCAAAGGTCTCGCCGAACATCTTACGGCTATCTTGGTTGATCTTGGCAATGATCTCTTCCAGCGACTTCTTGGCCGAGGTCAGATCTTCCCACTGGGCCTGCAGCTCGACGGCTCGTTTTTCCAGCTCTTGCAACTCTTCCAGGGCCTCGACGTTGACGCTGCCGAGCCGGCTCAGCTTGTGCCGTAGATCGGCGATTTCCTCGTTGGCGGCTTGCACGTCCAGCAGGGAATCGGCGAGCGGGGGGCGTAGGCCCCCTGATTCGCCTTCGGGCTCCTCCGGGGGCTTACGCCCCCGGCTCGCCAGCCAATTGCGGTGCAGTTCCGGCAGTTCGATTTGATAATCCTCACGCAAGCGCTGGATGAGCGTTTCGCGCTGATGCTGGACTTCCTGGCACTTCAGCTCGCAATTGTGGGCGTTTTCCTGCTGCGCCCGCCATTCGCTGCGGACGGTTTGAGCCTGCTGGGCCAGGCGAACGCGCTCTTGCCGGCGCACGTCGCGCTGGGCGATGAGATCGACCGTGAGTCGCTGGCCCGCCTCTTTATCGAGATAAAGCTGGGCCAGGCTCGATGAAGCTTGCAGCATCGACTGCTGGCTGACGACAAGCCGTTCTCGGCCCGCGCTCAATGTCTGCTGGCCCTGCTGCTGCTCGCGCTGCCGTTGGCTCAGGTCGCGGGTCAATTGCTGATGGCGGGCGCGCAGACCTTCCAGCCGTTCATCGGTCTTGGCCTGCGCCACTTGCCCCTGAGTTAGTACCTGCTGTCGCTGCTGGCGTTCCTGTTCGAGCTGGCGCAGCGTTTCCTCGGCCTGGTGCAGTCGCGTTTGCAGAAGCTGGACCTGAGTCTCCGCCTGCGTCGCGGCCGTCTGGGCTTCTTGCCAGGTCGTGTCGAGATCGGCGATCTCCTGTTCGAGCCGGCCAATCTCCTCCTTGTTCATGGTCACATCTTCGTGCAGTCCCTGACGGCGTTCACGATGCCGCTGAAGACGATTGCGCAGATCGGCGGCCTGTTCGGTGAGGACGTCGATCTCCTCCTGTTTCTCGGCCAAAGCGGAGTCGAGCCGTTCGCCATGTTCGCGCAGCTGGGCCAGGTCAAGTTCGATGTCGGCAATGCGCATGTCGAGGCGGGCGGCCTGTTCCTTCAATTCGAGCCATTCGCTGCGGCGCGAGAGGATGCCGGTGCCCGCGTGCTGGGCGCCGACGGTGAGGGTGCCGTCCGCTTCGAGCAGCTCGCCCTGAAGCGTGACGAAGCGAAATCCGGGAGCGTGCTCGGCGATGGCCCGGGCGACGGCCAGGTCGTGGACGATCAACGTTCGGCCCAGCAGCTGCGACGGCAGGTTGGTCAGCTCCGGATGATCGCAGGAAACCACTTGCTCGGCCGGCGCCACCAGGCCGGGATGGACGGGCGTCTCGCCACGCGCCGGCCGACGCACCCGGCTCACCAGGCCGACCTGCACCCGGCGATTGCCGCGCAGGATGGCATAGGCTGGCGACGTCTCCGCAGCCTCGGCGTCCAGCTCCAGCGGAAAGAAGCTGACCCGGCCCGTGAACGGCTCTTCCTTCCCGGCGAGGGCTTGCAGCAGCTGATCGAGATCGCGGACCAGGAAATGCTGGGCCCAATCGCCCAGGGCCAGGTCGATGAGCGGGGCGCTTTCGCGCTTCACGGTCAGGAAATCGGCGATCATGCCGAGCACCGTCGTCCACGGCCCCGGCTCGGCCTTTTCGACCAGGGCCAGCATCTCACGCACTCCCGTGCCGAGCCCTTCGTGATTGTCGATGAGCCTTTGCAGCACTTCGATGCCGCTGGCCAAGCCGCTGCGTTCCTGGCGAAGCGTGGCCAGTTGATCGTTGGTGCGGTCGCGCAGTTGCCGAAGACGTTCGGCTTCCTGCCGCTGCTCGGTCCATTCCTGTTTGAGTTTCACGAGACGACTTTGCAGGCCCTCGTCGGCCTGCGTCAGCTCTTGCAGCTCGACGTCGATGGTGGCGAGGCTTTCCGCGGCCTGACTTGATTTGTTGTGCAGGCGATCGCGTTCGCGCCGCAGATTATCGACATGGGCCTTGCTGGCGACGACGTCGTTTTGCAGATGGGCGGCCCGGCGCATCTGATCGAGATGTTCGTTCTTGTCGGCCGTGAGCTGGGTGCGCAGGCTCTGCAGCTTCTGGGCCGTTTCACCCAGGTGCTGTTCCAGGCCACGCACATCCTGGCGGCGTTCGTCAGCCTGGGCCTGGGCGTCGAGCAGCTCGGCTTCGGAAGCGGTCGCGGATTGAGCCAGGGCGGTGACGCGTTCCACCAGCTCCGTGAGCCGGCGACGGGTGTGATCGAGCTCCTTTTCCAGGTCGGCGGACAGCGTCGTTTCGTGGACGATCGTGGATTCTTCGCTGCGAATCTGCTGCAAGATCTGGGCGAGGTCCGCTTCATATTGATGGAGCTGATCGTCGAGGTCGGCCAGGAGGATCTCGAGCCGGTCCGCCTCGGCCTCGCACGCCCCTGCCCGGCCCGCGCGCTGATCCAGCTCGATACGCAGCGCTTCCAGGATCTTGGTCTCGGCGTCGTACTTTTCCGAGAGCTGATGATATTCGAAGAGGCCGATCTCGAGCCTGAGTTCCTTGAGCCTGGTCGAATACTCGTGGTAGCGCTGGGCCTTCGACGCCTGCAGCTTGACGCTGCGGAGCTGCTTCTCGACCTCGTCCACGATGTCCTTGAGCCGTTGCAGATTCTGATCGACGCGTTCGAGCTTGCGCAGGGTCTCGATCTTCTTGGCCTTGAATCGGCTGATGCCGGCGGTCTCTTCGAACAGGGCCCGGCGTTCCTTGGTGGAAGCTTGCAAAAGGACGTCCACCTTGCCCTGTTCGATGATGCAATAAGCGTCGTGACCGGCGCCGCTGCCGAGGAACAGGTCCTTGATATCCTTGAGCCGGCAAAGCTGGCCGTTGATGAGATATTCGCCCTCGCCGGTGCGATAGACCCGGCGAGTGATCTGCACTTCTTCGGAGTCAGTCGGCAGCTTGCGCAGGCGGTTATCGAAGGTCATGGTGACTTCGGCGAGCCCGAGGCTGCGGCGGGCGGTCGAGCCGTTGAAGATGACGTCGGCCATTTCGCCGCCGCGCAGGCTCTTGGCGCTTTGTTCGCCGAGGATCCAGCGGAGAGCATCGACGATGTTGCTCTTGCCCGAACCGTTCGGCCCGACAACCGCGGTGATGCCGTCGCCGAAGTCGAACACGGTCTTATCGGCGAAGCTCTTGAAGCCGACCAGTTCCAACCGCTTGAGCATGAATCCTTCCTCTTCAGCGCCGCTTGCGGCTTGGCGTGCGCCGACGCTAAGTTCCTCAATTCAGAAAAGGGGGTCTCAATTCGTGGGGCAGGTTGCCAACCTGCCGTTCGCCAGGCAGGTTGGCAACCTGCCCCACGAACTCGGACCCCCAATTTTGAAGTGCTGTACCAAGCCGCAAGCGGCGCCCACCAGCCATGGGTATAAGGATAGCAAAGTCGTCGAGCGAGGTGAACAAAAACCGTGAATTGTTATTCGTGGAGCGAAAAACCGGTTCAAAATGGGCAATTTGGGAGATTGGTAACGATGCCTCGGCCTTGACCGTGGGATGCAAAACGGTTATTGGGTCCCTCCAACATTCCGCATTCGTTTAGCCGCGACGCGACGTACTCGGAGCGGAGCGCGGCGCCGGGGCGGGCGCCGCGCTCCGCTCCGAGTACGTCGCGTCGCGGCTAAACGGATGCCGATCGATCGCGTGCACATGACCAAGGATGGTTGCCCGTGCCTCAACGATATTTTGTTTTCATGGCGTGCTGGTGCTCCATCATCCTGAGTGGATGCGGGCTCTTCGAGACGACCCAAACCGTCGCTCACGTGGACAGGACCTATGTGCGCCAGGAACCCGATGAAGACGTGGTACAGCTCTACCAGGCCTTTCTGGAAGGGCCGCTCGACGATACCTATCTGAGCGAAGAATTGTGGCTGGCGGCCGATCAGCACGTGGTGGACATCGATCATCAGGCGGTCCTGGACGAAAACGGCTTTCGCGTCGGCCAGATCGTCGGGGCGGCGCCGGGCAAGCTCATGGAGCTGCTCAGCTCGAAACGGGCCTGCATCGACGCCAAGCGTCGCCTGATCCACTGCGACGAAACCGTGGCGCATCCGCTCGGCCCCGTGCAGCCGCAAACCACGTTTCAGGTCAGACTGGCCGGCAAGAGCGAGGAGATTTCGCTGGAGCAAGCCCAGTACTGTCTCGATGTGCAGCCAACCACGACCAGGGATGGCCGCACGCAGCTGGAATTCACGCCGCGCGTGGAGCATCGCCAGCGCACGCTTTCGCTGGACGTGGCGGCCGACTGCTCCGGCTGGAATGTGGCCACGGACAAGCCAGGCCGTCGTTTTCCGCAGCTCAGCTGGAAGGTGGTGCTGGCGCCCGGACAGTCGCTGATCATCGGGGGCAATCTCG
>Ga0182024_10021770_pt1 | contig 11606 bp, 3 predicted proteins | sample P32metaG_FD_120480 | JGI IMG/M metagenome (GOLD analysis project Ga0182024, IMG submission 120480) | Permafrost microbial communities from Stordalen Mire, Sweden - P3-2 metaG (Illumina Assembly) | ecosystem: Environmental > Terrestrial > Soil > Wetlands > Permafrost | place: Sweden: Stordalen... | reverse complement strand
TAAACCGGTATCTCACGGACCGGCAGCGTAACCTGTCCCGCGACGACCGGCAGATCGCTCGCTGTCCCGAACGCGCTCACACAATGGATCGACGTCCCGCTGCTTACGGTCAGCTTGACCTGGCCGTAGGGGTCGCCCTGGCTCATAAATGCCGCGACCGTCTTACCGGGACCGGTAAATAGATCACCCACATACATCTTGTCTCCCGGATTACCGAAGTCAAAAGCGCTCGTATAAGTAGTGCCGTATAACTCCTCCGACCAGACGCGCATCAGCGGAGCCGCCGGTTCGAGTGTGCCATCGGCGTTCTCCCAGAAATCGGGCACATCCCAATAGCCATGGCTGACGTCGTACCAGAGAATATTATGCTCCTTCGGGATGCCAAATTGCTCGTAAGCCATCATCTGCACCATGTCCCATTTGCCCTGGAGCCTCGGCTCGTCAGCTCCATACAAGGCCGCGGCGGCGCCCTGTTCCGTCTGCCATAGGGGCAGGCTGGCCGCGTTGTACTGGCCCAGTAGTGACTCCAATCCCTGCAATGACTCGTCGGCGAGCAGAAAGTCGCCGTTAATATTATTGTAGGCGTGGAACGAGAATGCGTCGAGGAAATTGGCGCCGCCACCGTTGAGAAAATCCTGTATCCACGGCAATCCATATCCCGGACCAATGGTTACGATGGCAGGACCCATCACCTTCAATGACGAGTTGACCCCTTTTACCGTCTGATAAAACGGCTGCAATTCCGCGGTGACGAATTGCGAGCCGCTATAGTTATAGTTCGGCTCGTTTCTACCCTCCCAATATTTGACATCGTTCTGGAAGGTCTGGACGACCTGCTGAACCCCAGAAAGGCTTGTAGGCCCATTCGGGAACGCGATCATTAGAACGCGTTTCCGCAGCGGATCATACGGTGTGTAAAATTGCTTATCGACGGCGATCTCACTCTGGATGTGAACGACATCCGGATCGGGATTGGTGGCGTCGTTGATTTGATAGCGCTGGGGTCCCATGCCGGTAATTCCACGGATCAATTCATCGATGAGCCCGTCCTGGGGACCGTTGATGGCGCCGAGAGTCTCAGTGTCCAAAACCGCTCCGCTGGTGGCATCGGTAATTGTGATCGTTTCCGCGCGCGGTCCGGCGCTCCCCCAGTCCATCGCGTAGATGGCTAGCCTGTGGCTATTCCCATCCGTCGTGTTCACATTGACCGTAAAGGTCGTCGGATGCGTGTACCAGGAGGCCGCGATGCGATCCGTTCCGGAAACCTTCAGCAACGCTCGGGGATTGTTGGAACTGGGCGCCCATATAAATGGCGGCACAACCGCTGCATAAACCGAGGCGTAACCGGGATAGCTCGCCTGGTTGCCAATGATATTGTAACCCTCCGTGCCATAGACGCCCCGCCAATTCCCCTCGGTCTGTGAATCGCTGCCCACGAATTGCGCGGCGTTCGTATTGGCGAGTTGGGCAGGGGTCGCGTTCGCCATTCCGAAAAACAGGCCGCTGATGACGGCATTTGCCGCTCCCGGCTGAACGTCCGTGACCGTGATGTTCACGTTGCCCTTCACGTCCCAGATGAGGTATCTGCCGTCCTCGAAGGAATCGGGCATGCTCGGGAAATTCGAGTTGGGGCGTACGACGGTGACCGTCGTGCCGCCGACGATATTACCCCACGGCGGACCCTGGTTGGTGCTTCCGTAAACGTAAACTTTGTACCAGCCAGGCGCGGTTAATTGGGGGAGGAAGGAGCCATCCGCGCCGATGGCGCCGGAATCAATGGCGTTGCCGAAATAGTCCTTGACGGCATAAGTGGTCGCGGTGCCGCTTGTGACCCAGAGGCACACCTGCTCGCCGACGTAGAAGACATTGTTGCGCTTCCCGCCGATCGTGACGGCGTTGGGCGGGAGAGTGAAGCTCCAGCCGCGAGTCTGCGCGTGGGCACGCGGCAGGAGAGCCGGCGAAATCAGCGAGCAGACGATGAAAAGAAAGGCGAGGGAACGCAGCCCCTTAAACCCTGAGTGTAGCGTTCTCAAAATTAGTCTTGGTGTGTCGGTGATTCCAATAGCCGCGACTTGGGCGCAGGACAAGCGGAAAAGAGGCTATTATTATAGATTTTAATGATAATTATACTTCCTGCACGCCTATTGAGCTGACCTTTATATTTATGGGGTTCTGTGCGAGCGACTTAGGAAAAGGGAGCGAAAGTCGATGTCTTGAAAACGTTACACGGGCTTACTGTCACATATTATTGATGCACTTTTTTGTTCATTTTAGATTGATTGCATTGAACATAATGACGCTTTGCCGTGCCTGACGTAGTACCGTGGGAATCGGAAAATGGCTTGCAGTAGGTTGGAGAGGATGGAAAATCGCGGGAACTGGCCTGCATGCGTTGAGGGGCAGGAAGCCAAATGTGAGAGGTCCGCTCATCCGATGGCTGTCCAATCTATCGAAAGCAGGAGAGAGACATTTCAAATGAATCAAAGACCGCTCGATTTGACGCTCTTCCGATGGATTGAGTCGCAGACGTCGGACCGGGATCGCGAGGCTCTGCTTTCCATCACGGAAGCCGTCTGCGGTATCTCCGGCAGCTACCGTTATCTTGAGGTTGGCTCGCACCTGGGGGGGAGCCTGCAGCCGCATGTTTTGGACAACCGCTGCGTGAAGATTTTCTCGATTGATCCCAGGCCGCTGGAGCAACCCGACGAGCGGTGGACAACAAATTATAAATATGAGGGGAATTCGACGGCGCGAATGCTGGGCCTGCTTGCGGGGATACCGGGAGCGAACATCCGGAAGATTCAAACATTCGAGGCTTGCTCGTGGGACCTTTCTGCGGGCAGCATCGCGGAGCCTGTGGAATTTGCCTTTATCGATGGGGAGCACACGAACGCAGCTGTGGTCCGTGACTTTATCGCGGTGCGGCGGTTTTTGGCGCCGGCGGCCGTTCTGGCGTTTCACGACAGTTTTGTGACTCCGGCGGCCCTTTTGAAGATAGCGGAGATGCTGCGCGGCGAGCGACGGAGCCACCGCACCTTTTATTTTCCGCATAGCAATGTGGTGGCGATCGCGTTCGATGGCGCCGGGTTGAATGAAGCGCTGCGCAGTTTCGGCTGGGAGGAGGGACTTCCCTTTTCCCATTGGGATAGCTTCAAGCAATTTCTCAAGCGGCGAATGCCGTGGATTGGCCGCGCAGGAAAGGGACGAAGCGCAGATACTTGAAAGTGTCGATACTCTCTCTGACCAATGGCCGAACGCATTACTCCAGATACCTTTGAATGGGATCTCTATTATGTAGAGCATGCGCAAAGGTATGAGTTTTTCGCGCCGTACTGCAAAGGGCGCCGGGTGCTTGACGCGGCGTGCGGCGCGGGCTTTGGCTCGGGGATTCTGTCGCGCGGGGGGGCGGATTCGGTTTTGGGGGTGGATTTGTCCGCGGAGGCTGTCGCTCTGGCAAGGGAGCGGTATGGCTCCGCCGCCGTCCGTTTTCGGACGGGCGATTGCGAGGCGCTGGAAAGCCTGGGTGAGAAATTTGACGTAGTGGTGAGCTTTGAGACCCTCGAGCACTTGAAGAATCCGGAGCGGCTTGTGGAAGGGGCGCGGAAGATACTCAATCCGCAGGGACTCTTCATATGCAGCACTCCAAATATCCTGCGACACTCGCTGGCGCCCGGAAACCCGTTCGTGAATCCGTATCACCTCTCCGAGATGCACCTGGCGGATTTTGAGGCGCTGACGAGGAGGTATTTTCGCGTGCAGGGGAGATACTATCAGGATGAAAGCCCGGCCTACCTCCGATATCGCGCGCTTGCGAATATAATGCTCGCGTTGCAAAACAGCAGGGTTTGGAGATTGGAAACGGCGCTGCGCAAAATAATCGGCAAGGAGATTCCGCTAGAGGGTGATCCGCTCCGGGACCTCCAGCGTTCCGTGCCTGGCGATTACGTGATCGCGCCGCTGGATGCGCCGTCCGATAAGCCGAAGACGTACATCCTGGTGGGCGAGGTCTGCTGACACGGCGACCCTGGATAGGTCAAGGGCCGAAGCAGGTCACGGGAAGGTTGTTTGGATGATGCTTGTTGACCTGTCGTTTAAAGCAGCCTTGAAGAGGAGATCGCCGGCGGAGTTGAAGTCGCGGGTCTGGCCTGTCGAGGCTGGGGGCGCGGTGAAGACTGTCAAACCTGTGATAGATTTCCCGACGCCGTTAAGGGAGATGCCGTTGCCGGTGCGGACGACTTGTTTGAGAGTGCCATCGGTGTCGACCGCCCAAATTCCCAGATTGTTGGAGCTGGTGACGGTTTTGCTCGCCGTGAGCGTGGCGAGGAAGACGACACCGCCCTGGTCAGGCAACACGAATTGCGAGAACGAGGCGAATGTGGGGCTGGATGCAGAGGTTGACCCGGAGCCGTCCGGCGCAAAATCGCCCGCGCGGGCGACGAGGGCGAGGGTGCCGGAAGTCGTGGCCCATATACCTGTGCTATTAGCTTTGCCGACCGTCCCCGAAATAACGAGCGTCCCGAAAAATGCCAGGTTGTCATCGTTGGAATAAACGGGATCGCTGAGTGTGGCGAATGTGCCTGCCGTCGCTGTCCCGGTATGATCCGGCGCGGGCGATGCCGTGCGCGCAATCAAGGTCAATCCGTTAGTGCCGATGTCAGCCCAGATACCGGAATTGTTAGAGGTGATGATCCCGGGGCCTGTGATCGTGGACTGGAACGCCTGGTGATCGACATTGTTGATCGCAGGATTGCCAAATTGGCTGAAGATCGCGCCGGCAATCCCCGGGGCGGCGGTCTTGGTACTTACCAGCACGGTTGTTCCGAATAGGGGAAGCGTTGCAAGGGTCTGTGCGGGTCCGTACACCGTTCCCAATCCATTAACCGTGACTACGCGATAACGGTAGAGGGTGTTCGGAGCGAGGCCGGAGAGGGTTGCACTCACGAGGACGCCGGTAGTGCCACTGCCAATGTCCTGCGACGGAGTATTCCCCAGCGAGTACGCGGTGGTAAGGCCGTACTGGAAGTAAACAATGGTGTCATTGAGATTGGGATTTACGGTGGCCGAAACTGTTGATCCGTAGAGAGTGTCAACGGGAGCAGCGCCAGTGGAAGAAGGTGGCATGGTCGAGAATATCTGATCGGGACCATATAGGATCCCCTGAGCGCTCGTAACGACAATTCGATAGTGGTATATAGTCTTGCCGAAATGGCCTTTCGGCACTGATGCACTTACACTTACCGAGGAGTCGCCCATTCCAACGGCCCTGGCAGCGGTGGCACCCAGCGCGTAATTGACAATTCCATATTGCCACGAGACGAGCACGTTGCCGCGGTTGGTCTTAGGGCCGGCGACGCCGTCGGGATTGACGGTGGCGCTGAAAGTTACCGACGTGCTGGTTACCACGGCGTTGTTCACCATGTAGGTTGGCGGGTTACTCCCGGACTGCGCGAAGGCAGGATGAAAATGAGCGCCAGCGAAGAAGAGAAGAATGGCGATCACCCGTGGCGGAAGGGCGGACCGGTTTCCAAAGGTTGGTTTCATCGTTTCTTCAGGAGTAATTGTTTTGCCATTGGTATGGGAGATCATCATGGAAACACAGATTGGACGATGCCAGTCGTGCCATCGTTAAAGGCGGCCTTGTAGAGAAGATCGCCGGCGTTGTTAAAGTGGCGCGTCTGTCCGGCTGAGGACTTGGCGGCGTTGAATATCGTCAAGCCTGTGATAGTCTTTGGAACGCCGTTTACCGTAAGTGATTGCCCGGTACGGACAACCTGTTTTAACAGGCCATCGGTGTCCACGGCCCAAATGCCCTGATTGTTGCTTGAAGTAACTCCGCCCGGGGCAGGGGCGGACGGCGTATTGACAATCAGGCCGGCCACGATAACAACGCCCCCCTGGTCTGGAAGGGTAAACTGTTTCAATGATGAAAACTCCGGGGATGACGAGGAGGTGGAGCCGGAGGCGTCTGGCGCCGGGTCGCCAGTCCGCGCCACCAGCGCGAGAGTGCCCGAAGTCGTGGCCCAAATGCCGGTGTTATTCGCTTTTACGACACTTTCCGCGACCACCAAAGTCCCGAGGAACGCCACAGTATCATTGTCCGAGTAAACGGGATCGCTAAGCGTGGAAAATGTGCCGACCGTTCCGAATCCGCCGTAACCCGGCGCCGAAGTTCCCGTCCTCGCAATAAGCGAGAAACCGTCGGTGCCTGTCTCGGACCAGATGCCGGAGTTATCCGCGCTAGTAATCCCGCTGCCGCTCAGAAGCGACTGGAAGGCAACGTGGTCGAGATCATTAATCGCGGGGATACCGACGGTGGTGAATTGCGCGTTGACAATCCCCGGGACGGCGCCCTTCGTATTGATAAAGGTAATAGTAGAGAAGAGTGGCTGAGTGCTGAGAGTCTGATCCGGGCTGTAGAATGTACCGAGGGCATTTACGGTAACGAGTTGGAAATGATAGAGGGTATTTGGAGGAAGCGCGGAAAGAGAACCCGTAACAAGAACGCCGGTGGCGCCTGAGCCAATGTCCTGGGCCGGAGTCGAACTGCCGTAAGCGGTCGTGAGGCCGTATCTCCAGTAAACAGTTGTGTCATAGAGATTGGGGTCCACCGTGGCGGACAAGGTCGCGCCCGTAGTGGATTCGACCTGGCTCGAGCCGGTGACGGTCGGCGGGTCGTCTGAGAATATCTGGTCCGGGCCGTACAGATTGCCTTCCGTGCTCGAAACGATCATCTGGTAGTGGAAAATCCCCAGGCCAATCTTTGATGGCGTAAGTATTCTGCTTTCCAAAACGCCCGTCGTGCCAGTGCCAACGATTGCGGTAGTGGTGGCGCCCGAGGAGTAAGCATTGGTCAAACCGTATTGCCAGGAAACGACCACACCTCCCGGGTAGGATGCCGGACCCGGGAAGCCTTCGGGATTAATCGTTCCACTCAGCTTGACGGATGAGACCGTCACTGCCGCATTATTTACAGAGAAGTCCGGTGTATTTGCAAAAACCTGGTCCGGGCCATAATAGGTCCCGGTGAAACTCGTTACGATTTCCCTAAAGTGATACAAGGTGGCGAGCGCGGGCGAGAGACCAGATATCGGGGCACTTACGAGTACCTGCGAAAAGTCGCTGCCGATGTCCTGCGAAGCCGTGGTGTTTCCGTAGGCGGAGGTGAGGCCATATTGAAAATAAACCTGGGCATCGACGCCCTGGGGATTGACAAGCGTTACAAGATTGGCGTTTGTGGCGCTGGATGCGATCACCTTCCTAGAGGTCAAAATCGGCGGGTTTGGAGTGATGAACCAGCGGGTGGCGCCGTAGGCGGTGCCTGAGAGAGTCGCCGCGCCGACTCTGTAATAATAGGTGGTGGCCGGGAAAAGGCCGCCGAGAGTCGCGCTGACAGATACCTGGCTGGAGCCGACGCCAAGATTGGAGCCGGTGATCAGAGCCGCGCCAACAAGCGCGGGACCGGTGCCTGTCTCAAATACGGCCGTGGTGGCATTGCTGCTGGTGGTGATAACTCCATTGATCGTCGCGGAGCTACCTGTCACGGCTGTCGCGGCGGTCGTGACGGCCGGAGGCGATGCGGAAGAAATAGAGAATTGGAATGCTGTTCCATAGGCGCCTGTCCCACTGGTACCGGTGGTGCCGTAGAAGTTTCCATCGATTCCCTGGATTACGCCGGCTTCCGGATCGGCACCGTCACTCCCGCCGGTGAATGAATACAAAACGTTCAGAGAACCAACGCTGTTAATTGCGTAAATCGTACCAAAGCCTCCTCCGCCGCCGGTGCTTGTAGTCCCGTAGAAATTACCATCACCGCCCTGGATCAAGCCGGCGACGGGAGTTCCCCCGTCATTGCCGCCAGTAAATGGATACAGGGTCGCCAGTGACCCGCTGCCGGTGACCTGAAATACCGTTCCCGCACCATTGGTTCCCCCGGTGCTCGTTGTTCCGTAGTAATTGCCATCGGTACCCTCGACCAGCGCGGCCAGAGGCATTCCACCATCATTGCCGCCGGTAAATGAGTAGAGAGTTGTCAGGGTACCCGCGGCGGAGATCTTGAAGACTGTGCCGTTTTCAGTGGTTCCGCCGGAAGAAGTCGTCCCATAGTAATAACCGTCGCTGCCCTCAATCAATCCGGTCGTCGGATTGGCGCCGTCCTCGCCGACCGAGGCGTCGGTAAACGAGTAGAGTGTGGTCAGCGAGCCGCTGCTGGTGATCTTGAACACCGTGCCCACACCATTGGCGCCGCCAGAATCGGTGGTGCCGTAGAAATTTCTATCGCTGCCCTGAATCAAGCCTGATTCGGGTTTGCCCCCGTCGGCTCCGCCAGAGAAGGTATAGAGCGTTGTCAAAGAGCCGCTGCTCGTGGCCTGAAAGACGGTGCCAGCGGAATTGGTGCCTCCGGCGGAGGTGGTCCCATAGAAATTGCCGTCGATGCCCTGGACCAATGCGGCTTCGGGAGTTCCGCCATCGGCATGACCGGCAAAGGAATAAAGTGTCGTCAGAGAACCGCTGGAAGTAAGCTGAAATAATGTTCCCCTGGAATTGGTTCCAGTGGCGGAAGTGGTCCCATAGTAATTAAGATCGGCGCCCTGAAGTAATCCGGCGAGCGGAATTCCGCCGTCATTCCGACCTGTGAACGAGTAGAGGGTGACAAGGACACCTCCAGTCGTAAAGGTTTGGTCAGGTCCATAAAAAGTTCCGGCCGCACTTACAATGACAATCCGATAATGGTAGGGGGTCAACGGCGCCGGTGGAAGGCCGGAGACGGTAGAACTTACCAGGACAGGCGAGAAGCCATTGCCAATGTCTTGCGATGGGGTGGTGCTTCCGTAGCCGGTGGTGGTTCCGTATTGAAAATAGACTTCGGCATCGACTCCTTCGGGATTTACCAGCGTATTAAGTACGCCGACGGTACCACCGTTGTTGGAACCGGCCGTGGCGGTGACGACAGGGATATTCGGGGTGATGAACCAGCTAGTGGCACCGAACGTGGTCCCTGCAACAGTGGAAGCGCCGACCCTGTAATAATAGGTAGTGCCAGGGGATAGGCTGCCGAGACTGGCGCTGACGGCCACCTGGCCGGAGCCGGCGCCAAGGTTAGAACCGGTAATGAGAGCGGACCCGACAAGGGAAGGATTCGTACCTGCCTCGAAAACGGCTGTCGTGGCGCTGCTACCGGTATTAATGACACCATTGATAACCGCGGAGTTAGCTGTGACTGCGCCGGCCGCGGTAGTGACGGCAGCAGGTGGTGCGGAAGAGACCTCCAATTGAAACACGGTGCCGCTACCTCCGGTGCCAGAGGTACTGGTGGTCCCATATAAGTTTCCGTCGAGGCTTTGGATCATTCCGGCGAGGGGCGTTCCGCCATCGTCTCCGCCAGTAAATGTATAGAGCGTCACAAGAGAGCCACCGCTGCTAATCCTGAAAGCGGTCCCCGCACCGCCCGGTCCGCCCGAGGAAGTGGTTCCGTAGAAATTTCCATCGCTGCCCTGTACCAAGCCGGCCTGGGGTTTAGCGCCGTCACCATTAGTGCCACTGGCAAGTGAGCCAAAGGAGTGCAGTGTGGTCAGCAAGCCGTTGCTGGCGATCTGGAACAGAGTCCCAGTGCCTCCCGGCCCACCCAAGGAGGTTGTTCCATAAAAGTTCCCATCGCTGCCTTCCACCAATCCGGATGCAGGGTTTGCACCGTCACTGTTCGTGCCATTGGTGAGCAGGCCAAAGGAGTGCAGCGTGGCGAGCGAGCCGCTGCTGGTTATCCGGAATATCGTTCCCGCGCCTCCCCGTCCGCCTGAGTAGGTCATGCCGTAGTAATTACCATCCTGGCCCTGAACCAGCCCGGCTTGGGGAGCCGCGCCGTCGCCGTTAGTGCCATTTGTGAGCGTACCGAATGAGTATAGCGTCGTCAGAGATCCGCTGGAGGTGATGACGAAGACGGCGCCCTCCGAATTGCTCCCGCCGCCGCTTGTCGTGCCGTATAGATTACCGCCGCTATCCGCAACCAATCCGGCCTGGGGAGTACCACCGTCATCTGCGCCCGTGAATGAATAGAGCGTCGTAAGCGATCCGCTGCTGATAAGCTGAAATACGGTTCCGGAGCCTCCTTCGCCGCCTGAAGAGGTTGTCCCGTAGTAGGTTCCCAAGGGTCCGGGAATGAGGCCGGATAAAGGAGTACCGCCGTCATTTACCCCGGTAAACGAATAGAGTGTCGTGAATGATCCGCTGCTGGTGACCTGGAAAAGAGTTCCGCCGGAATCAGTCCCATCAGCCGACGTGGCGCCATAGAAGGTGCCTTCGGCGCCCTCGACCAAACCGGCTTGAGGATTTCCGCCGTCATTCATACCGGTAAAAGAGTAAAGGGTATTGAGAGTGGCCGCGGTGGTAAAGGTTTGTTGGGGGCCGAAGAACGTTCCCGCGGTGCTCGTCGTAACAACCCGGTAATAGTAGGTCGTCAATGGCGACAAGGAAACCGCGGCACTTACCAGTACCGGCGAGGAGCCATCGCCAATATCTTGCGGCGAGGTGGCACTCCCGTAACTGGCAGTGGTTCCATATTGAAAATATGCCCGGGTATCGATTCCATCCGGGTTGACTATCGTATTAAGAATGCCGCCAGTTGCGGTAGCGGTCGCCGCGGTGGCGGTGAGAATTGGGATATTTGCCGTGATAAACCAGCGAATGCCGCCATAAGTGACACCGCCGATACCGGCCGTGCCAACGCGGTAGTAATAAGTGGTACCGGGTGAAAGGCCGGAAAGCGGCGCACTGGCGGAGACCTGGCCGGAACCGGTACCAAGATCGGAGCCACCAGTGAGGGAGGCGCCGGCTAGAGTAGGACTTGTTCCCGATTCAAACAGGGCGAAGGTGTCATTGCCGCCAAGAGCGATAATGCCATTGATAGTCGCTGAGTCAGCCGTAATATCGCTCGCGGCAGCCGTCTGGACCGGAGGCGGGAAGGGAGAAGCCGCCAATTGGAAGACGGTTCCACTGCCGCCAGTGCCACTGGTATTGGTCGTGCCGTAGAAATTGCCGTCAGCGCCCTGAATCAACCCGGCCTGCGGATTACCGCCATCGTTACCGCTGGTGAAGGAATATAGCGTGGTCAACGACCCTGTGCTTGTAATCCGAAATAATGTTCCCGCGCCCCCGGCTCCGCCGGAAGCGGTCATTCCATAGAAGTATCCATCGATACCCTGGACCAATGCGGCTTGCGGATTTCCGCCGTCACCATTTGTGCCGCCGGCCAGGGCGGTGAAGGTATGGAGTGTCGTAAGTGACCCGCTGCTGGTAATCTTGAACAATGTGCCCACGCCTCCCGCCCCACCGGAGTAGGTGGTTCCATAGTAATTGCCGTCACTGCCCTCGACCAAACCAGCCAGGGGGCCTCCACCGTCAACGTTGGTACCGCTTGTCAGGGCGCTGAAGGAATAGAGTGTTGTCAACGAGCCGCTGTTGCTGACTTTGAAGACCGTGCCCCCGGAATGGATACCACCGGCGCTGGTCGTGCCATAAAAATAACCGTCGCTGCCCTGGACCAAGCCGGCCTTGGGAGTTCCACCATCGCTATTCGTGCCGCCCGCCAGCGCGCTGAAGGAGTAGAGTGTCGT
>Ga0182024_10021769_pt1 | contig 11606 bp, 8 predicted proteins | sample P32metaG_FD_120480 | JGI IMG/M metagenome (GOLD analysis project Ga0182024, IMG submission 120480) | Permafrost microbial communities from Stordalen Mire, Sweden - P3-2 metaG (Illumina Assembly) | ecosystem: Environmental > Terrestrial > Soil > Wetlands > Permafrost | place: Sweden: Stordalen... | reverse complement strand
GTCGTGTTGGATACCGAGACCACCGGGCTCGAGGTGGAGCTCGAGCACCGGGTGATCGAGATCGGATGCGTGGAGCTGTTCAACCGGCGGATGACCGGCCGGCATTTCCATCGATACTTGAATCCCGAGCGCGACATCGACGCGGGCGCCATCGAGGTTCACGGGCTGACGCGCGAGAAGCTCGCGAAGGAGCCCACGTTCGCGGAGATCCGCGCGGAGTTCTTGGAGTTCGTGCGCGATGCGGAACTCATCATCCACAACGCGGCGTTCGATGTGGCGTTCCTGAACGCCGAGCTCGGGCGCGGCGCGCGAAGCGGCACGCAAAGCGCTGAGCTCATCGGCGAGCTCTGCAGAGTGCTCGACACCCTGGCGCTCGCGCGCCAGATGCATCCGGGGCAGCGCAACAGCCTGGATGCGCTCTGCAAGCGCTATTCGGTCGACAATTCCCGCCGCGATTATCACGGCGCGTTGCTCGATGCGCGGCTTCTCGCCGAGGTCTACCTGGCGATGACCGGCGGACAGGCGGCCATGATCTTGAGCGCCGAGCCGGATCCGTCGCTCGCCCGGTCGCGGCTCGGGAGCGCCGGCGGGACCTCGAATGCGATCCCGCTGGTCGTGATCGCGGCGAGCGGTGAGGAGCTCGAGGCGCACGAGCAGGTGCTCGCGCTGCTCGACAAGGCCTCATCGGGCAAGACGGTGTGGCGGACCTTGTGAGGATTCTCGTGACCGGGGCCGCCGGCTTCATCGGATTTCATACGGCCAAGGCACTGCTCGAGCGCGGCGATGAGGTCCTCGGCATCGACAACCTGAACGCCTACTACGATCCAAAGCTCAAGGCGGCGCGCCTGGCCATCCTCGAACGCGATCCCAAATTCCGCTTCGCCAAGCTCGACATCGCCGACCGGTCGGCGGTGCAGGATGTCTTCGACCGGCAGAAGTTCGATCGGGTGGTGCACCTGGCGGCGCAAGCCGGCGTGCGCCATTCGATGCTCGATCCGCATCTTTATGTGCAGAGCAATATCACGGGATTCCTGCACGTCCTGGAAGGTTGCCGCTTACAAGGCGTTCAGCATCTGGTGTATGCATCGACCAGCTCCGTGTACGGGGCGAATACCCGCATGCCGTTCTCGGAGAAGCAGAACGTCGATCATCCGCTGACCCTGTACGCCGCCACCAAAAAGGCCAACGAGTCGATGGCGCACAGCTATTCGTCCCTATACGGGTTGCCGACCACGGGCCTGCGCTTCTTCACGGTCTACGGCCCTTGGGGAAGGCCGGACATGGCGCTGTTCTTGTTCACGCGCAACATCCTCGCGGGCATACCGATCGATGTGTTCAACGAAGGCCACCATCGGCGTGATTTCACCTACATCGACGACATCGTCCAGGGCGTGCTCGGGGTGCTCGACCGTGCCGCAACACCCGATCCCGGCTGGCATTCCGCCGAGCCCGACCCGGACTCGAGCTATGCGCCCTATAGGATTTACAACCTCGGCAATCAGACGCCGGTGACGCTTCTGCGCTACATCGAGGTGTTGGAGAAGCGTCTCGGGCGCAAGGCGCAGAAGAACCTCAAGCCGATGCAGCCCGGCGACGTGCGCGACACGTGGGCGGACTTGTCCTCGCTCACCCGCGACGTGGGGTATCGCCCGCGAACGGAGCTCGAGGAGGGAGTCGGGCGCTTCGTCGACTGGTATCTCGCGTACTACGGCGCGCCGGCGTAGTCATCGCGTCACGGCATCGTAGTAAGATCGGCTCCATGACCCAACTTCACTCTTCACTTCCCGCCTGGCAAGCCGTCCAGGACCAAGCGCGCGACATGGCCGGCGCGCATCTTCGCGACCTCGACGCCGCCGACCCCAAGCGCTGGCAGAATCTGCATCTGGAGCACGATGACTGGCTGCTCGACTTCTCGCGCCAGCGCGTGACGCAGAAGACCATCGGCCTGTTGATCGACCTCGCGCGTGCGGTGAACCTTCAGGCGCGCATCGCGGCGATGTTCCGCGGCGATGCCATCAACACCACGGAGCAACGAGCGGTGCTGCATACCGCATTGCGCTCGGACTTCGCGGGCTCACCGGCGATCCAAGCCGAGGTGCGGGATTCGCGCCAGAAGCTCGCCGATTTCGCCGGTGCGGTCCGGCGCGGCGACAAGCGCGGCCTGACCGGCAAGAAATTCAAGCACGTGGTGAACGTCGGCATCGGCGGCTCGGATCTAGGCCCATTGCTCGTGTCCAATGCCTTGCGCGCGGAATGGAGCGGCGATATCACGCCGCATTTCGTGTCGAACGTCGACCGCACCCAGCTCGACGATCTCACCCGCAGCATCGATCCGGCGGAGACGCTGGTCATCGTGTGCTCCAAGACCTTCGTCACGCAAGAGACTCAGTCCAACGCAAACGCGGCGCGTGAATGGATCGTGGGGGCCTTGGGAGACAAGGCTCCTGGCCATCATTTCGTCGCCGTGTCGACGAACAGCGAGGCCATGGACGCGTTCGGCATCGCGCCGTCGCATCGCTTCACGATGTGGGACTGGGTGGGCGGGCGGTATTCGGTCTGGTCGGCAGTCGGCTTGATCGCGGAGCTCACCGTCGGTAGCGAGAAATTCCGCGAGTTTCTCGAGGGTGCGAGCGCCATCGACGCGCACTTCCTGAACACCCCGCTCGAGCGGAACCTGCCGGTCATCATGGGCCTGATCGCCGCGTGGAACAGGACTTTCCTGAAGCTCCCGACGCTTGCGGTGCTGCCATACGATGAGCGGCTCGCTCGCCTGCCGGCGTATCTGCAGCAGCTCGAGATGGAAAGCAATGGCAAGTCGGTGTCGCTCGAGGGCGAGCGCGTCGATTTCCCGACGGCACCGGTCGTCTGGGGCGAGCCGGGCTCGAACGCCCAACACTCATTCTTTCAGATGCTGCATCAGGGCACGCCGACCGCGGCGCTCGATTTCATCGCACCGCTGCGCGGCTCGTGGGGCGGTACGGAAGGCCAGGATCTCGCCCTCAAGAACTGCTTCGCCCAGTCGCAGGCCTTCGCCTTCGGGCACACGGCCGCCGAGGTCGACGCCGATATGCGCAAAGCCGGGGCCGGCGCCGAAGAGATCGCGCGGCTGCAGCCCCATCGCGTGCACGAGGGCAACCGGCCGAGCTCGCTCCTTTTGTACCCACAAACCACGGCCCACACGCTGGGCGGCATCCTGGCGCTCTACGAGCACAGCGTCTTCGTGCAGGGCGCCCTGTGGGGAATCAACTCCTTCGATCAGTTCGGTGTGGAGCTCGGCAAGAAAATGGCGGCGGGGATCTCCCTCAAGGGAGACAAGGCGCCAACAGGCCCGGGAGCGGCGGGAATCGGGGCCTTGATCGACTATGTAAAGGCGCATCGCTGAGGAGAGCGCAGATGCCGTCTCCTCCGCGGCGGCGATACTCTATAATCGCAGCCCCGAAAGGATAAGGCAGTCGTCTTTTGTCAAAACCACGAAAGGGGATCATTCTTGCCGGGGGCGCCGGTACCCGGCTTCACCCGATCACCCTGTCCCAGAGCAAGCAGCTCCTGCCGGTCTACGACAAGCCGATGATCTACTACCCGATCGCGGCGTTGATGTCGGCCGGGATCCGCGAATTCCTGATCATCACGACCCCCCGGGATCAAACGGCGTTTCGCGACCTCTTGAGCGACGGCGTGCAATGGGGCGTCCGGTTCGAGTACGCCGTTCAGGCACAGCCCAACGGAATCGCACAGGCGTTGATCATCGCCGAGCCGTTTCTGGACGGGGCGCCGTCGGCGCTGATACTCGGGGACAACATCTTCTATGGCGCCAATCTGTCGGAGCTGCTGGTGTCGGTCTCGCAGCGAACCGAGGGAGCGACGGTATTCGGTTACTACGTGCAGGATCCCGAGCGCTACGGAGTGGTGGCGTTCGATGCGCAGGGCAAAGTGACCGACCTTCTGGAGAAGCCCGAGCGGCCTCCCTCGAAGTACGCCGTGACGGGAATCTATTTCTACGACACGCGCGCACCCTCGCTCGCGAGATCCCTCAAGCCATCCGCGCGCGGCGAGCTCGAGATCACGGATCTGAACCGCGCCTACCTCAATGAGGGAAGCCTTCGCGTCGAGAAGCTGGGGCGCGGCACCGCGTGGCTCGATACGGGCACCCACAATTCGCTGCTCGATGCGGGGGTTTTCGTGCGCATCATCGAGGAACGTCAGGGACTGAAAGTGGCATGCGTGGAAGAGATCGCCTGGCGTCAGGGATTCATCGACTCGGAGCAATTGCTCAAGCTCGCGAAACCGCTCGAGAAGAGCGGCTACGGCGAGTATCTGGTGCGAATCGTCAAAGAGCGCGGGCAACCGTGAAGCGGCGCCGATGAAATTCCTGGACACTCCCATTCACGGCGTGTCGCTGATCGAACTGCAGGTGTTCGGGGACGCCCGTGGATTCTTCATGGAGTGCTGGCGCGCGGACAAGTTCGCGAACGCCGGGATCGAGGCTGCCTTCGTTCAGGACAATCACTCCCGCTCGAAGCAATGGACGCTGAGAGGACTTCATCTGCAGGTCGCACACACGCAAGGAAAGCTGGTGCGGGTATCGAGCGGCAGCGTCTTCGACGTGGTCGTGGACTTGCGCTCGAGCTCGCCGAGTTTCGGCGCTTGGTGGGGAATCGAGCTGTCCGCCGAAAACCACCGGATGCTGTGGGTTCCCCCGGGTCTGGCGCACGGCATTCTGGTGACCTCGCCGCAAGCCGACTTCCTTTATAAATGCACCGACATTTACAGCCCCGCGGACGAGCGCACGCTGGCGTGGGACGATCCGACGCTCGGCATCCGTTGGCCGCTGCCTCCCGGGACGTCGCCCGATCTGTCGGCCAAGGACACGCGCGGCTCGAGCTTTGCCGACATCGAGAAATTCGCATGAGAGTTCTGGTTTTCGGCGGCGGCGGCCAGGTGGGTCAGGCGGTCGCTCGAACCGTGCCGGCGGGGCACGAGGTCATCTGCAAGACGCGCGCGGATGCGGATATCGGCGACCCGTCATCGGTCGGCCGCGCCATCGCCGAGGCGAGGCCGGACTGGATGGTGAATGCGGGCGCCTACACCGCCGTGGATCTCGCCGAGGATGAGCCCGCCAAAGCGGCCGCGGTCAACGACATCGCGGTCGGGGTCCTGGCGGAAGCGGCCGGTCGCGCCGGCTGCAGGCTCTTGCATCTGTCGACCGATTTCGTGTTCGACGGCAGCTCGTGCCGCGCGTACCTGCCCGGCGATGAGCCGCGCCCGCTGAGCGTGTACGGCGCGACGAAACTGGGCGGCGAGAGGCGGGTGCTCGGCGGCCATTGCTCGGGCATCGTCCTGCGGACCGCGTGGGTGTACGCCTCGGCGGGACGTAATTTCGTGCTCACCATGCTGCGTTTGATGAGGGAGCGGGAACAAGTCAGGGTGGTCGGCGATCAGATCGGTGCGCCCACGTGGGCGACGGGCCTGGCCCGCGCGGCGTGGGGCTTGATGGAGGCGGGTGCGGATGCCGGAATTTATCACTGGACCGATCTCGGTGTGGCGAGCTGGTACGATTTCGCCGTCGCCATCCAGGAGGAGGCGCTCGTGCGCGGACTCATCACGCGCGCGGTGCAGATCGTGCCGATAGCGACTTCGGAATACCCGACGCGCGCCCGCAGGCCCGCGTTCAGCGTTCTGGATACTTCCGGGACGAGGGCGGTGGCGAAGGCTGTCCCGGCCGTTCATTGGCGCGGCAACTTGAGGACGATGTTGGATGAGCTTCGAGCCGCATAACGTCTGCATCACCGGAGGCGCCGGATTCATCGGCGCGAACTTCGTCCGGCATTGGCTCAACCGCAGTCGCGAGGGGCGCATTGTCGTGTTCGACGCCCTTACGTATGCCGGAAATCCCGACAATCTCTTAGGTCTCGAGCGCGATCCCCGCTACGTGTTCGTGCGCGGCGACATCTGCGACGAAAGCGCGGTGCGCGAGCTGCTCGAGCGGTATTCCATCGACACCATCGTGCACTTCGCCGCGGAATCGCACGTCGACCGCTCGATCCTCGGGCCGGACGATTTCATCCGCACCAACGTCGTCGGCACGCATGCGTTGCTCAAGGCCGCGAAGGCGCGCTGGATCGACGCCCGGAGCGTGCCCCGGCACCGCTTTCACCATGTCTCCACGGACGAGGTCTACGGCTCTCTCGGCCCGGACGATGCCCCCTTCCACGAGTCGACTCCGTATGCGCCGAACTCCCCCTATTCCGCCAGCAAGGCGGGCTCAGACCATCTGGTGCGCGCCTATCAGGAGACTTACGGGCTCGACGCGACGGTGACCAACTGCTCGAACAACTACGGGCCCTACCAATTTCCCGAGAAGTTGATTCCCCTCACGCTGATCAATATTCTGCGGGGCAAGCGGCTGCCGGTGTACGGCGACGGCATGCAGGTACGCGATTGGCTGCATGTCGCCGATCACTGCGAGGCGATCGTGCTCGCGCTCACGCGGGGCCGCGCAGGGGAGGTGTACAACATCGGCGGCAATGCCGAGACGGCCAACATCGAGGTCGTGCGAATGCTGTGCGCCCTCACTGACGAGCTTCTCGGCGCGAGTGCCGAATTGAGGGCCGCGTTCCCGTCATCGCCCGTCGCCGCCGGCCGGCAGTCAGCGCAATTGATCGAGCATGTTCGCGACCGTCCGGGTCATGACCGCCGCTACGCCATCGATTACCGCAAGGCTGCCGCGCAACTGGGCTATGCACCGTCGCGCGACCTCAAGCGGGGGCTGTCGGAGACGCTGGACTGGTACCTGTCCAATCGAGCCTGGTGGGAGGCGCTGCTCGGCCGGGATTACTCGGCTTGGCTGGAAAACAACTACGGCCGGCGGTAGCGGACTTTGCGCTCTGCGTTGCAGAGGATATGATGTGCGATTACGGAATCAAATGGTGTTCGTGGGTATGACGATGAGTTTCCCAGAGTTGTCGACGGTCAAGATCGGATCCTCCGGTTCATATCATGCCGCATAAGTGGCGCGCGGCGCGGCTCGCCGTCGGTGCCTCACTGCTGATTTTTTCCGCGGCGCTGACGGCCTCCGCGCAGAGTGACGATCCGCTGCAGGCGCTCAAGGACACGCTCGGCAGCGGGAGCCAGGACAGTGGCGGATTGCTGCAGGGAGTGCTCGGCAACGGCACCCAGAACGGCACCAAGAAGACCGACAAGAAGCTCGATAATCCCGAGACGGTCGCGCCGCCGATGAATCAGGACATCATCGAGCGGAACATCAAGACCCGCGACGGCCGCATCCTGCGCCAATTCAACGAAGACCCGGAGCTGCGCCCCGACGACAGCGTCATGATCGACATGCGCACCATCGACGATATCTGCCAGCGCGCCAATCTCGGGCCGAACGCTCTGCAGACCAATGGGCAGAATCCGAACAACCCGCCCGGCTCGCCGAGCGGCGCGAATGCCGGGAATCCGCTCAACAGCGCGCTCAGCTCGCTCGGCGCGGGCAGCGCGGCGGGAGCGGCGGGAGCCGCGGGAGCCGCGGGAGCCGCGGGACTCGGCGGGCTCAATGGCGCGGGGACCAATTCCGGAATCAACGGAATCGGCGGAATCGGCGGCTACAATCAGAACCCGAACTCCAACAACAACACCAATTGGTTCGATTTGAGCCGCTGTCCATTGCCGACCGACAAGCCCAAGACGGATGACGAAAAGGCGGACGAGGAAAAATTCGAGAAGCGGATCCTGATGGGCAATCCCTACAAGCTCAACCGGTTCGGCGTGCTGGAGGTGCCCGGTTTGCCGTCGATGCCGGTCGCGGGAATGACGGCCTACGAGGCCACCAAGCGGCTCTCCGCCGATCCCGACCTCAACGACTACTTCGTGCGCATGACGCTCTTGCGAATAACGCCGACGGGCGATGAGGCGTTGAAGCCGTTCGGCTACGACTTGTTCGAAGGCGCTCCCACGACCTTCGCGCCGGTGTCGGATATCCAGGTTCCCGTCGACTATATCGTCGGGCCGGGCGATAGCCTGGTCATCCAGCTATACGGCAACGAGCCGACCACCTACGAGCTCACCGTCGAGCGCGACGGCCGGATCAATTTCCCGAAGATCGGTCCCATCATGGTCAGCGGAATGACCTTCGATCAGGCGCGCGATGCCATCGAGCAGCGCGTCTCGAAACAGCTCATCGGCAGCCGCGTGAGCGTCACCATTGGGGACCTGCGCTCGATCCGGGTATTCGTGCTCGGCGAGGCCCAGAAGCCCGGCTCGTATACGGTGAGCGGCTTGTCGACCATGACCAACGCGCTGTTCGTCAGCGGTGGCGTCAAGAAGATCGGGTCGCTCCGCAACATTCAGCTGAAGCGCGACGGCAAGCTCGTTTCCACGCTCGATCTGTACGACATGCTGCTTCACGGCGACAACAGCGGCGACCATCAGCTTCTGCCTGGGGACGTGATCTTCATTCCGCCCGTCGGCGAGACCGTATCCGTCTACGGATCGGTGCGCCGTCCGGCGATCTACGAGCTCAAGGGCGAAAAGACCGCGGAACAGGTCATCCAGCTCGCCGGCGGATTGCAGCCCGATGCCGACCCGACCCTCGGACAGCTCGAAAGAATTTCGCAGTCGCACGTGCATCAAATGCACAACATCGATTTGGCGATCGACTCCGGCCGCAAGCTCGCGATGGAAAACGGCGACAAACTCAGGATTCCGGAGATCCGCCCGACGCTCGAGAACTCGGTGAAGCTCGAGGGCTATGTCTTTCGGCCCGGCGCTTTCGCCTACCATCCGGGTCTTCGGCTGTCGGACGTTCTCAAGAGCTTCGACGAGGTGCGGCCCGACGCGGACCTGCATTACATCATGATCCGGCGCGTGGTCCTCCCGGATCTCAAGGTCGAGGTGGTGTCGGCGGACCTCAAGAAAGCCTTGCTCGCCAAAGGGACGGCCGCCGATCCGGAGCTTCGGCCGCGCGATGAGATCACGGTGTTCAATTTGTCCTCCGCACGGGCCCGCATCCTCGAGCCGGTGATCCGGGATCTCGAGCTGCAAGCGACGCCCGACAAACCTGAGCAGGTGGTCGACATCGATGGGAGGGTCAAGGCGCCCGGCAAGTATCCGCTCGAGCCGACCATGCGCATCAGCGACCTGATCCGCGCCGGCGGCAGCCTCGAGGATGCGGCGTATCGCGGCCAGGCCGAGCTTACGCGCTATGCCGTCGTCGACGGCAACGCGCGGCGTACCGAGTTGATCACGGTGGATCTCGCAGCCATCAGGGCCGGTGATTTACGCGCCGACCTGCAGCTCAAGCCCTACGACACGCTGGTCATCAAGCCGATTCCATCCTGGATGGAGCCTGGAACGATCGAAGTGGCGGGAGAGGTCAGATTCCCCGGCAAGTACCCGATTCACCAGGGCGAGACGCTGCATTCCGTGATGGTGCGGGCCGGCGGCTTCACCGAGGTCGCGTTTCCTGAGGGCGCGGTTTTCGTCCGCGAGGACCTCAAGAAGCGCGAGAAGGATCAGATCGAGATACTCGCCGTCCGCCTGCAGAACGACCTGGCGGCACTCTCCTTGGAGGCAGTCGCGAGCAGTGCGGCGGTGGCCGGCGGCGGAGGCGGCGCGGCTGCGGCCAGTCAGGGGCTCATCGTCGGCCAGCAGCTGCTGGGCGAACTGCGCGACACGAAGCCGGTCGGGCGCCTCGTGATCAACGCGGATGGCATACTCAGCGGGAAGCCGGGCGGTCCGTACGATGTGATCGTCAAAGATGGCGACAAATTGATCATTCCCAAGAAGACGCAGGATGTGACGATCTTGGGCGAGGTGCAGAGTCCCACGTCCCACGTGTACGAGCCGGGATTGAGTCGGAATGAGTACATCTCGAAGAGCGGAGGAACCACCCAGCATGCCGATCACAAGCGCATCTACGTGGTGCGAGCCAACGGCGATGTCGTATCGGGGGGTGGGGGCGGATGGTTCCGGCGTACCCACGACACCGAGATCCGTCCGGGCGACACCATCGTCGTGCCGCTCGACACGCAGAAGATCCCTATGTTGCCGCTGGTGCAGGCCGTCACGACGATCATCTACAACTTGGCGATCGGGTTCATCTTGGTTCATGAATATTTGTGATGCTGAATAAAGAGGAAAATCCGCGCGCAACTCCCGACCTCAAGAACCCGCCGGCCGGGTATTTTCTGGTGGTCCCGCCCGCCGATTCGGAGTCCGAAGATGCGATCGATCCCGGGAAGGTGCTCCGCATCCTGCGCTCGCACTGGATATTCCTGGCGTGCATGACGTTGATCGGGGGAGCGACGGCCGCGGTCATTTCGCTTCAGATGCGAAACATGTACCGCGCCGAGGCGGTGGTCTCGCCGACGGCCGAAAGCAACAACAAGGGCGGCTCGCTCAAGGACGAGGTCGGCGGAATCGCGGAGCTGGCCGGCATCGATCTCGGCGGCGGTGGCGGCCGCAAGCAGGAAGCCATGGCGACGCTGATGGCCCCTGGATTCTTGCGCGAATTCATCGCCAAAAACGACTTGATGCCCATCCTCTTCGACGAGCGCTGGGACCCCGCGACGAAGAATTGGCGTCCCGGCAAGAAGGTGCCCACGCTCGGACAAGCGGCCAAGAGGCTCAAGGACGACCGCATCGTCAACGAGAATACGAAGACCGGTCTCGTGACGCTGTCCGTGGAGGCGCACACGCCCGAGCTCGCGGCCAAGTGGACGAATGGGATGATCGATCTGGTCAACGAGCGCCTGCGGCAGGCCGATATCAAGACGGCGCGGAACAGTTTGGATTATCTCAACCGGGAACTGGAGACGGCCACCACCGTGGAATTGCGGCTGGCGATCTCGCATCTCATCGAGCAGCAGATCAACAATCAGATGATGGCGAACGTGCAGCGGGACTACGCCTACCATTTCATCGATCTCGCGGTGCCGCCCGAGATCAAGGACAGCCCCAAGCGCACGCTGATCTCGCTCGGCGGAGCGTTTGCCGGACTGGTTCTCGGCCTGTGCTTCATCGCGTTGAAACGCAGGTTCACCCGAGCGAGAAAATCCGGGTGAGGCTCCGTCGATGTTGACGAACTCATCGATCCTGATCACGGGAGGAACGGGATCGTTCGGCAACACCTTCGTGCCGATGACACTGGCCAGGTACAACCCCCGCCGCCTGGTGATTTTTTCACGCGACGAAATGAAGCAATGGGAAATGGCCAAGCTGTACGGCGGCGATGAGCGGGTGCGCTTCTTCATCGGCGACGTGCGCGACAAGGACCGCCTGGCGCGCGCCATGGAGGGGGTCGATTTCGTGGTTCATGCCGCCGCGACCAAGATCGTGCCCACGGCGGAATACAATCCCTTCGAGTGCGTGAAGACCAACATCATGGGCGCGATGAACGTGATCGATGCGTGTATCGATCGGAAGGTGTCCCGGGTCGTCGCGCTGTCGACCGACAAGGCAAGCAGTCCGGTCAATCTGTACGGCGCCAGCAAGCTGGCGTCCGACAAGCTCTTCGTTGCCGGCAATTCCTACTCCGGCGGCAACAAGACGCGCTTCGCGGTGGTGCGTTACGGCAACGTCATGGGCTCGCGGGGGTCCGTGATCCC
>Ga0182024_10021768_pt1 | contig 11607 bp, 8 predicted proteins | sample P32metaG_FD_120480 | JGI IMG/M metagenome (GOLD analysis project Ga0182024, IMG submission 120480) | Permafrost microbial communities from Stordalen Mire, Sweden - P3-2 metaG (Illumina Assembly) | ecosystem: Environmental > Terrestrial > Soil > Wetlands > Permafrost | place: Sweden: Stordalen... | reverse complement strand
GCGGCTGTCCGTTCAACTGCGAGTTCTGCGACATCATCGAGCTTTATGGCCGCGTGCCGCGGGCCAAGACGCACGACCAGATGCTGGCCGAGCTCGAGGCGCTCTACCAGTTGGGCTATCGCGGCCACGTCGATTTCGTCGACGATAATCTCATCGGCAACAAGAAAGCGATCAAGGCTTTCCTGCCAGTGCTGGAAAGCTGGGTCGCGCAGCACGATTATCCGTTCGAATTCACCACCGAGGCTTCGCTCAATCTCGCCGACGATGCCGAGCTGTTGGCCATGCTCAAGCGAGCGAATTTTTTTGCGATCTTCGTCGGCATCGAAAGTCCCGACGCGGAAACGCTCACGGCCGCGCGCAAGAAGCAGAATACCCGCCGCAGCATCGCCGACAGCGTGCACAAAATCTATCGCGCCGGCATGTTCGTCACCGCCGGCTTCATTGTCGGTTTCGACACCGAAAAGGGCTCGATTGCCGGGCCGATGATCGATCTCATCGAGGCGGCGGCAATTCCGATTGCCATGGTGGGTCTGATGTATGCGCTTCCGAACACGCAATTGACGCGGCGGCTGGCGCGCGAGGGTCGCCTGCATGTCGGTCACGATGCCTCGCCGCGCGGCACCGGCGATCAATGCACCGCCGGCATCAACTTCGAAACCAAGCGGCCGCGCGTCGAAGTGTTGCGCGATTACCGTAAGATCCTCGATGCGATTTACAGCCCTGATGCGTTCGCCGGTCGCCTGGAGCGTCTGGCGGCGATGCTTGATTGCTCGAGCCGGCGCAAGGAGTTGCCCGAGGGCGATGTCCGACGCAAGCTGAGCACCATCAAGATGGTACATGAACTGCTGTCGCGCCTGCCCGAAGGCCGCGAACGTTTCTGGAAGGCATTCACGACCTGCATGTCGCGCAATCCGGATTCGGTCCGCGCTGTCGTCACGCAGATGGCTTTCTACCTCCACGTCGGCCCGTATTCGCGGCACGCCATAAGACAGATCGACCGCCAGATCGAAGACCTGGAGCAGGGCCGTTCGGTTACGCCGAAACTGTTGCCGGCCACCGGGCCGGAACCGGTCGCCGTCAACGCCTAGCGATACCGTCAGATCGGCAGCAACGGCAATGCGGAGAGATCCGGAACCATCCGAACCGGTGGGTGCTCGGCATATTCCGCCGCCATGTTCGCGCGATTGACCCACACCGCGCGGAAACCGAACGCCGCTGCTCCCATGATGTCCCAGCGGTTCGATGACACGAAAATCACCTCATCCGGTTTGATGCCGAAACGATCGGTCACGAGCTTGTAGGCTTCCGGCCGCGGTTTATACAGGCGCACGGCGTCGACCGAGAGCACGGTGTCGCATAGCCCGGCGATGCCGGCCGACCTGACCGCGGCGGTGAGCATGTTCGGGATGCCGTTGGAGAGGATGGCGACCCGGTGACCATGAGCCTTGAGGTCGGACAGAGCGGCGCGCGCGTCGGGAAACGCGTCCAGTTCGAGATACGCTTGGAGCAGTTTCGGTCGCAGCCCACGGTCGACCGAAGCGACCCGCGCAAGGGCGTAGTCCAGCGCCCGCTCGGTCAATTCCCAGAAGTCCGCATAATGGCCGGCGAGCGTCAGAGTCCAGCTGTATTCCAGTTGCTTGGCCCGCCAGATTTCCGAGAACCGCTCCGCTTCGGGGCCGGCCGCCGCGCGATGCCGGGCGATTGCGGCGTGCACGTCGAACAGGGTGCCATACGCGTCGAACACATAGAGGCGTGTGGAATCGCTCATCGCCGGTCTCCGTTGCGCTTCCCGAGTTGCGCTTCGCAAACGCAATTGCGCGATGCGGCCTATGGACTAAGCGGCGGCATCGTCAGCAGATTGGCAATCGAACGGCCGCGGATGTCATAGACGGTCGCGTAGACAACATTGTCGCGCACGATCTGGAGGAGGATCGGCGCATCGAGCTTGGCGCAATAATATTCGCCCATCGTCATGGCAAAGTCGGCGCCCTTTGGATCCCAAACCGCCGCAAATTGCGGGCCTAACGCAACGACGACTGCGGGGTGTGGCCCGCAGACCGCGACCGTCCACTTGCCGTCGGGCGGCGTCTCGTGGCGCTCGGCAAGCAACGCGCGCAACTGCCACGACGCCTGCGTCATCGCCAGCCCCCAATAGTCGACCATGAAATTTCGGCGTGCGCCCGGGATACCGCCCCCGAAGCGGTTGAAATAGGTGTATTGGTAGGGATGCAGCCGCACCATCTCGATGGTCGGCGAGGCAATGCCGGCGACGAACACGATTGCGCCGGCAAACATCGCCACCGCGCCGTAGCGTTGGAGGCGCGCCGCAATCCAGCCCACGGCCAGCGCGCCCAATACCGCAAGTGGCGGCATCAAGAACACAAAGTGCCGGACGCCGTTGTACAGTCCGGGCCGCGTCGCGATCGTGACGAGGACCGGCACCGTAGCGGCAAGCACCAGGGCAAGGAACACGGCGCGACGTTGGATGGGAAGGCCTCGCGGACCGCCGGGCGCCGCAGCGACCAGCGCCCCGACCATGCCGCCGAGTCCGGTCACCAGCATCAGTTCGGGTACTTTGACGGCCATCAGGACCGGGACATAGTCGCGCGGCATGTCGGTGACCGGGATGAACTGGCCGGCGAAAAGCTCTCTCCAGGGCTTGTCGAAAAAGCTGGAGAAATATTCCGCGGCGTGGAGCGGATTGAGCGGCGCCGCCACGCTCCACGGCCAAACCAGTCCCATGATCAAATAAACCAGGATGATGGCCGGAATAAACGCGTAGAGGTAGCTTGCCCATTCGGCCAGCGCCGGCCGCAATCCTGCGGTGCGTGCTCTGACGGCGACAATGGCGAAAAGCGGCACCAGCGCATCGATGACCGTAAAGCCGCCCAGGACGCGCGTGCCGATAGCGAGGCCGACGCCGACGCCGCACAGCGCGATCGTCGGCGGCGTGGCGCGCGGATATTCTTCGAAGGCGCGCACGATGCCGAGCAGTCCCAGTACATTGGCGACCGCGAAGGGGCCGTCCTTGGCATTGATGAACATGTGGCCGTAGTAGAGCGGACAGGCGGCGAGCAGAATGAGCGTGATGAGGCCGACAAGCGGCCCGCCGACACGCCGTCCCAGCCGCCAGGTAACAAACAGACCGATCACGCCGATGGCGGCGCCGACCAGGCGGCGCGTCTCGAAAAGTCCGAACGGTAAAAACTTGGCGGCAATCGTGGCGATGAGATCGTAGCCGCCGCCATACATGTACAGATTGACGAACGACAAAGCGCGGTTGTCGGCAAAGCCGGTCGAATACAGCGAAAGCAGGAGTTGGCCGTATTGGGCGTGGGTGTAGTCGTCCCAGCCAAGACCGTAGTCGCGAAACGTCGCTGCGGCGATGGCTGCGATCAGCGCCAAGACGATGATGGCGACCGTATCCAGCCGGCGCGCGGCGGTGGCCGCGTCCGAAGGCAGGGCACTCAGCTTTACCGCGGGATGGTGCACGATGGCCGGATTTTTGATGCGCGCGGGGCCGCGTAGCTCACGACATGATGCCAATTCGCCTGCCGGAGCAATGCGTCAAAAAATCGGCAAAGCGCACTCGCTGCGGTGGGCATAGCGACAGGAAAAAGCGGGGCCGAAGCCCCGCCTGGTCGTTAAGCGCGGCAACAGCGGCCTATTTCATCGCGGCCTCGTACATCTCGGCGACATGGTCCCAGTTGATGAGATGCTCGAAAAAAGCCTTGAGATAATCCGGCCGTCGGTTCCGATAGTCGAGGTAATAGGAATGCTCCCAGACGTCGCAGCCGAGGATGGGTTTGGCGCCATGCACCAGCGGGTTCTCGCCGTTGGGGGTCTTCATGATGGTGATCTTGCCGTCCTTTACGGCTAGCCAACACCAGCCGGAACCGAATTGGGTAACGCCGGCCTGGATGAAATCCTCTTTGACCTTGGCCATCGGTCCAACGTCGGAGGTAATTTGTTTCTCGAGCGCGCCGGGAAGCTTGTCGCCGCCGCCGCCCTTTTTCATCCACTGCCAGAAATGGGTGTGGTTGTAATGCTGGCCGGCGTTGTTGAACAATCCCGGGTTCTTGCCGAACGTGCCTTTGACGACTTCTTCGAGCGGCTTGTTCTCCCACTCGGTCCCTTTGGCCAGGTTGTTGGCGGCGGTTACATAGGCCTGGTGATGCTTATCGTGATGGAACTCGAGGGTCTCCCGAGACATATTCGGCGTCAGTGCGTCATACGCATAGGGAAGTTCTGGCAAGGTAAAAGCCATGTGGGTCGTCTCCTCAATGTGAAAGCAAACCGGTCTGGGGTAGGGGTGAAACCGTCAAGCGGAGAGAAAGGTTCCTTTAGATAAGCCCAAAGCCGGGCGCGGGCAACGCTCCGCCGAATGACGGCAAACGGTACGGCGTCACCTGCAACTTGTGCGAATATGGTTAGCAGGCGGATTTGACATATCCTGCAATGAATTACTGGGGCGATGCGCGCCGGAATCGCCGGCCGCGCTTGCGCCGCTCGATCCGGCGATGCCGGTGGCAGGGATATTATCCTTGCGCCGTTGCCGGATGGCGGCCAAAATGATGACGTGTCGGATTTCGTGTGTCCGATCGGGGACAGGACGACGGGACGGATGTACGTGTTCTTGTTGATTTTAGGCGCCGTGATCGCGGCGGCTGGAATTGTGTTGGTGGCTGCGGGCGTGCCGATCCAAGGCCACGACTTCGATGCAAGCGTCATCACGCCCGGTGCTGTTGCGATCGTCGGCGGTCTCATCCTCGTCGGTCTCGGACTAGCGGTTCGCGCGCTTGGACGTATTGAACAAGCACTGGCGGCGCGGCCCGGCTCCCATTCCGCTCACCCTGCTGACGTGGCCGCCGCAAGCGAGCCGGAGAGCCCTTCGGCACTGATTGCATCCCCGCCGAAGCCGACGCCGGAACCGAATCTGCAACCGGCGCCGCCTGCCGCCGCCGCGTCGCGCGCGTCGGCCGAGGATGCGGCGGTCGGCCGACAGCGTGAGAAATTCCCGAGCCTGGTGCGGCTCGACAGCACGGCGATGGTCGAGCAGACCGAAGCATCGTCATTGCCGATGCCGCCGGTCCGCGCCGACGAAGACATTCGCGAGTTCAGTCAGGCGGCCGGCGCGAAGCAGGCCATGGGCGCCGCGCCGGCAAAGACCGTGACGCGGCTTGACCGCAGCGTGCGCTCCGTCAGCCGCCCTGAGCGGACGAGAAGTTTTGAGACTTTCTGGCCAAAGGGGGAGCGCCCCGGCCAGGAAGCGCCGATGGCGCCGGCGCCGCCCGCTGCGCCGGCGGCCGAGGTTGAGCCGGTGCTGCCGGCGGTCCCGGCGCAGAGCACCGAACCGGCCCCCGATCTGGTTGCCCACGACAGCCCGCCCGAACCGCCGACCCCGGTCTCAGTCCTCAAATCCGGCTCGGTCGATGGCATGGCCTATACGTTGTATTCGGACGGCTCAATCGAGGCGCAACTGCCCCAGGGCACGTTGCGGTTCGGCTCGATCGCCGACTTGCGCAGTCACATCGAACAGAGCGCGTGATCGCGGTCCGACAGCGGTTTGGAGCTGTCACCGCCGGCTCGACTTTCCGTCTATAATAGAGATTGGCAGTAATCGACGGTCAGTTCTTGCCGGTCGGGGGCGTTTTATTGCTATTATTGCTTGAATGTAGTATAAATATTCCTGTATAAGTTTTAAACGGCCGCCTGGTCGCGAAACGCCAGGATTTCGTGCTTATTTTTGCCGGTATGCAAACTGAACCGCGCCGCGGCCGTGGCGCGACCAAAATCCGACGGCGGTCCGAATAGCGATCAAGCGACATTCCACCGATCAAGCGAGACCCCAGCCATGGCCGAGAATTCAGGCGACAGCAGCTACCTCGAGCTGACGGCGAACATCGTCTCGGCCTATGTCAGCAACAACCCGGTTCCGAGCGCGGAGATTCCGGCGCTGATCAGCCAGGTGCATTCGGCGCTCAAGCGGGTCATGGGCGGCCAGGTGACGGCGGCGGCGGAGCCGCTCAAGCCCGCCGTTCCGGTCAAGCGGTCGGTCACTCCGGAATATATCGTCTGCCTCGAGGACGGTCTGAAATTCAAATCGCTCAAGCGGCATCTGCGGACGCGCTACAACATGACGCCGGACCAATATCGCGAGAAATGGAGCTTGCCGCCGGATTACTCCATGGTGGCGCCGAACTATGCGGCGGCACGATCGCAGCTTGCCAAACAGATGGGGCTCGGTCAGCAGCGCCGACGCCGCCGGGAGCGCGGTTGAACGGCCGCGTCGGGCCGGCTTTTGCCGGGCGCCGATCGATCAACGCTGCAGAACGCCAACCACGCGGTTTGCGAAGCTGAGCCGCTCGGCCATCACGGCAACCACATAGCCGAGCAGGGCCTGGCTGAGCGCCGGTTGGTCGCGTTTGATCTTCTCGTAAGCCTCGGCGGTGAGTTCGTAGAGCACGCTCGGCGCTTCGGCCTGGATCGTTGCGCTGCGCGGCCGGCGCGTGATCAGGCCCATTTCGCCGATCGTGGTCTGCCGGCCCAGGCTGCGCACCCGCATCGTGCGTTCATCGCCCATATCGACAATGATGCCGACCCGGCCCTCGAGAATGAAATGCATCGAGGCCGCGGTGTCGCCTTGCCGCGCGATGACGTCGCCGGCGCCGACTTCCAGCCGCCGACAATAGTCAGCCAGCCGGTCGGCGTGCTCCGCGCTGCCCAAGGCATCGGACAGCCACGCCCGCAGCGATTTCTCGTCGCCGCCGGCGGAGCGATGGGCGTCGATAATGCTCTGTTCGCACGCCTCCAACGCCCGGTCGAGATCGGACATGATGATGACGTCGTCGGAAATAAAGCGCGCCGTGCGAAACGCCCGTTCCAATTCACTGCTCAGGTTGACCAGTACGATGCGGGCCCCATAGGTTGCCGTCGTCTGCTTGATCTGGGCGAAGCTATGCGTCGCCGACGAATCGATTCCGGTTACGAGGCGAAAATCGAAAATCAGAAAGCGGCAATCCGGTTGCCTGGCGAGCAGCGCCTTGACGTATTGGTAGAGCCGATTGGCCGAGCCGAAGAACAGATAGCTCTGCAGGGTGATGCCCTGGATCTCGCGGCCATACTCGCCGAGAAGCGACAATTCGCCGGCGCCGCGGTCGAGCGAGGAGCGGTATTCCGAGCCGTCGAAATTGAACTTCATGGCGTGCACGCGGCTGGCGCTGAGCGCGAAGGTGGTGCAGCCGATCACAATGCCGATCAGTACGCCGGCGATGAAGCCGGAATAGATGATCAGCGCGGCAATCGCGATCAGCGACAGATATTCGATCGGCAGTAGACGGCGCGACGACTGGATCAGCCATTGATAGACCAGGTCGGAGCCGAGGTAGAACAACAATCCGCCGAGGACGTATTTGGGCACATAGCCGAGGAACGAAGGATCGGCGATCAGCACCGCCGCCGAGATTGCCGCAACCGTAAGGCCGGCGAGGCGGCCGGTGGCGCCGGCGGTGCGGATCAGGATCGAGCGGCTGAACGAGGTGCAGCTGACATAGCCGCCGAGCGCCGCCGTCAACAAATTGGCCAGCCCCAGCACTTTGAGATCGCGTTCGATATCGGCTTCGGCGCGGGTCGCAATCTCGATTCCCGTGGTGTTGAGCAGGAGCGTACTGATGGTGACGAACATGACGGCGAGCGCGTCGCCGGCAAGCGACGGCAAGGACGCCCACGGAAAGCCGTGCAGCGCGGCGGTCGTCCAGGGCAGTGCCAGCCCCGCCGCCGGTTGCGGCCGGAACATCCAGTCGTTGGCTTGCGCCGTCGCCAGCGTCGCGCCGCTCAGCAACAGGACGAGGTGGGCCACCGCGAACGCCGCCAACAACACGCCCGGCAGGACGAAGGGACTTTTGGAGCGGCGCAGCAGCACATGGAGCGCGATGGCGACAGCGGCGCTCGCGGCGAGCTTTGCGGCGATGCCGGCGTCGAGGAACGACGCGAGGTCGGCCAGCGTCGGTCGCTGGTCGGTGACGACCTGCATCGCGCCTGTCACCATCAACCAGCCGGTGGCGCCGAGAAATCCGCCGATCACCGGATAGGGCATGAAGCGGATCGCGCGTCCCGCATGGGTGAAGCCGAGCAGGCAAAGCAAGAGCCCGGTCAGCGCCGTCGCGAGCGACATGGCGATCAGTGACGGCGCCAGCAGGTCGGGGCTGCCGGCGGCGACGAGCCGCTGCACCACGGTCGCCACCAGCGCGGCAATGACGACGGACACGGAACTGTCGGGTCCGGCGACGGCAAACGGCAGCGAGCTGCGCAATGCCACAATCGAGCCGCCGACGGCCGCCGATAGGAAAGTCACGGCAATGCCGTAAGACAGGAAGCGCTCAAGCGGCCCGGTGAAGATGAGCGCGGCGTAAGACAGGCAATACGCGATCGACAGGATGCTGCACACCGTGCCGGCAAACACATCCGTAAGCCCGGCGCGCAGACTGAAGTCTCGCTTGATGCTCAATGGCCCGCCCATCCGAAGGCAGCAGAGGTTCGGCATGCGATTCGAGCGGCACGCCGACTACTGTCCTGCAGCCGATAATCCCACTTCCCAGACGGGGCTTACACCACACTCTGAGGCACCGCCGCAACGCCCGAAGCGTTCCGAGACGGCGGGCCATCGCTGCCGATCCGCCGGCGCGCGCGTCACCCCACCGTCGCCAGCGCCGCCCGGGCATCGGAGTGCATGCGGTTGACCATCGAGCGGAAGCCGTTCGAGCGCTGCGGCGTCAGATGCTCGCGCAGGCCCATGCTTTCGAACAAGGCGATCGCATCGGTTGCAAGAATGTCCTTTGCGTTCTTTCCGGAATACACTGCGAAAAGGACCGCGATCAGCCCGCGCACGATGTGGGCATCGCTGTCGCCTTCGAATGTGAGCACAGGGCCGCCTGCGCCATTCGGACGCACACTGGTGTCCAGCCAGACCTGGCTCGCGCAACCTTGCACCTTGTTGTGATCGTTGTGGGCTGCGGCCGGCAGCGGCGGCAGTCCCCGCCCCAACTCGATGAGGTAGCGATAGCGATCGTCCCAATCGTCCAGGAGCGAGAAGTTGTCGATGATTTCGTCGATTTCGGCCATCGGGCGGCATCCTCGCCCTCTATATAGAGCGCGAAGCCGGCAAGGTCGACGTGTCCTGGAACTACTAGACCGGGTGCCTGACGTCCCGGCGCGGCTGCGGGCCATGCCAGGCCGGAGCGAGGTCGGCGGGGGTGAGCGTGTTCTGCGATGCCGGATCGGCCGAGGCTTTGTCCAACCCGGTCTTCGTGGCGATGCCGTTCTGGCCGGGAATGCGGCTGACCGAGCCGGTTTCGCGTGGGGTGAGGCTGTCGCTCAAGAAATCGTAAAGCATCTTGGCGCCCGCTTGTGCCTTGTAGCCGAGCGCGACCGCGACCTGCGAGCCGACATTGCAGGCCTCGGGCTGGCGCGTGCAGAAGCCTCGCAGATCCTGGACCGTCGCCGACGCCGCCGAAATCGCGTCGGAGGCGCCCACATTGCTGGTCGGGTCGCTGGTTGCCGACGCCCGCTGCGCCGAACCCGTCGGCAGCAGGATCAGCACGAGGCCGAGCCAGAACGCCATTCGCAACAGAAAGAACATAACACCCGTATCCCCAGCGGCGTGGATTGCCGCACCTGCCGGCAACCTAGCAAGCCGCGTTGAAAGTCGCGTTCGCGGGACGGGGACGTTTTTTCGCATAATCGAGGAGAATACGCCGCAAATTTTCGCCCAATTGAACAAAATGCAATTTACCTAAAATTTGAGCGAACGCGCGGAACGCGCAATTGACACCGCTTTGGCGATGGCAAAGCGATATAATCTGCAGTTCCGCGCGTGCGCGTCAATGATATGGCAACCGTTCGCGGCAACGGGCGATTCACCATGATGGGGATTTCCGGATGAAGGGGCGCGCAGACGGTATCGCGCTGCGCCGGGCGCGCCATTCGCCTTTAGCGTTCGCTTAAGCGGCGTCTGACACGATCGAACATTAGAATAAGGGGAGCGCGTCTGCGAAGCGGGCGTGCGACGGGATCGTGGGCCTCTTCGCGCCAATCCAAGAGTATGTCGAAACGCTCGTGCACCCGTCCGCGCAACAGGACGCGCTGACGGCATCGCGGCATCGCGCCTTCATTGCACCGCGGCTGCTCGGCAGCATTGTCGCACTGGCCGCCTTTCCCGTCTATCTGATCGCTCGCGGCGCGCCGAGCATGATCGAGCTGATGATATTCGCCTGGCTCGTCATTCCGATCCTCACCGCGTATTTTCTGTCCCGGACCGGACGCTACGAGAGCGCGCACGTGCTGTCGTCGCTGGCGCTGACGGGTCTGGTCACCGCGGTCGCTGTCGCCACCGGCGGCATCGCGTCTTCTGCCGCGATCTGGCTCGTCGTCGTACCGCTCGAAGCTTCGCTGTCGGCGTCGCGCCGCGTCGTCGCCATCGCCTCAACGCTTGCGCTGGGTGCTGCCGGCCTGCTCGTACTGCTCGGCGTCGCGCAGCTTTTGCCGGCGCCAAGCCCAAGCGCCCATGGCGCACTCGCCGCGCTCGGCATCGTTTCAGCCGCGCTCTATGCGGCGGGCCTGGCGCTCGGCGCCGAGGGACTGGCGCGCACCAGTGTCTGGTTGCTCTACGCCGAGGAGGATCGCTACCGATTGCTGGCGCGGACCATGACCGACGTGATCACCCGGCACGGCCGCGACGGCGCGGTGCTGTTCGTGTCGCCGGCCGGGGAAGCGCTGTTCGGGACCCGCATCGCCGACTTGCACGGCCATGGCCTGTTCGACCGCGTCCACGTCATCGATCGTCCCGCCTATCTGACGGCACTCGGCGATGCCGCCGCGATCGGCGAAAGCCGATCGGTCGAATTTCGCGTCCGGCGCGACGGCGTCGACGCCGGGGAGCGATCGACGCCGGAATTCGTCTGGATCGAGATGCGCTGCCGGCCGCTCGAACAACCGGGCAGCGCCGCGGACAGTCCGGACGGCCGCGAAGTGGTCGCGGTGCTGCGCGAGGTCAGCGAGCGCAAACGGCAGGAGCAGGCGCTCGAGGAGGCGCGCGCCGACGCCGAGCGCGCCAACGCCGCCAAAAGCCGCTTCCTCGCCACCATGAGCCACGAACTGCGGACGCCGCTCAACGCCATCATCGGCTTCTCGGAAATGCTGCAGAAGGAAACCCTGCTGATGCTCGACGCCGAGCGTCGCAGCGAATACGCCGGCCTGATCAACGATTCCGGGAACCATCTGCTGGCGGTGGTCAACGGCATCCTCGACATGTCAAAAATCGAGACCGGCAACTTCGAGATCACCGCGGAGCCGTTCGATCCGGCGCAGGCCATTGCCGGTTGCTGCGATATCCTGGCGTTGCGGGCCCGCGAGGCTGGCGTCCGGCTTGAAAGATCGGCAACCGGCGGCCTGCCGGAGATGATCGCCGACAAGCGCGCGCTCAATCAGATTCTGCTTAACCTGATGTCGAATGCGATCCGCTTCACCGACCGCGGCGGCAAGGTCGTTGTCAGCGCGCGTGCCGAAGCGGCTAACATCACCTTCGTCGTCGAAGATAGCGGCGTCGGTATC
>Ga0182024_10021767_pt1 | contig 11608 bp, 8 predicted proteins | sample P32metaG_FD_120480 | JGI IMG/M metagenome (GOLD analysis project Ga0182024, IMG submission 120480) | Permafrost microbial communities from Stordalen Mire, Sweden - P3-2 metaG (Illumina Assembly) | ecosystem: Environmental > Terrestrial > Soil > Wetlands > Permafrost | place: Sweden: Stordalen... | reverse complement strand
CGGTCATGACGTTGCGGTGGTACCACGGCGGGCGGAAAGTATCCTCACCGACCAGCCAGCGCGGCGGGAAAATCACGAAATCGATCGTGGCGGTGCCGGGCACGTCGGACGGCGCGGTCAGCACGCTGTAGATCGACGGATCGGGATGATCGAAGCTCACCGAGCCGATCACCATGAAGCGGGCGAGGTCGTATTTGTAAGGCGCGAGATTGCCGTGCCAGGCGACCACGTTGAGCGGCGAATGGTCCATCTCGGCGGCCCACAGGTTGCCCTGGAATTTCGCCACCATGACGCACGGCGCCTTGGTGTCCTCGTAGGCCGCGACCGGACTGAGAAAATCGCGCGTGTTGGCCAAGCCGTTCGAGCCGAGCGGGCCGAGCTCCGGCAGCCGCAGCATCGGTCCGTAATTCTCGCAGACATAGCCGCGCGACGGCCCGTCCGGCAGTTCGACGCGAAAGCGCAAGCCGCGCGGGATCACCACGATCTCGCCGGGCGGCGCCTCGATCACGCCGAGCTCGGTGACGAAGCGCGCGCGGCCCAGCTGCGGCACGATCAGCATTTCGCCGTCGGCATTGTAGAAAGAGCGGTCGGTCATCGAGCGGTTGGCCGCGTAGATATGCACCGCCATGCCGACCTGGGTGGCGACGTCGCCGTTGCCGCCGAGCGTCACGATGCCGGCAACGAAGTCGGTCGGCTTTGGCGGAACCGGGATCGGGCTCCAGCGCAGCTGCGTCGGCGTGGCATCGACGTCGTTGAACGGCGCGCTCCGCATCAGCCCGTTGTCGATCCGCGCATAAGGCCGATGCACGACCGACGGCTGGATGCGGTAGGTCCAGGTGCGCCGGTTTTCGGCGCGCGCCATGGTGAACGCAGTGCCCGAGATCAATTCGGCATAAAGGCCGTGCGGCGGACGCTGCGGCGAATTGCGGCCGACCGGCAACGCGCCGGCCACCGCCTCCGACACGAAATGGTTGCCGAAACCGGACTGGTATTGCAGCGGCGCTGTGGCGCGCGCGTCTTTGCTTTCGGTTTTGCGGATTTTCGTATCTTGCGACATGGGGGACGACATGGGGGACCTCGGGGGACCTCGCGAGCAGGGCGCGCGCCGCGCCCAGGCCATAATTGGTCGCGCTCGTAACTAATATCGGCCTTTCGGCGTCACGACGCAAGCTCTTTGGAACAGTTCCAAGTTCCGGCTGCGTGATTGACGCCGCAATTCGCCTTGCCCGCCGCACATTCTCTCCAAAAAGCCGCCCGCTTAGCTGGGCAATGAGCCTCTCAAGTCGTGGGGACCTACTCATACGATTCGCGAAAGCGCGGCGTCGCAGGACGCTGCGACGACGCCATTCCGTGAGGAGCCGGCATGCGAGCCATTGTTGCCCTGTCCATTCTCTTGCTTGGCGCCAACGGCGCCGCGCCCGAGGTCGAGTATGGTTCGCTGATCGGCAAACATTTTCGGGCGAGCGGCGATGATGCATCGCCGTCCCTGATCGAGATCGAATCATCGACCGGCCGGAGCGACCGGCTGATGGTCGCCATGCAGGCCAGCGAGGCGCCGCCTCAACAAACGTCCGATGCGGTGGCCGACGAGAACGGCGCCGGCAACATTGACGTGCCGCCGGTCGACATTGCGCCGGTTGCCGCCGAAAGCCTGCCGCAGGCGGACTCGCTCGGCGACCTCTGCAATGCGCTCATGACTTCGGCGGAGGACAACAACCTGCCGGTGCCGTTCTTCGCCAATCTGATCTGGCAGGAGAGCCGCCTGCGCAAGGATTCCGTCAGCTCCAAAGGGGCGCTCGGCATCGCGCAATTCATGCCGCAGACCGCCGCCGAATCCGGACTGCATGATCCGTTCGATCCGTTCCAGGCCATTCCGGCCTCGGCGCGGCTCCTGCACGAGCTTCGCGAGCAATTGGGCAATCTCGGTTTTGCGGCCGCCGCCTACAATGCGGGCGCCGGTCGGGTGACGGCGTGGCTGGCGCATCGCCAAGAGCTGCCGCGCGAGACGCGCGACTACGTGGTTCGCGTCACCGGGCGCTCCGCCGAGGACTGGCGCAAGACGCCGCCCGACGATGCCACGCTGACGTTCACCCACCACCTGCCCTGCCGCAGCCTGCCGGCCTTCGCCAGCGTCGAAGAGGCGCAAAAGCAGCAGGAGGAGACGGCGCCGGAGGCCGTCAAGCCAGGCCAAGAAACGGCGAGCGCAACCGCGGTCGTAGAGCAGACGGCAAAACCGCAAGACGCGTCGGCCAATCAAGACGCCGACCGCGAACGTCCGCATTCGGTTCGGCCGTATGTTTGGGTCTCGCCGTTCAAGCCGGTGGAGGAAGTTCGGCGGGTTTCGTTTCGCCATCGCGCCCGGTCTGCAGTTCGGCTGGTTTATCGTTCCTCTTGTGATGCCCGGATTTCCCGATGCGCCCGGCCGCGATCGTAAGCAGCCCGCTGGGCCGCCCGTTGCGCGCCACCTGCGAACGCGACGCCGCCGCCTGAGCATGTTGCCGGCCGGCGCCCCCGTCACCCCGCCACCGCCCCGAGCGCCCGGCGCCGCATGCCGAGCGCCAGGATGCGCTGCAGCAGGTCCGGATAGTCGATGCCGTCGTGCTTGGCCGCCGAGGCGAACTCCTGGCTTTCGGCGATCTCGGGGTTCGGATTGGCCTCGAGGAAATACGGTACGCCGTCGGCGGCGAGGCGGAAATCGATGCGGGCGTAGCCGTCGAGCTCGAGCGTGCGGTAGATGCGCTTGGCGAAGCGCTGGATGCGCGCGACCAGCTCGGGGCCGAGATTCTTGGCCGGGCCGTGGAGGATTTGCCGGCGTTCCTGATAATCCGGATCGTGCTTGACCTTCTCGGTCGCGATCAGCCAGTCGCCCTGCGGCATGTTGCCGAATTCCAGCTCCCAGACCGGCAGCACGCGGAGCCGATCGTTGCCGAGCACGCTGACATAGATTTCGCGGCCCTCGATATATTGCTCGGCGATGGCCGGCGTACCGATGCGCTGGTGAATGAAATCGACGCGCTCGGCGAGCTTGGCATCGCTGTCGACGACCGAGGCCTGCGAAATGCCGTAGGAGCCGTCCTCGTTGAGGCTCTTGACGATCAGCGGCAACGCCAGCCGCGCCGGGCGGCGCACCTTGCGGCGCATCGGGAACACCGCGAAGGCCGGCACCGGAATGCGATGATAGTGCACCAGCGTCTTCGACAGATCCTTGCCGCGCGCCAGCATCAGGCCGCGCGGATTGCAGCCGGTATAGGGCACCCGCATCAGCTCGAGAAAGCTGGCGACGTTCTGGTCGTAGATCGCCTCGCCGTGAAACTCCTCGAGCAGCGTCAGCGCCACGTCGGGCTTCCAGCTTTCGATCTGGTCGCGGATCGGCTTGAGCTCGTCCTGCACGCCGAGCGGGCGCACCTCGTGCCCGGCATCGCGCAGCGTCTTGACGACGTCGTATTCGGTCTTCCAGACGTTGATCTGCTGCTCGGTGTATCCCTTCGTCGACTCCGGAGGGATCAGGTCCGGGTGAACGAGCACCAGGACACGAAGCGGTTTCATAGCGCGATCCACTTTCGCCGCGACGAACCAAACAATGCATGCATCGTCTTGGCGGTCAACAATACGGTAAAGTCCATAAGCAGTTTGCGCTCGGAGCCGACCGCGCGCAAATCAAGCTCGCGGCAGCGATAGATCATTTCGTTAAGCACGGCGTCGAGCGTGAGCTGGTATTCGCCCGTCCACTTCGCAACCAGCTCCCGCAGCTGCGCGCGGTTGCGCCTGATGAACGATGACGCGGCTTCCGAACGGCGATGTTTCGGATCGGCGGAAAACAGGCGGCGCAGATCGCGGTCGTAGGTCTTCGGCGCGTCGAAGGCGTAGAGCGCCTGGCGTTTCTTGTAATGCTCGCCGAGCGTCTCGTTGAGCTCGCGAAGCGGCTCGACCCGTTCGCGATAGGTAAGCAGCGGACGCTGCGCGGCGATTTCCGTCATCAGCTCGTCGACATATTCGAGCTTCTTGAGCGCCGGCCATCCGGCATAGCGCGTGCGCCATTGCGAGCGCGGCCGCAGCCACACCGCGAACGTCTCGGCGAAATCCTCGTCGGGATGGCTCTGCGCGTACCACAGCCGCAGGTGCTGGACGAATTGGCGGCTGGCCGGATTGGGCCGGTAGTAGCGCGGGTAGCGTCGCGAGCTCGGCCCGAACAGCTGCTGCCAGCGCCGGCGGCGTGCCAGCTGATAGGCGTGCTGCACGACATGGCCGGCTTCATGCCGGAGAATGGCCATGCATTCCGACCAGGTGCCGCCCTCCACGTCGATGATCATTTTCCGCTCCAGCCGCATCAGCCGGGGATGCGCCAGATAGAACGGAATGGCGATGCCCGGCGTGCTGTCCGGGCTGAACCATTCGCTCGACAGCCAGGCGTGGGGGCGGACCCGGATGTCGCGCTCGGCAAGCTCGCCGTGGAGCAAGGTGAGGCAATCCTCGAGCCAGGTGCCTTCCACGGTCACATGCAGATTTTTCAGCCGGACCTTCAGGAGCTGATCGTCGGACAGCGCGGCCCAGGCAAATTTCCGGCGCGTCATATGGCTTTAGGGACTTTGGGCTTCGGGACCTTGGGGCTTCAGGACTTTGGGGCTTTAGGGCCTGAAACGAACCATGCTCGGATCGTGTCACGCCGGGCCGTTGGCGACAACCGCCCTGCCGCCGCCCGGGCCGCCGGTCCGGCGCCCGGCTTTAGTCCTCCAGGCTGGTCCCCTTGGTCTCGGGCGTGCGCAGGATGGCGATGATCGCCAGCACGGCGTAGAGCATCACCAGGCCGCCGATATAGATGTAGGCGTCCTTGACGCCGTAGACCCGCAGAATCTGCCCGGCGACGATGGGAATGAGGCCGCCGCCGTAGACCTGCGCGATCTGATACCCGGCACTGGCGCCGGAGGCGCGATAGCGGGTCGGAAAATTCTCCGTATAGAAGGTCGGGATCGCGCCGTAGCCGAAGCCGAAGACGAAGCCGAAGCCGATGACCTCGGCGATCGTCGCCAGCAGGAAGCTGCCGGTATTGACCAGATAGAAATACGGGATCGCGAATACCAGGAACACGCAGGCGGCGATCAGGAGGATGGTCCGGCGGTTGATGTAGTCGGCCAGTAGCGAGCCGATGATCATGAATACCAGCATGAAGGCGGCGGCGATCAGGCCGATTGCTTCGGGCTGATTGCCGGTGAAACCCACCGCCTTCATGTAGCCGGTGCCGAACACGAAGTAGAGAAAGAACGCGCCGCCGAACATGGCGTTGACCAGCGACGTGCGCAGGATGGTCCACGGCATTTCGCGCCACACCTGGCTCGCGGGATATTTGAGGACGGTGACCTGCGCCTTGTGCTGTTCGAAGACGAAGCTGTCCATGGTGCGGGTGCGGATGATCAGCCCGACGATCGCCACCAGGAAGCCGACGATGAAGAAGATGCGCCAGCCCCAGGCGACGAAGTCCTCCGGCGTCATCAGCGATTTGACGAAGATCACCGAGCCGAAGCCGAGCAACAGCCCGATCGGAATGGCAAACCCGACCCAGGCGCCCCAGAAGGCGCGGAATTTCGACCGCGCCGCCTGCTCGACCACCCAGGTCGAGGCGGTGCCGAACTCGGCGCCGAAGCTGATGCCCTGAAACAGCCGGAACAGGATCAAGAGCACCGGGGCGGCGACGCCGATGCTGTCGTAGGTCGGCGTCAGCCCGATCGCCAGCGTGCTCAGGCCCATCAGCACCAGCGCATAGACCATGGCGTCCTTGCGCCCGTGCACGTCGGCGATGTGACCGAAGATGAAGGCGCCGACCGGCCGGATGATAATGCCGAGACCATAGACGCTGATCGCCGCGGCAACGGCGGCGAGCCCCGGCAGCTTGAAGAAGACGCCGCCCCACACCGTCGCGGCGATCACGCCGGTGACCAGATAGTCGTATTGTTCGATCACCGAGCCGACGATGCTCGCCAGCGCGACCTTATAGATCTGGCCGACCGTCGGGCCGTCGATCGCCATTGCAGCCGGACTTCCCGTCGGAATTCCATTCGGACTCGCGGCTATCTCACTCATCGCTTTTCCCCCGGTCGGCAAACCTTCTCGTTTTATTGCGAACTGCGTGCCTGGCCACGATGGCACCGCGCGATTATTGCAAATTCCGATCGCTCCGGCGAAGGAAATTGCAGTTCCCTGCGCCCGGACCGGCCGCGTATCATGCCGCGCGTACTGTCGTGCGCATGCCGGGATGCAGGGAAGATGCCGGAAGAAATCGTACCGGTTCTCGTGGTCGGCGGCGGTCCGGTCGGGCTTGCGCTTGCCGGCGATCTCGGCTGGCGCGGAATTTCCTGCACATTGATCGAACAATCCGACGGCTCGATCTATCAGCCGCGCATGGACCTCGTCGGCGTCCGCACCATGGAATTTTGCCGGCGCTGGGGCCTGGTGCCGGCGGTCGAAGCCTCGCCATACCCGCGCGACTACGCGCAGGACAATATCTACCTGACCAGCCTGACCGGCCACGAACTGGGCCGCGAGCGCTTTCCGGGTATTGGCCAGGCGCCGCCGCCCAAGGAGAGCCCGCAGCGGCGCGAGCGCTGCCCGCAGAATATGTTCGATCCGATTTTGCGCAGCTTCGCGGCGTCGCAAAAAAATGTCGCGATGCACTACCGCGCCCGGCTGGTCTCGTTCACGCAGGATTCCGCGGCCGTGACCGCCACGGTCGAAAATGCCGACAGCGGCGTGCGCCGGGAGATCACCGCCCGATTCATCGTCGGCTGCGACGGCGGGCGCAGCCTGGTGCGCGAGACGCTCGGCATCGCCATGCACGGCAATCCGGTGCTGACCTACACCACCAACGTGATCTTTCGCTGCCCGGATCTGCTGTCGTTGCACGACAAGGGCAAGGCCTACCGCCACATCTTCATCGGTCCCGAGGGCACCTGGTCGACCATGGTGGCGATCAACGGCCGCGACGAATGGCGGTTCTCGATCATCGGCGGCGCGCGGCAGCACGACTACACCACCGATGAGATCGCGGCGGCGATCCGTCGTGCCGTCGGCCGCGACTTCGCGTTCGAGATTCTGAGCGTGCTGCCGTGGGTGCGGCGCGAGCTGGTTGCCGAGCGCTATCGCAACGGCCGCGGCTTCATCGCCGGCGATGCCGCCCACGTCATGTCGCCGACCGGCGGCTTCGGCATGAATACCGGCATCGGCGACGTGGTCGATCTGTCCTGGAAGCTCGCCGCCGTGCTCGAGGGCTGGGGCGGCGAGCGCCTGCTCGATTCCTACGGCGCCGAACGCCAGCCGATCGGCGCCCGCAACGTGACCGAAGCCAGCGGCAATCTGCGCCGCATGCTCTCGGTCGGACCGCATCCCGACCTGCTCGACGACACGCCGCAAGGCGCGGCGGCGCGCGCGACGGTCGGGCGCGTGTTTTCCGAAACCATGCGTCGCGAATGGTTCACGCTCGGCGCCCATCTGGGCTATCGCTACGAAGGTTCGCCGATCTGCTGGCCGGACGGCTCGACCGCGCCGCCCGATAATCCGAACAGCTACGTCCCGACCGCGCGGCCCGGGCACCGGGCGCCCCACGCCTGGCTCGCCGATGGCCGCTCGATGCTCGATCTGTTCGGCCGCGGCTTCGTGCTGCTCGGCTTCGGCGCCGACGCGGAGGCAGCGACCGCGCTGTTGACGGCGGCAAGGCGGCGCGGCGTGCCGATGACTTTCGCCGCAATTTCCGAGCCGCAGATCGCCGCGCTCTACGGGCGCCAATTCGTGCTGGTGCGGCCCGACGGTCACGTCGCCTGGCGCGACGATCGCATGCCGGACGACCCGCTTGCCCTGATCGACCTCGTCAGCGGTGCTGCCATGCCGGCCCCGTATCGCGTCATGGCAGCAACCGGCAACAGCGTGTAGGATAGTGGCGCCATCAATGAAGAGGCCACGATGCAAGTCCCCTCCCGAGACGATCTCGCGCAGTCCGGTACGCTCGAAGAGCTTTACGGCAAGCTGTCGCATGTCGGCATCGCGCCCGGCTGGGCCAAGGCGACGCCGTCGTTGTGGCCGGCGCCGCGCCGGAATTTTGCCCCGGCGCATTGGACCTACGAGCAGGCGCGCGGCGGGCTCGATGCCGCCGGCCGCCTCATCAACACCGAGCTTGCCGAACGCCGCAACCTGATCCTGTACAATCCGGCCACGACCAACAGCTATGGCACCGTGCGCACCATGGTGGCGGCGTACCAGATGATCATGCCGGGCGAATGGGCCCGCGCGCATCGCCACACGCCGAACGCGCTGCGGCTCATTCTCGATTCCGAGCCCGGCACCTATACGGAGGTGGACGGCGTCAAGATCGCCATGGAGCCGGGCGACGTGCTCTTGACGCCGAACTGGTCCAGCCACGGCCACGGCAACGACAGCCGGGCCTGCGCCTATTGGCTCGATTTCCTCGACGTGCCGCTGGTGCAACTGCTCGAGCCGATGTTCTTCGAGCCGGCCGAGGAAGACAAGGCGCATGAGGCGTTCGAGTCCGCGCCGCCGACCAAGGATTCGCCGTTCGTGTTCCCTTTGAGCGAGACGCTCAAGCGCCTCGATGCCGCGGCGCCCGATCCGGCCGGCCGCTTCGGCACCCAGGTCGAGCTCGGCAATCCGGCGATGGACACGATCGGGCTGTTCATGATGCGGCTTGGCCCGCAAGCCAAGACGTCGCCGTACCGGACGACCGCGAACAACATTTACGCCGCCGTTCAAGGCTCCGGCGCGACCACGATCGACGGCGAGCGGTTCGAGTGGCGGCGCGGCGATGTGATTGCCGCTCCCGCCTGGCTGCCGCATTTCCACGAAACCACCGGCGATGCGCTATTGCTGCGCGTTACCGACGCTCCGGTCATGCAGCGGCTCGGCTTCTATCGGGTGGAGGCGGCGGCACATTGCAGCTGCTAGTACCGGCGTTCCGATGCACGCCGGCTAGGCAGTTGGTGCCAGCTAGGCGCGCGTCAAGGCAAAGACATGGCGATGGGCAAGGGCGTCTTTCTCGCGGCCGCGCTTGTCGGTTTTGGCGGCCTGGCAATATCGGTGTGGGCGAGCCGCCAGACCGTTTCCGTTCCAGCAAGTCTGACAGACCCGGCGATGATCGCGGCGCCATCCGGTGCCCGACCGTCAAAGGATCCTGCCCAGGTTCTTGCCAAGGGCCGGGACCTGCTCAAGCGCATGCAGGAAGACAACCGGCCAAAATCGGTAAAAGAGGCCTTAAAGGAGGCCCTAAAGCAGGGGCTTATCACAAAGGATGAAGTCGCGGAATCGAAGCGCGATCTTGAGCTTTTGTGGCATGGAGACGCGGCCCATTCCGAAGAAGCCGGTAAGCTATTCCATTCAATCGTCGACGCCGAAGAGCAGGGCAAAAAGGTCCAACAACAGGCGATCCAACAGGCGGTAGCTGACGATGCCGACGGCCGATCAGCCTACGCGGCAAGGCTTGAGCGCAACTTTTTGTCGGGTGGCTTCGATATTACCGTGAAGGTTTCTGGGCCCAAAGCAACGACGCTCACCCTTCGGTACGTGCTGTTCAACCGTCCCGCGATCTATAACCTGACGACCGATGCCAACGGCAAAGAAACCGACCTCTTGAGCACGTGCAGGAAACTTGGATTTAAGAAGCTTGTATTTTCAGACGGTTACGAGAAAACTTGGACCTATAGCCTGGACTAAGCTATGGCGGCACCAGAATATGGTGGCATCATAAAGCAATAATCTCCGTTCTCTCTCTCTACATATTTCGTGTTGCAGAACCCGAGCGACCATGAACCCACCCAGCCGCATCGTCGACATTTCGGCGCCGCTCGACAACGACACGGTGCTCGACCCGCCGTTCATGCGGCCGAAGATCGAGTACCGCAGCCACGCCGATACCGCGCCGTTGCTGCTCGAGCTGTTTCCGGGCTTGCGCCGGGAAGATCTGCCCGACGGCGAAGGCTGGGCGATCGAGCAGGTGCAGATCGCGACCCACAACGGCACCCACATGGACGCGCCGGTGCATTTTCAATCCAGGTCGATCGACGGCAAGCCGATGATGACCATCGATCAGGTGCCGCTCGACTGGTTCTTCCGGCCCGGCGTCAAGCTCGATTTCCGGCATCTGCCCGACGGGCATGTCGTGACGGCGGCGGAAGTCGAGGCCGAGCTCCGCCGCATCGGCCACGCGCTCCAACCGTTCGACATCGTGCTGGTCAATACCCGGGCCGGCAGCTGCATCGGCACCGACGAGTATCTGGTCGCCGGCATCGGCATGGGCCGTGAGGCCACGCTTTATCTGACGTCGCGCGGCGTCCGCGTCGCCGGCATCGATGCCTGGGGCTGGGACGCGCCGTTCGCGCACATGCGCGAGCGCTGGCTCAAGACCCGCGATCCGTCGATCATCTGGGAGGGCCACAAGGCCGGCCGCGAAATCCCGTACTGCCACATGGAAAAGCTGTGCAATCTCGATCAGCTGCCGGCCGACGGCTTCACCGTCGCCTGCTTCCCGCACAAGGTCAAAGGCGGCTCCGCGGGATGGACCCGGGCGGTCGCCCTGTTCGACTGATCCGGCAGACCAGCCCATGAAGCGAAAGTTGCGCGTGGCGGTCGTCGGCGCCGGCCTTGGCGGGTTGACCGCGGCCGGCTTCCTGCAGCGCGCCGGCTACGCGGTGAAGGTCTACGAGCAGGCGCCCACCTTCTCGCGGATCGGCGCCGGCATCATCCTCAGCGCCAACGTGACGAAAGTGCTGCGCCGCCTCGGCATCGAGGGCGCGCTCATCTCCGCCGGGATCAAATCGCAGTGCTACATCAGCCGCGCCTGGGACACCGGCGAGACGCTGTATGAGATCGTGCTCGATGCCGAGACCGAGCAGCGCTTTGGCGGGCCGTATCTCAACATTCATCGCGGCGACCTGCACGCGGTCCTGGAACAGGGCGTCCTTCCCGGAACCATCGCGTTCAACCATCGTCTGGTCGATCTGGCGGCGGCGAGCGATACCATCCGTCTTGTCTTCGACAATGGCGGGCAAGCAGAGGCGGACATCGTCATCGGCGCCGACGGCATCCGGTCCAGGGTCCGCGAAGTCCTGCTCGGCCCCGAACCGCCGACGTTCATCGGCGCGGCGGCGTATCGGGCGATCTTTCCGGCCGAACGATTGCGCGGATTCAAGATCCCCGATTGCACCAAGTGGTGGGGCCGCGATCGGCACTGCCTGCCCTACTATCTCACCAGCCGACGCGACGAAGTCTACGCGATCGGCGTCGTCCCGGTGCCGCAGTGGGCCGGCGATGAAGCCGCGGTGCCGGCGACGCGCGACCAGTATCTGGCAGCGTTCGCCGGTTTTCACGGCGACCTGCAGCGGGTGCTGGAGGCGGTCGACGGCGTGAGCCTGTGGCCGGTCTACGACCGCGAGCGCAACGATTGCTGGAGCGGCGACCGCATCGTGCTCATTGGCGATGCCTGCCATCCGATGCGGCCGTTCATGGCGGCGGGCGGCGCCATGGCGGTCGAGGATGCCGCCATCTTGAGCCGCTGCCTTGCGACCTTCGACGATCCGGCCGCGGCTTTCCGAAGCTATGAAGCCACGCGCATTGG
>Ga0182024_10021766_pt1 | contig 11608 bp, 13 predicted proteins | sample P32metaG_FD_120480 | JGI IMG/M metagenome (GOLD analysis project Ga0182024, IMG submission 120480) | Permafrost microbial communities from Stordalen Mire, Sweden - P3-2 metaG (Illumina Assembly) | ecosystem: Environmental > Terrestrial > Soil > Wetlands > Permafrost | place: Sweden: Stordalen... | reverse complement strand
GTGCTGCCTCGCCGCGCACCGGCCACAAGCTGCTACGCGTCGGCGCAGGCCGCGCGGGACGCTGGCTACAGGCTGGCTTCGACGCCGCGGGGCGATCGACGGCTCGGTCCGCTCTACCTCGCGCCGGCCTCGGCTGTCGTGCTCCGCACGTGCCGGGCCGCGGAACACCTCGGCCTGCCCGTGTTCTGCCCGCGTCTCCTGCCGGCGCCGTGGACCGATCCGGCCGATGCGATCAACGCGGACTGCCCCAGCGCGGGATGCTCAGCCCCGCTCCTCAGCCTGTGGGGGGAATTCTCGGCGCCGGCCTCCTTCTCCGGGTCAGCCCCCGGAGTCGGCGAAGTCACCGTCTGGGCCGTGTCTCGCAGGCAGGAACGGCTCTACCCCTATCTCATCGGCTGTCCCGCAGCCAAACCGGCCAGCCGGACCGTGTTCCGCGGCCACCCGGCTGCCTGGTACGAGTGTCAGATTCCGATCTTCGGCCGTGCCATCAGCTCGGTACTCGAATGGCACATCGGTACCGTCCAATTCGGCGTCAGCGCCGACGGCCCTGCCGGCCTTCGCCATCGCCTCGTCTGGTACATCGCCAGGCACCTCGTCGGACCCGCCCCGACGCGCTGACTGCGCTGCCGCCCGCACGCGATCTGGGCGCTGCTTCACTCGCGCCGAGCGGCAGCCGTGAACTCGCTCAGTCGGCAGGGACCACGGCGGCGGCTATGGCGCAGCCGGGGCGGTGTCCGTTGATCTTGGACCCGCAGCATTCGGGGCAGGCGCCGTGTGACTTGAGTGGTGTCAGGCCGCTCCATTGATGCTTGTCGAGCAGCCGCCTCAGCTCGGCGGTCTCGGCGCGGAGCCCGAAGATGTCCTCGGGTGTGGCCTGGACGGTGGTGCTGGATGGTCGATCTGGCATGAGCCGGGCCTCTCTACAGCGTCTTGAAGGTCCTGATCGTGGTGCCGTTGGCTGAGCGCCATGTCATCGTCGCTGGTTCTGTGGCGCGGTCGCCGCTTCGCGGGACGGTGATGACCATGAGGTTGCTGACGATCTTCGCAATGACGGTGGCGGCCGGGACATCGTGGCGGTTGAAGCCGCCGATTCGGCCTGCCGGGTAGCGGAGCATGACGGTTGCCACGCCGTCGGGTACGAGCATGGTGATGGTCGCGCTCGAGAAACCGACTGATATGCCGTAGCCGCTGGCGTTCTCAATGCTGGCCGCGGTGCCCAAGCCGCCGCTGGAGTTGACCGCGGGAGCCAGGTATTCCTCGTCGGCCATCGTTTCGCGACTGTGTCCGCACCAGGTCACGATCTCGGGGAACAGCCAGTAGGTGAACCCACCGACGACACGAGCTCGGCGAACGTAGTTCACGAACAACGTCACAGCGGGGCCGAACTGGCGCCTGAGCAGCCCCTGCTCAACACTGGCCGGGAGCGCATCGACAGCCGCCGCAGGACGGCGCAACACACCGAGGATCGATAGCAGCGACTGACTCGGAGCGCCTTGCGCGGCGCTGCCGGTGCCCTTTGTGGTTCCGCACGCGGCGAGGGATACCGGCGCGAGCCTCGATGGCGGACGGTGAGCGCCATCGGCCCCGAGCGCGTGCGGGCTGCCGGAGCCGCCGGCCAGTGCCACGCCGATCGCCGCCAGGCCGACCGTCGCGACGGAAGCGATCCCGGCGGTGCGCCGCTGCCGGCGCTGCCGCGCCCGTGCCTCCTCGATCACACCGGCGCCGGGCGCCTCGAACGAACCACCGTCGGTGGTGGGCGAGGGAGGACTTTCAACCACCATTGCGCTACTATGAATGTCACAATGCTCCATGTCAAGGTCGACCGCAACGATCCCGCCCTTCTGCACGAGCAGGTCGCCGCTCAGATCCGCAAAGCGATCAGCGAGGGCGAGGCCAAGCCCGGCGAGCGCCTCCCGCCCACCCGGCACCTCGCCGCGGTCATGGGCGTCAACACCAATACCGTCCTTCGCGCGGTCAGGCTCCTGCGCGACGAAGGCCTACTCGAACTGCGTCAAGGACACGGGATCCGAGTCACCGGAACCCCCGAGCGCAGCGCCGTGCTCGACAAGGTCGCCGAACTCGTACAGATCGGGCAACGCAGCGGCTACACCCGCTCACAGCTCGCCCGCCTGATCGACGCAACCCGGTAGCAAACGGCGATCCGACACGATTCTTCACTCAAGCGTGAACTCAGGCGTGTCGGATCTCGCTGACCTTGAGGGTCGTTCGGAGGGAGTGCTGGGTGAGCTTGGGACTGCTCCCGCACCCCAGACTGGCGCTCAGCGGGAGTGGGGCTGTCAGGGGCTCGCGAATAGCCCGAACGTGGGGGCGGAGCCGGAGTCCTTCCCCGGCGCGGACGTCGAGGCGATGAAGGACCGTCGGCCGACCGTGTCGATCAGGGGTGCGGTGAGGGCGCTCTGCTCGCTGTCGCTGACACCGAGGTCGAGCTCGGTCGGCGAGGCAAACTCGCCCCCCGGCGCGGCGATCGTGAGCTCCGCGACGTCGCTGGAGCGGGCTTGAGTCGGGTCGCTGAACCAGGTCGCAAGCACGTCCCCGGTGCTGTCGACGGAGACCGACGGTGGACCGGCGGCGGGGTATAGCGCGACCGGCGTGCCGAACGGCCCGCCATTGACACTCGTCGCGACTAGCGCAGGGAACGCGACGCGTGGGCGGTAAGGCCGCCCGGTACCGACGCCGAGCGCGACGACGTCGCTCGCGCCGGCGAGCGAGATGCTCGACGCGCCCGAGGGGAACACGTCCACGGGCTTCGAGAACGCGCCGGCATGCTGGCTCATCACCCAAACGGGCGAGAATGGCGGACCCAGGATTCCATAGCCGGAGTTCGCCGAGCTTCCCTGCAGCCACGCCAGCGTGACACCGGTGCGTGTGGCGGCCGCGGTGAGATCGGCGATGGTGATCGGATAACCCGGCGCCTGGCCGGCGGACGTCGTGTGCACGCGCGAGAAGCCTTGGCCGGACGACCACCGCGACCACTCGATCGACGTTCCGTAGTACTCGCCAAAGGCGTCCTCGTGCAGCCCACCGCCCTTGAACCACGCGGCGAAGATCCTCCCGCCGGGCTCGCTCGCGATCGCCGGGTCGTAGTTCCCGCTCACGCCGAAGGAGTGGGGCGCGGCGAACCGCGAGCCGTCGCTCTGCGCCCACATCATCAGTGGATGCGGCACCCCGAACGTGGCGAACACGACGACCGCTCGAGCACCCACGCTCGCCACGACCGGTTCGGGAACGGCGAACGCGGTGCCCGCACTCCACAGCCCGGTGATGCTCCTGCCCACGGACCAGCTCGCAACGGCCCGTACAGGCTCGCACCCGCTCAGCGTGCAACGCCGCGCATCGACGTTGACGGCGCCGCCATCGACCGTCAGCCACGCGACGGTGGCGGTGCCGTCCGACACAGCCAGCGTCGGCGTGTCGACCAGCGTCTCGTCGGCCGTACTGACGAAGGCGGCGGGCATCGTCTTCCCGGTGGCCGCCCGCGCCGACACCGTGAAGGCGTCCCTGGCGGCGGGATCCGAGCCCTCGACCAACACGACCCACGCCGTGCCATCGGACCCCAACGCCGACGCAGCAACCCCTCCGAACGAAACCCCGAAGGTGAACTGCTGCCCGAGCACCAACGACGGAGCGCCCGCCCGCGCCACGACCGCCCCGAGCAGCGCCACAACCACAGCAACGAGCGCCACCGGCCACAGAGATCCCATGACCACACGACGATAACCGCCGCGAAAAGTCCCGGAGAGCCCAATACCGCAGTGACCATCCCCCCGACGCAGTCACCGCGAGGAACCGCGAACGCTCGCTGTCAGCTTTCGCCGAGCCCTCAGGCTTCGCGACGCCGCGACGATGAGGCCACGGACTACCGTCAGGCCGGGGGATTCTCGGCGAACTGCGGAGCGTCGCCGCCGATCTCGTGCCAGCTTGCCTTGTAGGCGACCTGAAGGTGGAAGCTCGGATCGAGATCGAGCTCGCGCATCAGCCCCGCGGCCACGAAGTACTTCCCACCGAGGTCGTCATAGAGGCTGGATCCGCAGTTGCTGCAGAAGTTGCGCGGAGCGAACTCGCTCTCGTAGCGCTTGACCAAGTCCGCGCCCTTGGTGAACTTGAAGTTCTCCTCGGCCACGACGACCCCTGCCAGGCTCGAGCCCGTCCATCGCTGGCAACGAGTGCAGTGACAGTAACCAAGGGCTTCAGGGTCCTGGACCTCGTATTCCACGCCGCCGCATAAGCACGCGCCCTTGAGCGTCTCAGTCATCGCGACCCCTTCTCGAGTTGGACTATGGCCGATCCACGCCAAAGCTACCACCGGGAGGCGAGCCAGGCGCCCGCGTATAGTCGGCTGAGGATGCCGCCTCCGGAGCTCGGATCGCGGCCACAGCCGTGGTTCGTCCGCCGCCGCCACGGGGTGGGCTACCGGCCGCTGGCCTGGCAGGGCTGGGTGATTGCCGCCGTCGTGGTGGCCGCCGCGATCGTGGTCCTCCTGGTGGTCCACACCTCGAGCGCGCGGATCGTGATCGTGCTCGCGCTGGTAGCCGTCTACAGCGCCGTCGGCTGGCGCCTGTCCGGCGAGCGAGGGGATGTGGAGGACGCGGTCGAGGAGGCGCCCGCGCTCGAAGCGCGAGAGACGGCGGAGCGCACGCCGGAGCAGGTGGCGGCGATCGCCAGCCTGCGGGCCGAGGCGTCGACCCGGGCCCCGCGGCGCGGGCAGGCCGCGGACGACGCGATCACCGTCGAGGGGCTGACCAAGCGCTTCGGCGAGCGCACCGCCCTGGACGACGTCTCCTTCAGCGTCGGGTGGGGCGAGGTGTTCGGCTTCCTCGGGCCCAACGGCGCGGGCAAGACGACGACCGTGCGGACACTCGGCACGCTGATCGCGCCGACCGCGGGCTCGGCCGTCGTGGCCGGCATCCCGCTGAGCCCCGAGAACGCCGTCGCGATTCGCCTGCGCATCGCGATCATGCCGGAGGCTCCAGGCCTCTACCCGCGCCTGACGGTCGCCGAGAACCTCGAGTTCTTCGCCGGCCTCTACGGTCTGGCGGACGTCCGGCCGCGGATCGAGCAGGCTCTGGCAACCGTCAACCTCGCCGAGCGCGCGGACGACCCCTGCAGCAGCCTGTCGAAGGGCCTCAAGCAGCGCGTCGCGATCGCGCGGGCGCTGCTGAGCGACCCGCGGGTCCTGTTCCTCGACGAGCCCACCTCGGGCCTCGATCCGGTTGCCTCGCGCGAGGTGCACGATCTGATCGTCGCGCTGCGCGAGCGTGGTGTGACGATCGTCCTGACGACCCACCGCCTCGAGGAGGCCGAGCGGATGTGCGACCGCGTCGCGATCCTGAACACGACGCTGCGGACCGTGGGCCGTCCCGATGAGCTGCGAGAACGCCTGTTCGCGCGCTCGCTGGCGGTCACCACGGTCGCTCCGCTGGATGCCCCCGAGCGCGTGTTCGCCACTGTCCCAGGCGTCGATGGCTGGCATCCCGACGGCGACGGCGGCTACGAGCTGAAGGTGTCTGACCCGCGCGCCGCCGCGCCCGCGCTGACCCGGGCGCTCGTCGCCGCGGGCGCCGACGTGGTCTCGATCGGTGAGCGGCGGCACTCGCTCGAAGACGTGTACCTCGAGCTGATCGACGAGGACGTGGAGGCGAGGCGACCGTGAGCATCGATCCGGGGCGCGTGCGGGCCGTCTTTCGCAAGGAGCTGCGCCAGTTCCGGCGCAACCGCGCGATCGTGGTGACGATGGGCATTCTGCCGGTGCTGTTCCTGACCGGCCCGATGATCAACATCTTCTCGCTGACGGCCTCCGCGAGCAGCTCGGAGGTGCGCAGCGTGGTCGGGTCGGTCCTGCTGCTGATGCTGATCGTGCCCGTGATCCTGCCCGCCGCGATCGCCGCGTACTCCGTCGTCGGCGAACGCGATCAGGGCACCCTCGAGCCGCTGCTGACAACCCCCGTCCGTCGCGGCGAGCTGATGCTCGGCAAGGGGTTGTCCGCCGTGCTGCCCGCGGTCGCGGTCACCTACGTGCTCTACGCGGTCTTCGTCGTCGCCGTGCGCCTGTGGGGAGCGCACGCGGCCTTCTCCGACGTGTGGCAGACACCGGAGATCCTCGTCGAGGTGCTGTTCGCGCCGCTGCTCGCCACCTGGTCGGTCTGCGTCGGCATGGCGATCTCGGTGCGCTCGACCGACGTGCGCGTGGCCCAGCAGCTCTCGACGCTGGCGAGCCTGCCGCCGCTGGGGCTGGCGATCCTGATCACATTCCGAGTGATCGCGCCGACGGTGCTTGCGGCTGTGGTGATCGGCCTGCTCTTCGTGGTGCTCGACTGCCTCGCCTGCTGGGGTGCCGCGCTGATGCTCGACCGTGAGCGCCTGATCGTCGGTCGGCGCGCGCCGCGCCAGGAGAGAACAGGGAGCGCCTGAGCGAGCGGCGCGCGCGCCGGAGGGCGTACGCGGATCGGGACCTCGCGAGGGTCTGGACATCGCGGCGGCGCTGCGCGAGACTTGCCGGGTGCCTGAGCCCCGCAGCGTGCGAGAGCGGCTCGCAGGGATCCTGAACCTCGCATTTGCCGAGGGGCTGCTCAGCGAGCAAACGCATTCGTTTCGCCTGAGTCTCCTGTTCGGCCTCCAGCTCGTCGATCCCCACGCGCTCGTCGGAGATCTCACGTTGCGCTCACAGCGCCGGACGCTGAGGGCTCCCGCGGGCGCCGCCGGTGCGGTCCGCCGCTACGCGGCGACGATCATGCGGCGTGGCTCATCTGTCACGCCATTGCTGCTCGCGCTCGACTGGAGCGGCACGCGCGATGCCCTCCTGATCGGCCGCGACGCGAGCTGCGACATCGCAGTGCGCGAGCCGACCGTGTCGCGCCGGCACGCACGGCTCCTGTTCCGTGACGGCAGCTGGATCGTCCAGGACCTCGAGTCGACAAACGGCACCGCCGTCAACGGAAGGCCGGTCGGCCGCTGCCAACTGTGGCCCGGCGACCGTCTCCGGCTGGGACTCCAGCTGATCGACATCGACTAGATCGACGCGCCTCGGCCGCGCCGATCCACCGCCCGCGCGTGAGCGCTGCGACGACCGTCCGTCGCGTCCAGGCTGCTGTCGTCGTCCGGCCGTGGACCGCACTCCTGGAAAGGGCGCTCGTGCGCGAAGATGTGGGACCCATGGGCGACCTGCGGTTCGAGCGTTTCAGTGACCCCGCCTTCCTGGCGCATCTGGCGCCGGGTGAGCAGGTGCCCAACAGCGGCTGGGCGATCACGCACGACGGAGACGTGTTCTGCGACGGCGTGCAGGCCGGGCGGCTCGGGAAGTACGTCTTCAATCGCGCGAGCGGCACGCCGTACGGAGAGATCGCCTACGAAGGGCTGGACGGGGACTAGCGCCGCGCAGACGCGCGCGAGCGTGGCCTCGAGGAACGTCGAGCCCGCGCGGAGGCGGGCTCGACGTTGACCGGCGCTGCAGAGGGAGGAGAGGGTCTTCTGCACCAGCCACGGTAGGGACCAGGCCGACGGATGTCCTTCGACAGCTGTCCAAAGGTCGCCGATCGCGACGGTGCCACGGTCCAACTGCCGCGGCCCGCGTGGGCTCGCGGTTCGCAGTTGAGCTTCCGGGTCGGTCGTGTGACGGTCGTCACGCGAACCGCACGCGCACGCTAATGCGGGTGCGTGCCCCGCACGGTCCGCCACGACTGCCAGGTGATGCGCAGGATCACGACGGTCACGGCGAGACCGATCAGCGGGTCGGCGACAGGCACGCCGATCGCCACCGCGATGGCGCTTGCGATGACCGAGAGCGACACGTAGGCGTCGGCGCTCGCATGCGCGCCGTCGGCGACCAGCGCCGGGCTGTCCAGGCGTCGCCCCGCAGAGCTGCGAATGCCGGCCGCGACCCGGTTTCCCGCGAATCCGATGATCCCCGCCGCCGCGAGGATGAGCAGGTGGGACGGCGGTTTCGGGTAGGCCAGGCGGTCGATCGCCTCGGCTGCGGCGACGCAGGCGCTGACGGCGATCGCGGCGACGACGGCGACGCCGGCGAGCCGCTCGGCCCGCTCCGAGCGCCGCAGGAACGCGATCCCGAGCGGGACGGCGGTGAGCGCGTCGCCGTAGTTGTGGATCAGGTCTGCAAGCAGCGCGACGCTGCCGGAGGCGATGAACACGACCGTCTGCGCCACCGCGGCCACGCCCAGCACCGCGAGCGACAGCGCCACCGCTCGGATGCCGTCGCGGGAGCGCTTGATGCTGTCGTGGACGAGGCCGTGGGAATGGCCGTCTCGAGCGTGGGCGCTCTCGGCGTGATCGTCGTGAGCGTGCGGGCCGGTATGGGGGTGGGAGTGCTCGCGACCGTCGTGGAGATGGCGCTGCCCGTCGAGCGGTTCGTATCGGAGCGCCAGTGCGTGTGGCATGTGTCAGGACGCGGGCCACGCCCGGCGGGCCGGGCTAGGGGACCTCGTGCTGGCCCGGCCTGTTCAGGATGATCTCGCTCGACGATGAGCTGGTCATCATGGCGCCGGCAGAGGTGACGGTCGAGCATTGCAGGGTGGGCACACCCGTGAGCGGCTCCACCGGGGCGGAGTACACGGTCTTCCCGGCGGCGTCTCGCAGCGTGACGACGTCGCCCTGGGACGCGGGGATGTTCGCGTACAGGAGTGGGCCAGCGACGCCGAAGGCCCTCGGAATGGCGGCGCTCGGCATCTGCGAGACGCCGGTCGGCGTGCGCAGCCAGCCTGTGAGCCCGCGGCGCAGGAGAACGCCGCTGACGACCTGGAAGTGCTGCCTGGCGCACGCTGCGAGGTAGGTCGTGGCCCACCAGACCGGGGCGTGGCCGATGTGCTGGTTGCTCTTCGGCCCGAGCGGATAGTTAGCGCATGACTGCTCGGTGCCGCCGGAGGGACTCGTTTCCCCCACGCAGAGCGAGACGTGGCCGAAGTAGCGGATCCGGTGCAGCACGATTGCGATCGGGCCCAGTGATGTCGGGACGTCGGCGACCGTGACGTGCCCTGGGGCGAGCTGGTCGACGGGGTAGCTGGATAGCACCGCGGGGGCGCCGCCGGCGGGCGCCGGCGCCGGTGTGTGTGCGGAGCCGGCGTGCGAGTGGACGCCCTGCGTGGAGCCGCACGCCGCGAGCGTGGCGATGCTCAGAGCAAAGATGACCGCGCTCAGCCGGTGCCGGTGCATTTGTTTCACAGTATCGGCGGCGCGGACGCGTCGCACGAGCGCTGCGGACGGGCCGAGCCGAGACGGCCGACGCGCCGAAGCCGGCCTCTCAAGGGGCGATCGGCCGCGAGGGATCGGCGCACCACTGCGACCAGGAGCCGGGGTAGAGGGCGGCGTCGAAGCCGGCCAGCGCGAGAGCGGCAACCTCGTGGGCGGCTGTGATCCCCGACCCGCAGTAGACCCCGAGCGCCCGCGCCGGCGCCACGCCGAGCGCGCGGAAGCGCTCGGCCAGCTCAGCGCTGTCCACGAACGTCGCGTCCGGGCGCAGATGTTCGGTGGTCGGGGCGCTGAGTGCGCCCGGGATGTGCCCCGCGCGCGGGTCGATCGGCTCCACCTCGCCGCGGTAGCGCTCAGCCGCACGAGCATCCAGCAGCACTCCGTCGCTTGCAACGGCGGCCGCCGCGTCGCTGTCGAGCACCGGCATGTTTCCGGCGCGCAGGACGACATCGCCCGCCTCGGGCTCGTGGACTCCGGTCTCGACCGCGCCGCCGGCGGCGCGCCAGGCTGCGAATCCGCCGTCGAGCATCCGCACGTCGGCGAACCCGCCCCAGCGCAGCAGCCACCATACGCGCGCCGCCGAGAGGTTGCCGACGTCGTCGTAGGCGACGACCGCCGAGCCGGATCGAATGCCCCAACGTCGAGCGGAAGCCTGCAGCGCCGCGAGCGTCGGCAGCGGGTGGCGGCCGGCGGTGGGGGAGGGCGGGCTCGCGAGCTCGCCCTCCAAATCGACGTAGACCGCGCCCGGGATATGCCCCTCGCGGTAGTGGGCTCGACCCTCCGAGTCGCCGAGGCGCCAACGGACATCGAGCACGATCGGCGGCTTTGGCCGCTGGAGTCGCTCGCGCAGCTCAGCGGTGCCGACGAGGATGTTCGGCCCGGCGCTGACGTGGCGGTCGTTGAGTTCGCGCATTGCTTCTGGCGGCGCGCAGTCTAACCCCGGACGCGCCGGTTGCGGGCGTCCAGCCGGGCAGCAACCGGCTGGACGCTACCCCGCAGAACCCGCCCGGGCCGCGCGAGTTGCGCGCCCAGGCGGGGGGCTCGGTGCAGACCGATCGCCGTAGCGAGCGCCGCTGACGCGCAGGCACATCGGCGCGCCTTGGCAGCCGTCGCGCGTTGACGGGCGGGACCGCTGAGGCGTCGTGAGGTGGGGGACGCCGGGTGAGAGGTGGGCGCCAAGGGGTGCCAACAGCGCCCCGATACACTCGCGTCGTGGTCACCCCGCCGTCACGGCGCCCGCACTCACCGATGTGAGCGGGCGCACCGGCGCGCCCGTTGCGGGCGCGAGCACCGTGGCCGGCGGGGGTGCCGTGGCGGGCCTCCGAAGGCCGGGCGCATCGTCGCGCTCCGTGTGGCTGGCGCTCGGCATCGTCTACGTCGCCTGGGGCTCCACCTACCTGGGCATCCGCGTGGTCGATCGCACGATCCCGCCGTTCCTGGGCGCCGGCGTGCGTTACCTGATCGCGGGCGCGCTGATGCTCGCGGCGCAGACGGCTTGGCGGCGACGGTTCCCGCGCGTTCGTGCGCGCGAGCTCTGCTCGCTGGCGTTGATCTCCGTGTTGCTGCTCGCGGGCGGCAACGGCGGCGTCAGCTTCGCCGAGCGCCATGTGCCATCGGGGCTCGCGGCGCTGCTGGTGGCCTCGATGCCGCTGTGGATCCTGGTCATCCGCACGCTGGCGGGCGACCTGCCCCGCCGCGCGACGCTCGTCGGGCTCGCGGTGGGGTTCGTGGGCGTGGCCCTGCTCGTGCTGCGCGGCGGCGAGCAGCAGGGCGCGAGCGTCTCCTACATGCTGATCGTCGTCCTGTCCGCCCTGTCTTGGGCGCTCGGGTCGTGGCTCTCGAGCCGGCTGCCGCTGCCGGCTGACGTGGGGGCGGGCACCGCGATCGAGATGCTGATCGGCGGGGCCGTCCTGATCGCGGTCGCGCCGGCGTCCGGCGAGAGCTACGGCCGCCTGGGCCACGCCTCGGCCGACTCGCTGCTGGCGCTCGGGTACCTGGCGCTGTTCGGGTCGATCCTCGCGTTCACCGCCTACGTCTGGGTGCTCCAACGTGCGCCGATCTCGCAGATCTCGACCTACGCCTACGTCAACCCGATCGTCGCCGTCGCGCTCGGGTCGATCATCCTCGGCGAGCGGATCACGGCGCTCACGCTCGTCTCCGGCGCGATCATCATCGTCGCAGTCGCCCTGGTGATTCGCTCCGAGGCGGCGCGCGTCGCACCGCCGTGAGCGTCGCGCTCAGCGCGCGGTCCACGCTTCCGGGGTATCGGGGCGAGGAGCGCCCGCTAGCGCGGTTTGCCCTCCGGGTAGCGCTCGAGCCCGTCGTCGGGGATCGGCTCCCACGGCGCGGCGTAGGACACGTACGTCCGCCAGCTTGGCCGCACCGGCGGATC
>Ga0182024_10021765_pt1 | contig 11609 bp, 7 predicted proteins | sample P32metaG_FD_120480 | JGI IMG/M metagenome (GOLD analysis project Ga0182024, IMG submission 120480) | Permafrost microbial communities from Stordalen Mire, Sweden - P3-2 metaG (Illumina Assembly) | ecosystem: Environmental > Terrestrial > Soil > Wetlands > Permafrost | place: Sweden: Stordalen... | reverse complement strand
GATTCTTCGCCGAGTTGTCGTAGTGCGCCGTGCACTCGATCCTGCTGCCCGCCGGCAACACCATCGGCTTGGCCAGGTTGTACCAAAGCTGCCAGTGCCAGTTGTAGTGCGGCACATTCAGGAGGGCGCGCGTCTCCCCATTGGGAAACACCACCCGGTAAGACATATCCTTGCCGCGCATATGCATGTGCGGATGCATCCCCAGCAGCGTCACTTCGCGGCGGAAGGTGAAGGAGGCATCCACGCGATAGTCCGGATCGCCCGGCGGAATCTTGAATTTCTCATTGCCCGTCGATAGCGTCATCACCCTCTCGGTCGGAGCCTCTTTGGCCAGCACCAACCCCAGGTTCGCCTGGTCTGTCGTCGCCTTCCCTTCGGGCATGTAATGCACTTCAAGCACAATGTCTGACCCCGCAGGAATCAGCTTCGCCTGGCCGGGCTCGAACATATCTGGCGGCTGCCCCGGCGCATAGCCGACCAGCCAGTCACTGGGCACGTCGTCCTTGGCTACCTTTTCCCCGGTCTTGGCCGGCGGAGCTAGGAAGAACTCCTCTTTCGGCTGGTCCTTGAAGTAGTTGGATCCCGGCTTGCGGACATACGCCACGATGTGGTGCACCACCGAGCGATCGGTCGGCGCAGCCTCTACATCCTGCACCCACGTGTCCCTGGTAAAGCCCGTCGGAATAATTACATATTGGTAGTCCAGAATGCCCGTCGCGGGAACGGAAAACGCTCGCGGCAGCTGATAGACCTTATCCGGCTTGGGAATCGTCCATCCCTTGACGAAGTCGATCGGCGGAGGCAAGTCCTTCGGGTCCCCCTTGGGGGCGCCCGCATCGACCCAGGCGGCAATGGTGTCAATCTGCGCCTGCGTCAGCGAGCGATTGTTCTCGAACTTCTCCGTATGCCCATCCTCAAACCAGGGCGGCATCGCTCGACTGACAACCATCCGCTTCATCGCGCTGGCCCAGGGCCGCGCATCCTCATAGGTCAACATCGAGAACGGAGCACCTTCTCCTGGACGATGGCAGCCTTGGCAATGTTGCTGTACGATCGGCGCAACATCCTTGGTAAACGTCACGTTTGAAGGCCGGGTGACTGGAATGGCGGCCCCGTCCGGCGTGGCCATCCCGGCCATTTGCCCCAACAGGCAAGAAGTAGCGCATACTTCCAATGCGAAGGCCGCCAATGTCCGCTTCATGCCGAACCAACCTGATTGATTAATTAAGAACGTTTCATTAGTATGTCGCCATCAAGTATCTACCGCGTCCACCCATCAGGCAATCTTTTTTTAGCACCCAGGTAAACCCTAAATGAAGCTCCTAAGCTACTTCGTTCTTGTATGTGCGTTGGCGGGAATTGGGCATGCTGAAATGCCCTCCTGCTACAAATCGGTCAACCGCGTCATCTGGCTGGTGCAGAACATCGACCTGGCGAAACAGGCTTGGATTCCGCTCGGCTTGACCGACATCCACGAGTATCCCGATGTCGTCTTGACCGGACAAGACCACGGCAAGCCAGTGAAGATGTGGGCGTGGGAGATCACCGGCCACCTGGGCAACCTGACCGTCGAAATGATCCAGCCCGCCGAGGGGCAGCTGAATGCCTGGAACGACTTCCTGGGAAAGCGCGGCGATGGAGTTTTCTCCATCGTCCACGAGATATCGTCTGCAGCGGAAATGACGAAGGAAATGAATCGCATGCGCGCCCTTGGGGTCGGTGTGCTGCAGCAGTTGAGTCTCGACCGCGATGGCAAGCGCGTCACCTACACCTACTTCGATACCGAACCACAGGGCAAGTTTGTTTTAGGCCTGGTCTACTGGCCCGGAGGCGCCCCGCCCGCCGGGGCCCCGGGTAAAGTCTCCCACCTCGCACCCGTCGTCCGCGACTTAGAGCCCGTCTCTGCCTACTGGCAAAAACTAGGCTTCCCTGCATTTCGAACGGAGCATGCCACTCCGCGACAGGATTCAACCTACCGCGGAAAACCATTGTGGTTTGCCTTTGACGTCGGGTACCAGAACTACACTCAGTTCAGCTACGAATGGATCGCCGCCCCGGCGACTCCCCCAAACATCTATGCCGACTTCCTCAAGGCACACAAGGAAGGCATTCAACATCTTGGTATGCCGGTCGACGACTTGAGTAAAGCTGTATCTAGCTATGAGAAGCTCGGCTATCACGTATGGCAATCCGGAGCCTGGGGAGACATAGGCAAGAAGGACTCAGGCCAGTACGACTACATGGATACCGACTCCATAGGTGGCGTCAGCGTCGAGTTGATTCACGCTTATAGGTAATCTGTCCTATATCTCCGACGAACTAAGCTCCGCGCGGTCATGACACTGTGCGTCGAGTTGATTCACACCTATAGGTAATTTGTCCTATATCTCCGATCAACCAAGCTCCACGCGGTCATAACGCCGTGTGTCGAGGGTATTTTCCTTTGACTTCTAAATGGAACAGTGGCAAGCTCATTTCATCAGAATCCGCTGAGTGAGTCACCTATTGACGATCACCACTTAGCACTTCTCACGCTGGAAATCTCTCACAGTAGTCGGCCCCTAACTCACGTTGGCAACACCAGCAGGCCGCCCCGCGCCGATCTGGAGCTGTGTCGACATGTTGAATTCCTAATGGAGTTTAGCCACATATGAAAGCCTTCATTCGTCTTACGCCTGCAATCATACTTTTCGTTTTCGTAACCTTGCCCGCAGCAGCGCAGACCATCGATACCGCGATCCTGGGAACCATCACCGATTCCTCAGGCGCAGTGGTGCCCGGCGCAACCGTCACCGTCCTCTCGTCGGCGACCGGTGTCAGCAAAGTTACCCCGCGCAGAATATGGCTCTGCAGTATCTGCACATCTTCAACCCGAAACTAGTCAACGAATTCAGATTTGGAGCCAACCTCGAGCACGTCCAGCAATTGAGTACGCTGACCAATACGGGCTTTACGATTGAATCGCTGGGCATCAACGGATTGAAGGTTGGCGGTCCGAACGGACGTCCGCTGAAGCCGAATGAAGAGGGCTTTCCCGTGCTCAATATCTCCGGATACATTGGCGTGGGGAGCGATCTGGCGGCTTCGAATCTGGACGACAGCCGCACTTGCCCAGGACGCAGTCCTGGGTGTAAATTCGAGGGACGAAAAGTCCCGTAGGGACGACTGGAAGTTACCTGGAGGCGATCTCCAGAGCACTTTGATCCGACAACTTTTTCAGTCGTCCCGACGGGACTTTTCAAGAGCGCATGGTAACCCAGGACTGCGTCCTGGGCTAAGTTCAGCCGTCCCTGCGGGACTCATTCGGCGATTCGGTTCTCACGCACACCCTAAGCCCTCATCAGTGGGCGTGCCATATGGCACGGCTGAAGCCGTGCCCTTCGTCCAAATTATTTTCCGGCCTCGTTAGCCGCGGAGGGACATCATCGCTCACCTGCGCGATAATGAATATGCCTCTATATCCGCAAGACTTCACGGGAGCAATCCTATGTCAGAACCGAGTGATCCACCTGTCGGCATGTTCTCCCGCCGGCGATTCTTTCGCTGGACCAGCGCCCTCGCCGCTACGCCGTTGTTCTCCTCCGCCAGGTCGCTTGCTTCTCCGCAAAAAGAAGTCGAAGGCGAAGACTACTACGCCAAGCTGGGTGTGCCCACGATCATCAACGCGGCCGGCACCTACACCACACTCACTGCCGCCTGCATGCCCCCGGTAGTCCTGGCCGCCGTACAAAAGGCCGCGCTCCATCCGGTGCGGCTACACGACCTCCAAACCCGGTCCGGCGAATACATCGCCAAGCGCCTGCAATGCGAGGGCGCCGTGGTCACCTCCGGGGCCTCGGGTGCCATCACCCTGGCCACCGCAGCCTGCCTGCAATCTGCGAACAACATGGATCCCATGGCCATGCCGCAGGCGATCGATGGCATGAAGAACCAGGTCATCGTGCAGCGGGCACACCGCTACGGTTACGATCACGCCATGTTCCTTTGTGGAGCGCGCGTGACCGAGGTAGTGACCCTGGACGACTACAAGCGCGCCTGCGCCGCCGGCAACGCCGTCATGACCAATTTCTTCAACGCTGCGGAAGAAGAAGATGGCGAAGCCGGCACCGCGCAAATCGGCCGCGAGGAGTGGCTGCGCATTGCCCACGAGCACAACATCCCCTGCCATCTGGACGCCGCGGCGGACATGCCTCCCATCTCAAACCTCTGGAAGTACACGGGCATGGGATTCGACCTGGTTGCCTTTTCCGGAGGCAAGGGCATGCGCGGTCCACAGAACGCAGGCCTACTGCTGGGGAAAAAACATCTCACCGATCTCGCCCAGCAGAACAATAACCCCAATGAAGGCGTGGGCCGCGGCATGAAAGTGGCCAAGGAGCAGATCGTCGGCATGGTGGCCGCCGTCGACTGGGTTCTCTCCCACACCGAAGAATCCATGCAGGGCGACTATCAAAAGCGTGCGGACCTTATTGTTGCTGCGGTAAAGGGCATCCCCTCCGTCACTACCGAAACGGTCGTCCCCAAGATAGCCAACCACGTTCCTCACTTGCTGATACGCTTCGATCCTTCCCTAACAGGTTGCACCACTGCGGAAATCGTCGCCAAACTGCGCGAGGGGACACCTTCGATCGAACTGAATCCCAACACCGGAAAACCACCCAACCAGGGCATCCCTTCGAATGCAAATACACTGGTAGTCGGAGTCTGGATGTTGCAACCAGGAGAAGACGCGATTGTCGGCCGCCGCATTCGCGAGGCACTCACCAGCAAAACATAGTCATTTCAGCAAAGAGGAACTTCACCTTGGAAAATCAGTCTACCCACACGCGCGTAACCCGCCGGGACCTTCTCAAATCGACCGGCATGCTGTCTGCCGCAGCAGTCACAGCCGCTCCGTTGTCACTCTCCGCTGCTACCTTGATGGAGCCTCCCACGCCCATGCATCCGGTCAACGCTGGTACCCCGACAGACAATCTCTTTACTCAAATCGGTGTCAGGCCGATCCTGAACGCCCGCGGCACGTTCACCATCATCTCCGGCTCGCAATCGCTGCCTGAGGTGAAGCAGGCCATGTTCGAAGCCTCGCACTACTACGTGCAAATGGATGAAATGATGGCAGCGGTAGGAGCGGAAATCGCGTCGCACATGGGAGCTCCCAGTGCCATCGTCACCACCGGTTGCGAAGCCGCCATTGCCGCCGCGACCGTTGCCTGCATCTGCGGAACAGATCCTGAGCGCTCGCAGGCGATGCCTTACACCAAGACCCGCAACCAGGTCATCATTCCCAAATACTCGCGTAACCCCTATGACTTCGGCGTCCGCATGTCCGGACCCGAGATTGTCGAAGTAGAGACCGAAGAAGAATTCCGTTCCAAACTCGGCGAGCACGTGGCCATGATCTATCTCCTTTCCGGCCCACGCGCCTTCCAGGAGCCTCTTTCCATCAAGACCGTCTGCGCGATCGCCAAAGAGAAGAACATTCCAGTTTTTGTCGACGCCGCCGCGGAGGAACCCATCGTTCCCAATATCCACCTCGCCGCGGGAGCAACCTTTGTCGGTTATTCAGGCGGCAAGTGTATGCGCGGTCCGCAGGCCGCAGGTGTGCTGCTTGGCCCCAAGGACCTTTGCTACGCAGCCTTCTGGAATTCCGCCCCTCACCACAACTGGGGCCGCGCGCTCAAGGTGGGTAAAGAAGAAGCCATGGGCATGCTCGCCGCAGTCCGCCAGTGGTACAAGCGCGATCACGACGCTGAGCAGAAACAGTGGCTCGAGTGGGACAACTATATCGCCGATGCAGTAAAGGACATTCCCTCGGTGACCACGGAAGTGCAAATGCCCGACGCTGATCTGTCCAACCGTGCCCCAACGCTGGCGATTCATTGGGACGCCACAAAAGTAGGCATCACCGGAACCGAACTTGTGGAGAAGCTCGACAAGGGCACTCCGCGCATCCTGGTCGCCGGTGGACACGGTAGCCGCCCGGACAAGATGACCTCCTCGCTCGGCATCATGCCTTACATGATGCAGCCGGGCGACTACAAAATTGTCGCCGAGACTATTTCAAAATACCTGCGCAACCCGGGACACTACCAGAATCCGCCCGTATACACCGGCACCACGGCGAACCTTGCCGGCACCTGGAACGTCAGCATCCAATACGTCCGCGGCGTGGGCGAGCAGCAGTTCATCCTGCAGCAGGACGGAGCCAAACTTTCCGGGGAGCAGAAAGGCGAGATTTTCCAGGCGACCTTCGAAGGCAAGGTCGATGCCAATCACGTGACACTGACCAGCACCATGCCCGCCAATGGCTACGAAGTGCACTTTGTCTTCACCGGAGTGGTAACCGGCAACCAATTCACCGGGGATGTAAAACTAGGCGAATACGGAGCCGCCACCTTCACCGCAACCAAAGCCTGATGTTCACAACGATGGAGGCCCATGTCTCAACTTTGACACCTGGGCCTCCTGCAACCTGTCCCGGCGTGCCGTGGGAGCGAAGCCGAAACCCCTCGGTCCAGCAACCATTCTCGATCAAACCGTTGCTCTTTCCTTTGTCATCCCGAGCGAAGCCGAGGGATCTGCAGTTTTCCTCCCGCCCACAAAAGCCCGCGCAAGCAATCCAGTGCCTTACGGATCAATAATAGTGCGATCCCAAACCGCCGATCCCTGCGTATGATACCGGCCCAGCCCAGTCCAATCTTCGCGCGTGATCCCGTTCAGATCCCACACCACCCGCCCATCACGCACCGTCAGCTCGCAAATCAGCTTCTCATCGCCCGCCATGCGTGCACCGTACGTATCCACAAACCCAAAATGTCCCTTCTCCAAATGCAGCACGGCGACATCCGCATCTGAACCCACGGAAAGATTCCCCAACTCATCGTGCTTAATCTCATGCGCGGGGTTTGACGTAGACATCCGGATCACGTCCGCAAGCGAAACGCCCAAATTAAGAAACTTCGACATCACATTCAGCATGTCTTTCATACCAGCATTCATGCTGTCGCTATGGAGATCTGTCGAAATCGAATCCGGCACGAAGCGTTGTTGGATCGCGGGCGCCGCCTGGCGAAAAATAAAGCTACCGCCACCGTGGCCAACATCAAAAATAACGCCGCGCTTCTTTGCCGCGAACAGATAAGGCCGAACTTTACCCTGTGCATCCAGCATCGGAACATCATCCAGGTACATGTGCGTGGAGATATCCCCAGGACGCAACTTACTCGACACCAATTCTTCATAAGGCCGCTCCGGGCGGAAGGTTCCGAAGTCGACCATCACCGGAATGTTGGCGATCGTCCCCGCCTCCACCGCGCGCTCCACCGGCGTCCATTCCGGCCCATCATAGTGAGCCGTCTTGATGCCCACGATCACCTGCGGATATTTCAGCGCCTGTGCCGCGGCTGCCTGGGCATCCATTTCGTTCAGGTTCTGCTCGTACTTGGGACGCATGCCGCTACCGACAATGTTGATAAAGGCAAGAATGCGGGTGATGGATCGATCGATCACCCGATCCTTGAAGTCGGGAAAGTTTTTCCAACCGGAACTGCCTGCGTCTACGCCTGTCGTCACGCCGCTGCGCAGCGTAAAACCATCCGGATACACACTATGGTCGCCGGCATATGCGCGCCGTTCGCCCGTGCCCGCGTACACATGTACGTGGATGTCCACCAGGCCAGGTGTGACATAGAGACCGGAAACATCGACCACCTTCGCGCCCGGTCCCGCTTGAATATGCTCCGCTACCTCCGCAATCTTGTGGTCCCTGATCGCGACGTCGCGAACCGCGTCAATCCCGTTTTTCGGGTCGATGACGTGGCCACCCTTAAGCACAAGGTCATACGATGGTTGCCCTTGAAGCATCGGCGAAGGCAGAAACGCAAGCAACAGGAAAAGCTTGAGTAAACGCAATGGCCCAGCATAGCTATCTCGCTTTTCGACAGTGTGACGAACATCCACGATTAGATATCCCCTCGAAGGATCGAAGCAGTTTTTCTCGACGTGCACAAAGGCACAGCCGCTGTATTTCCAGCGGCTGTGTGGAGGAACGATGACCCACGTAACGCTAGAAAACAATCTTCCCAGCAAGCTGAAGCACGCGCCCGCTGCTGCCGGAGCTGTTTTTCTGGGTGCTCGTCGTGGTGCCGAAATCACCCCACGTCGTAAAATCCGCCGGATCCCAACCACCCTGCATATCCGAGTTCGGGTTCGACAGGTTGGGATGATTGAAAACATTCTGAGCCTCGGCACGGAACTGGAACCTCAAACGTTCCCAGATCCCAAAGTCCTTGAAGATCGATGCATTCACATTCTCAAAACCAGGGCCGTACAGCGGATTTCGTTTTCCATTGCCGTAGGTAAACTGCGCCGGATAGGCAAAAGCCGAACCATCGACACAAGAGCCGGCAGAATTATTGATGTAGAACTTGGTGGTGCAGTTGGCAGAGGGCAGATGCACCCAATCAGGCCGCTGCACGTTTCCGTTCGGCTGGCTAACGTTGGCCTGATCGTTGTCCAGGTAAACGTTGTAGGGCTTGCCGGTCTGCAGGGTCACAATCGCGTTGAGCTGCCAGCCCCCCAATGTGTTCTTCATCAGGTAGCTGGAGCCCGCGAACTTAGGCAGGTCATACACGGCAATCGCTACAAAGCGGTTGCGGATATCCCAGTTCGAGCTCGCATAGTCCAGGTTGATGTTGAACTGGTCCATCGTAGTTCCGCCGTTGTTTGAGTTATCCGAAATATCCAGATCATGCGACCAGGTGTAGCTAGCCTGGCCAGACAGCCCATGCGTCGTGCGCTGGCGGAGAATCGACGTGAAACCGTTGTAATGAGAATATTCGTCGTTCTGGATAGTACGAATCCTGCCGAAGAGTTGGTTCGGGCGCCGGTCGTTTACATCTCCGACCGGACCGCCAGGCTGCGGCGAGTTGTTATAGAAATCCCGATCAAGGTGAATTGCGTGAGACCCCAGATACTGCAACTCCGCGCCCGATCCTTTCCACAACTCCTGCCCCCAGGAGAGGTTCCACTGATACAGCTCCTGCACCGGCAAGTGTGGCCCCATGGTGACCGCACTCACATAGGTCCCCGGGATACCTGCGACTGGAGAACCTGCTCCCGCACCTGGCGTGGGGCTGGCAAAAGTCAAAAGGCTGGTCGCTTGACCGTTGTAGGCAACAGAAGCGGACAGCGGATAGTTCTGCGTGGTCAGCGTATAGGTGTTCAGCTGGTTGGCATTCCAATAGATGCCAAAGCCGCCCCGAAGAACAGTCGTTTCCGTGGCGCGATAAGCAAATCCTAGTCTCGGCGCCCAATTATTGTGTGTCGGATCAATAAACTTGAAACCGGGTGTTGGCTTGAACGTTCCCGGCGTAGTCGCAGTGGATGCAGGAATCAACGCAGTGTCGTCCGCATTCAAAATTCGTGTGTACCCATTCAAGCTGTAAGGCACAGTCGGCAATTCGTAACGCAATCCATAGTTGACGGTGAGCTTCGGCATCACCTGCCAGTTATCCAGCACGAAGAATCCATCCCGCCATTCACCAATCGATCCCTTGGTGGGAAACACCGGAGTGGTCGACGACTGAGCCAGCCCCAAAACGAAATCGGCTGCGCCATAGCCTGTGCTCGTATAGCCTGAGTCTGCGCTGCCAGGTGTCCCGTTGAAGTTAAACAGGCCGCGCGCGTCGTTGGCTGCTTCACGACCGATTGTGAGCTTTCGCAGCTCGGCGCCGGCCATGATATTGTGCCGTCCGCGCGTCCAGCTGACCTCATCGTAACCGTCAATCGTTCGGTCGTCTTGATACCAGTTGGCGGTCGTGTTTCCCAGGGTCGGCCCGTTGTTGTTCCCCAGTACGTCGACATAAATCGATGGTATCCCCGGGTTGCCGTAAACGGTGTCTGAATTGAAACCGGGAATTCCTAATGCAGTGCCGGCATCCTTTGGGCCGTTGGTAGCAAAATAGTCCAGGCTGTTGGAGAGAACTGTGTTCAGGCCGACGCGGAAATCGTTCACCAGGTTCGGCTTGAGGATGCGCGTATAACCGATCGCGTAGTTGCGCGAGTTCGTCGGCCCGTAAGAGGCGTTGGTGGGGAAGTTAGAGCCGTTGACGATGGTAATGTCCTGCCAGTGATATCGAAAATACAGCCGGTTCTTGTCGCCGATATTTTCGTCAACGCGGTCCAGCGTCTGAGTAATGATTATGTTGTTGGGGAAACTGTTTTGCAGGTTGTTCTGCACGCCGCTGAGATTGGGCGGCGTCATGAACGCTTCCAGCTTCTGCGAGATCATGGCGGACGGGCTACTCAACTCAGAGGCCGGAATCTGGTTGTTGGGATAAGGGAGGCCAGTGAACGGGTCCGTAATCGGCAAGCCGGCCGCGGAAAAATCCCCTGCCCGCTCGGCCGAAGTCAGCGTCGAAGCAATACCGGTATTTTCCGAAACCTGGTTGAGCTTCTCCCATGAAGCGAAGAAAAAGGTGCGGTTCCGCCCGTTGTACAGTTTGGGTAGATAGACAGGACCACCCAGGTCGAATCCATACTGGTTGTAGTGGTTAATCAGCTTGGGACTTCCCGGTGCGTCGAAGAAATCATGTGCATTCAGGGCGGTGTTCTGAATGTAGTCGTAGACTGCCCCATGCAAATCATTGGTTCCCGACTTGCTGACGAGGTTGACGTGTAGCCCTAGATAAGAACCATACTGTGCCGGGTAATTCCCGCTTTGCATCTGTACTTCGGAGATCATGTCGGAACTAGGGCGCGCCGGCGCCGTGGTGATCAGGTTGTTCATGATCGAAACGCCGTCGAGCGTCATACTGCTCTGAATCTCGCGTTGGCCGGCGCCGATAAAGTCCTCTCCTGGCGGCACGTTGTTATAACCCGAAGAAGGTCCGATGGTCACGTCGGACGCAGTTGCAGCAATCTCCAGGGCGTTATGTCCCATCAGCGGCAGATCCTGCACCGCCTTGGTATCGAAGGTTTCGCCTAGCGTAGCGTCGTCGGTTGGAATCGGCGGAGTGGAGGCCGAAACGGTAACAGTCTGCGTCTCAGATCCCGCTTTGAGCGAGAAGTCCGTACGTACCGCCTGGTCCACGGGTACGATGGTGCCGGTCTTGGTCAACTTGTTAAAGCTTGATTGCTCGACCGTGATGTCGTAGGTGCCCGAAGGAATGAACTTGATCGAATAGTAGCCCTGCTCATTGGTCGTACCCGGATAAACCACCCCGGTTGATTCCTCCACGGCCGTCACCTTGGCTCCCACCACAGCGCTGCCGGACGAATCCAGCACCGTTCCCACCAGGGCGGTATTATTGGCAACCTGAGCCTGCGTAAATGTAGCAAAAGCGAACACGATCAGGACTGGACAGAGGATAAGTAGACGTTTCATTTCTCTTGAGCTCCCTTCAAGTTAGGACGCAAACGAATCTGCGCCCGGTGGGAAACTTATGATCTATGCAGCGCTTTCGCCCTGCGAGTATGTCAAACGAACTAGTACCGTGACCGTGCAAATAGGTTTGTTTGATAGTGGAAACATCTCTGGGCGTCGAGGCGAGAGAAGTTCCATTCAAGGATGGTTCTGTGACGGTTGATGTGCTGGTTCCATGCCTTAG
>Ga0182024_10021764_pt1 | contig 11610 bp, 9 predicted proteins | sample P32metaG_FD_120480 | JGI IMG/M metagenome (GOLD analysis project Ga0182024, IMG submission 120480) | Permafrost microbial communities from Stordalen Mire, Sweden - P3-2 metaG (Illumina Assembly) | ecosystem: Environmental > Terrestrial > Soil > Wetlands > Permafrost | place: Sweden: Stordalen... | reverse complement strand
CAGGCGTTCCAGGAAGAGTTGAACGCGCGACTCGGTATTGCCGAGGCGGAAGTAACCTCTGCTCACGCGCTGAATGCGGACGAGAGAAACCAGTTGACGTCTGTCTTGGAGCGTAAGACCGGCAAGAAGATTGAAGCGCGATTTTCCGAAGATGAGGCGCTGCTTGGCGGCGCCGTGGTGCGCGTCGGCTCGAAAGTATACGACGGCTCGGTGCGGGAGCAACTCGCTCGCATGCGCGAGCGGCTCGAAGCGGAATAGGAGCGGGAATGGCAAATATCAAAGCGGATGAGATCACGAAGATTCTGCGCGAGCAGATCGAAAACTATCAACAAACGGTGGCGGTGGACGAAGTCGGATCGGTGATTTCGGTGGGCGACGGCATCGCCCGCATTCACGGCCTCGACCGTTGTATGGCCGGTGAGATGCTGACGTTCCCCCACGACGTGGTCGGCATTGCGCTGAACCTTGAAGAAGATCAGGTGGGCGTCGTGCTGCTCGGCGACTACACCGAAATTCGCGAGGGCGATACGGTGAAGCGCACCAACAAAATCATGTCCGTGCCGGTGGGCGACGGACTGATCGGCCGCGTGGTGAATCCGTTGGGAGAGCCGCTCGACGGCAAAGGCCCGATCCAATCGAACCAGCGCAACGTGCTGGAGCGCATTGCACCGGGCGTCATTGACCGGCAGCCCGTACGCGAGCCGCTGCAAACCGGTATCAAGCCAATCGATGCCATGATCCCGATCGGTCGCGGGCAGCGCGAATTGATCATCGGCGACCGCCAGACCGGCAAGACCGCCATCATTCTGGACACGATTCTGAACCAGCGCGGCGGAGACATGATTTGTATTTATTGCGCCATAGGGCAGAAGCGCTCCACGGTCGCGCAGGTGATCAAGACGCTCACCGATTACGGCGCGATGGACCACAGCGTGGTTGTCGTTGCTTCGGCCACCGAGCCGGCGACCATGCAGTTTATCGCTCCCTTCGCGGCTTGCGCGATTGGCGAATACTTCCGCGACACGAAAAGGCATGCGGTTTGCTTCTACGACGATCTTTCCAAGCATGCGCAGGCGTACCGTGAAATTTCGCTGCTGCTGCGCCGGCCGCCCGGCCGCGAGGCTTTTCCGGGAGACGTCTTCTTCCTGCACTCGCGCCTTCTGGAGCGTGCGGCGAAGCTCAACGACGAGCTGGGCGCGGGCTCTCTCACGGCGCTGCCCGTGATCGAAACGCAGGCGGGGGACATTTCCGCGTACATTCCCACAAACGTGATTTCAATCACCGACGGCCAGATTTATCTCGAAGCGGATTTGTTCAACAGCGGTATTCGTCCGGCCGTGAACGTAGGCCTTTCGGTGAGCCGCGTAGGCGGCAACGCCCAAATTAAAGCGATGCGCCAGGTGGCGGGCACGCTTCGGCTCGACCTCGCCCAGTACCGCGAACTCGCCGCGTTCGCGCAGTTCGGGTCCGAACAGCTTGATAAAGCAACCCAGGCGCAGTTGGCGCGTGGCGCTCGACTCGTGGAAATCCTGAAGCAGGATCAGTACCAGCCGTTGCCGGTGGAAAAACAAGTGCTGATCATCTTCGCGGGCGCCAACCGGTTCCTCGACGATCTGGAGGTTTCCGAATGCCGCCGGTTCGAACAGGAGCTGTATTCGTTCGTCGACACGAATTACAGCGGGCTGCTTAAGACGCTTCGCGAGAAGAAGGCTTTCGACGATGCGCTGCGCGCGGAAGCTGCAAAGGCGATCGCGGCTTTCAAGGACACGTTTAAGGCAGCGGGACGGCCGCAGTCGAGCGTGCCGGCGGTAGCGGCGGCGGACTAGCGTTTCCCCTTTTCGACTAAAGCGAAAGCCCTGAATCGGGGCCGGAGCTTGCAAGAAAGAATCTGGTTCCTGGAACGGGCAATTACTGAATGCCAACACTTCTCGATTACCGGCGGCGCATCCGCTCCGTAAAGAGCACGCAGCAAATTACGCGCGCGATGAAGTTCGTGGCCGCGGCCAAGCTGCGGCGCGCTCAGGAAGGGGTGTTTGCGGCGCGTCCTTACGCGCACGAAATCCTGCGCGTGTTGCGCTCGGCGGCCGCGCGCCTGGAAACGGCTGCGCATCCATTACTCGAACGACGGCCCGAAGAGCGCATTTTAATCGTCGTTTTGACCGGCGACCGCAGCCTGGCGGGCGCTTTCAATACCAACGTGCTTCGCCGGGCGATGCAGTTTTCGCGCGAGCATTCGTCCACAAAACTGACTTCGATCGCCGTCGGCAGAAAAGCGCGGGATACGCTGAAGAAACGCGGCTGGGTTTTTGCGGCCGAATATCTGAACGTTTCGAACCACGTCGATTTCGCAAAGGCCCGGGAAATCGCCGCGCGGATTGCCGAATTGTATGCCAAGCGCGAAGTGGATGCGGTGTACGCCATTTACAACGAGTTCAAGAACGTGATGGTGCAGAATCTTCGCTCCGAAAAACTGCTGCCCATCGACCCCGCGATTCTGGTGTCGGATTCGGCGTCTCGCGAAGAGCGGGAGGCCCAAGCGGCGGAAAACCGCGAGGGCTCATCGTTGCCGCGGGACTTGTCGCCTTCGGGCAAGGCTTTTCTGGTCGACTACATCTATGAGGAGCCTGTGGAACAGATCTTCAACGGGCTCGTGCCGCGCTATCTGGAATCGGAAGTATTCCGAATCCTGCTCGAATCCGCCGCCGCGGAACATGCCGCCCGCATGACGGCGATGGATTCCGCTACGCGCAACGCGTCCGAACTGATCGATAAATTGACTTTGCAGATGAACAAGATCCGGCAAGCGGGCATCACCAAGGAATTGATTGAAATTGTCAGCGGCGCCGCATCCGCGGTTTCCTAACGCGCCGGGTGAAATCAGGAGACACAGAGAATGGCAAACGAGAATACGAGAATCGGCCGCCTCGTCGAAGTGATCGGCCCCGTCGTGGACGTGCAGTTTCAGGAGCATCACCTTCCTTTGATCCACAACGCGGTGCGCATCACGAGCGAGGGGTTCGACGTTCCGGAACCGATCGACATCGTCGCCGAAGTCGAGCAGCACCTTGGCGAAAGCCGCGTGCGCTGCGTCGCGATGAAGCCGACCGAAGGTCTGGTGCGCGGGATGAAGGCCGAGGACCTTGGCGAGCCGATTTCGGTTCCCGTAGGGCGCGGGACGCTGGGGCGCGTGCTGAACGTTCTCGGCGAACCCGTGGACAATCTCGGCGAAGTGAAGACCGAGAAGCGCTATCCGATTCACCGTCCCGCTCCGTCGCTCGAGGATCAGTCCACGACGCTCGAGATGTTCGAAACCGGAATCAAAGTGGTGGACCTGATTGAGCCGTACCTCAAGGGCGGCAAGATCGGATTGTTCGGCGGCGCGGGCGTGGGCAAGACCGTTCTGATTCAGGAGCTGATTCACAACGTCGCGATGAAACACGGCGGCGTTTCTGTTTTCGCGGGCGTGGGCGAGCGCACGCGCGAGGGCAACGACCTCTGGCTAGAAATGCAGGAGTCCGGAGTCGTTGTTCCGGGCAACTCCGAAAAATCCCGCTGCGCCCTGATCTACGGGCAGATGACCGAACCGCCCGGCGCGCGTCTTCGCGTCGGTTTGACGGGCCTTACCGTCGCCGAATATTTCCGCGACGAGGAACACCTTGACGTGCTGCTCTTCATCGACAACATTTTCCGCTTCGTGCAGGCGGGATCGGAAGTTTCGGCGCTGCTCGGCCGAATGCCGTCCGCCGTCGGTTACCAGCCGAACCTGAACACCGAAATCGGCGAACTGCAGGAGCGCATCACTTCCACCAAGCATGGCTCGATCACGTCCGTGCAGGCGATTTACGTTCCGGCCGACGATTACACCGATCCCGCGCCGGCGGCCACGTTCGCGCACCTCGACGCCACCACCAACCTGAGCCGGCAAATCGTCGAGCGCGGCATCTATCCCGCCGTCGATCCGCTCGCGAGCTTCTCGCGCATTCTGGATCCGCGCATTCTTGGGCAGGACCACTACAGCGTTGCGCGCTCCGTGAAATCGGTTCTCCAGCGCTACAAGGAACTGCAGGACATTATCGCCATCCTCGGAATCGAAGAGCTTTCGGATGACGATAAGCAAGTGGTTGCCCGCGCGCGCAAAATCGAAAAATTCCTCTCGCAGCCTTTCTTCGTGGCGCACCAGTTCACGGGCATCGAAGGAAAATACGTGAAAATCGAGGACACCGTGCGCGGCTTCAAGGAAATCGTCGAAGGTAAGCACGATGAACTTCCCGAGCAGGCGTTCTACATGGTCGGCACGATTGAAGAGGTTCAGGAGAAGGCCGAAAAGATGGCCGCTACGGCGTAAGCCGCGCCCGCGCGCCCGTCAGGATCCCGCGAATGCTGCCTGAGAATATCGAACTTGAAATCGTAACGCCCGAACGCCACCTGCTCCACGACACCGTGCAGTGGGTGGAGATCCCGGGCAAAGAAGGATACCTCGGCGTGTTGCCGGGCCACGCGCCTCTGATCACCGAGCTCGGAATCGGAGTCTTGAACTATCGCAAGGGCAGCGAAAAGCGATTCCTCACGATCATCGATGGCTACGCCGAGGTTCTGCCGGACCGGGTGATCGTGCTGGCTGAAGTTTCCGAGCGCGCCGAGGAAATCAACGTCGAACGCAGCCGCGAGGCCGCTGAAAAAGCAAAAGTGGAAATCGCGAAGACGAGCACGGGCGATGAAGAGTGGCAGCGAGCCTCCCTGGCTCTGCAGCGAGCGCTCGTCCGCTTGCAGGCGGCCGCGAAGACCGGGTCCGGATCTTAGTTTTTAACGCAGCCGGAGTGAGTGTTTACTTCCGATAGGCAACCGCTGAATCCCGCCGTGTTTCCCCACATCGAATAGTTTAGTATCTGAAAGCTGCCTCATAGATCCTTTTCACGGGTCGGAACTCTAGACTCTGTGTGGCAACCAGGCTGAACGGAGTGGTTGTTTAGGGGGTCGGAGCTTCAGCTCCGACACAAATGACGGCGCGAAGCGCCTTCCTTTCGCGGTGCATTTTCCGCGAGCCTTCGCTCTAGGCTTTAGTCCCTGAAGAATCTCTTCGTTTCCGCGCCACATTATTTGTGAGACAAGTTCTGGATAGGCTCGCGCGGGGAAAGCAGAATGTCCAAAATCACGGTCTACAGCACGTCGTGGTGTGGCGATTGTCGCAGGGCCAAGCAGTTCCTGCGCGAACGCGGCGTCGCATTCGACGAAGTGAATATAGACGAAGCACCGGACGCCGAAGACCTGGTTTTGCGCGTGAATGAGGGCCTCCGCAAAGTACCGACGATCGAGATCGAAGGCCGCTATTTTTCCTGCAGCCCGTTTGACCCCTACCAGCTCGCCGATGAGTTGAAGATCCCGCTGAACCCCTCGCGTTCCAGCTAAAGACGAACTTCGGTTCGCTCAGATCAGCCCCGCGCCGCGGGTCATCACGCCCGTAACGCGCAGTTCCGAATTCAGCACGACCAGGTCTGCGTCCGATCCCACGGCAAGGATGCCCTTTTTCCCCGCCAAGCCGAGCCGCCGGGCAGGCAGCACAGTGGCCATCCGCACGGCGTCCGCCATGGGTACTCCGAGAGCAACCACATAGCGCAGGGCGCGATCCAGCGTGAGGGTGCTTCCGGCCAGCTTTCCCTCGCTGTTGCGGCAGACGCCGTGCTGCACGCTGACTTCAAAATTTCCAAGCCGGTACTTGCCGTCCGGCATCCCTGTCGCCGCGATGCCGTCGCTTACCAGCAGCACGGTTTCGAACCCTTTGGCGCCCAACAGAACCTGAATTGCCGGGCCGGCCACGTGAACGCCATCCGCGATGATCTCAGCGGTGACGTCGGGATCGGTTAGAATCGCGCCAATCACGCCGGGGTCGCGGTGCGAGAAAGGCCGCATCGCGTTGAACATGTGCACCGCGTGACGCGCGCCGGCGCGGATCGCGGCCGTGGTCTGTTCGTAATCCGCATCGGTGTGTCCAATCGCAGCGACGGCTCCAGCGGAGACAGCCGCCTCAATCAATGCAAGCGCGTCCGGGAGTTCGGGCGCGAGAGTCACGATCTTCACAAGCCCGTCCGCGGCTTCGAGAAAATTGTTAAAGATCTGCACAGAGGGCTTTGTAAGCGAATCTCGCGGGTGCACGCCCCGTTTCGCTTCGCTGATGAAAGGGCCTTCCAGGTGGATCCCGATGATCTCCGCGGCCAAGCGGCCATTTTCCGAGTCGCTTCGATGGCTCCGAACGTAGCGCGCGATACCCTCGAGGCTGCGACAGGTTTGGTCGACGGGAGCGCTCACGGTTGTCGCCAGAATCGACGTGGTACCGTGGCGCGCGACCGTTGCGGTGATGCGATCGAGCGCGCGCGTGTCCGCTTCCATAACGTCATGGCCGCCGGCACCATGAATGTGCACGTCGACAAACCCGGGCACGACCGTCGAGCCTGTCGCCACGTAATCGACCGCGTCGGAGGGCACGCGGATTTCATCGCGATGTCCGAGGGCGGCGATGCGGCTGCCCTCCACCACAATGACGCCGTCGCTGATTTCGTCCTGCGGCGTCAGAATCCGGCTCGCGTAGATGGCGGTTTTCGTCATGCGCGCTTTCATGCTACCGGAGTCGAATGCCGATTCACAGGCGAGCCTTGCATCCTGTGGCGTCTCCGTTACAATCATCTGTCACGGCATTCGGAGGAAACTAGATGGCAAATGAAAAGCGTTATGTTGCCCAGAAGCGGCAACGCCGGCGCCGCAAGACGGCCAAGGCAAAAATGCATTTATACGAGCAGGGAAAACTTCCGCACGACAAGCTTCCCGCCCTCGCGAAAAAATTCCTCAGCCGGAAAATACGCGCCTTGAATAAGGCTGAATAAGGGCGCGAAAGGTACAAAAAAAGCCGAGACAAAAAAAGGGCGTCCCGTTTCCGGAACGCCCTTTCTTCTTTGTGCCGTCCTCGCCGGAGGAACCAGCGTGAGGTTAGTTGCCGGCTGCCTGCGCGTGCGCCGAGTTGGCCTTCGGTACGCTCAGATAACCCGCGATCTTATCCTTGCCCACAGAGTTGACAACGAATTCCATCGGTGCACGGCTGCCGTGCGTGAAGAAGTAGATGGGTTCGTTGACCGAGCGGTTCTTCTTGTCATAGCGTGAATCGTCGACGTAGAGCGCCACGGTATAGAGGTTCTTCTTGATGTTCACTCCGTGAAGCTCGACCATCAAATCGCCCACTTTCTCGCGGTCGTTCTTCTTGGTGATCGTGAATTCGTAATAATCGCGCTCGCCCAGACGGCGGAGTTCCTCGACTTCGTCATGGTTCTTCGCGATTAGAGTACCGAATTCGCCGCGCGCCATGTTGAGATTGGTCTTGGTGCTCTCGAGGTCGGTCTTCACGCCGTCGACGTCCGTGCCCAGCTTGTTAACGTCTTCCGCGTTCGCCTTCGTCGCGAGTTGGCCGCTCAGGTTGTTCTGAAGATCGGCTAATTCCTTGTCGTCATCTACCTTGATCTTCTTGGCTTGTGCGCGCGCCCGGTTGAGCTCGCCTTCGGTCAGCTTCATCTTGTCGGTTACGACGCTCAGCTCGCCCTGGAGTTGCGCGTTGGTGTCCTCTGCCTTGGCCAGCCGCTGGCCGAGAACATCTTCGTTCTGTTTATACTGTTGCCCTTGGATGCCCAAGGCCTGCAAAGATTGCTCGGTCGTCTTCGCGCGGTTCGTAGCGGACCAGCCAACTCCAAGCGCCACGAACGAAACGATTGCCAATATCACAACTACAGCCCCGATCCACCGCGGTGTTCCCCCATTTTCTACTATCACATCATGTGTGCCATGCATTTCGTCGCTCATAGCCATTTCCTCCGTTGTACGTTCCCCCTGCGGAACAGTCTCAAATAAGCACGAGCTGCGCCAAACCGCGCCTGCACGCGGTCGGCAGTTAAGGCCTTAATAATCTGTAGGTTTAGAGGTAGTGTCGCAAATTGAGAATCGTGGAAAGCTCGGCGAGCTCTGCAATTTTTACGTGGAATTAATGTTTTCTTCGTACTCAATCCGAGCGGTTGTTGATGCTGGGAGAAAAGGGCGAGGTTTGCGATTTAGATAAGGCTCGGAGCGGTAAGTCAGCGCGTCACCGTCATGCTGCGAAGTTTGGCGATCCGGTCTTCGAGCGGCGGATGCGTGCTGAACAGGCTCGAAAAAATCTGCCCGGCCGTAAGCGGCTGGACGATACAAAGCGCCGCCGTGGAAGGAGAAATGTCCGTGGGGATTTTCTTGTTGTACGCGCCGAGCTTTTCGAGCGCGCTGATCAAGCCGTAAGGATGCCCGACCATCTTTGCGCCCGATGCGTCCGCCTGATATTCGCGCTGCCGCGAAACCCCGAGTTGCAGCAAGAGAGCAGCGAGTGGTGCGAGGAACAGCATCAACAAGGCTACCAGGCCGCCACCGCCGCCCTCGCGGTCATTGTCGCGGCCGCCGCCCCAGCCCCCGAAAATCATTCCCCAGCGGCCCATTTGGGCGACCCAGGTGATGGCTCCCGCGAGGGTGGCGGCGATGGAAGATGTGAGAATATCGTAATTGCGCACGTGCGAGAGTTCGTGCGCGATCACGCCCTCAAGTTCCTCGTCATTCATCAGCTCGAGCAAACCGGCAGTGACTGCCACGGAAGCGTGGCTGGGGTTGCGGCCGGTGGCAAATGCATTCGGCGCCGGTTGAGGAATCAGGTAGAGCTTCGGCATCGGAATATTCGCTTTTCCGGCAAGCCGTTCCATCACGGCATAAAGCCGCGGCGCCTGTTCTCTGCTGATCGGCTGCGCCCCGGCGGAAGATAAAGCGATCTTATCCGAAAAGAAATACGCCGTGCCGTTCATCAGAATGGCAAAGCCGAGCGCCATGGTCAGTCCCCGCTGGCCGCCGAAAGCCTGGCCTATCCCCAGCAACAGCAGCGTTAGGACCGTGAGCAGGAATGTTGTCTTAAGCGTTTTCATCATCTTTGTCCCTGGCGGGCCTCAGGCAGCTCCCGCGTGCACCCGTTCTCGTTTAAAGATCATTTCGTCGCTCTTCGGCTGGGCGTCTACCAGCACTTCGTCGCCCGGGTGAATCTCGCCATCGAGAATTTTGAGCGCCAGCGCATTCTGGATCAACCGCTGGATCGCGCGCTTCATCGGCCGGGCGCCATAGGCCGGATCGTAACCCTCTCGGAAGAGCAATGTCTTCGCAGCGGGCGTCAGAGTGAGGGTAATCTTTCTCTCCGCCAGCAACTTTGTCACCTGCTGCATCTGCAGCTCGACGATGCGCTCGATCTGCTTCTCACCCAACGGGCTGAACATGACGATATCGTCGATGCGGTTCAGGAACTCGGGGCGGAATAGGTCGCGTAACGCAGCCATTGCCTGTTCGCGTGCCTTCTTCGGATCGACCGCTGCAAGCTCGAAGATGGCCGCCGATCCCACGTTGGAAGTCATGATGATGACCACGTTCCGAAAATCGACCGTTCGGCCCTTGCCATCGGTCAGGCGTCCGTCCTCGAGAATCTGGAGCAGCACGTTGAAAATATCCGGGTGCGCCTTCTCTATTTCGTCAAGCAGCACTACGGAATAAGGACGTCGCCGCACCTGTTCGGTGAGCTGGCCGCCCTCTTCATACCCCACATACCCGGGAGGCGCGCCAATCATGCGGGCCACCGAATGCTTCTCCATATATTCGGACATGTCGAGACGGATGATGGCGCGCCCGTCGTCGAACAAAAATTCCGCGAGGGCGCGCGCGAGTTCCGTCTTGCCCACGCCGGTCGGTCCCATGAACAGGAAAGAGCCGATCGGGCGATTCGGATCGCTCAGACCGGACCGGCTGCGGCGAACTGCATTCGCGACGGTCGCGAGGGCCGCGTCCTGGCCAACGACGCGCAGCCGCAGCCTCTCTTCCATGTGCACCAGTTTTGCGACCTCGCCTTCGAGCAGGCGCCCTACGGGAATGCCGGTCCATTTGGCGACAATCTTGGCGATTTCTTCCTCGCCAACTTCTTCCTTGAGCATCGAATGGTCTTTTTGCAGCTCGGCGAGCTTGTCCTGTGCGGCCTTGAGTTCCTTTTCGGCGGCGGAAAGCTTGCCGTAACGTATTTCGGCGACGCGCGAGAGATCGCCGGCGCGCTCGAAGCGCTGCTCTTCCGACTTGAGACGTTCGATCTCCTCCTTTTGCTTGCGGATGCGGCCGATGGCGTCCTTCTCGGTTTGCCAGTGAGCCTTCAGGGCGCTCGATTGCTCGCGGAGCGTGCTGAGTTCTTTCTCGAGCTGCCCGAGCCGTTCGCGGGAGTGCGCGTCGGACTCCTTGCGGAGTGCTTGCCGCTCGATTTCGAGTTGCATGATACGGCGCTCGATTTCATCGATTTCGGTCGGCAGCGAATCGATTTCCATGCGGAGGCCGGCGGCCGCTTCGTCCACGAGGTCGATTGCTTTGTCCGGCAGGAAGCGGTCGGTGATATAGCGCTGGGAAAGCATGGCGGCGGCGACAATGGCCGCATCCTTGATGCGAACGCCATGGTGAACTTCGTAACGTTCTTTGAGTCCCCGCAGAATCGCGATGGTGTCTTCGACCGAGGGCTCGCCAACTAAAACGGGCTGGAAGCGGCGCTCGAGCGCCGGATCTTTTTCGATGTACTTCCGGTATTCGTTGAGCGTGGTGGCGCCTATGGCGCGGAGTTCGCCGCGAGCCAGCGCCGGCTTGAGCATGTTCGATGCGTCCATCGATCCTTCGGCCGCGCCCGCACCCACCAGCGTGTGCAACTCGTCTATGAAGAGAATCACCTGGCCTTCCGATTCGGTGATTTCCTTGAGAACGGCTTTCAAACGGTCTTCGAACTCTCCGCGGTATTTCGCGCCCGCAACCAACGCGGCAAGGTCCAGTGCAACGAGCCGCTTCGGCTTCAGTACTTCGGGAACGTCCCCGGCCACAATGCGCTGTGCGAGCCCCTCGACAACGGCAGTCTTGCCGACTCCCGGCTCTCCGATCAGCACCGGATTGTTTTTCGTGCGCCGAGCGAGAATCTGCATCACACGGCGAATTTCCTCGTCGCGTCCGATCACCGGGTCGAGTTTGCCTCTTCGCGCAAGCTCGGTGAGATCGCGGGCATATTGTTCGAGCGCGCGGTAAGTCGATTCAGGATTCTGGGATGTGACGCGATGGCTGCCGCGAATCGTGGTCATCGCCTGCAAAATGGCGTCGTGAGTTGCGCCGTGCCGCGCGAGTATTTGACCGGCCGGATCGCGGTCCATGCTCGAGATAGCGAGCAAAATGTGCTCGGTCGAGACGTACTCGTCCTTCAAACGCTGCGCTTCGTCGAACGCGCGCTGCAGAACGTCGTTCGAGGCTTTGCTCAGATACTGGTCCGAGACTCCGGAAACTTTGGGCAGGCGCTCCACCTGTTTTTCAAGTTCCGAAGCTAGAGCTGCAGGAGGTGTTCCCAGCTTTTCGAGAAGCGGCGGCACAACGCCATCGCCTTGCGCAATCAACGCCCAGAGCAGATGCAGCGGCTCAATTTGCTGCTGTCCGGAACGCGCGCACATCTCCTGCGCGGCCTGGAGGGCTTCCTGAGCTTTCACTGTCAGTTTGTCAAGGCGTGCCATGATT
>Ga0182024_10021763_pt1 | contig 11610 bp, 7 predicted proteins | sample P32metaG_FD_120480 | JGI IMG/M metagenome (GOLD analysis project Ga0182024, IMG submission 120480) | Permafrost microbial communities from Stordalen Mire, Sweden - P3-2 metaG (Illumina Assembly) | ecosystem: Environmental > Terrestrial > Soil > Wetlands > Permafrost | place: Sweden: Stordalen... | reverse complement strand
ATTCACTCCGTGCGGATTTGCGCCCGATTGTCCCGGTGTTCGCAAGCCGTCGATGATGAAGACACGCGCCCCGGGGACGGTGATTAGAACCTCTCGGCACCACTTCCCGACGATGTTTGGCGGTGCCATCACCAGAGCGGTATACGGTCGACCAGCAGAGCGCACATGGATCGCGGAAAGCGCCATGAGTGTCTTGCCGGTGCCACATTCCGCAATGACGGCAGCGGCCTTGGCACGATGCCAGCGCTTCACGATGCCCATCACCGCCAGACGTTGAGCTGCGAAGGGGCTTCGCAACAGCGTTTTGAAGCGCTCCGACACGGGATCCTGGGGAGCCTGAAGCGCGGGATAAATTTGCAGAATGCGGTCGCCTAATTCCGGCGAGAAGAGGCTCAAATATTCGGCGATGGTTGAAGGGATACTCATGTGGGTCTCTCTCCTGTGGTGGATCTGTTTCAAGGCGAACAAATAGCGAAGATTGCTGGTATACTTTGAGGCGTGGTGAGGACCCGCTGCCGCGTCAGCTACCTGGATTCCAGAAACATCGAGCACGCCGTGGATATCACAGCGGACTCATTGTTTGAGGCCGTTGCGGTTGCTGTACGGGCGTTCCGGGAGGGTGCCTTAGTAGACGAGTTGCCCGTGGCGGGCACGGAGTTGCGCATCGCTGTCTTTCCGCTTCCGGTTGAGCACAAAGTTCGCTTACAACGGGTGGAACAGTGGGCGCAAACCGGCACGGTGAAAAGCCCTGTGGAGATGCTGCGACGGGAGCGCGTACGCGAGTTGTTGGGGCTCAAGAATGAGGCTGTCAGTTGAGCCGGGCCGCGCTGAACGACTGCCAGGGAATCGAGCCGCCGACGTCAGGAATCTCGATTGTCTTGTCTTTCACGGCTTCCCCGATCCACTCCAAAAACTCCTCTTTGCTTCCGACGACGGCGATTGGCCTGTATCCGAGACCATCCAACGGCTGAATACGTTGTTGTTGTTGCAGCATGCTCCAAAACCAACTCGCCCAGGAAGGATGAACCGGCAGGCCGAGCCGTTGCGAAATCCGGTACAGGACAAACTCCGGATCGTCATCAGACAAGATGATCCGTCCGACATCGCTTTCATCGGCTACCTGAGCGGACAGGGCGACCAGGTGGCGCACGCTGCGGCTCCGTCCGGCCACGGCTATGGTGCCGCGGAAGACCCGTGGATCCTTTCCCAGTGTCACCCTTCGTTGAGCGAGGTCCGGGCCCGAAACGGTCACCCACTCCTGGCCTGCAAGTCCAGCCCAGATGGCGCCGATATCGACGTCGTTCCCGAACACTGAAACGAGATGGCAAGTACCCGAGGCTTCCTTGTTCTCGCCAGGTTCACTGATGAACCGGTCGAGTGCAACGCGGAGTCGCGTTCTCGTGTCTTTCAGCTGCTTTTCAAACTCCAACCAGCCAAAGCGTTCGTGTGCGTTCTTCATCGGCGGACTCCTTTCAAAGACCAGCGCGAGGGTTCCATGTCAAACCCGTTATTCAAGCGTGCCCGTTTCCCCGGTCGCGAAGACGACGGAAAGCTCCTGGACGAAGCGCTCCCGCTCGCGGATCACGGTTGTGCCATCCTCCTCTTCCTCGGTGAGTTTCGACGTAACCTTTTTGCTCTTCCAAGCTGCGATGTGGCGCTCTTCGCCCGAGCCAAAAATTCCGTTGATGAGACCAGAGCAAGCGACCAGGCCAACTTGGCCAGCATGCAGCGGTGTGAGTGGCCTTCCTCCGATAACGGTTGGTTCCGGGGCGAGAATTCGCGTGGCTTGCCGATAGGCCGGCGAGTTTGCAACGAGATCCTCCAATTCATCGAGAGGTAGGCCCTTGAACGTCAGTGCTGCCGGTCCACCGGTCGGCACGGCGTATGGGTCGTCGCACGAGTCTGCCAGCTCCGGCAAGCTCTCGTACTCGCGTCCGAGCGTGGTGAAGCGATAACGGTACTCGCTGATCTCGCGGTCACGAAGTTGTTCGCGCTCACGGCGCGTCCGCCGAACGCCGGCAATGAGGACCTGGCGATAGCGAACCGACTCCGGATGGGAAAGGCGAAATACCCGCGCACGTTTGAAGTGGGAAGCAAGGATCTGCGCGCAATCGGTTGCGCGCTCGGCCGGAATCACCAGCATGAGTACCCCACCGGGGATCAGCCACCGGAAGATATGATTCAAGAACACCGTTTCAAGCCGTTCCCGAGCGTTACCTGCGAGCGCCCAATCGTACGGGGGATTGCAAAAGCAGAGGGAGAACGACTCGACGGCGCAATGGGTTTCCAGACAATTTCCCTGAACAATTTTGGTAAGTGAGGGCCCGGCCTGTTCGGCGCGATAGGCATCCAATTCAATTCCGTAGCGTCTTGCGCTGGAATCCCCGGTAATCGCAGCGAACGCCGCGCCGTCTCCGACGCAAGGATCCAAGGCCGAAAACGGCCCAATCGGGAACTGCAAGAGATTTCGGATTCTTTCCGCTTCTCTGAGCGGCAGAGGGTAGTAGTTGCAGCGAACTTTGGCGTTGAGACGGGACACGCGAAAACTCCTATCGTTGATTGGCGCGGTGACGACTGCGACGGATCCCATGAGTTCGAAGACTGTTCACGCGGACGACTTGAGAAAAACGAGGCATTCCAGGTGATAGCATGATTCATCCATGGAATTCGCCACTATCTACGGCCCTGCGCACGATTTCCTGCGCCGCCATGCCGGCAACGAGGTTCTCATAGTGGCTATCGAGCGGAGCGCAGCGGATCATGTGGTAAGAAACTATCGTGGTTCGCACGCCGGGATTCACCGCTATTCGCTGCGGCAGCTGACAGGGGCAATGGCCTCGGCCTTCCTCGCGAAGCGGGGCTTGCGTCCCATTACATTATTGTCCGCAGAAGCTCTGGCCGCGCAGGTCATCGACCGGGCACGCTTGACCTACTTTTCGCCCGTCGCGCGCACGCCCGGTTTTCCCGGCGCTCTCGTGGAAACAATGACACGTATTCGCCTTGAGGGGCAGGAGCTTCCAGAGGGCGACCTGAGGGTTCTTAGCGACGCCTATGAGGCGGCACTGCAAGAACAAGCGCTGGCGGGGCCGGTCGAGCAGATTGAGGCTGCGATCGAAGCCGTCGAAGCGGGCAAGCATAGTCTGCTCGGTCTGCCGACGCTCCTACTGGACCTCCGGCCGGACAACAAGTTGGAGCGGGCGTTCGCGGAGGCGTTGTCGGCGAAAGCCGCGAACCTCGAAGATATCCGCGCCGACGTAACTAGGGCCAGGCGACCCCACACCGGGTTGCAAGCCCTCCAGTGCCAGCTGTTCAAAGAGGAGGTGATGGCTCCCGCAGAGCCTAAAGGCGTGGCATTCTTCTCCGCCTCTGGGGAAGCCCTTGAATGCGTCGAAATCGCTCGACGGATTTTAGCCTCCGCGCTGACTTTCGACTCGTGCGCTGTTCTCCTGCGCAGCCCGGGACGTTATCAGCCCCTGATCGAGGATGCGTTCCGCCGCGCCGGCATCGGCGCCTGGTTCACGCGCGGAACCGTTCGGCCTGATTCCGCGGGCCGGTCATTCCTAGCGCTGCTGCATTGTGCGGAGGAAGGTCTGACGGCCTCGCGCTTCGGCGAATATCTTTCACACGAGCAGATGGAGTTTCCGTACGGGTGGGAAAAACTACTCGTGGATGCGGCCGTCATTGAGGGCAGTGACCGCTGGCAGCGCCGTCTTGGCGGTCTGCTCGCGGAGTTGCAAGATAGATTAACCGAGGAGCGCGATGAGCCGACGCGCAAACGGATTGAGTGGCAATCGGACCGATTGCAGAAACTCGCCGAATTCGCGTTGCCGCTCATAGAACGCCTCGACGGCCTGCGCGCACCGCGGCGTTGGGGTGAGTGGCTCGACGGACTTCGTCCCCTGGCCGAGGCCGCCCTGGGCAACCCGGACGGCGTCCTCGATCTGCTCGACGAGCTTGAGCCTCTGCGCGATCTCGGTCCAGTAGCGCTGCCGGAGGTGGTGCGGGCGCTCAGTGAAAATCTGGGGACGCTGCGGCGCGAGCCAAAAGGAAACCGATACGGACGGGTTTTTGTGGGATCGATCGAAGAGGCGAGGGGGCTCGTCTTTGAGCTCGTATTCATTCCGGGACTTTGCGAAGGCACGTTTCCCAAACCGCTCTTTGACGATCCGCTGCTGCCCGGAAATCTGGCTGAACTGGAAACTGGGGAGCGGCTTCTCCTGCGGCAGGCGTGCGCCACAGCCACCGACCAAATCGTCCTGTCGTGGCCGCGTATCGAACTCGCCTCGGGCCGCGTGCGCGTTCCCTCCTTTTACGTGCTCGAAGCCGCGCGGGCGTCTACAGGCGAGGCTCTGGATCGGCGAGCCATCGAGCGCGCCGCGGAGGCCGGCATCGAAACCCGGATCGGCTGGCCGGCGCCCATCGATCCGCGCAACGCGGTTGACGATGCCGAATACGATCTCGCACGGTTACGCCCCGCGATGGCCGGCAAGGGAACGCCCGGGCTGGCGGCCTATCTGACGCAGATCAACCCGACTCTTGCCCGCTCGCTGCGGACTCGCTGGAGCCGCTGGAGCCGCAAGTGGTCCTCAGCCGACGGGCTGGTCCTGACGTCTTCGTCTGACGCAAAACTGTTGGAGCGTTTCCGATTGTCGGCGCGTTCGTATTCGCCATCGGCCCTGCAGCTGTTCGCCTGCTGCCCCTATCGCTTTGCGCTGAGCGCTTTCATCGGACTGGCGCCGATGAAAGAACCGGCCGCACTGGAGCGGCTCGATCCGCTAACGCGCGGCAGCATGTTCCACGAAGTCCAGAAGCGGCTTATGCCCCTGCTGAGCGGCTATCCGGTGGATCAGACCGGTCTTTCAAAGGCGTCGAATGAGCTCAACCGCGTCCTCTCCGAGGTGGCAGCGGAATACGCCGAGCGCCTCGCTCCCGCAATCGACCAGATCTGGAAAAACGAAGTGGAAAGGCTGCGCGCAGACCTGCGGGCCTGGCTGGTGTCCGTCGCCGCGGACCAGGGCGGGTGGGCACCCGTGGAGCCCGAGAAGACGTTCGGCGATGTGGTCATCGCAGGCGGATGGAAACTCGACGGCCGCATGGATCTGGTGGAGCAATCGCCCGATAACGCGCTGTGGGTGACGGACTATAAAACGGGCAGGTATCCCGATTCTGCTCCCGAGATCACGGGAAAGGGAGAGGTGCTGCAGCCGCTCTTGTACGCGCTAGCGGCAGAGCAGCTGTATTCGGGAAACAAAGTCGGTGGCGGACGCTTGTTTTATGCGACGATTCGCGGCGGGTACCGCAGCATATGGATGCCGCTGTCCGACCGCACGCGCCAGGAAGCGGAGCGTGTTCTTGCAACCATTGATACCGCGATCGCCAACGGTCTTTTGCCGGCCGCACCGCGCGATGAAGCGTGTGGCCGTTGCGACTATGCCGTCGTATGCGGGCCCTACGAGGAAGAACGGGTCCTCCGGAAACCACCTGGTGAGTTGCAGCCCCTGGTGCAGCTGCGGGAGGTCAAATGACTCCGTCGCGAGGCGTTGACGCCAGTTTCTTCCTGGAAGCGTCGGCAGGCACAGGCAAGACAACTCAACTTATCGAGCAAATCGTCCGCTGCGTGGCGGCCGGAACGAAACTCGCCAGCGTGGTTGCCGTGACCTTTACTCACGCAGCGGCGGGCGAGATGAAATTGCGGCTGCGCGAGGAACTGGGAAAGGCGGGACAATCGTCGGCCGACCTGGAGTTGGCCTTCGTCGGCACGATCCACGCTTTCTGCGCGCGGCTACTGCGCGAGCGTCCCGTCGAAGCCGGTATCGATCCGCGCTTCGTCGAGCTCGATCAGGAAGCCGCCACGAAGCTGTTCGCGGGCGTGTTCAGGCGATGGGTTGAACGCCGGCTCTCCGCGCCGAATCCCGTTCTGCGGCGAGCGCTGACTCGGCTTACCTGGCGCGATGATGGCGAGGGACGCGACGCGCTGTCGTCCCTGCGCAACGCCGCATGGTCGCTGATTGAATGGCGGGATCATCCCGCCCCTTGGGCGCGAGCGGAGTTCGACCGCAAGGCCGCTCTTGATTCAATCATCGCGGGCGCGCTTGAAATACGAGAGATGCGGCCGGAGAACCGGGCGAAAGACCCGCTGGTTCGCGACCTCGGGCCCGTGGCGGAATTCGCCGCCCGGGCCGCCCGCGCCGAAGCCGGCGGCGTGCGTGACGATGATCTTCTTGAAGCGGACGCTATCGGCCTTCTCGCAAGCACCCGTTACCTGAAGAAAGGCTCGGGTTTTCTCAGCAAGGAAGTGAAGAGAGACGATCTCTTCAACCGATGGGGCCGCCTCGCGCTTGAGATCAAGAGGTTCCAGGCGGTGGCGGAAGCAGATCTCGCTGCCGCGCTGCGTGACGAATTATGGGAATTGGTGGACCTCTACCAGGAGGCAAAGAAGGCGGCGGGGCAGCTCGATTTCAATGACCTGCTGTTCGGCGCGCGCGCTCTGATACAGAATGACGATGCGCGCCGCTACTTTCAGGATCAGTTCAGGCGGATCTTTGTCGACGAATTCCAGGACACGGACCCTGTTCAGGCGGAGGTGCTGCTCTTGCTCGCTGCCGGCGATCCCGCAGAGCGCGACTGGCGCAAGGCCGTGCCGGCGCCCGGCAAGCTGTTCCTCGTCGGCGATCCGAAACAATCCATCTATCGCTTCCGCCGCGCCGACGTGGACCGCTATCTTGACGTTAAAGCCGTTCTTGCAGCGGCCGGGGTTAAGCAGGAGCCGCTCCAGCAGTGCCGCCGGTCGGTCCAGCCCATCCTCGACTTCGTCAATGCGGCGTTCGAGCCGCTGATGAAGGAGAATTATCTGCCACTCATCGGCGGGCGTCCTGAGATTGAAGGACAACCTGCGGTGATCGCGCTGCCCATGCCGGCGCCGTACGGAAAGCGGAATTTCAGCGTAAAAGCTATCAAAAAATGCGCGCCGGATGCGGTCGCCGGGTTTGTGGCCTGGCTGATCCGGCAAAGCGATGCGGCGGGCTGGCGCGTGGTAGACCCGGAGACTCGCGAGCCGGTCAAAATCGCGCCGGAGCATATTTGCATCCTTTTTCGGAACTTTACAGATAACAAGAAGGACGCCACACGCGATTACGTGCGTGCTCTCGAAGCCCATGGCATTCCCCACATGCTTGTGGGCTCGAAATCCTTCCACGGACGGGAAGAGACGGTGGCGTTGCGCGCGGCGCTGCGCGCCGTCGAATGGCCCGAAGATTCACTGAGCGCCTACGCCGCCTTGCATGGCCCGCTTTTCGCGATTTCGGATGAACTGCTCTTGCGGTTCCGCGACGCGAGCCAAGCCCTGCCAAATCCCTTGCGGAAGCTGCCCGATGATGTTGACCCGGTCTTCGAGCCCATTGTGAGCGGGCTGAAGTTTCTGGCTGCATTGCACCGGGAGCGCAACGCGCGTCCGGTTGCCGTTACATTGACTCTGCTTCTGGAGGAGGTGCGCGCCCATGCCGGCTTCGCATTACGCAGGGGCGGGGAGCGTGTGCTGGCGAATGTTTATCGTTTGATCGACCTTGCGCGTCGGTTCGAGGTGAACGGAGCGACATCCTTCAGGGCGTTCGTGCAGTTTCTGGAAGAGGAATCCGCAGGCGGCGAGACGTCGGAAACACCTCTGCTGGAGCGAAAGAGCAGCGGCGTGACGTTGATGACCGCCCACAAATCGAAGGGTCTTGAATTCCCGGTGGTCATTCTCGCCGACATGAACGCGCCCCTGGTCCGTTTCGAGGGCGGCGACCGGCATGTGGATTCTGAACGCGGCCTTGCCGCGCAACGTCTCATCGGCTGGTCACCCAAGGAACTGACGGATAACGCCGATCTGGAGATGCGCCGCGATACAGAGGAGGCGTGGCGGATCGCGTACGTCGCGGCAACGCGTGCGCGCGATCTTCTGGTCCTAGCGGCTACAGGAGACGAAATCCGGCACGAGAGCTGGCTCATGCCGCTTTATCCCGCCCTGTACCCGGCGAAGGGCAGGTGGAGCAATCCGGCGCCCGCGCCTGGCTGCGCCTTCAAGGGGAAAGATACTGTGCTTCAGCGACCACTTGACGCGGAACCCGAGGAGATCCTGCGGCCCGGACTGCACGAGGCGGGCGTCGGCACCCACCGCGTTGTTTGGTTCGATCCCAGTATTCTTGTCGGAACGCCGGAGACAGATGGGGGCATCGATGATGACGCTCTGCTGCGCCCGACCATGAGCGAACCTGCGGAAGGAATCCGTCAATATGAGGGGTGGCGCGGCGCGAGAAACCAGCGGCTGCGGGACGGTGCAAGGCCGGAGTTCCGGGTGCGGCGGATCACTGAAGCCGATGTCCTGCCCGCGGGGATTGCAGACGCTGAAGTCGAAATCCTACGTTTGGACTCTGGTCCCGCCACTTCAGGCCGACCGCCCCGGGGCCGGAAGTACGGCGATCTCGTGCATGCTCTTCTTGCTCACGCCTCGTTTCCGCCAGGCCGGGCTGAAATCGAGGCCCTGGCGACTGTGCATGAGGTCGGATCGAGGATGGAAGCGAGCGATCGTCAGCAGGCAGTGGACATAGTTGTTCGGACGCTTGCACACCCATTGGTTTCGTCCGCTATGAAGGCGCAACGCGTCCACCGCGAGTATCCGGTGACCTACGAAGCGAACGGAGACCTATATGAGGGTGTGATCGACCTCGTTTCGTTTGACGGGAACCGATGGACAGTGCTCGACTACAAGACAGGACCTGGCGATGAGCCAAGATACCGACGACAGATCGCTATCTACGGCGAAATCATCCGCAAGACGACCGCAGCGCCGGTCCGTCTTGTGGTGTTGGAGATTGCCTAAGGAGGTGCCTTTTCCCTCGCCGCAACGTCGGTAAAGACTGTTTGCCCATCCAGAGTGGTCCTTTGTAACATGGAGGCCACTTTCTTTGCGTAGCATCGAATCCGGCCAAGTGGCGGTTGCAGCGTGCATCAGTGGATCGAAGCCGGTCGGGTCAACCCTCCGCCACCTTTGGCTTGTTCCCGGATGAACTCGATGGCGCTTGGGTATGTAACTCTCCTGGCATATGCAGCACCAGCACTTCAATAGTCCGCTGGACAATACTTCGTTTCTAGCTCCTTTAGAAGTGCTGCTTGTCGTTCGCGGTAGAGGCGGATCATCCCGAACGGCGTCCACGCATTCTCGATGATCGACAAGACCTCAGGATCTGAGTAGACGCAGTCGGCGTCCTCGGACCTCTCATCATGGATACGGGCCCTACCAACAAGCCGGTCCGGATGAATCGGGATACGGCAACCGAGATCTGTCGCGTTGTCGGACACCAGAAACGGGAGGTGTTCCCTTAGCAACTGCACGGCGTAAACGATGCCATACTTGTGATCCACGACGAGGCGTTCGAGCTTATCCCTGAGGGGACCGAGCTCTGTCAGAAGGGTGCTCACTGATGCTAGAACCTCGTCGGGATCACGATCCACACGGCGGGCACTCGGGTTGGACGCGAGCCGCCGACGCACGGCGTCGCGGAGGTCCGGCGTACTCACTAGCCGTTCCAGTTCACGAAAGGCCTGCCTCAGGTTCCGGGCTGTTTCGCCGCCTGCGAATCCTCTTGTAGAGAACAGGAGGCTCGCATTCGGGTAGGAACAGCAATATACGCATTGTCGATCGCCGCGATGTCGGTCACGTGAATAGCTAGCCAAGAACATGTACCCGGAATCGGCTGACCCGAACCATCCGAGGTTATCGAACGCACCGCGCACCCGATCTACATCTCGTGGATCAAAGAGGCGATTGAACGGCTCCAGCCCGCGGTCTTCGATGTCTTGCTCAAAGACGGAGCTCGTGCCGTGATATACGACCCAAGAATCGCGGATCGGCTTGAATCTCAGGTGATTGTGCCGGCATTCAGCGTAAGTTGTTTCAAGCTCGTGGATGATTCTCATTTCACCACCGTTTCGGCGTTCTGAACAGGTCTGGGCGGATACGCCCGGAGCCTTCCGGCCGGAGAAATGGCGCGAAGGCGCTCGATCTGGCGGAGCGCACGAGGACAGATCAGATGCATCCGGTCCTCTGGCCCGCCGTCGAAAGGCTCAACCGAAGCGATAATGCCGCGGCGATTCGGCAACGTCGCGAGCATTCGACCTGGGGATGGCCGCGGTCGGACACTGAGGCGGGGGGCTGACTAATGCTCATGAACCTCTTATGATAAATTCCTGCACTCCCCGGCGTCTCGCCGGACCGACTATGCGTTTCGCCGCCGTCGAAGGCGCGGCGATAAAATGAAGCGGGATGTGGTCGTGAAGCGGCTGGTCTTCTCCCGCCGCGGGCCGCATTCATCAGGTCGAGCTTACCTGCTGAGATGGCTATGCCCAATCGTGATCTCATTCGCGCTTCTGAAATCGCAGATTGGTGTTTTTGCCGAAGATCCTGGTATTTGAGCGCCCGCGGCGTCGGCCCCAGCATGTTGCAAATTGAGAAGAGGCACGCCGGCCTTGACTATCATCAGCGGCATGCTGGACGTGTGAATCAAGCCCGGGGCGTAATGAATGGCGCAACTCGTGCTCTGCTCGCTGCCGCGGTGCTTGCTGCGGCCTGCTGGTTCTGGGCCCACGCTCGCTGACATGGACCGGAGACGATGTTCTTCCTCATTGCCCTCATCGCCGCGGCCTTGGCATGGTTCGTAGGGCGCGGGCTGTTCGCGCGAACGGGCCTCCCAACGCGAGACATTCTCTACGCGGACGTCGGCAGCACATTTCCACAGCCCGCGCCTCTCGTATCCAAACGCTATCGCCTCAGCGGAAAGCCGGATTACCTGGTTCGGGTCAAAGATGGCGTCGCTCCGGTCGAGTTGAAGTCTAGCAGGTCTCCCTCGTCCGGCCGCCCCTATGATGGTCACCTCTTCCAATTGGCGGCCTATTGTCTACTGGTCGAAGACGTTTGTCGTGTCTCGGTTCCTTATGGACTGGTCAAATACGAGGATCGCACCATACGTGTCGAATACACGCCGTCACTACGTGCAAGCCTGATTACGCTTCTTGACGAAATCCGAACGGCCAAACGCAATGAGGAATGCCACATCAACCACAATCAACCCAGCAAATGCCGGTCTTGCGGTTTCCGTTCTGTTTGCGGAGAGGGTCTGATTTGAGCGCCCTACTCGCCAAGAAACGGCTCGCCTTTAGGCTGAACGCTGTGTGTGCTCGTTTCGCCGGCATGGTGAGACAGACCGTTACGGCCAATCCAGAACTCTTCCTGCCGGTATTTTTGCTGTTCGTCTGGCAGATCACGGCGATCGCGGTGAAGCCGCAGACCCTTGGGCTCGCTCTGCTGATGACGTTGCTCTTATTGGCTTATGCCTATCGCGTGCTCGGAAAGACGCCTTGGCTTTGTCGTTTAGGCTGGGTGTCCCCGCGTCAAGGGTTTTGGCTCTATAGCGTTCTTGCCGGCCTTGCGTCCAGCGCTGGCGTCTGGTCGATCGCCAGATCGTTTCACGAATCCCTGGGTGCTGTTCCTCCCCCGCATCGGGTCCTCTTGGCCAGCGCGTCGGGCCCCATGCTGGAGGAAATGCTTTTTCGCGGCCTGCTCTTCTGGCTGATCTT
>Ga0182024_10021762_pt1 | contig 11611 bp, 11 predicted proteins | sample P32metaG_FD_120480 | JGI IMG/M metagenome (GOLD analysis project Ga0182024, IMG submission 120480) | Permafrost microbial communities from Stordalen Mire, Sweden - P3-2 metaG (Illumina Assembly) | ecosystem: Environmental > Terrestrial > Soil > Wetlands > Permafrost | place: Sweden: Stordalen... | reverse complement strand
TGATCACCTATGACGGCGTGCCCACGTACTCGGTCAGCGTCATGGAGATCACCGACGGTCTCGTTACGCACGAGACCCAGTACTTCGCCGACCCCTTCGCCGCGCCACCCGCGCGCGCCGCGCTTGCTGAGCCGATTCCTGCCGGCGACCACTAAGCCAGCAGGTCGGCGGCCGGGAGCGTCGACGCGAGATCGAGCCCGTCGCCCTCCGAGTCGAACCCGCGGTAGCTCGGCGCTGGCAGAATCATGGTGTGCGCCACAACCCCCACCACCACAGCGAAGACTCCGACGTCGTCCGCCAGCTCATCCGCGAGAACCCCTGGGGCATTCTCGTCAGCAGCAACGCCGGGAACCTCGTGGCCTCGCACTACCCGATTCTCCTCGACGAGGATGCAGACGGACTGGCCGTGTTCACGCACGTCGGCCGTCCGGATGAGCGCATCCACGGCTTCGGGGAGCAGGAGATCATGCTCATCGTCCAAGGGAACCACGGGTACATCTCACCCAGTTGGTACGCACCGGGCGCCACGCGGGTGCCGACCTGGAACTTCACCGCCGCACACTGTTACGGCGTTCCGGAGATCCTCGACGAGCAGGCGAACCTGCGCACGTTGGCGCAGCTGGTGGAGCACTTCGAGCGCCACGTGGCAGAGCCGATGCTGCTCGACGTCGCATGGGGCGCGCAGCTGGCCAAGGGGACGGTCGGCCTGCGGCTACCGATCACCCGGTTTCAAATCAAGGTCAAGTTGAGTCAGGACAAAGACCCGGCGAGCCAGCGTCGAGTCATCGAGGCTCTTCGCGAACCCGGGTCCTACCAGCACCCGCGCCTGGCCGACGACATGGAACGCGCGCTTGCCGGCGACTGACAGGTCCGGCCCTTGCGCCGCAGGCAGCGCGTGGCGGCGCCGGTCGCGCCGCCACGCGGGCCGAGACGCTTAGCGCCGTTCCTCGGCTTCAGCTGCGCGCAGGCGTGTCTGTGCCTGCTCCCAGGTGCGTTCGAGCTCGCGCAGGCGCACCGGGCTGGTGGGCCGTTGCCCGTAGGCCTTGGCCCTATAGAGCTGGCAACGTTGGCGCGCGTACTCAGCCTGGGCTCGCAGGTCGTCTATGTGGTCGCTGGACATTTGCGCGGTGGGGGACTGGCGACCGCGTGGCCCGGCTCGCTTCGGAGCCGGGCCACGCGGGCAAGGCTCAGTGGGCGGCCAGCGCGTGGGCGTTCTCCACCTGCGAGCCGTGGCTTTCGGTGCCCTGCAGCACCACCTTCAACGCGTTGGTGTTGGCCGCGTCGGCGAAGGTGTCGTAGGCGGCCATCGTGTCCTCGAGCGCGAAGTGGTGGGTGGCGAACAGCGAGGGGTCCAGCCGACCACTGACGATCAGGCGCAGGAGCTGCGGAATGCTGAAGGTGTCGACGAGCCCGGTCGTGATCGTGACGTCGCGGATCCACAGCTTTTCGAGGTGCAACGTCGCAGGCCCACCGTGAACGCCGATGTTCGCGACGCGCCCGCCCGGACGAATCAGCTCGGTCGCGAGCTCGAACGTGGAGGGCACGCCGACGGCCTCGAACGCCACGTCGGCACCGAGACCGTCGGTGAGTTCCATCACGAGCGCAACCGGGTCCTCGTGGCTGTTGTTGATCGTGATGTCCGCCCCGAAGCGCACCGCGCTCTGAAGGCGGCTGTCAGCCAGATCGATCGCCACGATGCGCGCCGGCGTGAAGAGCTTCGCGGTCAGGATTGCTGCCAGTCCGATCGGGCCGGCGCCGACGATCGCGACGACATCGCCCGGAGCGACCATGCCGTTGAGCACGCCCACCTCATAGGAGGTGGGGAGGATGTCGGCGAGGAACAGCACCTGCTCGTCGCTCAGCTCATCGGGGAGCTTGTAGACGGAGTTGTCGGCGAACGGCACGCGTGCGTACTCGGCCTGCAGGCCGTCGATCAGGTGCCCGAAGATCCAGCCTCCGCCGCCGAGGCACTGGCCGTAGCGTCCCTGCTTGCAGTAGCGGCAGCGACCGCAGGCACTCACGCACGACATCAGCACCCGGTCGCCTGGCGCAACGGAACTCACTCCCGCGCCGACCTCGACCACCGTGCCGACGGCCTCGTGGCCGAGAATCGTCCCCGCGGTGGTCTCCGGCACGTCCCCCTTGAGGATGTGCAGGTCGGTTCCGCAGATCGTCGAGGTGTCGATCCGAACGATCGCGTCCGTCGGATCGATGATCGTCGGGTCATCCACGCTGTCCCAGCCGCGCTGGCCCGGGCCTTGGTAAACAAGCGCTTTCATCGCAGGCTCCTAGCTTTCGCGGACATCTCGTGATGGTTGGGCCGCATTGAGACGACGCTACCCGCCGAGTCGCCCGGTGCCATCAGGAGAGACCCCGCAGCGAAAGTGCGGGCAAATACGCGTTCCCGCCGCGCGAGTCAAACAGCGCACGCGACGACATCACGCCTCGCGCGGCTTGAGCATGAACAGCTCGATTTCGATGTCGGGGCCAATGTGATGATTTGAGATGAACGCGAGAACGTCGCGGCCTGAGAGCCGCTCGACCGCAGCGATGAACTTGTGCTGCATCGCCTGCTGGAACGCGCTGCGCGTCTCCTGCACAATCGGCGAGCGCTGCAACTCGATCAGCGTCTGCTCGACGGTCGTATAGACGCCTCCGAGCACGCAGGCGAGCAGATCGCCTCCGAGCAGCATCGTCTTGGCGGTCACCGGCGCGCGGTGGTGATAGCGCTGATGCAGCTCGACCATCGCGTCGGTGACGGCGTCAAGCAGCTCATCGCCGCTCAGAGGGGTGGTTGTGGCCGACATGGCGGCCTTCTCTCTCGGCCTTCGGGGCACGGGTCGCGCGCGAGGCGAAGGGCGAGAACCCGACGAGCGATGCTCACCTGCACCATAGCGCTCCGGCTCCTTTAGAATGCGGATGCCGGCGACGGGCCCGCCTGCGTTGTCAGCGATGAATCAGAGCGAAGTCCCCACCCAGCCCCGCGCGCACGGCGATGTTCTGACCGCGATCTCAGACGGAATGGTCGCGCTGCTGAAGGAGTTCTACGGCCACGGGCCGACGCGGACGAAGTCCTACTACGCGGACGACCTCGTGGTGTGCGTCCTGCGCGGTGGCTTCTCGCGCGTCGAGCAGACGCTCTTCGACGGCGGCCGCGGCCCCGCGGTGATCGAGCAGCGGATCGCGTTTCAGGACCTGATGCGCCAGCGCTTCGAGGCCGTCATCGAGAATGCCACCGGGCGCCATGTGATCGGCTTCATGAGCGGCAATCAGCAGCACCCGGACATGATGTGCGAGGTCTTCATCCTCGCCCCCACCGACCTCGTCGACCACGACGAGCTGCCGCCAAACGCGCGCGTCCCGCCGCCGAGCTGACGCGCGCTGTCTCGGGAGGACTCGGCGAGCCGCCAAACACGCCGGGTTGGCGGTCGCATTCGACCGCCGGACCAAGTAAACTCGGGGGCGGAGGGCATCATTGTGAGGTCGGTTCACGGTGCGTGGATGGGCAACACACGCAGACTTCCGAGCGGTTTCACCGACTTCGGAGGCATCGATGCCCAGCCTGTCCTACCCTCAGCAAGCCTCGCCGTCGCTGATAGACGACGCCGACGGCCCACTCACCGCACGTTCTGATGAAGAGCTCGTCGCTCTGCTGCGTCAAGGGCGCCATGGCGCCTTCGAGACCCTCGCGACGCGCTATCAGACCCGACTGCTCCGGTTCTGCTGGAAGATCCTGCATTCCAAGGAAGACGCGGAGGACGCCCTCCAGGACGTGCTTGCCGCCGCGTTTCGCGCCCTGGTCGCGGACGATCGCGAGATCCTGGTTCGGCCGTGGCTCTACCGGATCGCGCGAAACCGCTGCATAAATGAGCTGCGGCGCGCGCGCAGGGTTCGCGTTGACCTGCTGGATGACCAACACGATGAGAACGGGCACACGCTGGTCGAGAAGCTCGCCAAACGCCAGCAGTTCCACGAGCTGGTGGCGGACGTCAAGGCGCTTCCCGAGACGCAGCGCACGGCTCTGCTGCTGCGCGAGATCGACGGCTTCGCCTACCAGCAGATCGCGACCGCCATGGGCACGACCGTCCCGGGGGTGAAGTCGCTGCTGGTCCGCGCTCGCGCCGGCCTGCGTCACTCCTCGATCGCGCGCGACACCGGATTCACGCCACCCCGGCGTCCAGCAACACGGGAGCGCCATCGCGCCTCCGGCAGCCGTGGTGCCCGCGCGGTCAGTTACCAGAGCGCGCGGGCGGCGGCGAGGGTCGCCGTATGAACCGCGCAGGCGCCGTCAATCCAGCTCGCGCCCCGTGTTCCGGCGCGAGGGGTGAGGGCCCGCTTGCTCCGGCCGGCCGCGACCCCGGCACGCCCGTACCTGCGCGCGGTCTTCGGCGGTGCCGATTTGGTGGTGCGAGTACAGTTGTCGTTCGAGGGCATACACCGTGATGTCGGCCACTGTGGCGGCAGCGCGACCTGACTTCCGAGGATCCACGAACCCCCCGGAGGTCGCTGTGCCTGATGCACTCGCTTCCGCCTCGATCACAGGCGTCACCCGCAGCGCGGCAGCGTTTGCGGCCTCCATTCCGTGGCGGTGTAGCACGGAGGTGGCGTGGCCGGTTGACGTCGCGAGCGTTGGGTGCCGAGCGCGGTCTATCGGACGGCCCGTCCGCGCCGGCGCCGGGGGTGGATTCGCATGATCATCGCCGTGATCGTTGTCGTGGTTGCAGCGCTGTCGCTGCTCGCCGCGAGCGTTCGCGTGCTCAAGCAGTACGAGCGAGCCGTGCTCTTCCACCTGGGGAAGGTGCGCGACGGGGCGCGCGGGCCCGGCCTCATCTTCTTCGTGCCGCTGATCAATCGCGTCGAGCGGGTGTCGCTGCGGATCATCACGATGCCGATCCAGTCGCAGGGCATCATCACGCGCGACAACGTCAGCATCGACGTGTCGGCGGTCGCCTACTACCGCGTCGAGGACCCGATCCGCGCCGTGATCGCGATCGAGAACGTCGCCGAGGCGATCAACCAGATCGCCCAAACCACGCTGCGCTCTGTGGTTGGGCGCCACACGCTGGATGAGACGCTGTCGGAGACCGACAAGATCAACCAGAACATCCGCGAGATCCTTGACATCCAGACCGAGGAGTGGGGCATCAAGGTCACCACCGTCGAGCTGAAGGACATCCAGCTGCCCGACACGATGAAGCGCGCGATGGCCCGACAGGCCGAAGCTGAGCGCGAAAAGCGCGCCAAGATCATCGCTGCCGAGGGCGAGGCACTCGCGGCCGGCGAGCTCGCACGCGCTTCGGATGTGATGATGGCTCACCCGCTCGCGTTGCAGCTGCGCAACCTCCAGACGCTCGTCGAGATCGCGGTGGACAAGAACTCGACGGTCGTGTTCCCTGCGCCGCTGATGAGCACGATCCAGGAGCTCGGCGCGTTCCTAGCCCGCGAGGGCAGGGCGGCGGGCCAGCCGCCCGCGCCGAACCCCGCGCCGCCGGCCCCGAATGGGGACCTGGTTCCATCGTGAGCCCCGGGCGCCGAACGCGCGTGGGGCGCGGGTAGCAGGTCCCGGGCCGCCGCGGCCCCGGCTCGGCTCGAAGCTTCGCGCGCTCCGCGAGGCGCGCCCGGCCCAGCCGTCGCCCTCGATGCCTAACGTGCCGGGGATGACGACCGGAGACGACGCGTGAGCGAGCCCGCCGGCGCCGCCGACACCGGCGCACCGAGCCCCTCGGCGCTGCTGCCGACGCTTGATCGCCAACAGCTCGCGATCCTGCGGCGCGTCGGCCAGCAATGGAGCCAGGTCTGCGGCGATCCCGAGGTCTGGCGCAGCGCCCTGCCGGTGGACCCCGACCTCGGGAGCTACCCCGATCCCGAAGACATCCGGCCCACGCGCTTCGGCCGTTTCGTGAGCGTGTCCACTGAGACCGCAGGCGCAGCCGGGTCGGCAGCCGGGCAATCGCACGAGCCGGGGAGCCTGGGCGGGCGCATCGGCCGGGGCGCGCGCCGTGGTCTGCTGGGCGCGCCGCTTCGCAGCACCGCGATCGCCCACGAGAAAATTCGCAAGCTGCTGGCGCTGCCCGTGCTTTCCGCGGACGCGCTCTCCTCGGTGGCCTACGGGCCGGAGGCCATGCTCGCGATTCTCGTGCTCGCCGGCAGCTCGGGCCTGCGCTACTCGATCCCGATCGCCGCCACGATCGCCGTCCTGATGCTCGCGGTCGGCGTCTCCTACCGCCAGACGATTCGCGCCTACCCGCACGGCGGCGGGTCCTACATCGTCGCCAGCGAGAACCTCGGGCGCATGCCGGGGCTGCTCGCAGCCGCGGGGTTGCTGACCGACTACATCCTGACGGTCGCCGTCTCGGTCGCGTCGGGCGTCGCGGCGATCACCTCGGCGATTCCCTCGCTCGACTCGGCGACAGTGCCGATCGGTGTCGGCGTCATGATTGTGCTGCTCGCCGGCAACCTGCGCGGCGTCCGCGAGGCAGGGGCGATATTCGCGGCCCCGACCTACGCGTTCATCGTTGCGATCTTCGCGCTCGTCGCCGTCGGGCTGATCGACGCCTCGAGCCGCGGTTTCCATCCGACGCCGGCGCCACACCTGACCGCGACCGAAGGCGTCGGCGCTCTGCTGGTGCTGCGCGCCTTTGCCTCCGGGTCCACCGCGATGACCGGGATCGAGGCGATCTCCAATGCGGTGCCCGTGTTCAAGCCCACCGAGTGGCGCAACGCACGCACAACCCTGACCTGGATGATCGGGCTGCTGATCGTCATGTTCGCCGGCACGATTGCGCTCGTCCACCTGGACGGCGTCGTCCCGAGCGCGGGCGAAACGGTCCTCTCGCAGCTCGCCCACCGTAGTTTCGGCGCCGGTTTCATGTACGACTTCACGCAAGCGGCGACGGCCGCCGTCCTACTGCTGGCGGCAAACACGGCCTACAACGGCTTCCCGCGCGTACTGTTCCTGCTCTCGCGAGACCGCTTCGCGCCCCGCATCTTCCTGCGGATGGGCGATCGGCTTGCGTTCAGCAACGGCATGATTGTGCTGGCGGTCGCGGCGGGGGCGATCTTCGTCGCCTTCGCCGGCCGGACGGCGCCGCTGATCCCCCTCTTCGCAGTCGGGGTCTTCCTCGCCTTCACGATGTCCCAGGCCGGCATGGTGGTCCACTGGCTGCGCCGGAGGGACACGCACTGGCGTCGCAGCCTGTCCTTCAACGCGATCGGCGGGACGCTCTCCGCGATCGTCTTCATCACCGCGGCGATCACCAAGTTCACCGCCGGCGCGTGGGTCGCGGTGCTCGCGATCGGCTTCTTCGTGCTCGTCGCGCTGCGCATCCGGCACCACTACGATCGTGCTGCTGAGGCGACCGCCCTGCACCCCGACCGGGCGGAGGCACCGACCCACATGGTCGTGCCCCACGCCGGCGGGACACCTGCAGAGGGCGGCGCCGAGGCCGAGACAGAGGAGAACCCGCAGCAGGTCCACCACCTGCTCGTCGTGCCGGTCTCCTCGCTCGATCTCGCCAGCATGCGAGCGCTGGCCTACGCGGCTTCGCTCCAGCAGCCGGTGCTGGCGCTCCACGTCAGCCCGAGCGAGGAGGAGGCTGAGCGCTTCGGCGACTACTGGCGCGAATGGGGGGATCACCTGCCGCTCGAGATCGTCGTGTCCCCGTACCGCGCGATCGTTGCGCCGCTGATCGGCTACATCGAATCGCTGCACGGCCAACGCCCTGACCTGACGCTCACCGTGATCCTCCCCGAGATCGTCGTGCGCCACCGCATCCACCGCGTCCTGCACAACGAGACGGCCGGGCGGCTGCGGCGGGCACTTCGGCCACTGCCGAAGATCGTCGTGACAACGATCCCGTTCCATCTGCCTCGCTAGCGCTACGGGGCTCCTGGCGCACCGCTCGCGCGTCGAGCGCGCTCCCCGGCGCCGTCGCCACCGACGGTTCGGGGCGCAGCGTTGGTGGCGTTTGCGCGCTTTTGCGCTCGCGCGGTGCGGGCGCTATGGACGTTCGTCCAGTTTCACGCCGCGCGGTGGGAGTGGCGGCGCTGGCCGCGCGTTGATGCGCGAGGACAGGACGACCAGCGAAAGGACGGGCCGATGTCGGATCAGACCCAAGCGGGCAGCGTGCTCGATCTGCTGTGGGCGGCGATGGATGCGCTGATGGACGCGGCCGAGCGGGCACCCGCCGACGGTGAGATCGAACGCCGTCTCGAGGTCGCGATCCGCCAATGCGCGCTGGCGATCATCCCGGCCAAGGAAGCCGCGCTGCTCGCCGAGTTCGAAGCTTCGCGCAGCACCGTCTGAGCCGACCGCGCGCCGTCGCGGGCCGGTCGCTCGCTTCAGCCGCCGGGTAGGCGGCGTTTGGCCTCTTCGTAGACATCGGGCGGCAGCGGCCCCATCGAGGCGATCGCGACGTTCGACTCGAGGTGATTGATGCGGCTGGTCCCGACGATCGTGCTCGAGAGCCCGGGATGACTGAGCGTGAAGCGCAGCGTGAACTCCATGCGGCTCATGCCGTCGAGCAGGTCCTCGATGCCGCCCTCCTCCCAGCGCTGCTGGGCCTCGCCCTCGGCCAGGCCGATCGGCGGCACCGTCCACGCCTTGTCGTCGGAGGGGGCGCCGCGGGCGGCGCCACCCCGGACGAGCACGCCGGCGCCGCCGGCAGCGGCGGCCGCGATCAGATCCTCGTGCTCGCGCTGCACCGCCGAGTAGGGGATCTGGAAGACGTCGAAGACGCCCATCTCGATCTGCTCGGGGAGGTTCGGCAGGAGCCCGGACATGCCGAGGAAGCGGACCTTGCCCTCATCGCGAAGCTTGACCATCTCCTCGATCGTGCCGTGGGACTCCATCTCGGAGCGGCTTGGCGACATGTGCACCTGGAGCAGGTCGAGTCGGTCGGTCTGCAGCCGCTCGAGGCTCTGCTCGATGCCGGCGCGGACGTTCGCGGCGCTGAAGTCGTGCGGGTACGGCGGCAGCGCATCCGGCGATAGGTCGAGCAGGCAGCCGCATTTGGAGGCGAGGAAGAACTCATCCCGCCGTGGCGCCAGGTAGCGGCCGATCAGCTCCTCGCTGCGCCCGTAATCGATCGATGTATCGATCAGGTTGACGCCGCTGTCCAGCAGCGCGTTGAGCAGGCGGCCCGCCTCCGCGTCCTCGATCTCCGGGCCGAGCGGGCCGCCGCGCAGTTCCATCGCGCCGTAGCCGAGGATCGTGACCTCGACACCCGTGCGACCGAGAGGGCGGGTCGGGAGCGCCATCTGCGCCACGCTATCGCACGTAGTGCGCGGGCGCGGGCGCACGCGCGAGGACCGCGCTCCCGCGCGGCTCGAGGATCACGAGCGGGATCTCGCGCGAGGTCCTCCGCTGGTAGTCCCCATAACCTCCGTAGGCCTCGAGAACCGCCGGCCACAGTCGCTCGCGCTCAGCCGGCTGCGCCACGCGCGCGCGCACCGGCGAGCGCGTGGCGCCGACCTGGACCGTGACATCCGGGTGGGCGCGCAGGTTGTGAAACCAGGACGGGTTGGCGGGATGGCCGCCCTTGGAGGCGACGACGACCAGGTTCTCGCCGTCGCGGATGTAGCCGAGCGGCGCCGTGCGCCTGACGCCGCTCTTCGCGCCGATGTGCTCGAGCAGCAGCATCGGCGGTGTGCCCCGCATGTTGTGTCCGAAGCGGCCCCGCGTAGCGCGATAGGCGAGCACGTGCAGCTGGATGAGCGGGCGCAGGATTGGCCACGCCCGGTCCGGGGAGCGCCCTTGATCCATTCCGCTGGACACCTTATGGGTTGGCGGTTGCCGCGCCCCGCGCCGCACGCTCGTCCCCGTGGTCCGCCAAGATGTCGGCGAGCCCCCGTAGCTCAGCTGGATAGAGCATCGGACTTCTAATCCGAGGGTCGCAGGTTCGAATCCTGCCGGGGGCATCGCAAAAGCCCAGCAAATATGCCGTTTTTGCTTTTGCTGGTCGGGCTGATATCTTGCTCGTGTTCCCAATCGTGTTCCCCAGCGGCCGCGGTTCGTCACAGGCGCTGAGGGCGGAGGCAGTGCGAGATGGTCGGAGCGGTGAGGGCCACAGGACACGTGCAGGTCAAGGGCAGCGCGGGCAACCGCCGCTACTACGCTCTCTGGCGCGACGCTGACGGACGCCACCAGCGCCTGCTGGGCCCGGCGCACGTCAAGGACTCGGGACGCCGTACCCCGCGCGGCGCGATTGTCTGGCGTGCCGGCGACGGCTCTCTGCCAAGCCCCGAGCACCTCACGCCGGCCACCGCTGTCGAGGTGCTCCGCGAGCTGCTCGCAGCGGCCCCCAAGCGACCGGCGGCTGCGGGTGAGCGGGCGCGCGGGGCCGTCACGTTCGGCGAGGCGTGCGACGAGTGGCTGCGCTACATCGAGCACGAGCGCAAACGCTCGCCCTCGACGCTCGCGGATTACCGCAGCACCGTCCGCGCCGGTCTTCTGCCCGGCTTCGGCGCGCAGACGCCGCTCGGCCGAATCGATACCGCTGGGATCGACGAGTGGCGCGCGCGTCTGCTCGCTGAGGGACAGCTGGCGCGGCGGTCGATCCAGAAGCAGCTGACGATCCTCGGCGGCGTCATGCGCCGCGCCAAGCGTCGCGGCTGGATCACGGTCAACCCCGTCGACGACGCCGAGCGGGTGAGCGTGAAGCGCTCCGGCGAGTTCAACGTGCTCACGCCGGTCCAGGTCGCCGCCGTCGCGCGGGCAGCGGACACCGATCAAGACGGCGCGCTCTACACCGTGGCCGCGTTCACCGGTCTGCGTCTGGGCGAGTTGCTCGCGCTGCGCTGGGCCGACGTCGACTTCGCCAAGCGCCTCGTCCACGTGCGCGCCAGCTACACCCTTGGCCAGGCAGGACCACCGAAGTCCGGGCACGTCCGCTCGGTGCCAATGATCGACCAGGCGATGAAGCCACTCGACCACCTGAGCCGCCGCAAGTACTTCACGGCGCCCAGCGATCTCATCTTCGCCGGCATCGCCGGCGGACACCTCGACGGCTCGGCCCTGCGCAAGCGCTTCTACGTGGCGCTCGAGCGCGCCGGCCTCGGGGTGATGCGCACCAAGTCCGAGCCGATCACCTTTCACGACCTGCGCCACACGTTCGGGACGCTCGCGGTCCAGGCCTTTCCGCTGTCAGACGTCAAGGCCTACATGGGCCACGCGGACATCCAGACGACGATGATCTACGTCCACCACGTCCCGCGGCACGACGCGGCTGCGAAGCTGTCCGCCATCGTTGGAGCCGAGACCGGTATGGAGGATGGAGTCGAGGTCGGGACGGGCGCGAGCGGGAGGTAGGGACCCGGCGGGCGGCGGCAGCCCCGGCGCTGTCCCCGGACGACCGCTGTGATCGCAAATGCGGGCGCGCCACCGTCGTCGTCGAGAGTGGTGCTTTCGCGGGCGGTCTCAATTGATCGGCGCACCACCTGAACATCCGGGCGGCTTGCTTGGCTGCCCGGCGAGTGAAGGTGGAGGACTCAATGCTGCGTTGTTTGACGGAGCACGAGCAGGCGCGTGTGTGGGAGTTGCGGGCAGAGGGGCACTCGTCGCGAGCGATTGGGCGCAAGCTCGGCCTTCGGCCGCAGTACGTGTCTCTCTGTG
>Ga0182024_10021761_pt1 | contig 11612 bp, 12 predicted proteins | sample P32metaG_FD_120480 | JGI IMG/M metagenome (GOLD analysis project Ga0182024, IMG submission 120480) | Permafrost microbial communities from Stordalen Mire, Sweden - P3-2 metaG (Illumina Assembly) | ecosystem: Environmental > Terrestrial > Soil > Wetlands > Permafrost | place: Sweden: Stordalen... | reverse complement strand
TGCACGCCGCGGGCCACGGCATTGTAGCGGTCAATCAACTCTTCACGCGTAGCATCCTTGGCCACCGGCTTTGCGGACGGCGACGTTACCGTGGTCTTCGTAACGCCATTGCGCGTGACGCAGCCGCAGCACAATCCCGCCACTGTCGCCAACGCCATACACGTCCACGCCGAGAATCGCAATCTGTTTCGCCCCTGCAATATAATTCCTAGGAATCGCGTCTCCGGTTCGCCGCCGTGCGTCACTGCGGTCGCGCGATGTACACGTCAAACGTTTGCAGCGCCGGCCGCACGCGCCGGATCACTTCGCTGCTCCACAATGTTTCGCTGAACAGCGTCAGCCAGCCATCTTCCGGTTCGCAAACTGCGCAAAAAATGTAGCGGCCATAATTTTCTTGGTACGCATCCAGGCCGCGTTTCGACAACTCGCCTTCCAGTGTTGCGTCCGGCGATTGCGCCGCAATTCCGGCCCGCAAGCCAAAAGTCTCTTTCTCAAATCGTTCGAATAATTCCCGCAATTGTTCCCCGTTCGGTTCGGAAATTACCAAACATCGTCCCGCGGCTTCCCGGAATGTTATGTCGCGCGTCTTGCAGAAATCCGCGACTCGCTCCACATGGCTGAAAAAATCCAGGACGTACGGCTCGCCGGCCGTCAGCCCCGGAACTACCGCCGACCAAATCTCCGCGGCCCGCGCCCCGCGAACGGGTTCGCGATTTTCCGTTTCCACCAACTCGAGCCCCACTGCTTTGATCCGAGGCCCCAGATCCATCGCCTGAACGTCCAGCGAAAATGGTGGCAACTCGAGCGCACTCCCTCCCGTCAATGTTCCGCCATTCGCGCTCACTCTTCGGACTCCCACTGCGGGAACTTGCTCTGAAAATCCGCCGATTGTTTGCGCACGTCCAGCCAGTCGAAAAACGCGTCCGGCGTCTCCAGCCAGATGCGGAACCAGCTGGCCATCTCTTCTTTTTCGGCGCGCTTTTGCGCTTGCACCTTATGATTGCGCGCGATCATCTCTGCGCGCCGTTTGCCAAGCCGCGCCACGTTCAGCACGCGTTCGACGGCCGCCGGCTCTTTGTGCGCCTGAAAACGCCGCATCAGTTCATCGAGACGCATCAAACTCACTTCCGCGTCTTGCAGCGTCTTGAAATGCAAAATATCTTCAAACTCGTCTTCGTACTGATCTTCCGCGTCTTCCTGCAGTGTTAGCGCGAGCTTATATCCAGCGCTCTTTAGAACCTCGGTGATGTAATCCGATCCAGTTTTGCCTGCTTCTCCGTGCAGCGCGACGAGCCTGCGCCGCAATTGGTCGATTTCCGCCGGCGTCCAGCTAGGGGTTTTAATCTCTCTCGCCGCTGCCAGGATCAACTCTTTTTTTGAGTGCTCTTTTTTCGCGTCTTCACTTCGCGCGTCAAGTCTCTCGTTCATCGCGTCGGGCCTTTGTGGTGTGGTCCGGCATTCTCATTTACCGTGCTTTGCGCCACCGGTTCTTCCTCCGGGGCACCGCTCAGCAGCCGCCGATACTTCAACACATTCCGGTTGTGTTCCGCCAGCGTCGCGGCAAAAAAATGTCCGCCGTGCGTGTTGGCCACAAAATAAATGTAGTCCGTCTTCGCCGGCTGCAGGGCAGCGCGCAGCGATTCTTCTCCTGGATTTCCAATCGGTCCCGGCGGCAGTCCCGCGTGCTCGTAGGTGTTGTACGGCGAATCAAACTTCAAATCTTTTCCGGAAAGCGATCCACGATACTTGTGAACTCTTTCGAGCGCGTACATCACCGTCGGATCGCATTGCAGCGCCATGCCCTTTGCCAGCCGATTGCTGAACGCTCCCGCTACCAGCGGCCGCTCTTCGGGCCGCGGAGTCTCACGCTCCACGAGGGAAGCTAGGGTAACCACCGCCAGTACCGGACGCGCATCCGCGAAAGTAACTCGGTCTGGACTGGGTGCCGTCGGCATAGCTCCCGTTCCAGGCGCCGCTGAGGCGGGCGCCGTCGCATTCGCGGCATCCGCTGGCGCGGCACTCCCCGTTCGCAACGCCGCCCACTCCTCTTTAAATTTTCTCACCATCTCCGCCGTTAGTTCCGCGCCTGCTGGATGCCGCGACAAATGATAAGTGGCCGGAAACAAAAATCCCTCGAGCGTTGGCACCCCAGGAGCAATATCACGAACGAGTGTCGGGTCGCTCGCCGCCGCCAAGAATTCCTCGCGCGTCAGCAATTTCGCTTTTTCCAGTTCCCGGGCGATATCAAACATCGTATCGCCTTCATGTACCGTAAACGGCTGCTCGTAAACTTCGCCTTTGGCCAGCTTCCAGAACACGGCGCGCGCGCTCGTGCCATGATCAAAATAATATTCGCCTGCCTGTACCGTGCGGGGAGATTTTCGCCGGGCGTACAGCTCAAACGCCTTGGCGCTGCGAACGACGCCATTGCTCTCGAGTAAGCGGCCCACCGCGCGGCTCGATGCCCCGTGCGGCACCTCGACAAAAACGCCTGCCGGCCCAAACCCTTGGTACGGCTGGGTAATCCCATACCACAGCCATGCCCCGGCGGCCGCCGCAACCACCAGCGCCAACAAAAATAATGTGAGCAGAAATTTCAAGCCGGCCTCACCTTTTGCCTTTTCACGACGCTGCACCCGATGGCGCTTTCTCTCCTGTTTGCCGCCGCTCCAAATACTCTTTCAATATCACCGCCGCCGCAATGGCATCGACGCTCATCCGGCCTTCCTCTACCTTCGATTTCTTGTTGTGCCCAATCGGGTGCTTCATCGCGCGTCCCGCCGTCTCTTCGAGCAACCGTTCCGCTTCCCAACTCGTAAGCCGCTCGTCCACCATCTCCACCGGCACGCCGACCTGTTTCCGCACGCGTTGCGCAAAGCCTTCCGCTTCCAGCGCCATTTCTCCCCGCGATCCGTCGAGCCGCAATGGCAATCCCACCACAATCTGTTTTACGCCGTGTTCTCGCGCAAGTTCCCGCAGCCGGCGCATATCTTCGTTGCGGTTTACGCGCTGCAGGGTACACAAAGGCTGCGCCAGTCCCACGGCGGAGTCCGCCAGCGCCACGCCAATGCGCGAACGCCCATAATCCAGCGCCAGAATGCGCATCGATGCTTCCTGAGATGGCCAGAGGGGTGCTTCGGTCACATCTACATTATAGCGGTTATTCGCGGCAGCCACGCCCTTCGCGCTTCCTCTAAACAGCCGCATGCGTAACTGGCAACGAGGCCCGCGGCACCGGCCCACTACGGTTTTCTGCCGCGCGTTCCGTCTTGCCAGCCTTCCCAGTAACCCAGCGTTTTCAATTGCTGCTCGAGTCCTGTCGCTTTCAATACTTCTGCAATCTCCGCGCGCGTCTGCCTTTTCCCAAACGCTCCATTGTGGTCCGCCAATCCCCAAACCGTCAGCGCCGCAATCACCGTATTCGACTTCAGCTCGCGCAAGTCCACTTTATCGAGCGTGTCCGACGCCGCATGATAGTTCTGCAAATAGTTGGCCACCTCCTCGTTCGCCACCAGCGTTGGCACACCTTCCATCAGGAAGTCAAAATTGTCAGTTCCAATATCGGCGTTCTCCGTGTGCCGGTTGACGCCCCACGCTTCGAGCGGTTTCAGCGCTTCGCTCGTCACTTCTTCCATGTCCTTTCGCCCACCGAACGAATATCCCGTCACGCGTCCGGCCCCCGCCTCAAACACCACCACGCCACGAAATTTGTCGAGTTCCGCCGCATGCGCCTTCACATACGCCCACGAACCGAGCATTCCTTCTTCTTCGCCACTGAACAGCACAAATCGTATGGTCCTCCGCGGCACAAGTCCCATGGCCTTGATCGCCCTCGCCGCCTCAATCACCAGCGCCGCGTTGCACCCGTTATCCAGCGCTCCCGTTCCCAATTCCCACGAATCCAGGTGCGCCCCGAGCAGCACCACCTCATCCGGCTTCTCGTAACCCCGAATCTCTCCCACCACATTTTCTTGCTGCACCGGCCCGCCAATTTTATTGGCTAACTCCAGCCGCCCGCGAATTTTGCCTGGATGTGCCGCGAACAACCGAGCCAGCCGCAGCGCATCCTCGCGCGCCACCATTGCTTGTGGCAACTCTTCGAGCGCGCCATCGCCTGTGTTCGTATGCCGGTAAAGGAGCAATTGCTCGCGTTGGCTCGTCCACAAAATCGCGGCCGCTCCCGTTTTCACCGCTCGCTCAATTATTTCCGGTGCGCGCAAATACTCATGGAAAAAATCCGTCCAGTTCGCGCTGACGTCGCCGTTCACCAGCACCAGCGCGCCCTTCAGCGGTCCCTTGGCATTCCGAAACTCCGCGGCCGATCCATACCCGACGTCAACAATGTTCGCTTCTATCCCTCCCGCCGGAGTCCTTGGCGACCATCCCAGAGTCGTCAGCCGCAAGGGAAATTTTTCGATCCCCAGCGCACCGAGCCCCAGCAATTCTAGTTTCGCCTCGCCTGCCGTCCACGTCACCGGCAGCGTGTACTCTTCTGTGTGTACCTCCACGCCCGCCGCGCGAAACGCGCCAACGCCCCACGCCACGGCCTTCGCCATCTCCGCGCTTCCCGTAACCCGCCCGCCAATCTCGTCCGTCAATCGCCGCAAATTTTCTTCCATCGGCGAAGCTCCCATCACGAGCGGCAAAATTTTCGCCGCCGCCTGTGCGCAAGTCGAAGCTTCCGTCGTCGAACAAGCTGCCTCGCCCCGAATTCCCCCTCGAGGCTTCAGCGGATCCGATTTCAGCGGTGGCAGCTGCGCAGAAATGTCTGAGGCGAGCAAGAACCCTCCCGCCAAGCAGAAAATAACGAAAGATTTTGCCAACAACACAAAAACACCTCATTCCGACAACGGGAATCGCCGCGAATTATAGCCCAGCCACCGCAAAACAATTTCCGCTACGCCAACATAGCGTCCGCAACTTTGCAGACTTGTACCATCTCCTTGACGTCATGGACACGTACGATGTGTGCGCCACCCAAAATGCTCGCGGTCACCGTCGCTGCAGTCCCGAAGATTCGTTCGTCCGGCGGCGCGGCTTTGCCCGCGCGCGCCAAGGTTTTTCCCAAAAAGCCCTTCCGCGAAGTGCCGAGAAGCAGCGGATACCCGAGCTTCGCCAGTTCCGCAAGATTGCGCAGCACTTCGTAATTTTGCGCAAAGCTTTTGCCGAATCCAATTCCCGGATCCAGCACAATCTGTGATTTCGCCACGCCCGCTTCGCGCGCAATTTTCACGCTCGCCCGCAATCCCGCAAGCACGTCTTTCATCACCTCTCGAGCAAAAGGCGTTTTTTGCATGTTGTGCGGTTCGCCGCGCATGTGCATTAAGATAAGGGGTGCCTTGTATCGCGCCGCGACGCCCGCGAGTTCGCGCTCGCGCCGCAACCCAGACACATCATTAATCATCTGCGCGCCCGCCCGTAGAGCCGCTTCCGCCACCGCCGCCTTTCGCGTATCGACCGAAATCGGTATCTTTAATTTCCCGTACAGCCCCTCCAGTACCGGCAGCAACCGCCGCAACTCTTCTTCCGCGCCTATTTCTAAAGATCCCGGCCGCGTCGATTCTGCTCCAATATCAATCAGATCGGCGCCCGCATCTTCCATCGCCAACGCGTGCGCCACCGCGCTCCGCGCATCCAAGAAATTCCCGCCATCGGAAAAACTGTCCGGCGTCGCATTAAGCACACCCATCACCAGCGTGCGCTCGCCGAGCAGCAAAGTTCCCCGCCGTAGCTGCAATTTATGTTTTCTGCGTTTGAACACAAAAGGAGAAGTGATGACACTCAATCCAGATCAAAATCGCGAATCGGCTTCCCAACCGGTGCATCCTTGGCCTTTTTCATCGCCTCTTCAAACTTCTTCGCCAGGATGTCTTCTTTGTTGCTTTCCTGAAACCACGAGTCCGCGAACTTATCTTCGCGCTGCCGGTTTTGTTCAGCCAGAATTTTCTGGGCGTCGGTTAGGTCCACGTTTGGACCGACTCTCGGAGGCGCTTCATGCGCCAGCACCGCGCCGAACATGGGATCGACGGTCAGCTTGGCGTGGCAGCACGGACAAGTTACATTCAGGTTTTCGCCGTCTTTGAGTCCCATGGCCGTATTCTACGCCAATTCATTTCCCGAAGGCAGGGCCTGCCGCTCAACTGGGGCCAGCGCCCGAACCGGATTTGTCGAAAAGAGGCCCGCCCACGAGATTGGCTTCCATGCTGCGATTCGCCGGGTGTATCCGGAACCTTCCGTAGCATAGCTTTCGCAAGAGGGAGGCTGGGCGCACGTACCAACTCGCCCAGGAAAGTGGCGAATCCCCGTTCATATCCTTGGCGTCAATCTTCGCGCCTGCATCCAGCAGGAGTTGCACGGCCTGCTCATCGCCGAATGCCGCAGCCCGATGCAGCGGTGTTTCGCCCTTGGTGCGGCAGTCGCGCATGAAGCCTCCGGTTTCCGCGGATTCCCTGGTTACGCAATTTGGATTTGCGCCGTGTGCCAAGAGAACTTTCAGCACCAAGTTGTGTCTCAGACGATTCGTAGTACAAAGCGCGGCGTGCAACGGCGTCTCTCCGGTTTCAGCGTCCGGGCGGTTGACATCGGCTCCGTGCTCGACCAGAAATCTGCAGAGTCGCCAGTGCCCATGGAAGCTAGCGGCCATCAATCCGAAATTGTCCCCCAGCACATCAAGTGTCGCGCCGCTTGCGAGGAGAAACTTGATGGCGCTGACGTCCCCATAATAAGCGCACCACTCGATTAGCGAGACTCCTTGCGGATCGGCAGAATTTGCGGAATGGCCCTCGCCGAGGTATTCGAATACCAAGTCCGTGCGGCCTTCAACAATTTCATCCATTGTGGCCATAATCGCGCACTGTAACACGACCGAATGGGCGGGGACATTCTGAAAAAAAGAGGCCCAGCGTGACTGGGCCTCTCTCGAAAGACAACGCGTAATTTATCGGTGGGTCTACGCTTTCGCCGGATTCTCCCCACGCGTAAATCCCGGCGCCGGCCGCAACTCCGGCCGCACCACCTTGGGATCCGTGCTCGGCGCCGCCTGTGGCGGCGGTGGCGGCGGTGTTCGCGGCTTCTCCGGCAGCGGCTTGTTCTCCATCAGCAACTGCACCTCCGAGCCATCGATCACTTCGCGCTCGAGCAACGCCAGCGCAATCCGCTCCAGCATTTCCTTGTTGTTGTTCAGCACCGCGCGAGCCCGATCATAACCCTCGCTGACGATGCGTCTCACTTCCTTGTCGATCTGAATCGCGGTGTCTTCTGAATAGTCACGATGCTGCGTAATTTCGCGGCCGAGGAAGATAGCCTCGTCCTTCTTGCCAAACGCCAAAGGCCCGAGCTCGCTCATGCCCCACTCACAGACCATGTTGCGCGCAATTTCCGTGGCCCGCTCGATGTCGTTGCCTGCGCCCGTGGTGATGTGCCCCAGGAAGATTTCCTCCGCGGAGCGTCCGCCCATCAACACCGCAAGCATGGCTTCCAGGTAGTCGCGCGTATAAGTGTGCTTATCGTCGATTGGCAGCTGCATTGTCAGACCCAGCGCCATGCCGCGCGGAATAATCGTCACCTTGTGCACGGGATCGGCGCCCGGAGTCATTGCCGCCACGAGCGCGTGGCCTGCCTCGTGATACGCCGTATTTTTCTTTTCTTCGTCCGACAAAATCATGGAGCGCCGTTCGACGCCCATCATCACTTTGTCCTTGGACATTTCAAAGTCCACCATCATCACGAACTTGCGGTTCTGTCGCGCCGCCCACAGCGCTGCTTCGTTCACCAGATTTGCCAGGTCCGCTCCAGAAAATCCCGGCGTTCCGCGCGCAATGATCGAGAGTTCCACGTCATCAGAAATCGGCACCTTGCGCGTATGTACGCGAAGAATCTCTTCGCGTCCCTTCACGTCCGGCCGCGCCACTACCACTCGCCGATCGAATCTTCCCGGCCGCAACAACGCCGGATCCAGCACGTCCGGCCGGTTTGTCGCCGCAATTAAAATCACGCCTTCGTTTGATTCGAACCCGTCCATCTCCACCAGCAAGGCGTTCAGCGTCTGCTCGCGCTCGTCATGCCCGCCGCCCAGCCCGGCCCCGCGATGACGTCCCACCGCATCGATTTCATCGATGAAGATGATGCACGGGGCGTTTTTCTTCCCCTGCTCGAACAAGTCACGCACGCGGCTCGCGCCCACGCCCACAAACATTTCCACGAAGTCCGAACCGGAAATCGAGAAAAACGGAACGTTCGCTTCCCCGGCAATAGCCCGCGCCAGGAGAGTCTTGCCCGTTCCCGGAGGGCCCACCAGCAGTACTCCCTTCGGAATGCGTCCGCCTAACTTCTGAAATTTTTGCGGATCCTTCAGGAACTCAATAATCTCCTGCAACTCCTCCTTGGCTTCATCCGTACCCGCAACATCCTTAAAGGTAGCCTTCTTTTGCTGCGCGGAAAGCAGTCTCGCACGCGATTTTCCAAAACTTAGCGCCTTGTTTCCGCCCGCCTGCATCTGCCGCATTAGGAAAAACACGAATCCCGCCAGCAGCAGGAGCGGCAAAGCATTCAGCAAAATCAATACCCAGTCCCCGCTGTGCACTTCCTTGACCTTGATCTGCACAGCTTTATCGCGCAGCGTCTTCATAAGATCCGGCGCCGCTTCCTTAAAAACCGTGGTGTGAAACTTGCGATGATCCGGCCGCACGTATTCGCCCTGCAGCTCGTAGCTGTTTGGCGAGAGGTACAGCGTAACTTCTTTTACGTCTCCCGCGTCGACCTTGCCCATGAACTCGCTGTAACTGGGCTCATCTTCGCGCGCTTGCGCTCCATTGGCGGAAACCAGCTTCCAAAGCATCACGCCCAGAAATACGATTGAAATCCAAAATAAGACTGTTTTTGCCGTGGAACTGGAATTCACGTTGACCTCAGTCGATCCCCAATGTGCTGCCGAAACTTTGGAAGGCTATACGCCCGAAATTATTTTACAACCTGTCTGCTACTTCTTGCTGTGTCCCCTGACTCTCTTCGCTCCGCCGCTCTTCGTACGTCCGTTCGATTTCGTGCGCGATGCCCCGGAATTAACCGCCGAGTGAACTGTGAGTTGCCGGCCGTTTCGCCCCGTGCCATTCGGCGCCGCCAGACCGTAACCGACCCATACATCGTTAGATGCGGTCCGGAACCCAAAGTAATCGGGCTCCAGCGCGATTCTCCGCCGCACCGGCTTATCGAGCAGCACCGCCAGGCGCAGCGATCGCGGCTTGCTTTCTCCCAGTCGCCGCAACAAAAAATCCTGCGTGATGCCGCTGTCGATCACCGCATCCACCAGCAGCACGTCACGGCCTGTTATATCCAGCTTCAGTCCAAAAAATACTTCACGCCTTGCCAGCCCCGCATCCTCGACATCGCGAACATCTTCCCGCACAAAGTGGCAAACCGTCGGAACCACAATCTCCCGCACCAGGTCCGCCGCAAAAATAAATCCCCGGTCCAGCGTAATCACCACGTCCAGCCGGCGTCCTTCGCTCGCGCGCGAAATTTCCCGTCCCAGAATTGCGACTCGCGCAGCAATCCGCGCCGGCGAAAACGCTGCGCTCAAAGTGCTTCCTCATCGATTGCCAAAGCCGCTTCCGTTTTCTCCCCGGCTGCGTACTTCGCAGCAACCGGAAATCCGCGAGACCAAATTACTTCGCCGCCGCTCGTCAGCACCGGCCACCCATTGCGTTCCCAGCGGCTGATACCTTTTTCGTTCAGCAAGTGTTTCAGCTTGTGCGCTTTGCTCCGGCCCGCGGGCTGTAAACGGTCCCCAGGACGCCAATTGCGCAGCACTAAAGGAAATTGCAATCCGGCGCAATCGAGCACCGCTCGCATCTTATTAGTTTCCCTCCTCTGGCGGAACCAGTCAATCTCCGTGAACAAGAATGCGCGCTTTAATAACACAACGGGCGCCACGGCAACCCCGTCCCGCATTTCAATTGCGTACGCATATTCGATGAAACTCGGCGAGCTCCCTGGCCCTCCGCCAGGTCTCGCCTCATCTGGCGCCGCTTCACGCGCGAGAAAAACCAGCGTATTTCTTTCCTTGCGTACCTCCGCTCCTCCCGGCAACTCCAGCGATTTCCCATTCTCGCCGTACAATCCGAGTTCCCGCACGCTCGCCACGTGCTCTCTGCCCAATTCCCCATCCCGCGTCTTGCACTCCCTCACCAGTTTCCGCACCATGCGCCCACTCATCGCGTCGCAATAAGAGTTCTCGCCGTGTCTTGAAAGATTGCTCGGCAAATCCTCGCGTGAGAGTAGTTCCCGATTCCCGAATAATTTCTCTACCGCCACGCGCACCACTCCATCCGTATTCTCGCGAATCTCCAGAAGTCGGCGCTCCGCCTCGCCATTCAGAAACTCTTCGTCCTCTCGCGCACTCTCGGCGAGCGCCGCCAGATGTGCCACCACCTTCGGTTGGAAACTTTTTTCGAGCAACGGAATCAGCGTCTTGCGAATACGCGCCCGATTCTTGGTCGTGTCTTGATTGCTAGCGTCCTCCCGCCATTTCTGTGCTTGTAACTTCAAGTACGCCCGTAATTCCGCGCGCCGCACTCCGAGCAATGGCCGCATCACGCATCCCGTCACCGGATGAATCCCACGCAATCCCGCCAATCCCGATCCGCGCAACGCATGCGCCAGCACCGTCTCCGCCTGATCGTCCATGGTATGCGCAGTCGCCACCCAATCCACGCAACCTTCCCGCTGCAATCCTGCAAAATAAGCGTAACGTTCCCGCCGTCCCGCATCTTCTACATTTCGCTTCGCGCGCTTGGCCGCCGCCGCCACATTCGCGCTCCCTAAATAAAAGTTCAGCCCAAGTTTCTCCGCCAGGCCGCGGACAAATCGCTCGTCGCCGAGCGCCGCAGGGCCGCGCAATTGATGATTGAAGTGCGTCACCGCAATTTCTATCTTATTTTTTTCGGACAACCCGTCGCGCACCTCGATCAGTAAGCGCAACAGCGCCACCGAATCAGCGCCTCCAGACACTGCGACCCCGATCGTGACGCCCGGCCGCAGAATTCGCAGCCCTGCGAGCGCCGCCAAAACCTTTCGAGGCAACTCTAGCGGGCGCACCCTATTTCCTTTTTTCCCGTCCTGCGCCTTTTTCTTCATAGAAATTCTTAGCCGGAGTTTCCTGGTCCGCCCGCGTATCCTACCACCACGCATAGAGTTACCGCGCTTCTGTGCATAAATGTGGAAATCCGTAATGAGTGGTTGACAATGCGGCCTTCCCTTGAGATACTCTTTAAGTTGTACGTAGCCTTTCTGCATGACAGGGAGGTCTTGCTCTTTGACAACCGATACGATGTGCCAGAATCCGTTCGAAACCAATCGCGCTTTTCGAGCCCGATTGGTCTGAGTAAATCGAGCGACATTAATTCGCTTGGCAGGCTGCCTGGGACTAACCTCCCGGGATTTTTTTTCGCCAAGCAACCAGCTTCAAACGAGAGTTTGATCCTGGCTCAGAACGAACGCTGGCGGCGTGCTTAACACATGCAAGTCGAGTGCGCGTCTGTAGCAATACAGATGGCGCACGGCGCACGGGTGCGTAACACGTGGGTAATCTGCCCTTCGATGGGGAATAACCTCGC
>Ga0182024_10021760_pt1 | contig 11612 bp, 9 predicted proteins | sample P32metaG_FD_120480 | JGI IMG/M metagenome (GOLD analysis project Ga0182024, IMG submission 120480) | Permafrost microbial communities from Stordalen Mire, Sweden - P3-2 metaG (Illumina Assembly) | ecosystem: Environmental > Terrestrial > Soil > Wetlands > Permafrost | place: Sweden: Stordalen... | reverse complement strand
TTCCAATTGCTTTCGGCAGCTTTCGCTTAACTGCATTCCTTTTTCAAACAGCTCGAGCGCGCGCTCCAGCGGCAGCTCGCCGCTTTCCATTTCCTTGACGATCAGTTCGAGTTGCTGGAGTCCGGTCTCGAAGCTAGCCGCCGGCTTTTCTTCTGCGGGCATTTGTTCATTCTAACCAGACGCGGAGGCGGCCTACGAATTGGATTCGCGGTACGTCACACTCGATCGCGTAATCTCTGCCAGCGATCGCGCGCCGCACTGCTTCATGGTGAGAGCGAATTCGCCATTGAGGATCTCGATTACCTTCTCCACGCCCGGCTGTCCGAATGCGGAGAGTCCCCAAATGTAGGGACGCCCGATGCCGACGGCCTTGGCGCCAAAAGCGAGCGCTTTATAGGCGTCGGTACCCCGGCGGATGCCACCGTCCACCATCACAGGAATGCGGCCGGCAGCGCCATCCACCACTTCCGGCAGACACTCGATGGTTGCGCGATATGTCTCAGTGGCGCGGCCGCCGTGATTGGAAACCAGGATGCCATCGACGCCATGTTCGACGCACAATCGCGCGTCCTCGCGGGTCTCAATGCCTTTCAAGACCAGCTTCATGCGCGTGAATTTTTTCAGGCGGTCGACGTACGTCCAGTTGAACGTCGGAGAATTGATGCTGGCGCCCTTCATGTCGATTCCGTCGAACATCGGCCGATTATTGATAGCGCCGAACGGCTCGCCGTGACAGCTGGCGCAATCCCTGTCGTCGATGCGTCGGTAGCGGGAAGCCAGTTCGGTGTTCCGGCCAGCCAGTAGGTCGATGGTCCAGGCCAGCACCGGGCAACCGGCGTCTTCGGCACGTTTGACCACCTTCTCGGTAAAGCTCCAGTTGGAAATGGCGTAGAGCTGGTACCAGACGGGTCCGCCGCGCGCTTTCATTACATCTTCCACGCTGTGCGACGTTACCGTGGATAGAATCTGCAGGGCCTTCTTACTCTGTGCAGCGCGAGCGACGCCCAGCTCGCCATCGGCATGAAACATGCCCTGGGCACCCACGGGACACAGGAAAATAGGGCTGTCCCAGGTGGTGCCGAACAGCTCCACGCGCGTGTCGATTTTGCTGACGTCCACCAGTTTGCGTGGGCGCAATTGTATATGCTTGTATGCTTCGTGATTCAGATCGCGCGTCAGGTTGTCGTCTACACCCGACGCCATGTAGCCCCAGTGCGCGGCCGGCAGGGCTTTGCGGGCGGCCGGTTCAAAATCCATCAGATCGAGCGCATCTTTCGGGCTGGCTAGTATTTCATCCAGTTTGTGGGTCTGCCAGGCGCGGGCGGGCAGGGAAGCGAACAGGGGACTGGCCGCAAGAAACTTGAGAAAAGCGCGCCGATTCCGCAACTGAGTTTGCGAGGACGCCGGAGAAGACATCGCGATCATGACTGCTCATTCTATAACTTTTTCGGTCTTAGGGCCGGGTTAACACTTTTCGTGTAACCATAGGGCAGGGTTTGTGGTCCCATATACAATGCGGCGCAGCGGGGACTCCATGTGGAGGATGATTGAAGGTTTGTTTTAAACACACTCAGCACGGAAATGTCGCGTTACTTGTCGCAGTTTTTTCCTTTTCCGCTACTGTTGTTCTTGCCCAGGCTCCGTCCGCCGCCGTACCGGCGCAACCAGCTGCGGACGAATCCGCGAATGACAACCGCATTCTCGGCGTTATTCCCAACTATCTGGCCGTTGAGGATCCCCGGCAAAAGGTAGCACCTCTCAGCGTGAAACAGAAGTTCGGATTGTTCGCGAAGGAAACTTTCGATCCGTTCACTTTTGCTTCCTCGGCCGCCGGAGCCGCGCTCTCGCAGATAGACAATGACAATCCGAAGTACGGACATGGTGGCGGTCCGTATGCCGAGCGTTTTGGCGCGGCGGTGGGCGATGTCACCACGCAAAACTTCTTCCAGGACGCCGTGCTGGCATCGCTACTGCATGAAGATCCCCGCTATTTCCGGCGGGGTCCGGAATTTGGCGCATGGTACCGCGTGGGGTACGCCTTAAGTCGGGTGGCGATTACCCGAACGGACCGGGGAACCCAGCGATTCAACTACTCGGGGATAGTCGGCATGGGGCTGGGAATTGGGCTTTCGAACGCCTACTACCCGGACAGTAGCGTCACCGGCGAAGAGGTGGCCACGCGTTTTGGCACCAGCCTCTTGGCGAGCGCGCTGGGCAACCTTTTGCCCGAATTTTGGCCGGACTTTCATGAGAAATTCTTTCATCGCAAACCGCGGCCATCGCCTCCTCCACCTGCGCCGCCTGGAGGCTAAAATAAAGCCATGGCAGTTCCGCCGATCCCGCCGCCCATCGCGCAACTCGGCCGCCAGCCGTTTTCTTTTTATCCCGCCATCGTCAACGCCGGACATAACGAATGGATCTACCGCAGTGCCACGTGGTCCGATGTTCTAGTCCGAAATACGAAAACGAATGAAGAAGTGTCGGTGCCGCGGCGTTACGTGGGCGAAGTCTCGAGCGTCGATGCACCCGTAATGATTGTGGGATTGCTTGCGGAACTGGAGTATCGGGCGGGAGTGGTGTGGCCTGCCGAGCGGCGCGTGATCGAAATGCCGCGCGCGGTGAACGACACGCCTCGTCCCCGGATTACGCATTCGCAGGCGTCGCGGGCCCCCGTGGTGGGCATTCGTTTGGAGAGCGAGCGCACCTCGCGCGTTGGAAAGATGGCGGTGGGTGGCGTGGCGTTGGGCGTGGCCGGATGCGTGCTCGCCATCAGCTTATTCCGCGGCGGTGTCATCGGCACCCATGCGTTCTATACGCCAGTGCTTCAGGCGGATTTGCCGCTCGGTGCGGACGACGATTACTCGGCTGTGGTTCGCGTCTTGGGTGCGCCGGTTGCAGAACGCTGGCGCTCAGATTCGAACGAACAATACGAGCTGCTGGTTTATCCGCAACGCAAGTTGTACGTCATTCTAAGAGGGCGCGAACGCTCGGATGCTCGGTATATCGGAGCGATGGATTGGAACTGGCGTCCTGCGCACGCAGTGGATCTGGATGGGCGCGGTTCCAGCTACGGTCTATTGAGACGCTTGCCGAGGTTTTAACCTTCACCCGGCTGATACAATCCTGAGCATGAAGAAGATCGCGGGGCGCATCGTCTGGGCCCTGATTTCGCTGGTGGCGGCGTTCTTTCTGACGGCCATCGCTGTGGATCGCGGCGAGCCGGTGAACAGCTTCTGGATCGTTTTGGCGGCAGCCTGCACTTACCTGGTGGGCTATCGATTTTATGCCCGGTTCATCGCTGCCAAAGTAATGGCGCTGGACGACCAGCGTGCCACACCCGCCGAACGCCTGCGTGATGGGCACGATTACGAACCGACCAACAAGTGGATTCTTTTCGGCCACCACTTTGCGGCGATTGCCGGGCCGGGGCCATTGGTTGGTCCTACCTTGGCGGCTCAATTCGGGTATCTGCCGAGCGTCTACTGGATCATCATCGGAGCAGTGCTGGGTGGCGCGGTACAAGATTTCGTAATTCTGTTTTGCTCCATGCGGCGCGACGGCAAGACGCTGGGCCAAATGGCGCGCGATGAGATCGGCAAAACGGGCGGCTTTACCGCGCTGCTCGCCGTGCTGTTCATCATGATCATCCTGCTAGCAGTGGTAGCGCTGGTGGTGGTGAATGCCCTGAAGGGCAGCCCCTGGGGGACATTCACGATCGCGGCCACTATGCCGATCGCGCTTTTCATGGGCGTTTACCTGCGCTACTGGCGGCCCGGCAAAGTGCTCGAATGTTCGACTGTCGGCTTTGTTCTGGTAATGGCGAGCATTTTCGCCGGACAAGCGGTGGCGAACTCGCCCGTGATGGCTCCCTGGTTCACGTGGTCGGCGACTACACTTGCTCTTGCAGTCATTGTCTACGGCTTCCTTTCGAGCGTGCTGCCGGTCTGGCTGTTCCTTGCGCCGCGCGATTACTTAAGCACGTTTATCAAACTGGGCGTGGTGGCGATGCTGGCCGTCGGCATCCTGGCGGTGCATCCCGTGCTGCAATTGCCGGCGTTCACCCGTTTCGTGGATGGCACCGGGCCAATCTTTGCCGGCAAAGTATTTCCGTTCGTCTTCATCACCATTGCGTGCGGCGCGGTTTCCGGATTCCACGCGCTGATTTCGTCGGGGACGACGCCGAAGATGATCGCGCGCGAATGGAACGCGTGGCCGGTGGGTTACGGGTCGATGTTGCTGGAGGGATTTGTTGCCATTATGGCGCTGATTGCCGCGTGCTCTCTGCAGCCCGGCGTGTTCTTTGCGGTAAATTCGCCGCCCGGCGTGGTGGGTGCAAGCCCCGCAGCCGCGGTGTCGACGATTTCGAACTGGGGTTATCCGGTCACGGTGGCCGATATGAATGCGCTTGCCGCCGATGCGGGCGAGAAGACGCTGTTTTACCGGACTGGCGGCGCGCCGTCGCTGGCGCTGGGGATGGCGCATATATTTTCGTCATCGGTAGGCGGAAAAAAGGGAGGCGGCAACGCATTCCTCGGGTTCTGGTATCACTTCGCCATTATGTTTGAGGCGCTATTCATCTTGACCATCATTGCGGCCGGAACGCGCGTGGGCCGCTTTATGCTGCAAGATTTGCTGGGACAGGCTTATCCCTCGCTGAAGCACTCGAACTGGCCGGTGGTGTTCGCAGCAAGCGGCGTAGTGGTATTGGCGTGGGGGTATTTTCTCTATCAAGGCGTGCGCGATCCGCTGGGCGGCATCAATTCGCTGTGGCCGCTTTTTGGGATCGCAAATCAATTACTGGCTGCGATTGCGCTGTGCGTGGGGACGACGATTTTCATCAAGATGCACAGAGCGCGCTATTTGTGGATCACGGGCGTGCCGCTGGCGTGGCTGGTGGTGGTGACGTTCACGGCCGGGTATCAGAAGATCTTCTCGGATCAGCCGCGCGTGGGATTCCTTTCGGAAGCCAGCCATTTGCAGACCGCAATCGATGCCGGGACGATGGCCGCAGGCAAGATCGCCGAAGCACAAGGGCAGATTTTCAACGACCGGTTGGATGCGGCGGTCTGCGGGATGTTCTTGATCATGGTGGCGCTCATCTTGATTGACTCGGTGCGTGTTTGGTTCCGCATTCTCACTGGTGCGCGCGAAAGCAAGGTGGACGAGGCGCCATTCGTTTTATCGCGGCTGCAGACGGAGGAATTGTGAGAGCGTTCTTTCGAGGTGTGATGACGCTGCTGCGCGAGATCGCCGATGAGAATGCGTATGAGCGGCATCTGCGGGCGCATGGCCGCGTGCATTCGGCCCAGGAGTGGCGAGTTTTTATCGATGAACGGCTGGCGCGGAAGTTCGCGCAAGGGAAGTGCTGCTAGTTCAAGCGCCCGTTTGCGTGCGGGGATCGAGTAGTTCGGCGAGGCGATCTTCGGGAATGCCGCTTTTCTCGCGAGCGACTTCGCGCACCGTTCGGCCGGTATTGTAAGCTTCTTTCGCGATGGCCGCCGCCTTTTCATAACCAATTACCGGCGCGAGCACGGTACACATGGCGAGCGATTGTTCGACCAAGCCCGATGCGCGCCCGATGTCCGGTTGCAGGCCTTCGATAGCACGCCGGCTGAAGTTGCGCGATCCGGTGGCGAGCAATGCGATGGACTCCAGAAGATCGTACGTCATCACCGGCATCATCACGTTCAGTTCGAAATTGCCCGCGGCGCAGCACCAGGTTATGGTGGCGTCGTAGCCGACTATTTGCGCGCACACCATGAGCAGGCTTTCGGCGATTACCGGATTCACTTTGCCCGGCATGATGCTCGATCCGGGCTGGGTTTCAGGCAGCTTCAATTCGCCCAGACCGCCGCGAGGTCCCGAGGCGAGCCAGCGAATATCGTTGGCGATCTTGGTGAGGGCGACCGCGTAGGTCTTCAGTGCCCCACTGAGGAAGCTAACGGCGTCTTTGCCCGCTTGCGCTTCGAAATGATTGGATGCTTCCCGGAACGGAAGGCCGGTGCGCGTGCCAAGTTCGGCGATAACAGCCGAAGCAAAACCAGGAAGGGCATTCAATCCGGTGCCCACTGCCGTGCCGCCCAGGGGCAATTCATAAATGCCATCGAGCGCGGCTTTAATGCGCAGGGAGCATTTCTCAACTTGCGCAGTGTAGCCGGAAAGCTCTTGCCCGAGCGTCATGGGCACCGCGTCTTGCAGATGGGTTCGTCCGATTTTTACGATGTCTCGGAATTCGATACTCTTTTTGCGCAGCGTGCCCGCCAGCTCTTCCATTGCGGGCAGCAGGCCTTCGGTCACCAGCATCGCCGCCGAAAGATGCAGCGCTGAGGGAATCACATCGTTGCTGGATTGGCCGCGATTCACATGATCGTTGGGGTGCGCGCCAGCCAGACGCCCGATCACTTCGTTCGCGTTCATGTTCGTAGAGGTGCCGCTGCCAGTTTGGAAAATGTCGACGACAAACTGGGCGTCGTGGTCGCCGGCAGCTACTGCGTCGGCGGCCTTCTCGATGGAGGCGGCGAGTTCGGGCGAGATCTCGCCCATGCGTCCATTGATACGCGCGGCGGAGCTTTTGATCAGCCCGAGGGCGCGGATGAAAGGGCGCGGGAAGCGCAGGCCGCTAATGGGGAAATTCTCAACCGCCCGCTGGGTCTGAGCGCCATAGAGGGCATCGGCTGGAACGCGCATCTCGCCCATGGTGTCGCGCTCGGTGCGATATTCCACGCCGCGGCCTTAGGGGTTGGCTTTCGGCTGGCCGTTGGTATCGAACACCTGCACGGCGCCGTATTTGTCGAGTACCGGTTTGAGCTTGGCCGCGTCGCCCACCGCGACGATTTGCAGATCGTCCGGAACAATGTATCTGCGGGCCACGCGCTGCACCTGCTCGGCAGTGATGCCCATGATCTTGGCGGGATAGGTGTCCCAGTAATCCGCCGGCAGATTATAGACCTTGAGCGCAATCGCATAATCCAATAGGTCGCTCGGCCGCTCGAGCGTGAGCGCGAATCCCGCGACAATGGAGCGCTTGGTCTCTTCCAGTTCTTTTTCCGGCACGGGCTTGTCGCGAATGCTGTTGATCTCGTTCATGAATTCCGTCATCGCTCCACCGGTGGCGTCGGTTCGCATGCTGCCTTCTGCGATCCAAGGACCTGCGTAGCGCCGCGCCACCAGCATGCTGTAAGCGCCGTATGTGTAGCCGTGCACTTCGCGCAGATTCATGAATAGGCGGGCAGCCGCTCCGCCGCCGACAATGCGATCCATCACCACCATGGGTATGTAATCCGAATCCTGCCGGCTGATGGCGATGTTGCCGATCTCTACATCGGTTTGAACGGAACCGGGGCGATCCACCAGAAAAATCTTGCGGCCGGTGGCTGGTTTGGTGGCCGTAGGCAGACTCGCCTTAGTGGGCCCGGCCTTCCATCCGCGCAGAGACGAAAACATTTCGGTGACTTGGGCGGGCGTGATGTCGCCTGCGATTCCGAGAATGGCGTTCTCAGGCACATATCGAGTGGCGTGCCATTGGGCGAGCATGGCAGGAGTGATTTTGTCGAGAGCCTGCGGCGTAGGCGAGGTGACGGCGGCGGGGTGATCTCCATAAACTGCCCGGCTGAAGCGCTCCTGCATTAGGAAGCTGGCTGTGCCGCGCTGCTGCTGCAACTGAACTTTGGTGCGCTGCTTCAGTTTGTTCAACTCGCTTTCAGGGAAGGACGGATGCAGCAGGATGTCGGAGGCGAGCGGTATCCACTGGGCAGCGTTGTCGCTCAGGCCGGAGGCGGTGAACGTCGCGGTTTCCGACGCCCACGGCGCTTGCGCCCCAATCATCGCGCCCAGTTCATCGCTCTGCTCGGCGATCTGCTTGCTAGAGCGCGTTGTGGTGCCTTCCTTCAACATGGCGGCGGTGATGTTGGCCAGGCCAGGGACGTCGGGCGGATCGTTCAATGCGCCCGCGCCCAGAATATTCAGCCGCGCGGTGACCAGCGGAAGCCGATGGTCTTCAAGCACCAACACCGTGAGGCCATTGGGAAGCGTTAGCTCGGTCGGCCTGGGAAGCTTGACGCGAAGAATTTCGTCCGAGACCGGCGCCTTGTTCTTGCGTTCCACCTTGCTCAGCGGAATGGCTTTGGAACCTGGATCCTGGGGGACCTGCGCGAACGAGAGAGCAAACGCCGCGATCATCGCCGCGGACCATCGCATTGTGGATTGAGTTGTCATAAGGTGATATGTCATGAGACGCTCCTAGTTCGCTGCCTTGGATGCCGTCTCAGCCTTCGGCTTCGGTAACGTAGTCACTACCGTGCGATTTTCTTCGGTCAGATACGTTTTCGCCACGCGCTGCAGGTCGCTTTTGCCCACTTCCTGGATCTTGTCGAAACGCGTGTTGATCAGGTTCGGGTCGCCATAGATGACGGCCATCTCGCCGATGACGTAGGCGCGATACAGCGTGCTTTGCAGTTCCTGAGCGGTTTGGTGGCGCTCCATCATGTGGACTTTCTGCAGCTCCCAATCGGCGATCGGCTCAGACTTCACACGCTCCAGTTCGGCATAGACGGCTTTTTCCACATCCTTTAGATCTTTACCCGGGCGCGCCAGAACGACGACGTTGAACGTCGATGGACCCTTATGTTCTTCGATATAGCAGAAGACATTGACGGCGAGTTCCTGGTCCTTCACCAAGTCTTGATAGAGGCGCGAGGATTGGCCGCCGCCCAAAGCTGTCGAAAGAACGTCGAGGGCATACACATCGCTAGTGTTGCCGGGCGGTGTCTTGAACGCGATGTCCAGGCGCGGCACCTGAGCGAACGGATCCTCGATGGTCTTCCGCCGCTCGGCGGTTTGCTTGGGCTCGGCTAAGTCGGGGACTGGCGGCACAGGCTGCGCGGGAATAGCGCCGAAATACTTCTTGATCTTTGCCAGCGCTTCGGCGGGTTCGAAGTCGCCCACTAAAGTGAGCACTGCGTTGTTCGGCGCATAGTAGATGCGGAAGAACTCCTGGACGTCTTTGACGGTGGCCGCGTTCAGATCCTGCATGGAGCCGATTACCGAGTGCTTATTTGCAAAATTGTCGTAGACGAGATCTTGCAAAACTTCCGAAGTCTCGCCGTACGGCTGATTGTCGACTCCCAGTCGGCGCTCCTCCTGGACGGCATTGCGCTGATTGTCCAGATTCGCCTGGTTCACCGCGAGCGAACGCATGCGGTCGGCTTCGAGGAACAGGCCGAGGTCGAGTTGGTTGGAGGCGAAGGATTCGAAGTAATTGGTGCGATCCTCTGTAGTGGTGCCGTTCATGTTGCCGCCATTGTTTTCCACCAGGATCATGTGCTCGCCCTTGCCGACGTTCTCCGATCCTTCAAACATCATGTGCTCGAACAGGTGCGCGAACCCGGTGCGGCCGGCGTGTTCGCTGTGCGAGCCCACGTTATAGGTGATGGAGATCCCGTAAGTGGGGGCGGAATGATCCACCGACATTACGATTCGGAGTCCATTGTCGAGCTTGTATTGTTCGATCGGAATTCGGAGAGGTTTTGGCGCGGTCTGGGCTTGCAATGAGAGCGAACCAGCCAGAAGGACGGCAGTAGCGGCGATGCGCATATGTGACACTATTTTACCCACACCTTACAGACGTGCCAGATCGCCAATTGTTAATCTAATTCTTAAGACCATGCGCGTGGCTGTTACGTTCGGGAACGAGACCAGGGTTGGCCCCTATGAGGCTGCCCTGCTTGAGGCTGGCATCCAGGCGGTTCGGAACCCGGAGTCGCTCGATGCGCTGGACGGTTTGCTGCTCAGCGGTGGCACCGACATTAATCCGAAGCGGTATGGGCAGCAAAACGCCGGGAGCGACGAAGTGGACGATGCCCGGGATGAACTGGAGATTCGCTTGCTGCGCGAGGCACTGGCTACGGATGTGCCGGTGCTGGCCATTTGCCGTGGATTGCAACTCTTCAACGTAGTCTGCGGAGGCACGCTGATCCAGCATTTGCCTTCGTCCGATGTGCATCGCCAGCGGCCTAAGAATGCGGTACCGGGCAAGCATCCGGCGGCGCACCGGATTCGCGTCGAGCCGAACACGAAATTGGCGCAGATCGTCGGAGCCGGTGAGATCGAGGTCAACTCCCGGCACCATCAAGCTATCGACTGTTTGGGTGAAGGGTTGGTCGTATCCGCCAAGGCCACTGATGGCGTCATTGAGGCGATCGAGAAGCCCGAGGCGGCATTCGCGGTCGCAGTTCAATGGCATCCGGAAGATCGCATCTTCGCCAGCGCGGCCGATCACAAGCTGTTCGAAGCTTTTGCTACGGCGCTTGCGGGCCGGACATCGCGCAGCACCGCGGCCCAGTTTGCGAACCCGCGGTCGGCGCCGTAGAGATCCTCTTCCACCGAAAATGCGGCGTCGATGGAGCCGCTGGCCGGGAAATCCGCGACGCGCTCGGCGAAATTCCAGGCCTTGGGGAAGAGGCTGCGGCCGTCTTGCCGAAGATGTACGCGCAGATGCTTCTCCTTCATGATCACAGGTGCGCCGACCACTTCAGCCCCCAGGACGGCCAGCATCGGCGCTGGATTTCCGAATCCGAACGGCGCCATTCCAAGTAGTTCCTCGACGGCCGGGCCGGTCGTGAGATCGCGTAAAGTCACCGTCGCATCGATCGCCAACTGGGGCTGAAAGTCCGTGGGCGTGAGCCGCGTTCCGGCATATAAGTTCAGACGCCGGCGAAACTCTGGAACCTGGGCTGCGGCGAGACTGACGCCGGCCGCCTGGCGATGGCCGCCGAAGCGGGTAAACAGATCGGGCATGGATTCGAGCGCGTCCAGCAAATGAAACGGTGCGATGCTGCGTCCCGATCCTTGCGCCAGGCCATCTTCTTCGCTCAGCACGAACACCGGCCGGTAGAAGCGCTCCACCAAGCGGCTGGCGACGATCCCCACCACGCCGCGATGCCAGTTGAGGCCGGAAAACACCAGCACGGTTTGATCGTCGGTGACGGGCACGCCCGCGCATTCCTCCAGCACCAGGCGCACGATCTCGGCTTCGGTGTCGCGGCGCTCCTGATTGAGCGAATGGAGCTGGGAAGCGAGCCGGTGGGCGTAATCGGAATCGTCGGTCAGGAACATCCGAATCACATTCTGGGCGTCGTCCATGCGGCCGGCAGCGTTGATGCGCGGCGCGACCTGGAAGGCCACCTGGCGCGCGCTGGGGGAGCGTCCAGTCATCAGTCCCGAAAGCTCCAGAATGGCACGCAAGCCCGGGTTTTTGGACTGGTTCAAGCCTTCCAGGCCGTGCTTGACGATGACCCGGTTCTCGCCCACCAACGGCACCACGTCGGCCACCGTAGCAATAGCCACCAGTTTCAGGAACGACTTCATCACCCGCGCCAGCTTTTCAGCCGGCCATCCGAGAGTGGCGAGCAACGCATGAACCAGCTTGAACGCAACGCCCGCTCCGCATAGGTTCTTGTCCGGGTATTTGCAGTCACGCCGATTCGGATTCAGCACGGCCAGCGCGGGCGGAAGTTCGGCGTCGGGAAGATGATGATCTGTGACGATCACATCGATGCCCCGGTCGCGCGCTTCGCGCACTACTTCCGACGCGCGAATGCCGGTATCCACGCTAA
>Ga0182024_10021759_pt1 | contig 11612 bp, 10 predicted proteins | sample P32metaG_FD_120480 | JGI IMG/M metagenome (GOLD analysis project Ga0182024, IMG submission 120480) | Permafrost microbial communities from Stordalen Mire, Sweden - P3-2 metaG (Illumina Assembly) | ecosystem: Environmental > Terrestrial > Soil > Wetlands > Permafrost | place: Sweden: Stordalen... | reverse complement strand
TGCGAGGGTTTAACGGCTAGGGGCGCTAGGCCGCTAGGACCCCATCGCCGCCAGCATTAACTCCAGGGTCGCCAATTCGTCCGCGTCGCGGGCCGGCTTGTCCCAGCGGATTCGGTGGATGCGGGGAAAGCGCATGGCCAGGCCGCTCTTGTGGCGTGTCGAGCGTTGCAGCCCTTCGAAGGCCACCTCCAGCACCAGACCGAAGTCCCGGCTTGCCCGCACCGAGCGCACCGGACCAAAACGCTCGACGGTGTTCTCGCGGACGAAGGCGTCCAACTGCTTCAGCTCCTCATCGGTAAAACCGAAATAGGCCTTGCCCACCGGCGTCAGCGAGCGCTGACCAGCCTCGTCCTCGCGCCACACGCCGAAGGTGTAGTCGGAATAGAAGCTTGAGCGCTTGCCGTGGCCGCGCTGGGCGTACATCAGCACCGCGTCGATCAGATGCGGATCGCGCTTCCATTTGAACCATGGCCCCTTGGGGCGGCCCGCCTGATAGATCGAATCCCATCGCTTGAGCATCAGGCCTTCGGCGCGGGTGGGGTCGCCGGGCGGCGGGTCGGCGCGCAGGCGAGCCAACTCATCCCAGCTGGCGAACGGCTGCAGCGGCGAGAGGTCCAGGCGCGGCGAGGCGCTGGCCGCCACCACCGCCTCCAGCTTGGCGCGCCGCTCTGCGAACGGCAGGGCGCGCAGGTCGCATTCGCCGTCCAACAGCAGGTCATAGGCGCGAACCCCAACCGGGAAGGCGGCCATCAGCTTGGCGTCGGCGGTCTTGCGGTTGAGGCGCTGCTGCAGTTCGCCGAACGAGGCGACGGCGCCGTGGCGCATGACCAGAAGCTCGCCATCGATGACGCCCTCGAAGTCGAGCGCCGCCAACACATCCGGAAAGGCCGCCGAGATCACTTCGCCGGTTCGGCTGTAGAGGCGCCGCTCGCCGCGCTCATTGACCGCCTGCACGCGGATCCCGTCCCACTTCCACTCGGCCGCATAATCGGCCGGATCGAGCTTGGCGAAGTCGATCGCTTCGTCGATGGCGTGGGCCAGCATGGCCGCACGAAAGCGCCCCGGGGCATCGGCGGTGGGACGTGGCGCCTTGCCCTCCAGCCAGGCGAACAAATCGTCATAAGGCGGACGCAGGGCGTGCCAGACTTCCTCGACCTCGCCGACCGGCACGCCCCCGAGGTCGGCCGCGGCCTGTTTGGCAAGGCGGGCCGAGAGCCCCACCCGCAAGCCGCCGGTGACCAGTTTGAGCAGGGCCCAGCGGCCGTCGGCGTCCAGGACATCGAGCCAGCCTTCGATGAGGCCCTGAGCTTCGGCGCGTGAGGCCCCCGCCAGGGCGTCCACCACCTCCGATAGCTCCGGCTCGCGATTGGCTCCGGACTTGGCCGGCCAGACCAGGGCCACCGTCTCGGCCAGATCACCGACGTAGTCGTAGGACCAGGCGAAAAGTTTGGCGTCCATCCGCGCCTCGACCGCCGCGCGGATCGCGGACGGCTTGGCGGCCCGGAAGCTCAGTTCGCCGGTGAGGGCGGCCAGGGCCCAACCCCGATCAGGGTCCGGCGTCTGGCCGAGGAAGTCGCGCACCAGGGTCAGCTTGGCTGTGCGAGAGGCGGTCAGCGACAGCCGATCGAGGAGGTGGGAAAAGGCGCGCATCGAGACGATGATATAGGATGTCGGGGATCTCTGGCTGGCCGGCGTGGACATCGCCGCGCCGAACGCGTTTGATCCACGGCCAAGGTGGCCTTGCGAAGGTGGACGGGTGGCGGAGGGATCAAAGCGGGTTGTCTTCGTCGCCCTCGCCGGCAACCTGGCCATCGCGGCGATCAAGCTGGCGGCCTTCGTCTTCACCCGCTCCAGCGCCATGCTCGCCGAGGCCCTGCACTCCCTGGTCGATATCCTCGATCAGCTGTTCTTGCTGGTCGGCATCCATCGCGCCTCCAGGCCAGCCGATGACGAGCATCCGTTCGGCTTTGGACTAGAGACCTACTTCTGGTCCTTCGCCGTGGCCTTGTTGATCTTCGCCCTGGGCGGCGCGGCATCGGTCTATGAAGGGGTCATCCGCATCCTGCATCCCCAGGCGCTGTCGCGGCCGTGGATCAATTATCTTGTGCTGGCCGCCTCGGCGGCCTTCGAGGGCGCGTCGTTCGCCGTCAGCTATCGCCAGTTTCGTCGCACGGTGCACGGCCGGCGCATCCGGCTGTGGCGCTTTTTGCGGTTGAGCAAGGACCCCAGCCTGTTCGCCACCTTGTTGGAAGACGCCGCCGCCCTGGTGGGCCTGACGATCGCCGCCGTGGGCATCACCGCGGTTGTGGTCTTCCACCTGGCGTGGGCCGATGGGGCGGCTTCGGTGGCCATCGGCGTGCTGTTGGCGGCGGTGGCGCTTTTCCTCGCCAATGAAGTGCGTAGCCTGATCGCCGGCGAAGCGGCGACCCCCCGGGTGGTGGCGGCGGTGCGCAAGATCCTGGACGAAGATGCCGACGTGGCCGTGGTCGCCGAAGTGCTGAGCCTGCATCTTGGGCCCGACACCATTCTGGTCGGCGTCACCCTGGAATTTCGCGACGGACTGACCGGCGATGAGGTGCAATCGGCGGCCCAGGACTTGAGTGACCGTGTGCAGGCCTCCGATCCCCGGATCGGCCGCATCTTCCTGCGACCCCTGCCCAAGACGCCAGCTCAGGCGCGCTGAGGTCCTGCTAGGGAACTCGCGGATCGGAACAAGCGTTGCGAGACGGGGCTCGTGGGTCAATGGCGGCGACGGACAATGAATAGGCTTGGTTTCTCCGCCTTCGGGCGCGCGGCGGGTGTAATCTGCGCGGCCATGGTTTTCGTCCCGGCCGCGACCCGGGCCGAGGATTGGATTGTCACCATTGGCGGCAAGATGAACGCCAGCCCTCCCTATGAGGGGGCCGACCATGATGTCGTGAGACCGGCCGCGGTCTTCAACGTGAGGCGCGCGGACAAGCCCTATCGCTTCGGTCCGCCGGACGACGGGAGCACGATCACCTTCCTGTCCACCCGCTACATAGAGTCTGGATTGGTGGCCAGGTTTCGCTATTCACGCGGCGACCAGGGCAAGCTGACTGGCTTCGATAAGATCAAGTGGGCGGCTGAGCCGGGCCTTTTCGTCAATCTTTGGCCGACGAACTGGCTCCGGGGACGGATCGAGGCTCGGCGGGGTGTCCTGGGCCACCAGGGTTATGTCGGCGACGCGGGCATCGATTTTGTCCACACCGGCCGCAGGTGGGACTTTTCGATCGGTCCTCGGGTCGGCTATGGCGACCACAAATACATGGACACCTACTTCGGGGTGACTCCCCTGGAGGCGCAGCGCAGTCCGCTGATCAAGACCCCCTATGAACCGGGGAGCGGGGAGCGCTACGCCGGGCTGGAGGCGGCCTATGTCTATCACATCACCAATCGGTGGCGCACCCAGATCGACTTCGGCTACCACAGGCTCGCGCAAAAGGCGGCCGACAGCCCGGTGGTTCAGCTGGCCGGCTCACGCGATCAGTACATGGCTGGCGCCGGCTTCACCTACAGCTTCGGCGTCGGCCTCGGTCACCGTAAGAAATCCGACTAAGCCAGTAGCTTCTGAAACGCCGTCGGCGCGCCCACCCCCTCTTCGAGCCGGCGTCGGATGACCTGGGCGCATTGCGCCGGGCTCAACAGTGATGTGTCCACCTCCAGGTCGTACAGGCCCGGATTGTGCGTCGCTTCTTGCCACAGCAGAACCGGCGCCGGCGCGGGGTCGGTCGCCGAGCCGGTGAGGTACTGGCCCTCTCGCCCTGCCTGACCCGAGTTGCGCCTTTGCATGATGACCTCGATCGGACAGCGAACGCCCACGAAGAGCACCGGCAAACCCGCCAAGCGGCGCGCGGCGTCGGCGAGGATGCCCAGCGGCTTGGCGTAGGCCTCGTGATGGCCGACATCGACCACGACGTTGAGGCCCGCCCGACTGTGGGCGGCGACCGAGTCGTACAGGGCGGCGTAGAAGGCCGGAACCAGCGCTTCGATGTCCGGGCGCTCGCCGCCAGGGCGAAGCCCAATGCCGGGCCGGTAACGCGCCGGCGTGACGCCGCGCGCGAAGACATCCACGCCCAGGTTCATCCACACGCCCTCGAAGTCCTCCTGGATCGCCGCCACGATGCTCGATTTGCCCGACCGTGGGGCGCCGTTGAGGATGACGATCTGGCCCGGAACGGCCATGCTAGTCCTCCTCGTCCTCGTAACCGACCAGCGCCAATGCCTTGGCCGGGATGCCTCTGAGGCCGCACCAGCGCGCCAGGGCCTCCTCGCGGCCGTGGGTGATCCACACTTCGGCGGGATGGAGTTCCTCGATGGTGCCGGTGAGTTCGTCCCAGTCGGCGTGGTCGGAGATGATCAGAGGCAACTCCACGGCGCGTTGGCGGGCGCGGGCGCGGATGCCCATCCAGCCCGAAGCGAAGGCGTCCACGGGATCGGCGAACCGCCGCTGCCACGGCGTGGTCAGGGCCGAGGGCGGGGCGAGGACGATCTCGCCGGCGAAGTCACCCCTGGTTTCGGTGGTGGCCGCTTCCAGGGGGCCAAGATCGACGCCGAATCGGGCATAGACCGCGTTGAGGCTGTCCAGCGCCCCGTGAACCGGGATCGGCCGATCCCATCCAGCTTCGCGCAACAGGGCGATGACGCGCTGGGCCTTGCCCAGGGCATAGGCGCCAACCAGGTGGCAGCGCCGCGGAAACTGGCCCACCGAGCGCAGCAGCTTGGCGATCTCTAGATCGGCCGGCGGATGGCGGAACACAGGCAGGGCGAAGGTCGCTTCGGTGACGAACACATCGCAGGCCACCGGCTCGAACGCCCGGCAGGTGGGATCGCGGCGGCGCTTGTAGTCGCCCGAGACGACCATGGTCAGGCCCTTCCAGCGCACCACCACCTGGGCCGAGCCCAGGACATGGCCGGCGGGCGCCAGGCTGACCTCGACTCCGTTCCGCGAGATGGTTTCGCCATAGGCCAATGGCTGCGTCGATCCGGCGAAGCCATCGCCGTAGCGCGTGGCCATGATGGCCAGGGTCTCGGCGGTCGCCGCCACCGCGCCATGCCCGGCCCTGGCATGGTCGGCGTGGCCGTGGGTGATCACCGCGCGAGGCACGGGCCGGGTCGGATCGATGTAGAAGTCGCCCGGCGGGCAGTAGAGGCCGGCGGGGCGCGGACAGAGGAGCGCTTCGGGCTTGATCACGCCGCTCATATAGGCGGGGCGGAGGGTTTGTTTCTATAAGGCCGCATGACCATCGATCCGCGAACACTCACCGAAGCCGGCGAGCGCATGGCGCAAGACACGCCGCAGGCCGCGGCGCTCGGCATACGCCTGGTGTCGGTGGAGGCGGCCGTGGCCGCCATGGCCGTGGCTTATCGCGATGATCTGGTCGGCGATCCGGCGACGGGAGTTCTGGCCGGCGGCGTGATCACCACCCTGCTCGATCATGTCTGCGGCCTGGCGGTGGCGACGGCGGCCGGACCCGTTCATTCCACCGCGACCTTGGACCTGCGCATCGACTATATGCGCGCCGCCGAGCCGGGCCGGGACATCATCGCGCGCGCCCACTGCTACAAGCTCACCCACACCATCGCCTTCGTCCGCGCCGCCGCCTTTGAGGACGCCGAGGACGACCCGGTCGCCACCGCGCAGGGCGCCTTCGTGCTCAATCCTGCCGCGCCCAAGGCGCCCGACCCGTGAGCGCCCAGCCTCCCCAGAAACTGGCCGAACTCCTTGCCGCCATTCCCTATGCGCGGTTCCTGGGCATGACCGGCGAACTGGCTGGGGACGAGATCACCGCCATCCTGCCCTTTTCGCCGCACCTGATCGGCAACACGGTGCTGCCGGCACTGCATGGCGGAGTGCTGGGCGCGTTCATGGAGCTGACCGCCCTGGCCCAGCTTTCCATGTCCGAACCCCTCCGCCGCCAGCCGCGCACCATCGATGTCACCATCGAATACCTGCGCCCCGGCAGGGCTCTGACCACCTACGCCCTGGCCGATGTCCGCAAGATTGGCCGGCGCATCGCCAATGTGCATGTGGAGGCGTGGCAGGAGAACCGCGCCTCGCCGGTGGCGGCGCTGCGGGGACACTTCCTGCTCAGTCCTGGCCAGGACGGCGCCCTGGCTGAACCCGGCCGCCATTGACCCCGCCAGCCGCGCGCACTACCGGCTCGCCCATGCTGCAAGGCCTCTCCCCCCTGGCCCGCGAGGCCCGCGCCTGGCCGTTCGAGCAGGCGCGCAACCTGCTGACGCGGCTCCTGCGCTTGCGTCTGGAGACGGACGCCGATCGCGATCTCGCCTCGGCGTTGTTCAACGCCGGCAAGGCGGACGAGGCCGCGACGACATTCCCCACCCTGGCCACGCCGGTGATCTTTCAGTGCGGCTACGGCGCCTCGGGCCTGCCGCACCTGGGCACCTTCGGCGAGGTGGCCCGTCCGACCATGGTGCGCACCGCCTTTCGCGCCCTCACCGAGGATGCCCTGCCCACCCGCCTGATCGTCTTTTCCGACGACATGGACGGCTTTCGAAAAATCCCGGACAACCTGCCCAATCGCCAGATGCTGGAAGAGGACCGCGACAAGCCGGTCACCCAGGTCCGCGACCCGTTCGGCGAGTACGAGAGCTTCGGCGCCCACAACAACGCCCGGCTGCGCGCCTTCCTGGATGGTTTTGGGTTCGACTACACCTTCATGTCGGCGACCGAGTGCTACACCTCCGGTCGGTTCGATCCCATCCTGCTGCGAGTGCTGGAACGTTTCGACGCCGTCCAGGCGGTGATGCTGCCGACGCTGGGCCCCGAGCGCCGGGCGAGCTATTCGCCGTTCCTGCCCATCAGCCCCAAGAGCGGCCGGGTGCTGCAGGCGCCGACGCTGGAACGCCACCTGGACCGCGGGACCATCGTCTTTCCCGACGAGGACGGAACGGCCACCGAGGTCCCGGTCACCGGCGGACACGTGAAGCTGCAGTGGCGCCCCGACTGGGCGGCCCGCTGGACGGCGCTGGAGGTCGACTACGAGATGTCCGGCAAGGACCTCGTCGATTCGGTGCGCGTCTCCGACAAGATCTGCCAGGTCCTTGGCGGCACGCCGCCAGAGGGTTTCCACTACGAACTGTTCATGGACGAGCACAACCAGAAGATTTCCAAGTCCAAGGGCAACGGCCTGACCATGGAGGAGTGGCTGCGCTACGGCGCTCCGGAGAGCCTGGCCTACTACATGTTCCAGTCGCCCAAGTCGGCCAAGCGGCTCTATTTCGACGTCATTCCCAAAGCGGCCGACGAATATCTGCAGCAACTCGATAGCTACAATCTCGCCGCCGCCGACCGTTCCAACAACAGCGCCAACCCGCTCGACAATCCGGCGTGGAGCGTCCACGGCGGAGCGCCGCCGGCCAAGGGATCGCCGGTCTCCTTCAGCCTGCTGCTCAATCTGGTGTCGGCGGCGGGCGCCTGCGACAAGGCGATCCTGTGGGGCTTCATCGCCCGCCACTTTCCGAACGCCACGCCGCAAAGCGAGCCCTTGCTCGATCGGCTGACCGACTACGCCATCCACTACTACGAAGACTTCGTGCGGCCGGCCAAACGCTTCCGCCCGCCCAGCGACAAGGAGCGCGCCGCCTTCGCCGACCTGCTGGAGCGCCTGCGCGCCCTGCCGCAAGATTGCCAGGACGGAGAAGCGATCCAGAGCGAGGTCTACGCCGCCGGCAAGGCCGCCGGGTTCGAGCCTTTGCGCGACTGGTTCGGCGCCCTCTACGAAGTGCTGCTGGGCCAGAAACAGGGGCCGCGCTTCGGCTCCTTCGCGGCCATTTTTGGCCTGAGCAACACCATCGCCCTGATCGAGCGGGCCCTGGCCGGCGAGGATTTGTCGGTCCCGGTTCTATAGCGGCCGCAGCTCGGCCAAGTCGCCCGGCGCGACCATGCCTGGCGCCTCGACCCTCACATAGACGCCGCACAAGAGATGTCCGTAGAAGCGATGCAGGGCGGCGGTGATTTCGAGATCCCGCTTTGCGGTCGCCGGATCAACGTCGGGTGCGGAGCAGCGAGTGATCGGCTTGAACACGCGCGCGCGGGCCTCGCCCAGCCGCAACTCGCGTCCGGTCCAGGCGTTCTCGGCCCAGGCGGGCCAACCCTCCACATAGAGATTGGCCCGGAAGCGCAAGGGGTCCACGGGCGCGCCCAGCCGGGCGGCCAGATCGCGGACGCTGGCCAGGCTGACGATCGAGACATGGCCCTCGGGATGATCCAGAAAGCGATGTCCCCGGCCATCGATGACGCGGTAGGGGCCGGCGCCCTCCTCGCCAAGGACGCCGGTGAGCCAGGCGGCGAAGGCGTCGCGCCCTTTCGGCTCGGTGAGGCGCGCGGCGATATTGGGCGCTCCGGCCGCGCTGGCGCGCAGCGTGCCGCTGCGATCGTCATAGGCGGTGCGCACCCGCGCCACAGCCGCGGTCTTGGCCAGCACCACGAACTTCTGCTTGGGGATGAAGCCGGGGACCTCCGGATCGAAGCCGCTGGGGCCGTCCTCCACCGCGAACATCCGGTCGCCGGGAAACGCCTGCCCGGCCGCCAGCTGGGCGCGCTCAAGCTTTTCTGGCGTGAACCCCTTGATCGGATGGCGAAAAAGTGCGGCGATGGCGCCGGTCATGTCGCTTCCCCTTTGGCGACCCTCACGCCCGGGCGATCGCGCCTCCCAGGATGAACTCCCGCATGGACGAGTCCAAGTCAGGCCCTGAGCCCAGGACCGGCGTCAAGCGCGGCGCAAGATCGCGGGTCAAGCTGCCCCTCCAGGTCGCGCCCTGGCTGGCCATCCTGGCCATGGCCGCCTTTTGGCCCAGGCGCAAGACCGCCCCCGCCATCGCCGACGCCGACGCCGACCCCGATATCATGGCGGCGCCCCCTGCTCCGCCGCCCCCACTTCCCGCCCCTTGGCAACTGGACGCCGCGGAACCTGGACGCGGCCGGGACGCCGACGCGCCGTGGGCGATACCGCTGCTGGGCTGGAAGGACATCGCCTGGCGCACCTGGGGCGGCGTGGGCCGACACCGCCTGCCTTCACTGGCCGGCGGGGTGACCTTCTATCTGCTGCTGGCGACCTTCCCAGCCGTGGCCGCCTTCGTCTCGGTCTATGGCCTGTTCTCCGACGTTGATTCGGTGGGTCGGCAGCTTGGCCAGATGGCGGCGGTGCTGCCGCGCGACGCGGTCAGCGTCCTTGGCCAGGAGATGGTGCGTCTGGCCACCCAGCGGCACGAAACCCTCGGCGCGGCCTTCGTGGTCAGCACCCTGATCTCGGTGTGGAGCGCCAACGCCGGCATGAAGTCCCTCTTCGACGGCCTCAACGTGGCCTACAACGAAACCGAGAAGCGTCCCTATCTGCACCGCACCATCATCACCTATTTCGCCACCCTCCTGGCGCTGGTGTTCCTGGTCGTCACCACGGCCCTGACCGTGGCCGCGCCGGTCTTCCTGCACGCCGTGGGTTTGCACCGGCTTCACCTGTGGTGGTCGCCGCTTCGCTGGCTGGGGGTCTATCTGATCGCCGCCACCGCCTTCACCCTGGTCTATCGCCATGGGCCCAGCCGGGCGCCGGCCCGCTGGCGGTGGGTGTTTTGCGGCGGCGCGGCGGCCGCCTTTCTGTGGATGGCCGGATCCCTGGGCTTTTCCTGGTACCTGAATAACTTCACCCACTTCGGGGTCACCTACGGCTCCCTGGGGGCGATAATCGGCCTCATGCTGTGGATATGGTTCTCGCTGATGGTGGTGCTGATCGGGGCCGAGCTCAACGCCGAAATCGAACATCAGACCGCCCGCGACACCACCACCGGGACCCCTCTGCCCCTGGGCCAGCGCGGCGCCCGCATGGCCGACCGGGCGGGTCCCGCCTTCACCATCTCGCCCCGCCAGGCCCGCGACATCGCCATCGGCTTCGTCAAGCGACAGGCCGGTTATGTCGGCGACTTCTTCGCCAAGATCGATCGGATGTAGCGGCGGCTAGATCTCGATCTGGCGGGCGATTTCCACGACGTTCTTCGCCGGCAGACCGAAGCGGTCAACCACCCTCACGGCATTGCGATAGAGAAAGCTGAAAATTGACACCCGCGCGCGCAAAGGGAGCGGGTCGCTCGCCCTTGGCGTGACCAGATCGCGGGAGGCGAAATAGATGGCCCCAGCCAGATCGAAGGATGCGTCCATTCCCTTCAGTTCCTTGAGCGCAGAGGAGAGGTCGGGAATTTCCACAAAGCCGAAACGCACCGTCGTCCGCCACACCCCGTCGCCGAGGGCTTCGACTCCGCAGTGCTGATTCGCGGCGACGCGGGGGATCTCGTCGAAAATAACCGTGAGGGCCAGGACGTTGCGATGAAGCGCGCCCATGTGCCGGACGTGCTCGATGAGCAGCTGGGGAATATTGCGTTCGCTGCGGGTCAGAAACACCGCCGTACCGTCGACGCGGGGGATGCGGCCAGCTTTCAGATCGGCCATGAAACGTCTGGGTGTTTCGGTCGTCTTGATCAGGCGATCCCGCACCGAATCGATGCCCGAGCGCCAGATGGCCATGACCAGGAAGACGGCGAGCCCGAGGGTCAGGGGCAACCAGCCGCCATCGGCGATCTTCAAGAGATTGGCGCTGAAGAAGCCCAGATCGACGACCAGGAAGACGCCGGCGACGAGGCTCGCGGTCAGGATCGGCCAGCGCCATACCTTCAGCATGGCGGTGAACAGCAGGCCGGTGGTCAGGAGCATGGTGGTGGAGACCGCCGTGCCATAGGCCCCGGCCAGATGGTCCGATGTTCGAAAGGCGATGGTGATGCCCACGGTCGCGGCCATCATCAGCCAGTTGACCACCGGCACATAGATCTGGCCGTAGATCTTGTCGGAGGTCTGGCGGATGTTCACCGCCGGCAGCCAGCCCAGCTGCATGGCCTGGCGGGTCATCGAGAACGAGCCGGTGATGATCGCCTGGCTGGCGATGACCGTGGCGACGGTGGCCAGGGCGACCAGAGGGTAGATCGCCCAGTGCGGGGCAAGCTGAAAGAACGGATTGCCCTGGATCGTCCCCTTTTCCATGAGCAGCCCGGTCTGGCCGGCGTAGCTCAGCAGCAGGGCCGGCAGCACGATCGCATACCAGGAAAGCCGGATGGGGCCTTTGCCGATGTGACCCATGTCCGCATACAGGGCCTCGCCGCCGGTGATGCACAGGAAGACTCCGCCCAGGACCAGGAAACCCATCCCGCCGCTCCTGGCCAGAAAGCCGATGGCGTGGCGTGGATCGATGGCCATCAGGACGCCCGGGTGGCGCAGGACGCCGGTCAGACCCAGGGCGGCGATGACCACGAACCAGATCAGCATGATCGGGCCAAAGGCGGCGCCGATCTTGGCGGTCCCGAAATGCTGGGCGGCGAAGAGGAAGAGCAGGATGCCGACCGCCATCGGCATGACGAAGGGCGTCAGGGCGCTGGTGACGACCTTGACGCCCTCCAGGGCGCTGAGCACCGAGATGGCCGGGGTGATGACGCCGTCGCCGTAGATCAGGCACGCGCCGAGCAGGCCCATGGCGGTGAGCCACCGGGTCTTGCCGCGAAGGCTGTTGGCGCCGACCAGGGACATCAGG
>Ga0182024_10021758_pt1 | contig 11612 bp, 8 predicted proteins | sample P32metaG_FD_120480 | JGI IMG/M metagenome (GOLD analysis project Ga0182024, IMG submission 120480) | Permafrost microbial communities from Stordalen Mire, Sweden - P3-2 metaG (Illumina Assembly) | ecosystem: Environmental > Terrestrial > Soil > Wetlands > Permafrost | place: Sweden: Stordalen... | reverse complement strand
GCGGGTGCGTACGGTGCGCCACCTGCGGGTGCGTATGGCGCGCCACCGAATCCGTATGGCGTGCCTCCTCCGGCGTTCTACGAGGCCCGCGTGTCGCGGCATGTCCAGACTCTGGGCATTCTATGGTGCGTCTTCGGCGCGTACCGCGCGCTGGCCGGCGTGGTCGCCATGTTGTTTCTGATGGGCATCGCCACGCCTCCGTTCATGGGCGGAATGGGCTCGCGCGGCATGTCGTTTCTGCCATTCGCGCCGGTGATGGGCGGACTGGCGGCAGTGGCCGGCGTGTTCATCCTGTTCAGTTCGTGCCTGGCGTTCCTCACCGGCTATGCGCTGTTGACGCGCAAGCCGTGGGGCCGAGTGATCGCCATCGTCACGGCGATCCTCTCGCTGATCAAGATCTTTTTCGGCACGGCGCTGGGCATCTACACGCTGTGGGTGCTGGCTCCGAGCGCCTCGGGAATGGAATACGACGCCATCGCCGACCGCAGCTGAAAAGATCAAGAGCCCACTGCGCGTGGGGCGGGCGTTCGCACGCCTTTTTTAGGCTTCGCTTGGTGCTCCCGTTGGTCGCAAGCGAGTCCCGTGCCCGACCAGCGGGAGGACAACGCGAAGCTCGGCATGAGTCACGAAGTGACCGCCCCACGCGAAGTGGGTACTGATCGCCGTACACTAAATGCATGAACTTCCCTGCCACACGCATGCGGCGGCTGCGCCGGACTGAGGCGCTGCGTTCGCTGGTGCGCGAGACGCACCTTACGCCATCCGCGCTCATCAATCCCATGTTTCTCTGCCCCGGCGAGGGCGTTCGCAAAGAGATCAGCTCGATGCCCGGCGTCTTCAACCTATCTATAGATGAGGCCGTAAAAGAGGCGGAGGCGTGCGCCGCGCTTGGGATCGGCGGGCTGCTGCTGTTCGGCCTGCCGGACAAGAAAGACGATCAGGCGAGTGGCGCGTGGGCCGCGGACGGCATCGTGCAGCAGGGTTTGCGCGCGCTGAAGGCCAACCGCAAGCTCGACTCGCTGGTTACGATCGCGGACGTCTGCCTGTGCGAGTACACCTCGCACGGCCATTGCGGCATCGTGGCTCGCGACGGCGAGCATTACGAGATTGAGAACGACTCCAGCGTTGCGCTGCTGGCGCAGACGGCGGTGTCGCTGGCCGCTGCGGGCGCGGACATCGTCGCGCCCAGCGATATGATGGACGGGCGCGTGGAGGCGATGCGCGCCGCGCTCGATGCTTCGTCGCTCGAGAACACGCCGATTCTCAGCTATGCGTCGAAGTTCGCCAGCGCGTTTTATGGGCCGTTCCGCGAGGCGGCTGACTCGGCGCCGCAATTCGGCGACCGCAGGAGCTACCAGATGGACGGCGCGAACCTCCGCGAAGCCATGCGCGAGATCGATCTCGATCTGGCCGAGGGCGCGGACATGATCCTGATGAAGCCGGCGATGCCGTACCTGGACGTGATCCGCGCGGCGCGCGAGCGCTACGAGGCGCCGATGGGCGCATACCAGGTTTCGGGCGAGTACTCGATGCTGCAGGCTGCGTTCCAGCGCGGCTGGCTGGAGCCGGAACGCGCCATGCTGGAGTCGCTGATCTCCATCCGCCGCGCCGGCGCGGACTTTATCGTCACCTACTTTGCGAAAGACGCGGCGAAGGTGCTTTAGGGTGGTGTCTCGGGAACTCATTAGCAAAATTCAGCGGCGAAAAACTCATTAAGGATATTATTCAGCGGCAAGAATGCAGGTCCTTCGACTCCGTTCGGCGCAAGTGCGCGCCAAACTCCGCTCAGGATGACAGTTTCTAGTTATGAAACAAACTTGAGAGAGACCACACTCGCGCCCGACTTTGGAAGAGACGCAGTCTGCGGAAGGTACAACTTTCGGGTCATTCCGTGAAAATATTCCTTGACCTCTATTTGAAACTGGAGGTACCTTCGTTCAATAGAGAGATGCACGCTCCCCCCCCGCAGCCAGGCCCCCTGTGAGGTTCCCTATGCTGAATTCTTCACTCGCCCAATCTTTTCGCCACCGCGAGAACCAGGACGGATCCTGGGACTCGATCTGCATGCGTTGCTATCTGACCGCGGCCCACAGCTACGGGGAACAGCCGCTGGCTGCGGTTGAATCGGGCCATCATTGCGACGAGGCGAGCTGGCTCTTCAAGGTGGCAAGCGGCCAGGCGCCGCGGATTCCGCAGCTTGCTGCGCAGGGCCGCACCTGCCCGCCCTCGGCGATTCCGCGTTTCGCTCGGCAGCCGGAGCATGTCCAGTTTGGCCAGCATCGGCTTCGCGCCGGGCGGCCCGCCGGGCTGCGCGAGGCGGCGTCCGCGGAAGCCGGCAGCGGATGCGGATATTGAGCGGCCTGATTCCAGTACCCGGGTACCCCCCCTCCCCGGTATTTGGCATAAGTATTTTAGATTGAGGTACCTGGCTCGTTAGCAACCTTGCAAATATAAGAAACTAAACTGTTTACAGGTAAATATAAGATTCAACATGCTTTAGTAGGAGCGAGATTTGCGGCCAATGGAAAAGCCCCGGCGACTGCCGAGGCTTTTTATTTTCTCCTATACTTTAATTATAGCAGATGCAGCGGGCCAGTTAGCCCAACTATTTTTTGCGTGTTAGTGGTTTGATTTGTGTGGCTTGCGCGATTTTTGGGGCGGCGGGGGGCTTGACACGATTTTTTGGGGCGGCGGGGAGTGGGTTTAGTGGCTGGCGGAGGCGGTTTTGCGACGGCGGAATTATGGGTAGTGGGTCATTCTGAATCCATAGGGGAATCAAAGGCTCGATATTCCGCAAAGGCAGCAACCCCGTCGCATTTGTGCTTCATCTCGCCGAGGACGAGGTCGGATTCGACCCAGGATTTCGCAACGGTCTCGAGGCAAATCCGGCAAAACGAGGCGCTTGCTTTGGGGCCTGGTGTTGTGTTCCAGAAGTTCAATCCATGGATAAATCGCAGTCGGGACCGACTTCCAGGCGTCGACTAAACCAGAAAGCGGCAACAACAAGAGCGAAATACGGGGATTCTTCGCTTCGCTCAGAAGGACAAACATAAAGCGGCTCAGAAGGACAAACATAAAGCGGCTCAGAATGACAAACATAAAGCGGCCCAGAAGGACAAACATAAAGCGGCTCAGAATCGTCCTTCGACTGCGCTGCGCTCTGCTCAGGATAACAGTTCATTGATGCAGCTGACTTTTGGGACACCGCAGACCGGGGCCGGGGCGTGGCGCTTATCGCACAGCGGGCCCGGTATACGGGCGTAGTGTATGCTGGGCGCGATTGTGAATCGGGTTCAGAGAGGATTGCAAAGATGGATAGTACGACGACGTTTGGGTTGATTGTGGTTGGGTTTCTGGCGCTGGTGGCTTTGATCCTGGTGGTGAAGACGCTGTATACGGTGCGGACGTATACGGCCGGCGTGGTGGAGCGGTTCGGCAAGTTCAACCGCATTGTGCAGCCGGGGCTGCGGGTATTGCTGCCGTTTGCGGAGAGCGTGTATTTTGTCGACCTGCAGGTGAAGCAGGCGCAGTTCCAGGTGGAGACGAAGACGCGGGACAACGTGTTTGTGCAGATTCCGGTGAGCGTGCAGTACCAGATTCTGTCGGAGAAGGTTTACGACGCGTTCTACAAGCTGAGCCAGCCGCAGAAGCAGATTGAGAGCTTCGTATTCAATTCGATCCTGGGGCATGTGCCGAAGCTGAGTTTGGATGAGACGTTCGAGCAGCAGTCGGGGATTTCGGTGGCGGTGAAGACGGAGCTGGATACGATTATGAGCGGGTTCGGCTACAACATCCTGACCGCGCTGGTGACGGATATCATTCCGGACAGCAAGGTGAAGGACGCGATGAACGACATCAACGCGGCGCAGCGGGCGCAGGTGGCGGCGCAGGCGCGGGGCGAGGCGGAGAAGATTCTGAAGGTGAAGCAGGCGGAGGCGGATGCGGAGTCGAAGGCTCTGCAAGGCAAGGGCATCGCGGCGGAGCGGCAGGCGATTATTGATGGGCTGCGGGCATCGATTGAGAACTTCCGCGAGAGCGTGCCCGGGGCGACGCCTTCCGACGTGATGGCGCTGGTGCTGCTGACGCAGTACTTCGACACGCTGAAGGATATCGGGACCAAGAGCGGGAACAATACGGTGTTTCTGTCGAACTCGCCGGGCGCGGCAAACGACTTTATGACGCAGATCCTGGCTGGGCTGAAGGGCAGCATGAACGCGGGCTCGGGGAGTGGCGGGATGGGACTGCCGGTGGTGAATCCGCTGGCTCCGCCGGTGGTGGCGAAGAGCTAGGGCGCGATCTATAAAAGCGAATCACGGAGATCACAGAGTAAAAGAGAGAACACAGAGATGATTGCCGCCGATTCATCTGTGTTCTCTCCCAGTTCTCCTTGATTCACTTTTTTCCAGTTGGAGGAGCGAGCAGGTTGGGTGGATTTGGGGATGGAAAAGGTGTGGGTGCTCGCGTAGGGTAGTGGGCATGGGCTTTCGAGTGGTTGGGCGGTGGGTGGTGGTGGGGCTAGCTTTGGCGAGTGCGGGGCAGGCGCTTGCGCAGGCGACCGGTCGGCAAGTGGCGGGTGCGCAACCTGGGGCGAGCGGCAGGACGAGTTGCCCCATTGATCGCACGCCTCCGAGCGAGGCGGACAAGGCGTTGCAGCAGCGGAGATATCCGGACGCGGAGCGGTTATATGGCGAGGCGTTGGCGGCGAATCCTAACCTGGACGTGGCGCTGGCGGGGCTGGCGCGGACGACTCTTGCCGAGGGCAAGTTGGCGGATGCGCTCGCGCTGGCGATCAAAGACAGCAGCGCGCATCCGAATGATCCGGTGCTGCTGGATGCGCTGGGCGAGGTGCGCTTCCGCCGCGGCGAGGTTGACGAGGCGGCGATGGCCTTCAATCAATCGGTGCGGCTGAGTTCCTGCAATGGCGTGACGATGTACGATATGGCGCGCTTTCTCAATCTGTCGGGGATGTACAAGAGTGCGCAGAGGCGGCTGGATATAGCGCATGCGCTGGCACCGATGAACCCGGAGATTGCGCAGCGTTGGGGGGAGACGCACGCCGTTCCGGCGACCGACGAGCAGCGACTGGTGTCGTTGAAGTCTGCACGGGAGAATCCCTCGCTGAGCGATGAGGCGAAGCTGGGGCTTGAGGCGGCGATTAAGGGAGTGGAGTCCAATGAGCGGGGGAGCTGCGAGTTGGTGTCGCCGGTGACGGAGACAAAGATGCCGATCGTTCCGATCGCCAACGGCATGACGATGCAGCAGGACATGCATGCGGCGGCGCTGGACATACTGTTCAACGGCAAGCGCAGGCGGTTGGAGATCGATACCGGCGCGTCCGGCTTGTTGCTCAGCCGTGAGGTGGCGAAGAGCGCGGGGCTGATCCCGGAGAGGGAGATCAAAACGGGTGGCATCGGCGACGAAGGGCCGACAGGCGCGTTCGTCACGCACGTGGACGACATCAAGATCGGCGCCATGGAGTTCAAGAACTGCATGGTGCAGGTGTTGGAAAAGAGCACCGTGCTGGGGACGGACGGTCTGATCGGGCCGGACGTCTTCCGCGATTTTCTGGTAACGCTGGACATTCCGGGGCGTGAGGTTCGTATTGGACCGCTGCCGAAACGTCCGGACGAAGCAGCCGCGCAGCCGGCTTCGCTGGATACATCAGGCAAAAACACGGGAGCGGCGAGCGAGGCGGATAGCGCGAAGGACCGCTATGTCGCGCCGGAGATGAAGGATTGGACGCCGGTATTTCGCTCCGGCCACTTGCTGATCGTACCGACGGTGATCGGCAACGCGCCGGTGAAACTGTTCATGATGGATACGGGTGCGGGCATGGATATGATCACTCCCGCGGCAGCGCGCGAGGTGACGCACGTGGCGGGTAGTGGCGACGTGCACATATTCGGCATCAGCGGCGAGGTGAAGACAACTCTGGTGGCAGACAAGGTGACCATCGGCTTCGCCGGAGTGCGGCAGGTGGTGAGTGACATGGACTCGTTCGACAGCGGCGCAATGGCTCAAGCCTCAGGCGTGGAGATCTCGGGGGCCATCGGGTTTCCGACGCTGCGGGAGCTGGTGATCTCGATTGACTACAGGGACAATTTGGTGCATGTGGTGTATGACCCGAAGAAGGGCTACCACTTGCATTGATGCGCGGCGTCGTGCGGCAGATCAGCCGGGGTGTAGCTGACCTGCCGTGACACGCGGTGTTTACCAGGGGTTGGGGCCTTCGTTGGCGGAGAAGGTGCCGGTGGGGCCGTCGTCCGGCAGCAGGGCGAGGCGGATGGCTTCGGCCGCACCTTGTTCGACGGTCTGGGTGCCGCGGTTGTGGTTGAGGTCGGTTTTGGTGTAGCCGGGGTCGGCGGAGTTGACCTTGATGCCGGTGTCGCGCAGCTCGTACGCGAGTTGCACGGTGAACATGTTGAGCGCTGCCTTGGATGCGCTGTAGGCGAGGAACTTGACGCCGACATGCTGCCAGGCGAGATCGCCGTTGAGGGTGAGCGAGCCGAGGCCGCTGGAGACGTTGACGATGCGCGCGGCGGCCGACTTGCGCAGCATCGGCAACATGGCCTGGGTGACGGCGACGGCGCCGATGAAGTTGGTGCGCAGGGTGCGCTCGAGTGCGCCGATTTGCGTGGTTGTGGGCGGACCGTCGGCGGGGTCCGCGATGCCGGCGTTGTTGACGAGGACGTCGAGCGAGGGGATGGTTGCGGCTGCTGCGGCTACGGTCTCGGGGCGGGTGATGTCGAGTTCGAGGGCGCGGACGTCGATTTGCTCGGCGCGCAGGGTTGCGGCGGCTTGTTCGCCGAGCGCGAGGTTGCGTGCGCCGAGCAGAATGGTGAAGCCGGCCTTGCCGAGCTGGCGTGCCACTTCGAAGCCGATGCCTTTGTTGGCTCCGGTGATGAGGGCTGTCTTGGGTTGCGATGCCATGTTGTGAATCTCCTTGTGAATCTTCGACTGGTTCGGATCGTCTAACAGGGATTAGATGAAGGAAGCTTCAGGTTTGGAGTTCGCATATGAAAACGCAGGAGCGGCGCGAGTTTTCGCCACGAAAGACGCCGGTGCAGGCGAGGTCCGGGGTGACGGTGGAGGCGATTCAGGAGGCTACGATTCAGGTTTTGCTGGGGCACGGGCGGGAGCGGCTGACGACGACGCGGGTGGCCGAACGCGCGGGCGTGTCGGTGGGAACGCTGTATCAGTATTACCCGAACAAGCGGGCGCTGCTGTTCTGCGTGCTGGAGCAGCACCTGTCGCGGGTGGCCGATGCGGTGGAGCGAGCGTGCCGGGAACAACTGCATCAGCCGCTGGAGGCGATGGTGAAGGGCGTGGTGGAGGCGTTTGTGGAGGCCAAGATGGAGCGCACGGATATCTCGCTGGCGCTGTATTCGATTGCGTCGGAGCTGGACGGCGAGGCGCTGGTGCGGCGCAACGGCAAGCGCGCGAGGAAGGCGCTGACCGGGCTGCTGGAGACGGCGCCGGAAAGGCAGTTCGAGAATGTGCAGTTCACCGCGATGATGATGTTTGCGGCGATGGCGAACGCGACGCGGGCGGTGCTGGAGAGCGGGGCGTCACTACGAATGGTGCGCATGCTGCGCCGCGAACTGGTGCTGCTGTGCCACGGATATCTCGCCGGCTCGGGCTCGCCTAAACTGGAGTGATGGCGATGGAGCAGGAGACGATTGTGGCGATCTCGACGCCGGTGGGGCGGGGCGGGATTGGGGTGGTGCGGGTGAGCGGGCCGCGGGCGCGCGAGGTGGTGGCTCCGCTGGTAAGGCTGCGGCATGAGATGGTCCCGGGGAGGGCGCGGTTCGGCGAGGTGGTGGACGTGGTAACCGGCGCGGTGCTGGATGAGTGCGTGGTGACTTTTTTTCGGGCGCCGCATTCGTATACGAGCGAGGATGTGGTGGAGATTGCCATGCACGGCTCGCCGGTGCTGCTGGAGTATGCGGTGCGCGAGTGTTGTGGGCGTGGCGCGCGGCTGGCTGAGCCGGGGGAATTTACGCAGCGGGCGTTTCTCGCCGGGCGGATCGACCTGACGCAGGCGGAGGCGGTGGACGACCTGATCGGGTCGTCGACGCTGGAGCAGGCGCGGGTGGCGGCGCGGCAGTTGGGCGGGGCGCTGGCGAAGGTGGTGGCTCCGGTGAAGGCGGAACTGGTGGGACTGATCGCGGCGCTGGAGGCGGGGATCGACTTCGCCGAGGACGATATCGATGTGCTTGCGGCGGCCGCGATTGTTGCGCGGATTGAGAGCGTGCACGCGCCGCTGGCCGAGCTGGAGCGGAGCTTCGCGTATGGGCGGGTGGTGCGGGATGGCTTTCGGCTGGCGATTGTGGGGCGGCCGAATGCGGGCAAGTCGAGTTTGTTCAATCGGCTGGTGGAGCGCGATCGCGCGATCGTGACGGCGACGCCGGGGACGACGCGGGATTTAGTAACGGAAAGAGTTGCAATTGAGGGGATCCCCGTCGATCTGATCGACACGGCGGGTTTGCGCCATGCCGCGGACGAGGCTGAGCGCATGGGCATTGCCAAATCGCACGAGGCGATGGCGGATGCGGATGTGGTGCTGCTGGTGGTGGATGGGGCTTGCGTCGAACAGACGGGGGGGATTTCGCAGGAGGATCGCGCGGTGATGGAGCGGGGCGCGTTGGTGGCGTGGAATAAATGCGATCTGGCCTCAGAGAAAACCCACATCTCAGAAGCGAGACGTGGGGCATCCGGGGATCTGGTGGGAGCCGGAGAAGGCGGTCGGGCGCTGCCCGATAACCCACCCTTGGCAGCGAACGCGAAGGATGGGCCGCCCGCTTTGATGGATGGTTTCGTGGTGGTGCGGACTTCGGCGGTGACGGGCGAAGGGATTGCGGAGTTGCGCGCGGCGATTGTGCGCGCGGTGGTGGGTGAGGGCGGACTGCGCGAGGCGGGGATGCTGACGAATCTGCGCCAGCATCAGGCGGTGGAGCAGGCGCTGCGTGGGTTGGATGCGGCGCGGGCCGCGGTGGGCGCGGGGATTCCGCACGAGATGGTGATGCTGGATCTGTACGAGGCGCTGCGTGGACTGGATGCCCTGACGGGCGCGACCACGACGGAGGATGTGCTGCGACTCATCTTCTCGAACTTCTGCATCGGCAAGTAGCGCGGGTCGCCCCATTTCCGCGGCGGATCGGAGCGGTGGCCGGTGAAAAGTGAAAATTAACTTCTGCAGCGAAATTTATTTGCACAAAACAACAATTAGTTCTTGACAAGAGCCGCGTCGCAACTTTAGTGTCCATCGCGATAAGGAAATCTGGCCAATTTTTGTATTTCGTTTTCGGAGAGGAAATCGCGATGCGAAAAGCGTGGATTCTGTGCGGGTTGGCGGTGGTACTGATGGGGGTTCTAAGCGGGGGATTCGCAACCGGGGTCTATGCCCAATTCTCCAGCAACCTGGAGGGCGTCGTGGCGGATCCGACCGGCGCGGTGGTTCCAGGCGCGACCGTGACGCTGACCAACACCGACACCGGAGTGTCGCAGGTAGCGACGACCGGGTCGCAGGGAGAGTACCGCTTTGTGAGCGTGGCGCCCGGTCCGTACGAGGTCACCGCGGCGGCGAAGGGATTCGCCTCGCACAAGGTGGCGATCCGGTTGCAGACCGAGCAGACGCTGAATGTGCCATTCGCGCTGAGCCTGTCCAGCCAGTCGCAGACGGTGGAGGTTACGGACAAGGCGCCGGTGCTGGATACGGTGGAGACGCGCAATCAGCTGACGATCGACACCGAAGCGCTGGATTCGCTGCCTCTGCCGGGGCGCGACCAGCTTGGATTGGTGACGCTGGCGCCGGGGGTGACGGGCCTGGGAGTGATCGGGCCCGGCGGCAACGGACAATCGACCGACAACTATGCGGCAGAGACGCAAGTGACAGCGAGTGCGAACGGCCGCAGCAGCACCGGCAACATGTTCGTGGTGGATGGGCTGGACATTACCAGCAACATTACTCCGGGTGTGCTGAACCTGGTGCCGAACCCGGACACCATTCAGGAAGCCACGGTGCAGGTGAATACGTTCAACGTGGAGTATGGGCGCAGCAGCTCGATTGTGGAGGTGATGACGACCCGTTCCGGATCGAGCAAGTATCACTTCCTGGCCAGCGACTACTACTCCGCCAACTGGCTGACCGCGCGCACGGAGTTCCAGCCGCGGGAGACCTTCACCATGCTGCCGTTCCACTCCGACAACATCTCTGCCTCGGCGGGCGGACCCGTACCGTGGCTGAAGCAGACCTACTTCTTTACCGGCTGGGAGCCATTGCTCTCGTTGACGCAGGCGAGTTCGCAGATCACGGTAGAAGATCCAGCATTTACGACGTGGGCGCAGGCGAACTGGCCGAATTCGATTGGGGTGAAGTTGCTGGCGCAGTATCCGTCGGTGAACGTGTCACGGACGGGGGTCGCATCGACCGGCTCTTCGCTGTTTGGAGCCTCGTCGTGCGGGACGGCGGCGGTTGCGAATATCCCCTGCGCGCTGAACCTGGTGGACACCGGGGTGTTCAACGCGACCAACTATCGCAATGCGCTGCAATACAACGTGCGCCTGGACAAGTACTTCAGCAAGGACCGCATGTACGCGAACTACTACCGGACCAGCCTGCAGACGGGCGGCCCGGCTGTGCGCGTGGACCACGGCTCGCCGCAGCAGTACCTGGTGCGGTCGATCCAGGCCAACGAGACGCACACCTTCAACAGCCGGCTGCTGAACGAGGCGGCGTTCGGGTTCCTGCGCATGGAGGGGTTGATCTCGCCGTATGGGCCGTTCCACATTCCCATCATCACCGTGTCGACGGTGTGGAACACGCAGCTTGGCGTAAGCAAGGCTCATGAAAACTATATTCAGCACCACTTTGTGTGGAAGGACAACGTAAGCTATGTGCGCGGCGGCCACGAGATCAAGGTGGGCTATGACGGGTTCCACGGCGACAACCTGACGTTCTTCGGCCAATTGGGCTCGCAGCCGAACTTCTCGTTCCAGACGCTTCCGGCATTTGTGCAGGACCAGGTCTACCAGGAGACCAGCGTGTACTACAACCTGCTGACTGGGCAGCAGGCAGGTCTGGCAGCGACAGTTTCCAGTTCAACGGCAACATGTTCGGCTTCTTCGCCCAGGACAATTGGAAGGCGAACAAGAAGCTGACCGTGACCTACGGCGTGCGCTGGGACGACTTCGGCAACCCGAGCCCGGAGAACGGAACGGTGGAGGCGAACTTCTTCTATGGCCAGGGCTCTACGGTTCAGCAGCAGATTGCCGCGGGCTCGGTGCAGCAGGTTAAGAAGGCGTTCAACTCGGCGATCACGGCGTGGAGTCCGCGCGCGGGCGTAGCGTACGACGTGACCGGGTCGGGAAAGTGGGTGATCCATGGCGGATTTGGCCTTTATCACGACTGGGTGACGCTGGGCAACGTGCAGAATGAATTCGCCAATCCTCCGGCACCTACAGGGATCACTTTCACCACGGGCACCACCACCCCTGGACCCCTTTATAACGTCGGAACGAGCGATGTATGGCCCTTCGGATTCAGCTACCCGGTGCTACCGGCCGGCTCACTGAACTCCCAAGGCGGTGTCACGAGCCCGTTTCAGAACGGC
>Ga0182024_10021757_pt1 | contig 11613 bp, 8 predicted proteins | sample P32metaG_FD_120480 | JGI IMG/M metagenome (GOLD analysis project Ga0182024, IMG submission 120480) | Permafrost microbial communities from Stordalen Mire, Sweden - P3-2 metaG (Illumina Assembly) | ecosystem: Environmental > Terrestrial > Soil > Wetlands > Permafrost | place: Sweden: Stordalen... | reverse complement strand
TTGCGGGGCGAAATATAGTTCCGGGGCGGCATCGGCTGTGTCCTGCAGATTGCGCCAGATGCGGCCAGGAGTGTGGTCGAGTGCGGCGGCGGTTAGGGCCAGATCATCACGGGATTGCTCAGCGCTCAGCAATCCGCTGCGAGCGGTGAGGACCGTGCCCAAATAGTTGGTTAAGCCCTCATAGACCCAGAGCAAATCGTCTTGCATCGGTTGCTGATAGTCCGGAGTGGCAAGGTCGGCTGGACGGCGATATTTTCCGTTCCACGAATGAACATACTCGTGGGGAAGCAGGCTGGCTTCCGCCTTGCGCGCTATTTCGTCGACGAGGCCGCGCTCGTCGACGCGACTGTCATCGGACTCGTGATGTTCAAGTCCGAAGTGGGCGACGTGGTCGCTGAGACTGAGAAGAAAATGATAGTCGCGATAGTGATGTGCGCCGAAAAGCTTGTTCGCTTGTTGGACCAGGTTTTTGTAGTGATCCCAGACCTCCTGCGGAGGTTCAAGCGCAGCGGCGCTATCGGCGGCTATGTCCATCTCGGTGAGCGGGTCATCTGCGAGTTTGACAACTTTGAGAAATTCGCCGGTGATCACAGGAGAGTCGATAAGCGTGGTCAGCGAAGCTGGTTTGAAAGTAATTTGTGTTTCGCCTGCTGTGGAGGCGATAGGCAAAGGCGTTCCATATTTCCAGTTGGCGGGAAGTTTCAGAGTGGCGACGTAGGTGAGGTCATCCGACTTCCAGCCTTTCGGATAAAGCAGCACTTGATTCCAACTGATGACCGCCATTTTGTCGGTGGCAGAAGAACCAGCAGAGAAGCCGCCTTCGAAGGTGGCTGGTGAGAGGAAATCCAGTTCGGCATTCACTTCCGTCTCGCCGGCGGGGACGTCGACGTGAATGGTGAACCCGTCGAGCAGGTCGCGGCGCCATTTGAGAGTCTTACCACCTGCCGTGAACTTAAGACCAGCGAGGTCAATAACAGGGCCGTCGGGAGCGTGCTCGCCGGGGATCCACTTCGGATAGTACAGGGTGAGGTCACCAGCGGTGGCGGGGATTTTCAGCTTGGCGCGAAATATTTTGCGCGGGGCGGAGGTCGCGTCCACGAAAATAGTGATGGCTGGATTATCGGCTGACCAGCTGACAAGTGAAAGAGTGAAAAGAACACAAACTGCTCCAAGAGTTTTGGAGAGTTTCATCGAAAAGGCCCCCATGTCGAGCAATCGAATCCCACAGCGTTCGCAGAATTGTAGATTCTAGCAGCCAACAGCGAGGGCGGTACAGGGACGCACCAGCGCTGCTATCATCTCGACGATGTATCCACGCGGGAAATTCATCACCTTTGAAGGACTGGATGGGACGGGCAAGAGCACGCAGATGCGGAAGCTGGCGGTGAAGCTACGTGCGCTTGGGCATACGGTGATTGAGACCCGTGAGCCTGGGGGAACGGCTACCGGGGAGAAGATACGGCGCGTGTTGCTGGACTCGGCGACCGAGGGACTCTCGCCGATGGCGGAGATGGCGTTGATGTTCGCATCGCGTGCGCAACACATTGCTGAAGTGATTCAGCCGGCGCTGGAGCTCGGACACATCGTGTTGTGCGACCGTTTCACTGATTCGACGGAGGCGTATCAGGGTGGAGGGCGAAAGCTGGGGAGCGAGGTCGTGCTGAAGTTGCATCGCATTCTTTGCGGAGATTTTCAGCCGGACTTGACGATCCTGCTGGAGTCGGAACTGGGGAAGAGTCTGGGCCGGGCGCGGAGGCGCAACCGGCTGTCGACGGAGCGCGCGAAGAAAAATTCGAGCAAACATGTCGACGAGAATCGGTTCGAGCAGCAGAATCGGAGTTTCTTCAGTCGAGTGAAGGATGGATACGCCGCGATTGCTAAAAGAGAGCCGCAACGGATCGTGACAGTGAACGCGAGCGGTACGCCGGAAGAGACGCATCGAAGAGTTTTAGAGATTTCCCAGCGGAAGATGAGGTTGTGGAAGGCATGACGACTATGGTCACCGTTCGGGGATGATCTTCGTTCTTTCCCCGAGATGACTCTTGCAAAAGACGCGAGAATGGGACACCTTCAGAACTGGCACTGCTAAATAGTCGATGTTATCGATATGAGAGAACAGCACCCACACAACAACGAGAAATATGGCCGGCAAAAGATGGCACTGCGTGGGCGTTTGGCCAAGGTCCGGGAGTTGCTGCTGCGGCACGTTCCTCCCACTGCTTCTCTGGTTGATGAACTCCTTGCCGAGCGCCGCGAGGAAGGACGGCGGGAGTCTGACCAAGACTCATGAGCTTCTCCCACTTCCACGGAAATGCCGAAACGACTCATCGCCTGCGCGACATGCTGGCGCGGGATCGCTTTCCGCATGCAGTGGTTCTTTCGGGGGCTCGCGGATGCGGGAAATACACTTTGGCGTTGATGTTGGCGCAGACCCTGAATTGCTTGCAACCGCGAGTGACGGATGGTCTGCCCGATTTTTGCGGACAATGTTCGAATTGCGCACGAATCGGCCAGTCGGCCGATCTTGATTCTCGGTTTGCGGAGGCGGTCGAGGCACGCGAAGGGATGCGGGAGACGGATAAGAAAGAGACCCGGTTGTTCGTGCAAACGCATCCGGACGTGCTGGTAATCCCACCGGATCCGCCGCAGATGATGATCAAAGTCGACCAGGTGCGGCGAGTGATTGAGACCATCTATTACCGGCCGTCAGAGGCACGGGAGCGGGTGTACGTCTTTACCGACTCGGCCTTTATGAAAGAAGCGGCGAATTCGCTGTTGAAGGTTTTGGAAGAGCCTCCGGATTTCGCCACGATTTTTCTATTGTCGGAGAATCCAGGAGAGCTGCTACCTACCATTCGCTCGCGATCGATGGTGTTTCAACTGTGCGCGTTAACGGTGGAGGAAGTGGAGAAGTATCTCGCCGTGCAACGTCCGGAGTGGAAACCGCTGCAGCGGGCTCTGGTCGCCCGGCTCTGCGAAGGGGCCCTGGGGAGGGCGCGGAGCTTCGATCTCGATGGCTATATAGCCGCCCGCGCAAATGCGCTGACAATACTTAACTCTGCATTGTTGGGCGGCGAGCACACCCAGCTTTTCAAAATCACGGAAACTTATCGCCCAGGGGCCGACGGTCGGGAAAAGACAGAACAACTGCTACGCACGCTGTATTCGCTGCTGCGGGATTTGATGTTTCTCAACTCCGAAGCTCCGGAATTAGTTCACAACACCGATATTGCGATCGAATTGAAGAGGCTGGCAGAGGCGGCGGACTTCGAATGGATCGCGACCGCTTCCGACCGGTTGGCTGATGTGGAGCGCGGGATGCGGCGAAACCTGTTGCGTTCCCTATCCCTGGATGCTTTTGAATTGGCGGTTGAAAAGACCGCATAAGAGTTTTCTAAGAATCCTATTTTCATTCGTTTACAGAGATTACTTTAGTGGTTCTACTCCCTTCCGGGTGATTGCTGACCCTGCTAGCGGCACTTATAATCGTTCTACTCTGGTTGAAGGATTCTCTGTCAGGTTCCGGGTAACTACTGCGAGGGCAGAGTGTGCCTTCGCCAAAATGAGGATAAAGACCCGGTGATGCGAAGGCGCCTGCAAATCGCCCTGATGGCCAGCACGCTAGCCACGACCTCTCTTTTTCTCACACTCAAAATTCGCGCCGCTGAAGGTGCCGACTCCCCCGAAAAAATCACGGCAACGGACGAACATGGCCGGAAGATCTATGTGAACGACGCCACTCCGGCGGGCCGAGCGCACCGCGAGGAGGCGCCTGAAGCGCCTAGGCGGAAGCTGATGTACTGGAGTTCCAAAGAAAATCGCTGGAAACCCGTGCCGCCGGCCAATGCCGCGTCGATGAAAGCCGCGCGATCGGCGGCGGCGGAAGTTAGTGAGTATATCGGCCGCGAGTCGAGTCAATCGGCCGGCGCGAAGATCGTGGCCGCAAACTTTCGCGGGACTGTAGCCAGTTCCGGCGATATCGATACGGCAATCGAGTTGGCTGCCGCCCGCCACAACGTTGACCCGAATCTGGTGCGCGCCGTAGTAAAGGTGGAGTCGAATTTCAATCCCAACGCTGTTTCGCGGAAGGGTGCGATGGGCCTGATGCAGTTGATGCCATCGACCGCGCGGCAATTGAATGTGAAGAATCCGTTCGATCCCGAACAGAACGTAGATGCCGGCGTGCGTCACCTGAAGCAGCTTCTGGAGAGCTATGGCGGTGACATCAAGTTGACCCTTGCGGCCTACAACGCGGGGGCGGGCGCGGTGGCACGCAGTTCCGGCGTTCCACATTACGCGGAAACCCAAAATTACGTGAAGCGGATCACCAACCTTTATTACGGGGGAGCCGCTTTTAATACTGGGGAGGCTTCCCGCGATCCCGTTAGAATTCAACGGGATGAACGCGGCATTCTCCACATCAGCAACACGGACTGAAGTTGCGGCATCTGTCTATGTGTCGTTCTCTCGGGCCAGCCAAGTTGTTTCAAAGATTTTTGTAAGCCGGGTTATTTTGAGAAGCTCATCGCGCGAGCGTTGTCGGTGGGGAACATGGGCGGTGCTCGCCCTGCTGGTGGTAGCCTCATCTCCTGCGGCAAATGCGCGGGCGCATCACTCGGACGCCTGGGCGCGTGAGCACTTCGCCGCCGCCGAACGGATGCGCGAAGCCTTGAACGGCAGGCCGCTTGCCGATCGTACTCGCCATGACTACCAGCGTGTAGTGAACGCCTACCGTTCCGTCTATCTGGGAGCGCCGGCCTCGACAAAAGCTGATCCCAGCGTGGTTGCGGTCGCAGAGACCATGGTGGAGATGGGACGGCGTTTCGAGGACGACAAAATCCTTGATAAGGCGATCGAAGAATACGAATTCCTGCGGCGCGAATATCCCGGCAGCAAATACCGATTCGATGGCTTGTTCACGATCGGAGAGATTTACAAGGACGACCTTAACAAGCCCGAAGCCGCCCGCGCCACATTTCAAGAATTCTTGCGGCACTATCCTCACAATCATCTGGCCGACGATGCCCGTCAGGCCATCGGCGAACTCGATCAGGAAGCGGCAACTCAGAAATTAGCGGAGTCGAAAAAATCTACCGACCGGGCCCTTCTTTCGCCGGACGATAAGAACAATAAAAACAATGGCGACGAGGGCAAGGTTGACCGCCACGATCCGGCCGCAACACCGGACAAGGACGAACTGGTGGACCGAACTCCGGCGCGATTGCCGCGGGTTACCGGGATCCGTCACTGGTCGGCTCCAGACTATTCACGGGTGGCCATTGATGTGGAAGGCGATGTGAAGTTTTCGTCGCAACGTATCGGCCATCCTTCTCGTATCTTCTTCGATCTCCGGGACACCAAACTGGCCTCCACCTTGGTGGGCAAGAGCTTCGACGTGGATGACGGGTTTTTGAAGAAGGTCCGCGTGGCTCAGTTCGCGCCGGGGCGAACGCGTATAGTGCTCGAGGTCGACAATCTTTCTGACTACGACGCTTTCCTGCTGCCCAATCCCTACCGCCTGATTATCGATATCCATGGGAAGGATGGGGCCGCCAGGCAGCACAAGGACCTAAGCGAGTCATCTTCTGACGACGCGGAGGCTGCACTGCCTTTGCAAAGGAATTCGGAACCTGATCCCGTTTCATCGGAGGAGAAGGCAGTTGCGCAGGCGGCCAAGATCGGCGCGCCGGCACCTGTCGAGAACGTGGATGCAATTGCGTCGTCGACCGTAACTCCTCCCGCGGTGAAGAAGGCGGAGGCTGCGATCGTCAAAAAGATCGTTGATGACGATGACGACGCCGCACCGGGTGCGGCAAAGCGGAATGTAGGCGAGCCAAAGAAAAGTGCTGGCAGCCCTGGAACCGGCAATGAAGCGAAAAAGCTAGCGGACAAAGAGCGCGGCGACGAGTCAGATACTTTGACGTCCAGTTCACCGCAAGATGGCAAAAGCAACCGATCCGGCCTGCGGCATAAGTCCGCCGGGCGATTGCAAGCTTCGGGGAAATCCGCCAGCGCTTACGACATCGGGACGCGCGAGGCGCGGCCGACCGCCAGCGGTGACCGTTCTCTGATTCGAGCTCTCGGCTTGAAGATCGGGAAGATTGTGATCGATCCCGGGCACGGAGGCCACGACACAGGAACGATCGGTCCGAACGGGTTGGAAGAAAAAGATCTGGTGCTCGAAGTCGGCCGACGCCTGGGCAAACTACTGGAGACACGGCTGGGCGCGGAAGTGGTTTATACCCGGACGGATGACACGTTCATCCCGCTGGAGACGCGTACGGCGATTGCCAATCAGGCACGCGCGGACCTGTTCGTTTCCATTCATGCCAATTCAAGTCACGACTCGGCGGCGCGGGGAGTGGAGACGTACTACTTGAACTTCACCTCCTCGCCGGAGGCGCTGGAAGTGGCGGCGCGAGAGAATGCGGTTTCGGAGAAATCCATTTATGAACTGCAGGATCTGGTAAAAAAAATCGCGCTCAAGGAAAAAATCGAAGAGTCGCGCGAGTTTGCCGGAGACGTGCAGGCGTCGTTGCACAGCGGCCTCGCCGTCAAGAGTCCGGCGATTCGGGATCGCGGAGTGAAGAAAGCGCCCTTCATTGTACTGATCGGGGCAAACATGCCCTCCATCCTTGCCGAAATATCCTTCGTCAGCAATCCGACCGACGAGCATCGCCTTGCCACCAGCGAATACCGGGAGCGGATTGCGGAGTCGCTCTATCGTGGCATCGCCAAGTATGTGAACGGGTTGAGCGGAGTGAAGGTCGCCAGCAAGATGGACAAAGGCGCAGGGCAGTAGATCTTCTCATCCTCGCGCCTTGCGAGCTGGCTCGACGGTTCCCTGAAACTTTTTCCCACACCCTGTGGTCTAATTACACAAGGCCTCCGTGCCAAGCGGTGTATCCATGCATTTTTTCAAGTCTTTCACATCGGTCCTTATACTCTGTCTCGCTGGCGTAACTTACGCGGCTCCTTCGGCCACGAATTCGACCGCGCCGCTAATTCTTCCCAAACAGTTTGCCGGATGGCAGATTGAAGGTGCTCCCCAGAGGAGCAATGATGCCGTGGCGGCGGATCCTACCAACGCGGCTTTGTTGAAGGAATACGGCTTCGCGGATGTGGAGTCCGCGAATTACAAGAGTGACGATGGACGCACGCTGAAGATCCGCGCTGCGCGATTTACGGACGCCAGTGGCGCGTTCGGAGCGTACACGTTTTATCTGCAGCCCGGGATGGCGCGAGAAGAAATCGGCGATCGGGGAGCATCCGACGACCGGCGAGTTCTGTTTTATCGCGGCCACATCCTGGTTGATGCTGTATTCAGCCAGGTTTCGGTGATGTCGGCTGCCAGTCTGCGCGAGCTGGCGGGCGCGCTCCCGCGACCCAGCGGAAATGCGGGGAACTTGCCCCCGATCCTGGCGTTCATGCCGCATCACGGGTATCAGGTAAATACCGAGAAATATGCGGAGGGTCCGCTGGGATTAGGCGCGATTGCTTCTCCTCTTCCGGCGAGCTTAGTCGATTTCGGTGCCAATCCGGAAGCAGTGCTGGGGCAGTACGCCACTCCCAGCGGGGCAGCTACTTTGCTGTTGATTGAATATCCCACGCCGGCATTGGCGGCCGAACATCTGCGGCATATCGACGAGGCTCACCACGCGGCCGACCCGCAGGCCGGAGTACAGTCTGTCGAAAACATCGGGCCATTCTTCGACAAGCGCACCGGACCGATCGTAGCTATCGCCGCCGGCCCGCTTTCGCAAAACGACGCGCAAACGCTATTAGGCGCGGTGAACTACGAGGCCAGCGTGACGTGGAATGAGAATACGTACTTCGATAAGAAAAACAACATAGCGAATCTGTTGGTGAACATCATTGTGCTATGTATGATCGTTGGGGCAATATCACTGGCAGCAGGAGTTGCCTTTGGTGGCGCTCGTGTTCTTCTGCGACGCTACTTTCCGGGCCCGGTTTTCGGTCGCGCTGACCAAACTGAGTTCATTTCTCTTGACCTGTCTGAACCCAGGGAAGCCCCTTCCGGAAGTCTGAATAGTGTTCCTCGAGAAGGCTCCAATAGAGCTTAAGTAACTGATTAAGAGTCGGTTATGGAAGTTTAACCAGGTATTTGTCTCAAAATGGCACGCCTGAACGCCGTATTGCCTGATCGTGCAAGTTATTGAAAATAAAGGCATTTATTTACCAAAATTTGCTTGACACCTCCCTTTTTCGGCTCATAAGATTTTCAGCAGAAAGTTTTGACGGGATTAATTGCCTCCGTTGGAACTATTCTCCCTTGAAAAGGAAAAGGCCGCCCTATTGCCGGGTGGCCTTTTTTGTTTGCCGGTCCTCCAATCCGATCGAAATCTGAACTTCACATCACGGTCATGGAACTCCTGACCAAGACTTGCGTACTATTCCGTAGACATTTGATTTGTTGCGCAAGAAAGTGGAGGAGCCAATGTTCTGCGATGGATGCGGCAACTCGGTTCAGTCGGATCAGTCATTTTGCGGGCAATGCGGTAAACCGGTCGTAGGTCCGATCACACAGTTTCAGCCGCAGCACAATCGTGTGCAAAGCCACGTACAGATACTTGGCATTTTGTGGCTGGCGATTTCTGCTTTCAATACCATCGGAGCCGTAGTTCTTTATATCGTGGCAAACACTTTGTTTTCACATCTGCATGAGATGGGCGCGCCGCCAGAGGTGCCCGCCGGCTTCTTGCGGGTGCTTCTCAGCTCGATCGCATTCTTCGTTCTGGCCAAAGCGGCCGCTGGATTTATTGTGGGCTGGGGATTGCTGCAGCGGGAATCCTGGGCTCGAATTGTCGCGCTCGTCCTGGGTTTTCTTTCCCTGTTCAACATTCCTTTCGGCACGGCAGTAGGTGTTTATACGCTATGGGTCCTGCTTCCCACGCACTCGCAGCGTGAGTATGACGCCATGGCTTCGACGCGGGCGGTTACGGCTTAACGTTAAGAGATCTTCTGCAATTCTGACTTCTGAGAAATGCGAAACCGCTAGCGTTTGGCGATCCCGCATAGCGATCAACCCGTCGCGCTGATTATCGCATCCAAGCCAACGGACAGACTCTTCCGCTGACTAGCCGGAGTTGTAGTCTGCTGGTTATTCGCTATCCGCTATCGAAGCGTCGTGGTTTCGTTAGGAGCAAGATATGAAGGCTGTTTTGTTGTATGCATACGGCGGTCCGGAACAGTTGCGATATGAAGAGACCGACATGCCGAAATGCCAGGACAAAGAGGTGCTCGTCCGGGTGCGCGCCACCAGCATCAATCCCATTGATTGGAAAATACGCAGCGGCGCGGCCAAGGCGCGCATGCCGATCCAGTTTCCAGCGATTCTGGGACGCGATCTCTCGGGCGAAGTAGTGGAGACAGGCCGCGACGTCGATGGTTTTCCGAAAGGAATGCGCGTGATGGCGCTCACGAACCGCACTTATGCGGAATACTCTGTTGCCAAGGCGGACCTACTCGCTACGATACCGGAGGCTCTTAGCTTCGAGCAGGCGGGCGCGCTTCCTCTAGTTACCCTGACCGGTACCCAGTTGATCGAACGAGCCGTAAAGCCCAGAGCGGGCCAGACAGTGCTAGTTACAGGAGCGCTTGGCAGTGTAGGACGATCCGCCGTTCATGTGGCGCACAAACACGGAGCTCGCGTGTTGGCGGGAGTACGGGCGAAAGAGAAGGAAGAGGCCAAGAAATTGAGTGGCGTTGCCGAAGTGGTTGCTATCGACAACGAGGAAGAGATTGGGAGTCTGCACGATCTCGACGCGATCGCCGATACGGTGGGAGGCACAACCATCCAAAAGCTTTTGAAAGCAATCCGAAAGGGCGGCGTGCTTGGCTCGGTACTCGGAACGCCGGAGGGAGCCGAAAAATACGATATTCGCGTGGAAGCGTTTATGGCCCAGCCGGATGCCACTCGACTACATCAACTGGCGGACGATGCCGCTCGTGGCGAATTTTCCATTCCGATTGCCCGCACCATGAAGTTGGCGGAAATTCAAGAAGCACACCGTCTCGCGGAACAAGGCGGAGTCGCCGGCAAGATCGTCTTGGTACCATAAAGGCTGAGGGCAAGGCGATTTGTGACTCGTGAGCGCGGTTCGGCCAATCTCATCCCGTCGATTTGATAAACTAAAAGCACTAACGAAGCCGACGTAGCTCAGTTGGTAGAGCAGCCGATTCGTAATCGGCAGGTCAGCGGTTCAAGTCCGCTCGTCGGCTCCATCCTTTCAAGCAGTTACCTGCCGCTCCTCACTGGATGTTCAACTCATTGTGACGTGGTTGTTGGCTTCCGGGACAGAATCCAGCGCTGGATGTTGGTAGCGCATCGCGCTACGAAATCCGTGTGGCCCACGGGTTGCCCGCTCCGCTTACTGCCGCGTTTGGGCCAACCAGTCAGCATTGGATCCGTGGTGGGCGCTCCATGGAAAGGGCGCACAGAGTGGTGATCTAAATGGTAGTCTCTCAGCCGGAGCGAGATCGCGAACCGACAATTGTGCGGCCGTCTCATGATTGTTTGGAACTTTTCAGAATTGGATTGGAGAGAAGCTGTATGACCAGCAAGGTTCCCTCGAAGGTGCGCCTCGGCGACCTGACCGCCGGTGAGGCGCGTGAAATTATAGGTCGCAATCCAGTCATTCTCCTTCCGCTGGGGAGCCACGAGGATCAAGGCCCGCATGCGCCCATGGGAGACTACCTTCTAGCCGAGCACGTTGCAGTTCAGATCGCCCACCGCAGTTGCGCCTTGGGTGTCGAAACTTTGGTCGCTCCTGTATTGCCATTCGGAGGCAGCAATTTCTTCGGGAGTACCCCCGGTGGTCTTGCACTCTCCCAGACCACCCTGCGAGCGGTGTTGATGGACGTCTTAGGATGTCTTTTGCGGCATCATCTTACCCGCTTGATGATTCTGAATGGGCACGACGGAAACGTACAATGCATACACGAAGTGACGTCAGAGATTTACCGGTCCCAGGGATGCCTGATCCCGAACATGTATCTTTGGAGGATTGCCGGTACGCTTTTGGTGGATGTGGTTGGCGAAGAAAAGGCTCGACAGAGTTTAGGACACGGAGCAGACGTTCTCACTAGCCTGGCCATGCATTTCTTCCCCGACCGGGTAAGGCGGGACATGATTCCAGCGCCCCGTGACCGTCCCGAGGTTATGGGGCTTCCCGTTACAGGCTTGGCCACCGTAGGTTTCGATGGTGTTAATATCTCCGTTCCTCTTGAGGTTGCGGAACTGGCTCCCAACGGGGTCGCAGTCGGTGATCCACGCCTTTGTTCGGCCGAAACTGGAGCGGCTCTGGCGGAAAAGCTGATTGATTTCGGAGCGCGCTTCGTGCGTCATTATGCGCATCACCCCGTGGTCTAGAGACCATCTCCACGAAACTTCTCACTCTGACGTCTCGACCGCGCGATCTTACGATCCCGCCCGCGATCTTGCCCCGCGTTTTGCGGGCTGAACTTTGTCTAACGCATGACGCAGATCGGCTATCAGGTCTTCGGGGTCTTCGATCCCAACCGAGTACCGGATGAGAGTCTCGGAGATGCCGCTCGCTGCGCGTTCTTTCTTGCTGGACTCAACATGGCTTG
>Ga0182024_10021756_pt1 | contig 11613 bp, 16 predicted proteins | sample P32metaG_FD_120480 | JGI IMG/M metagenome (GOLD analysis project Ga0182024, IMG submission 120480) | Permafrost microbial communities from Stordalen Mire, Sweden - P3-2 metaG (Illumina Assembly) | ecosystem: Environmental > Terrestrial > Soil > Wetlands > Permafrost | place: Sweden: Stordalen... | reverse complement strand
CAGCCCAATCCTTCCCTAGAGGTAGCTCCTGCTGCAACTGAGCAGCCAAATCTTTCGCCAACGAAAGAAGAGAAGGAGGGAGCAAAAGAGGCCATCATGGAAGAAATAAAGCCAGAGGCAAAGCAACAACATCCTTCGCCAATGGAAGAAGAGGAGAAGAAGCCGCCAGAAAAGAAGGAGCGTGCAAGAGGCACAAAACCCAAGCCAGAAAAGAAAGAAGGGGAAGACTCCGTGGTAATGATGGACATGGTGCCCGTTATCTTTGTTGTCAATTGCAACATGAGCCGTGAAGAGTATGCAAAGGCTGCGAAGGAAGATTGCAAGATGACATTCGGCTTCCCCAGCTATCTTGACAAAGATTTCGACGGCGAAGCATCCGATTGGGAAATCATGGAGAAGACCAATGTTGCAACCCTTCCTCAATAACGTTCTTGCCGTTGATGCTCTCCGATGGCTAATAGGTTGCCATCGGAGAGCATTGACGCCATCTTAACAGACTCGATGCATATGGCTGCTTCTGTGACTGCTAAATCGCTACAAAACGAATGTCTGCATTGCCGAAAAAGCCGACCGAAACATAATCTTGACAACCAAGGTACAGGTGGGTACACTTTCCTTGTCGTGAAGGCATGGTGTACCCTGTTGTACCCTAAACCTGGGAGACTGACAATGGAACGAATGTTGACCGAGACCGATCTTGTTAATTTGCAATGTTACAAAGCCAAGTGCAACGAAGTGAGAGACTTCACGACTGCCGTCTTGAAAGGAACGCATACAGGCATGATGCTTTTTGGCAGTGGGGGCAATGGCAAAAGTTTCAGTATCCGTGAAACATTTCAGCAGAAGGGAATTGCCGAGATTCAACCCGAAGATGTTATCGAACGAGACAAACCGGATGACGATGTCGAGGACGGAGAGGCGGTGCTGTCAAAGAAGGAATGGGGTTATGATAGTTGGGTAAACCATCAGGGACGGATAACGCCGAAAGGTCTTGTTATGCAAATGGCGAAGTTCCCTCAATCAATCCATCTCGTTGAAGACGCCGAAACCATGTTCGATGACAAGAATGCCTGGGGGTTGCTTCGCATGGCACTTCACTCGCAAGACCATAACCTGCATTCCCGCAGAAGGGTGACATGGAAAACCAGCGTCAAGGAGGGCTCTTATGATTTTTGGTTCACTGGTTCTCTTATAGTTGTAGGCAACCGCATTCTTAATGATAAATTGGAAGAAGTGCAAGCCGTGCAAACAAGGTGTCCGTGCATGAACTTCGATATTAGCAATGCCGAACTGATTGCCAAGATGAAGGAAATGTGCGAGAAAGGCTACAAGGAAATCAAAGCCGCTCCTCTTGAGAAGAACGATTGTTACAACGTGATGGAGTTCATTATTAACGAAATCGACAATGATCCATCATTGAAGAAGGATGCGAAGGGAAATGACAAGCGTCTTAACCTGCGTATTCTGATTTCAGGCTTTCGCTTCCTGGCTCTATCCAGGCTTGAGCCAAGCATCAACTGGCGAAATATGTTGCTTTCGCAGATGAAGCAATTGGTGGGTGCCGCCCAGCGTACTCGCAAGGAACGCATCCACGACGAAAAGCAAATCGCTCAAGAAATCAATGGAAGAAGGTTTGCGAGCCAACATGATAAGTTAGTCGAGTTTTGCAAGCAAACTGGCCGCAATATGAATTGGGTAAACGAGCCGAAGAATAGTGACAAGTACGCTAAGGGCTTCAATGCTGCGAAGCAAGATTTGAAACGGAAGACGCCGAAGAAACCTTAATATTAAGGAATGACACCAAAGAAAGAACAAAGGGTACAGAATGGCGTTGATAAATCCCCAATCTGTACCCTTTGTACTTGTGCTACAGGCCATCCGCCAGCGTCTTCATCCCGTCCGCCCTTATCAATCCTTTCAGTTGCCGCACTTGCTCTAAGAACGGGCTTTCAGAATGCGGCGAGCGGTGCAGGCCTATACGGTCAATCTCCCGCCCTCTGCTTTGTCATGCACCTTTACTTGGCCAAACCATCGTCCCACGGATCAACGGCCATTCATCCTGCCAATTGTCAATCAATGCCACGTTATGGCGACCTTTGTACTTCTTCCGGTATTCCAAGAGAAAGTCCTTCGTGAAGGCCACGCCGAAATGCATCGTTCCTATAGGACTCCAGGTGTTGTCGATGACGGTGCCTTTTGCCGTGATGCACCAAGCGTGTTCCGTAGTAAAGCCGCAATTTAAGGTGGCCAGTCCTTCGCAGTACATGAGGTCGTCACGATGGCTCATCAGAAGTTGTGCGTTGGCATAACATTTTTTTGGAATGCCTGGGAACACTCCTGCGGGCATCGGTGCTGGGTCATAGAACCTGCCGTTGCGGAGAACATAATCCAGTCGGTTCACGTAGGGGTATTCGCTTTCCCTGCCATTCTGGAACGCCGACCGCCTGGTTTCTTTTACGAAAAGCCTCTCACTTGCATTGCGTGGTCGCTTGTGGGACATTGCTACCTCCTTTGTACTGCTCCCCACAAATGTGCGTACCCTCGACGCACCCCGATCCGGTTGTGGATCGGCTCCCAGAGAGCATCAACAGTGGTTATGATTGAATTAGAGCGGCACCTATGGTCGGTGCCACAATTGCGGCTCGTTAAACACATGATCGGGTATTGACACTTTCAAAAACACCTTCCTATGATTGGCTGGAGTGACATATCTTTCGCACCCAACATAACCACCATGGATATTGAAGGCGGCGAATATTGCGTCACACGCTTGAGTACGGATCGCATAAAGGTGCTCCGATTCTTCTTGGCTTACGACATCTGTCTCAATCTCAACTAACGGGAAATAGAGAGTAGTGCCTCTTTTGCCTACCATCGGCCTTCTTCGCTGAATAATCTTGTCGCCCCTGTGGAAAAAAAAGTTCTTGTCAGTGAGCGTTTCGGCTACCACTTGTTTCACTCTTACAACAATGGCTCTTAGTTCTGGTTTCATGATTTTGTCCCCCTTTTGCCGAACCGGAAATGTCCTTCTCCAAGTTCGTGAATATGCTTAATCGGTTCAAGGGGTGGTAACTTCTCGGACGGAATGCAAACGAATACGGCCATTTCTCCAGATGCCCGATAATCGAATCCGATTTTGAATTCATGCTCACCACAGCTTGCCAATATCTCTGGAATACATTGCCCTGGCCGGGCATTTGCTTTCCTCAAGAGCCTAAAGCAGTCGGAGGCGAGCGTTTTGCCCATTTCTGGAGTAATTAGTGGCGTTGCTCCCTTGCTGCAAATAACCTTTACGTTTATGGCTTTTGTCTTGTTCTTTTTCATGTGCCTTCCTCCTTTCCAATATTCTACCACCGAACTGTTGGTTGTAAACAAAGCCGTTTGGACAAAATGCCACTTACCACAAAGATTTCGTTTGTAAAGTGGCATTTCCGCCATCAAGGACAAATTCCTTGACAACGTTTTGTGATTGACGCAGAAGTTCAGCCAGGTACATCCGGTGAGCTTTGCTCATACACATTGGCCGCACATTCCTGCCAGCCGTGTTCCGCCAACCGCTCCTTCACCGCCGCCCTGAATCGCTTGCGACGTGAAACCAATGTTTCCTTGACCGACGATCCTTCCGGCAGAAACTTGCCGATCAGAACCCGAACACGGCCACCTTCATACTACTTCAGCCTCCGATCCTGTTGGTGGTTGACGACCTGGGCGACGATCTCCTGGACGACTGAGCCAAGATCAAGTCGAGACTGCATCGGGCGAAGCTGCCTGGTCCGTGCTTCAAGGCAAGCCACCGTCATGTTCTCCACGTCCACCGTCCATTCCTGAAGTGTCGCCCTGGTCGATCCCATGACGGTGCCTCCATGTCTTTCGATGATGAACGTCAGCAGCGGCGGATTCCAGGCAACGTCCTCCATGCGGCCCAGGAGCTTGCGGCCCTCCATGCCCCCACCATCGCCGGTGAACTGGTTCCAGGCGTCGGCCAAGAGGCGGGCGAGTTCGGTGGTGTCGGTGATGGAGCCTGGCGGGATTGTGGCCAGGAATTGTTGCAGTTTGTCGATCATGGGGCCACTCGTCTACTGTGCCGTGCCATCTTGCCTCTGGTAGCGTTTCATCCGCTCTTCCCGAAAGACTTCTCTATATCGGTCGATTGATCTCGATCCTTCTGACCACCCCTCCCACGATGGGTTGTAACAGACAACGATCAGCGTCTTGTCCTGCCGAAACCAATCGACGGGCTGCAATCGCTGAATTAACTCCTCCTCTTCCGCCCAATCACAGTCGAGCGAGAACACCAAGGCATGGTCCGAGTATCGCACGAGTGGCAACTGCTCCACAAAGGCCCGTTGATACGATTCCGCACGCAAGCCCAAAAGTGACCCGCCCTTGTAGTCCTTCATGGTTTCCGGCACGACTGCCCAATACGCTTCAACCCATGCCAACAAGTCTTCAATTGACGTAACGGGTAGTTTGCAATTTGTCATGATCCAATCTCCATTGCCTTACCGTGATTATTTTGTTGCGATTGCCAGTTCGACCGTGGCGTAGGTATTGCCGCCGTTCGCCATCACGACGACCAGATTCTGGCCTGGTTGACGCTGGGATTCCCATGATCGAAGCGATTCTGTTGCCGTGGGCGAACTGGACGGCAGGATTGTCCTGGCGGCATCCAGCGGCGTAACGATGATCTTGGTCGGGATCTGCCCCAATTCGTGGTAGTCGGCGATTTGCTGATCGACATGCTTGGTCGCCTCATCATCTGTGGCACCTTCCGAGTGATGAACCGCAATTGCGAAGTGCCGTCCCTGGTGATCCCGAACATCGACAATAAAGCCGACCGGATCAGTGACGCCGGATTGCCTCATGGCGTCGGTGGTCTTCTCCAGGTTCTGCGTCAGCAAGTGGCGGCGGTCGATTTTCGCATCAATGCTGACGCCCGTAGTGTTGATGTTCATGAGGTTTCTCCGTTCTGAATTCCTGTTTTGTCTGACATTTGCTTGAGTTCCTCCAGAAAGTCCGTGTCGGCCAAAATGGACTCGGTTGTTTTGGATGTCTCATCCTGCTTGGTTTCGGTTTTCTCGGGCTTCTCCTCAATCTCATCAAGCCACGACGCCAGGGCCAGGGTATCCGCATCCCCACGGTCAATGATGTTGGTCACGAGTTCTTTGGTCGTGTGCTTTCCGTGAGAGTCAGAAATCAGATTTGTTGTCGATAGCCAGTTCCAAAGCTCGTTCAAGGTGTCTGCGGACAGGGCTGCTACCTTTTCCTTCAGGGCGTCCTTGTCTGTCTTGGGCAGAGCTTGAGCCTCTGCTACGTCACCCTCGTACTTGAGATCATACCCATTACTTGACCTCTCCATTCTAATTAGCGGCACGCCCTCAATGACTTCGTTCCAGTTTCGGGCACGCTCGACTTCCTGGCTGGTGTATCGGGCATCGCCATCCTTATACACGTCGTCTGGGAAGTCGTAGGTTTCTTCAAGGATCGCCTCCAGGTGATCCTTTGTTATTGTGTCTTCGCATTCAAGCACCCAAGTACACCATACCTCCTTGTCCAGCACAACTGCCCGTCGGCGAATCACATACCTATTCACCCGCAAGGACCGTACATGCACCGTTTGGCTGGTGGCGACTTGCTCCAAGGCGACAACACCATCGGTAATACCGCCAAGGTCGCCGGTATCTACCGCATTTCTGAGGGCCTTGGTGATGGCGGCAAGGTTATTGTGTTCCATGAATCATATCCTTCATAATGCGGGGCGGGTTGTTTTCGCCGCCCCTGGTTAATTACTCCACCGTCTGTTCGCTCACGCCCATCCGCAACGGCATTGCGTTCCATTCCACCGTGATGTGGCTGGGGTATTCGGCAATCAACTCCTCGTACCGACCGCTCTCGTGCAGTCCTAACAGCCGTTGTGCCACGTCTGGGTCAAGATCATCATTGTCATCAAGGTCATCCTTGATCCAATCGGCGAGCCACTTCAACGCTCCCGCTCGCTCCGAAAACATCTTTTCGGTTTCAATCGCTCCAGCAGAACCGCAAGGGCGATCATCCGAAATCCAGGCACGATACACGTTCATATGCGTTCTCCCTGTGAGTAAAGGTCTGGCAAATCAAGCCGAGGCCCGTGAGCCTGGCATTGATTCACCGTGCATTGGGCCGGAGTTCAGCACGCCGCCCTTGATGAGCGGCGTGCCCCCTCACTGTTTGTTATTCGGAGTCAGCCTTCACCCGTTTGTCCTCCCACTTCTGGAAACACCGCTGGCACAGTGACAATACGTCGTCGCCGTAGCGGGGTGTAATCCTAATGGGGATCGGGAAGGCTCCCAGGTTCCAGTAGTGCATTTCTGCGATAATTTGGCCGCAAAGCTCACAGGTTTCGTTGTCGTTGTCCATGATGGGACTCCTTGTAATGCTGGTGAACACTCAAACGACGCCGTCACTTCCGCCTATTGAACCACAGGGACAGGGTCAAAATGGGTTCGAGGCCAAATCCTTTTGTGATCCTGTGTTCACGTCGGAGTGAAACCTGGTTGTTCTTGCGTTGTGAAAGTGGCGAGTCGTAACTTTACGATGCTCGATTTGGTGGTATAATCTTCTAATAAGGAGAAGAACATGGATACAGACATTAGGACTCAGGGTTTCGGACAGTACGACGCCGCCCGCAGGAAAATGGAGCGACTGCTGGAGGAATTCGAGGAGGATCAAGGTCTTGGACACCAAATGATCTCGCCGCTGGATGGACCGTGGACTGACAGACAATGGCGGACGTTCATTGATGCCAACACTTTCAGTTCGGCCAACAAAGAAGTGGAGTGGCAGAAGTTTGAGATCTTCCCAGGCAGGCAATCGTGTAGCCGGTTCTTTGGTCTCAAAGACTCGCTGAACTCATTCATTAGGAAGGCTGAAGAGGGAATGACGATCATCACAAAGATTGCCAAGATGAGGGACGATAAGACCATCATCTTGCCTGACGGCCTCACAGTCCGTCTACCGAGTAGCAAAGGATACGAGGGATGGCTCGAACTGTTGTACGCCACAGCATCGTGCTATTCCACGCCAGTGCTTCATGTAGAGGGGGGCAATTGGGGATGGACCGGACAACTCCAGGGTGAAGCGGACGGCGACCCTGCCCATCCTTTCTACCAGGAACTACCCTTTGACCTGTTCGAGTCGTCAGGCGAGGCCATCAGTTTGTGGCTGGGCCCTTCTGAAGCGTTCCGCATGGCCGACAAAATCATCGACACGCCTATCCTGCTGCCGCCAGAGCCTGAAAAGAACGGTCCTTACCCGCCAAACAAGTTTTGGCTGCGGGGAAAGTGCTATGAGTTTTCGCCCAAACCCTGGTTATTGCTGGCGTACCTTTGGATGAATCTTCCCGATCCGGTTAGGATCGAGGACGCAGTGAAACACGTTTACGGTGGGGCAGATGAGTACGACAATGAAGATAGATTCAAGTCATCAGCGTTGAAAAAACTTCAGGGTGAACTTGTGAAGCAGGATTGCCCAGCCCAGGTTCATGGGAAAAAGTCCAAAGATACCACGTACATCACGCTCGAATGATGTTCTCGCTGCCAAGGAGTCGTCCAAGGTCAAGAGCACGACTCCAATTTGCCTCATCCCGATTACCATTCGTGGAACAGCGGTTTTCCATTTCCGGTGTTCACTTCAAAATGAAAACAGGTTCTAAAAAGGAGTTTCGTCCGAACCCGAATTAAACCCGCTCCTGTGGTCAGATGGCTTTCTGATGGTCCGAGCGTCGGACCAGAGAAACCATGTATCTGAACAGGAGTGTACCCATGCGTACAACAGAAACGGGGCGGGGACCGGCAAGTGAATTGCTGACCAGTCTGACCGCCCGCAAGCCCAAGGAGCAAGAGACTCATCTGGAGGAGGCCCCGCAAGACGAGGCGGTGCCCGCAGAGGAGCGACAGCCTGCCGCCATCAATCAAGCGGCACCCGCACTGGATGACGGCCTGAAGGATCAGACCCAGGTGGCTCACACCACACACGAGGATGGGTTGAAGGCTGCTCAGCCAGAGCCGCAACCCGCCGAACAGCCGCAGACCACTGAACAAACCACTGAACAAAATGGTAAGGATTCCTTATCAGCCGAGGACGAACACGAGGAGGACTTCGAGGAAGAGGACGAAGAAGATTTTGAGGATGAGGAGGTCGAGGAGCAAGAGGCCGAGCCAACCTTTACCGACCAGGACAGAGCCGACCTGCCGGTGCTGGAGGCGAAGGTAAAACATCATGGCCTTGAGGAAGCGAAGGCCATCCGTGAAATCAGGCAACGCAAGTTGTGGATGCTGCACCGCAATGACGACGGCTTCCGCAAATTTAAGAGCTACGACGAATACGTGGCGGAGCGTCACGGTCACAGCCGTTCATGGGCCACGGAGCAAACCCAATGGCTGGCGACCATCGAAAAACTCGCCGACCTGCGTACCCTGGGCGTGGACGTGCCTGAGATGCTGACGAGGACCGCCGTTAGCGGGATGCACCACCTGGCAGAGTGCGGCAATTACCAGGGCGATACCGAAGACGAGCAGGAAGAAGCTGGCCTGATTGCCGTCTTGCAAGAGGCATCCCAGGACGGAAAGAGTTTGTCCGGCGACAAGCTGCGTGTGATCTGCAACCGCAGGTATCAGTTCTTCAACCGTTACAGGTGGCGTGCAAAGCCTCTGGCCGCAACTTACGACGACTACAAGAAGGACATGGCCCTGCTGGAGCCGTTGAGCAAAGTAGACCGTAGCGAGCGAAATAGCGGCAAGGTCAAAGAGTGGGCCGATACCAACAAGGCCCCGATGCCAGAGGCGGTAGTAGCGACCTACAAGCAAAGCTGCTCGCTCCCTGATGACGACTTCCTGCTGTCGGTGGCGACTGGCGATGAACTCAACACACTGGTTGCCGATCTCGTGGCCCTGCACGACAAGATTGCCTCGATTCAGGAAGCGGACCAACTCGCCAAGATAAGTCGAGAGAAAGCTCATCAAACGAGGCAATCAATAGGAGTGTCCCCCAAGACCAGAAAAGGCAAGGGCGGGCAACCGACGCCTTCTGTTCCTGACCCAGAACCGGAGAACGCCACTACCTACACGGTGGAATTGACCGGCGAATTCGCCAAGATTCTGGGCTGGGCGGAAAAGGATGAGGTTGGGCACGAGGACTTACTGACGTTCTTCGAGACGCTGATCGGCGAGTGCTCGCCCATCACCCAAACTTCCAGCATCAAGGTTGTGCCGGTCCAGGGAGATGCAAAGGCTGACGGCGACCTTGACGAGTACGAACCGGAGAAGATCGGCGAGGACAAGGTGGCTAACACTGAGAAGCCTCTGCGTATCGCTCACGTTGCTTCTTCTGATTCAGATAAATACTTCTTTGCTGACAAGTGACCATTCCGCTGGGAAAATGCCCGCATCCTTAGCGGGCATTTTCCCACCTTTTACATCCCCCCAAACCACATCTCCAAGCGATAAAGGATCGTTGACGTGCAGAACCATACGTGGAAGCAGGATGGAGAAGCACCATCGTCACTCGTGCTGTCTTCCTACAAATCAAACAATGATTTCCTGATAGCCCAGGTTGCCAGGCTGTATTTCCGGCCTGGCGACCGCATTGCCGACGTGACGTTTGGCAAGGGAGTGTTTTGGCGGGCTATCGACGTGACGCAATATGACTTTCAACCATCGGACCTGCTGACGGTGCCCGACCGCCCCTACAACTTCCGAAATCTTCCGTACCGTTCGGAAGTCTTCGACGTGCATGTGTTCGATCCGCCTTACATGCACAATCCGAAACCTGGAAGTTATCTGGATTACAAGAATTATGCCACCACAAGAGGGTTTTCGCACGAGGACATTATTCAACTCTACCGAGACGGCATGATCGAGGGGTGCCGCATCCTGAAGCCAGGAGGATTGATGCTGGTGAAGTGCAAGGACCAGATCGAAAGTGGGCAGCAACGAATGTCCCACATCGCAATCCATGATATTGCCGTCAACGACCTTCAGATGGAGGTTCAAGACCTTTTCGTATTGACGCAGAAAAACAGTCCTATGATTCAGTTCTTGCAAGCTCCACAACATGCCAAGAAGAATCACGGCTACTTGTGGGTATTCAAGAAAAGGTAAGTCTCATCGCCTGAACGTGGTGATGTCAACCAGAGAACAATCATGAACCGATTTGTAAACAAGGTCTTCCACGGTGATGCTTTCACACTTTTGAGGGAGATGCACACGGCAAGCATAGACGCCTGCATCTCCGATGCAATGTATGGGCACAAAAAAGGATTCCGTTACGATTCGGGTCCAGACCCAGGACAAGGCGATCCCGACAAGCACTGGCAGTATCATCAGCCATATTATCGAGAATGCCTCAGAGTGCTGAAACCTGGCGACGTTCTTGCCTGGGGACAAAGTTTCCGATTCCTCCCTTATTTTGAGAACTGGTTTGGTCCTCATCGAATTTGGTCGCCGCTCTGGTGGGCACCGGGACTCAACTACTTTCCGAATGTTTGGGTTGTTCAGACCAATGAGCAGCGACCCATCGAGCACCCGAACGATATGGTTGTCGCCGTAGATCGAAAGTCGTTCGTCCCCCTCAAGAAGCAGCATCCGTGTCCCAAGGCCGTCGAGGAGATGATCTTTCTGGTCGAAGCTCTCACCCGACCCAACGACCTGATCCTCGATTGTTTCTGTGGCCTGGGCAGCACCCTGGTCGCCGCTCAGCGGCTTGGCCGTCGCTGGATTGGTTGTGACCTCAGCCGCCTGTATTGCGATCGCCATGAGCCGGTTGGCAGAATTGCCGGGGAGTGCGTCATGAACATAGCGATTGTCGGCCTCCGTTGCGGGCAAGAACACCATGTTGCGAAGGCGTGCAAGGGGCTTGATGCTGACAAGGCGGAGAATCAAACGAATTGCTGGCGGCAACAAAACCGTGGACGGAATGCAGATGCGGCATGAATGATTTATTTTATCGTGACGACAACATTGTTATGATGAGAAATAGAATCGGCCGCATAGATACTGTTATGAACAACACAGAATTCTTTCTTTTGGGCGACGTGGCACGCATCTTGCGATGCCAGCCCTACCAAATCGTTTATTTGTTGAGCACAAGGCAATTGCCAGAGCCTATGAGGATCGGCAACAAACGTGTTTTCACCATCGCCGACATGCAGAGGATCGCCGACAAACTCCAGCTTCAACTGGCCCAGGAGCTTATTGACGGCGACGGCAACTGGAAGAGTAAGGAGGACCATGAGCGATGAGTTTATGAGCATGACCGAAATTGGCAGGAGTTTTGGCGTGTCCTCCCATAAAGTGGGCAAGTGGTTGGTGGACCTAAGCCTGCGAACCACCGACAAGAAGCCGAGCCAAAAAGCGTTCAATGAGGGCTTCGTTCAGCGTCGGGAAAGCACCAACTTTGCAACCTATTTCTACGTTTGGCACGCCGAAAATACCATGCAGGCATTGGACACGGCGGGACACAAAAGGGTGGAAGCTCAGCAGGCATGAACCATGGGGGCGGGGGCGAGCGGAATGGGGGGTGGGGCGGCAACGTGCTTGCTCTTGTTCAGCGCCTGAAGTTTTCGGCTGAGACATCGTT
>Ga0182024_10021755_pt1 | contig 11613 bp, 9 predicted proteins | sample P32metaG_FD_120480 | JGI IMG/M metagenome (GOLD analysis project Ga0182024, IMG submission 120480) | Permafrost microbial communities from Stordalen Mire, Sweden - P3-2 metaG (Illumina Assembly) | ecosystem: Environmental > Terrestrial > Soil > Wetlands > Permafrost | place: Sweden: Stordalen... | reverse complement strand
GGTGGTGTTTGCCCGGCTGGCGCTGCCGGTGTTGCCGGAAGCTGCCTGGAGCATGTTCGGCTGGTCGTCGCGCGGGCCGCTGCAAATTGCCGGCATTGGGGCCGGCCCTGCGAGCGAGACGGTGGCCGCGGCCGAACCATTACCCAGTCGAGAATCGCCGAAAAGGGGCAGAGCCAACGCCCGCGCGGCGGCGACACCAGGGCAGCCGGCGCTGACCTCCGACGGGGCCGACCGGACGCGGTGGCATTGGTCGGAGTTGACCGCGCGCATTGCCATCACGGTTTGGCTCGGCGGCGCGTTGGCGATCGCGCTGCGATTGTCCCTCTCGACGCTGAAACTGCATCAGGCCCAAAGGACGTGGCACGCGCCGAGCGATTCAGCGCTCATCGAGTTATTCGACGCCTGTCGTCAACAGCTCGGGATTCGCCGGGACGTATCGCTTTGGATTTCCGACGACCGGCTCGGTCCGGCCACGCTGGGCTGGCTTCGGCCGGCGATCGTGATGCCGCGGGAATTGATTGAGACGCTCGGCCGAGAAGATCTGCGACTGATCGTGCTGCACGAGCTGATCCACGTCCGCCGCTGCGATGTGCCGATCGACCGGCTGGCGTGCCTGGTGACGGCGGTCCATTGGTCGAATCCGCTGGCCTGGCTGGCGCTGGTTTGTTTGCGGCGAAGTCGCGAATTGGCGTGCGACGTGACGCTGTTGGACCGGATCGGAGCGGATCAGGCGCGGCATTATGGCCATTTGATTCTGGGCACGATCGAAACCTTGGCCGACGGCGGTTTCCGGCCGGCGGCGGTCGGGATTCTCGGTCGCGGGCTGGGCTTTGCCCTCGGGCAACGAATCCGCGCGATTGCCGCCTATCGCCGGCCGAGCCGGTCGATGGCCGCGGTGGCGGGCGGGCTGATTGTGGTGTTGGTGCTGGTCGGCCTGACCGATGCCCAAACGGCCAATCCGCTCGAAGAGAAATTATTGGCCGACCGCGTGGCGGCCGCTCAATTGCAGTTCGATCGCGTGCGCGCGGGCTACGAAGCCGAAACGGTCACGCTCGATCTCTTGCTCCAAGCGGCGAGCCAATTGGAGACGTCCGAGCTCGCGGTGGCGAAAACCAACGAGGCACGAATCGCCGCCCGCCTGCGCTACCTGGGAACGGTCCGGCAAATCGAAGAGAAAATCGAAGCCCTCTATCGCGTGGGAGCACGCGGCGGCGAAGTGGAAAAATATGCCATGGCAAAACTGAATCGCCAGACAGCCGAAATCGGGCTCATCCGGCAGCAGCTCGGCTTGCCGCCAGAGCGCAATCCGGTTCGTTGACATGGTTCGTTCCGCCACGAAACGGTTTGGCATCCGAAAGATTAGAAAGGGTACGCTATGCACACCCGCTACGCCCCGGCCCTGATTCTCGTTCTGCTGATCGCAGGCTGCGGCAAGGGTGCCGCGCCGGGGACAGACAAAACCGACAGCCGGCAGCAGCTCGAAACGAGGCTGAAGCAGCTTGTCAGCGACCGCGTGATGGCGGCCGAAACGGCGAGGTCCGGTTCCTTGGCGGCCTATCAGACCGAAACGGGTACCTTGGACAACGTCCTATTGGCGATCGATGCGCTGTGGAAGGCGAAGCTGGGCGCCGCCAATACCGCAGACCAGCGGATTGCCGCGCATGTCGAACGCATCGAGTATCTCTGGCAGCTCCAGATCTCCATCGAGCATCTGTTCAGAAAGGGACTCCGCGGCGGCGAGGCGGAAAAGATGTACCGCATGGAGTACGGCCTGGCTGACGCCGAGATCGCGCTGATCGACGAATGTGTCGCCGAGGGTCAGCCGTACCCCGCGGCGTTGGCCAAGTTGCAAAACAGACGCAAGGTGAGTCCGGGCGACGACGAGGAGGTCGAAGCCGTCAAACCTTGACCGTGCACCGCGACGTGGCGGATGCCGGCTGTTGCACCCCAGGCCGCGGCGACGATCGCAAAAAAAGCGCGCCCTGAATTGCCAACGCGCGCGGCGCGGGCGCCGATTGAAGCCGCGGGAGGGAAGATCAAGGAAGATTCAGTCCGGTGAGAACCGCCGGCCAACTGCCGCGCAGGGAGTGAAGGCGTCGGCGGTGGCCAATGGACTCAGCGAGAGTCGCCGGAGGCTGCCGGCAGCGGGTGGGCGTGGCTGGGGCCGATCACGGCGTCGTTCGCGTGGACGCCGGCGGTCGGTTGGCCACGATCGTTCAAAAAGATGTTGTCGGGACAACCTTCGGCATTGCAGCCTTGCAGGAACTCGACGTGGCCATCCTCGAACAACACGTTTTGACCCTTGCGACCGTGGTTGAGGCTCGATAACGAAGCCGGCATGGCCGAGCCACGAGCAGGCGCAGTCGCACCCCGTACTTCACTGTCGGGCGCGTCCGCCATCAGTGCAAAGGTGGGGCGCTGCAAGTTCTTGGTCGGATGGTAGCGACCATCCACAAGATAGCCAAGGTTATAGCCGTAGCTGCCTCCCATCGAACGGAACAACTCGGTTTGCCGGTCGCGCGACGCATTTTGAATTTCGTCGAGGGCCGGCAGACGGAACTGGCCGACCTGGGCCGCCTGGGCCGACGAGGGGCAAATCACTGTCGACGCATCGCCCAACAAACCGTTGTCCGACAGCTTGGTCGCATAGACGCCGGCGGGGAACTGCCCATCGCCATGGACCAGGCTGGGAAAATGACCGCCGTTGACGTTGGCGAATTGGGCCAACGAGCGACCCAACTCCCGCAGGTTGTTTTGGCAGCCGGTCACGCCGGCAGCCAGGCGACTTTGATGCAAGGCGGGCAAAAACAGCACCGAAGCCGCCAGGAAAATCGCGGCCGCCACGGCAAAATCGACCAACCGCCAGCGGGCCGGCGGAGGAGTCGCCGGAGTCAGGGCGACTTCGATCCGCGAGTTGACGAACTCGCAGGTCCGCTCGGCCAGCCCTGCCGGAGGTAGGTAATGTGCCCGATCGACCTCGAACAATTGCAATTTGCGACGCAGCATTTCCAAGTCTTGCTGCAAGGCGGGGTCACGGCTCAATTGCGCTTCGATGGCAACTTTTTCATCCGGCTCGAGCGCGTCGAGCAGATAACCAACGAGATCGTCTCGCATAGCTCTATCACTCGTTAGTGGAGGGTGCAGGGTTCATCGCTGGCCGGCGGAACAGGCAATAGGGTTGCCACGCGCCGACGACGGTTACTTTGTCTGGATTCATACTTGCCAAGGGGGCGCCCGTTGCTCGTGGGCAACGCCACGGCGCGCATCGGCCGGCTCTGCTGGTCACACGGTTGGTGGTTGGTTACTCGGTTGGCTTGGTGGCTTGGCTTTCAATCCACATTTCGTTGAGCCTGAGGATGGCGGTGTGCAAACGGCTCTTCACGGTTCCGACCGGAATCCCAAGGATCTCGGCTGCCTCACGATATTTCAAACCTTGATAATAGATCAGTTGGACAGCCGTCCGAAACTGTTCCGGCAAGCGATCGAGCGCGTCGCGGATCCAGTCACGCCTTTGGCTAGCATCCAACTGACTTTCAGGGTCGAGTTCCTTACTGACCAACAAGTCCACCAGCGAGCCGACTTCATCGTGCCCCTCGCCTTTGGGACTTCTATCCAAACTCAAATTGCGATGTCGTTTGTTGCGGCGCTGCGCATCGATCGCCTGATTGGTGGCGATGGTGTACAGCCAGGGCCGAAAGCGGCGTCCCTCCTCAAACTGGTCGCATTTCAGGTGAACTTGCAAAAAAGTCGCCTGGAACGCGTCTTCGGCCATTTCGGCATCGCCGAGATATCGCCGCAAATAGCTAAACAGTTCCCTCTCGTAGCGATGCACTAACTGGGAAAAGGCCTGCCGATCCCCGTGCTGACGGTATTCAGCCAGCAACTGTTCATCGGTCGGACTGACCGAATCGGAGTTGCCGTGGGGCATCGACTGCGGTTTATCGACTGCCTTACCCATCTGTGCTACGGAAGCTTTGGAAGAGAGGTTCTGAGGCGGGGAGAAAAAAATTTGCCCCGGGCAAATAAGCCGGTAGCATCCTAACCACTGGCGTCGCAAGATTATAGCACAACTCGACCGGCTGTACCCCAGGGGGCGAGCCCATGCCGCCCAGGTGTCCGGCGGGGAATTTTTTTCGTCTGGCGGGGCGCCAAACTGGCAAATCGGCTGGCAAATTGACTGGCCACGCCGTGCCACGGCCGCAAACTGCCAGTCGCGGCCCCTTCTTTCGGCATGTTGAAGAATTGGGAACGCCGACGGCGGCAACCCTTCGGTCGGCGGAGTTTGACAGCCGCGCATCGGCCCACCTACACTCCGGCGGGCGCAGCCGAGCGGTTGCGATTCCCCTATCCCCCCCGACCCGGTGGTCGTACGACGTGTCCGAAGCAGTCCGTTATCGCTGGGCGACGAAAGGAGACATCAACGCCTTTTTCGGTTTGATGCTCGACAACATCGCCAACATGGTTTTGTTGGTGTCGCTGCTCGAGGCCGGCTGGGGGCTGCCCGCCTCGTTTTCGCTCCGTTACATGATTCCGGGCACGGCACTGGGCGTGGTCGTCGGCGACCTGGCGTTTACGGTGATGGCTTTCCAGTTGGCCCGGCGGACGGGCGCGGCGGCCGTGACGGCGATGCCGCTGGGTCTCGACACGCCGAGCACATTCGGGATGGTCTTTTTCGTGTTGGGGCCAGCGTTTCAACTCGCTCGCGCGCGCGGCTTGGAAGTCACCGAGGCCGCGACTGCCGCCTGGCACATCGGTATTTGGTCGCTGGTCTTCAGCGGACTGTTCAAACTCGCCTGTGCGCCGCTGGCCGGTTGGGTCCGCCGCTCGCTGCCGCGGGCTGGACTGTTGGGCTCGCTGGCGGCGATCGCGTTGGTGCTGATCAGCTTTCTGCCGCTGTTGGACATCCTGCACGATCCGATCGTGGGTCTGGTCGCGCTGACCCTGATTTTGACGACGTTGGTCGCCCGCGTGGAACTGCCACTGCGCATCCCCGGCGCGCTGGTGGCGCTGCTGGTCGGAAGCGGATTGTACTACCTGATTCACGGCATCAGTGGGCCACTGCCGATCGAGGCCGCCGTGCCGGCGGCGAGCGGCGCGGCGGTCCATGCCTGGTTTCCGACCGAGTGGCTCGGTGCCTGGCGATTCGACTGGCTGCCGGCCGCGAGCGACGCGATCGGATATTTGCCGGTGGTGATTCCCTTCGCGCTGGCCACGGTCGTCGGCGGCATCGACTGCACCGAAAGCGCGGCAGCCGCTGGAGATGAGTTCGACACCGGCCGGGTGATCGCCGTCGAAGCGGTGGCGACGCTCGTGGCGGCGGTCAGCGGGGGTGTCATTCAGACGACTCCGTTCATTGGGCATCCGGCCTACAAGGCAATGGGAGGACGCGCCGGCTACACGTTGGCCACGGCCGTGGTGGTCGGCACGGCGGGAATCATCGGCTATTTTTCGACGCTTTACGCCATATTGCCGCTGGCGGCCGTGTTTCCGATTCTGGTCTTCATCGGGCTGGAAATCACGGCGCAGAGTTTCGCCGCCACCGACACGCGCCATTATCCCGCGGTGGCCGTGGCCTGCCTGCCGGCATTGGCCTACCTGGCGATGATCTTCGTCGACGAGGTATTGGCCGGGACGAAGCTGGGGCTGGCCGGCCTGGCGGGGCCACTGGCCGAGCGGATCGCCACGCTGCGGGTTTTGTCGGGCGGTTTCATCGTGACCAGCCTGCTGTGGGCGTCGGCGCTGGCGGCGCTGATCGACCGGCGACTGGCCCGGGCCGCGGTCTACCTGTCCGTGGCGGCCGGAGCCAGCCTGATCGGCGTGATTCACTCGCCGCACATCGGTTCGCCGATCGGACTCCCCTGGCGGCTTCCACTGCCGCCGGCCGGCAGCCCGTCGCCGTATGCGTTGCCCGTCGGCTATCTGCTGGCGGCCGGGCTGCTGTGGTGCTGGTCGTGGTGGGATCGCGGGGCGAGCGAGCCGGCCTCTCACACAAGCCAGAAATAATGGGCCATTTGAGGCGTGCCGACCGTGATCGATTCGATCCGTGCCATGGTGACCTGCGACAGCGGCGGTTGGCGACCGGCCGATAAATCGGCCAGTTCGACCGAGCGCGTGGAAACCAACAACAGGGCGCACAACGGAGGGGCCGAGGAAATCGCGTCGACAAATTCGATCGGCAGCGCCGCGCGCGTCCGCGACCGGACCACCGCCAGCCGCGCCAGCACCTGCCGCGCCAGGGCGGCCGACGCCCGTCCGTCGAGCCGAATCGATTCTTCGCCGGCCACCACCAGCAACAGCCGGCAGCCGCCGCGACGGCAGATATCGGTGACCAGCGTCGCCGTCAGCGACAAGGCGGTTTCGACTCGCTGACTCGCCAGATCGGAGCCAACGACCGAGCCGCCGGACGGGGCGCTGGCGGGCTGCCAAAGATCGACAAACAGGGCCACGTCGTGACCCCGCGCGACGTCGAACTGGCGAACGACGATTTGCCCGCGGCGGGCGGTCGAACGCCAATGGATCCAGCGCCGGCTGTCTCCCGGGCGCCAGTCGCGCAGGCCGTGAAAATCGAGTTCCGAGCGGGTTTGTTGGCGGCGGGTCCGCTGGGCAGTCAGCTCGCTATGCCGCGCCAGACGCAATCCGGCAGTGGTCAGCCGGCCCAAGCGCGGCCAGGCAACCAGTTCGGCCGGCATGTCGATCCAGCGGCGGTGTCTGAGCAGTCCCAGTGGAAAGGCCGTCGCCAGCCGCAGCGGGCCGAAGACGTAGAGGCCGCGAACGGGTGGGTTTCCCTCGTAGACCGCCCGGCACGATGACCGCGGTGCCAGGTAGGGAAACAAGACCCGGCCCGGCCCGGTGTCGACCCCGCTGAGTGGACCGGCGTAGTGGCAGACGTCTTCGATTTCGACGGTCCAGGCGGAGAGCCAGCGGAGACGATTCGTGGCAGTCAGTTCGACCACCAGCCGATCGGTGGCGGCGAGGCCGCTGGAAATCTGGCGCTGGACGGCGAGCCGAGCCAGCGCCCGGCGCGGCAGCCAGAAGCTGAGGAGCAGGGGGCCGAGGAGCATGCCTCCCAGGATCAGCAGCGAGTTGGAATCGCGCAGGTGGGCACCGCCGAAGACCGTGATGACAACCGCCAGATAGACCCAGCCCTTGGTCGTCAGGGCGCTGGGGCGCGAGCGCCAGCGACCGGAGCGCGCGAAGAGAGCCCGCGGCAGCCGTTTGAAGACGAGCACCAGGAGGCGGCCGACGAATCGTTCGACCGAGCGTTTCACTGGGCGCTGGACGAGCGGTTCGATTATGCCAGGCATCGTTGACCATCCGGCGGCGGCGCAAAGCGAGTGGAGACGCTTATGCCAGTTTAACCGCGGCGACGAGTTTGGTCAGCGAACTTTTGGCGTCGCCAAACAAGATCGAACACTTGGGATTGTAGAACAGCTCGTTTTCGATCCCCGCAAACCCAGGATTCATGCTCCGTTTGAGCACGATGATGCTTTGGGCCTGATCGGCATTGAGAATCGGCATGCCGTGGATCGGGCTGGCCGGATCGTTACGGGCGGCCGGATTGACCACGTCGTTGGCGCCGATCACCAGCGCCACGTCGGCTCGCGGAAATTCGCCGTTGATCTCGTCCATGTCCAACAGCTTGTCGTAGGCGATGTTGGCCTCGGCCAGCAACACGTTCATATGGCCGGGCATGCGGCCGGCGACCGGATGGATGGCGAACTTGACCTCGCCGCCGCGCTTTTCGATCAGTTCGCTCAGCTCGCGCACCTGGTGCTGGGCCTGAGCGACCGCCATGCCGTAGCCGGGGATCACGATCACGCTGCGCGCATAGGCCAGTTGCACGGCGGCATCCTCGACCGAGACACTCTTGACCGCCTGGCCGGCCAGCGCGGCCCCGGCGGCGCTTGGCGCGGTGCTGCCGCCAAACGCGCCGAACAGCACGTTGGCGAACGAGCGGTTCATCGCCTTGCTCATCAAGATCGAAAGCAGAAAGCCGCTGGCTCCGTCGAGTGCGCCGGCGATGATCAGCACATTGTTGCCCAGAGCGATCCCCATAGCCGACGACGCCAGGCCGGCATAGGAGTTGAGCAGCGAGATCACAACCGGCATATCGGCGCCACCGATCGGCATTACGATCAACACGCCGACGGCCAACCCGACCAACGACATCAAGTAGAAGACCGCGGCGTGCGAGGAGGCCGTCGAAGGGGTGATGACGAGATAAAGGAACAGACAGACGGTCAGGACGAACAGTCCGATGTTCAGACTGTTTTGAAACCGGTAGGTCATCGGCGCGCCGGGAAGCAGTCCTTGCAACTTGCCGAAGGCCATCAAGCTGCCGGTAATGGTGAGCGATCCGAACATCACCTCGAAGCCGAGCGCGCCCATCTCGACCGCGCTCAACGAACCGGGCATCGTTCCGGTCTCGGCAAACTGCTGGGGCGGAAGCACGACGGTCATGTAGTGATAATGCGCGATGCCGACGAGCGTGGCGGCCAGCGCGCCGCAGGCATGCGAAATAGCCGTCCGCTGGGGGATGGCCGTCATCGGCATCCAGATCGAAATCGCGGCCCCAATGCCCGAGCCGAGCACCAGGCCGGTAAAAATCCAGACCGGTGTGATAATGGCGTGATGAAACAGCGTGCCGACGACGGCCACCAACATGCCGATGGCGGCCAACTGCATGCCGCGGCGGGCTTTGTCCGGAGCGGTCAATCCCTTGAGACCGAGGATGAACAAGACCGAAGCGGTCAGGTAGGCCGCTTGGATCAGGTACTCGCGCCAGTTGGCCGGTGCCGGCTCGAACGCCCCCTGGGGGACAGTTTCGGAGAGTGCCCAGAGTGCCTGAATCAAAACGTTCTGCATCGCCTACTTTCGTTCCTGGCGCTTGAACATTTTGAGCATCCGATCGGTGATCATGAACCCGCCCACCACGTTGACCGTGGCTGCCGTCACCGCCAGAAATCCCAGGAACGTGGCCAAGCCGCCTTGGCCGCCGCCGGCAGCCACCAGCGAGCCGACGAGCGAGATGCCCGAGATGGCGTTGGTGGCCGACATGAGCGGAGTGTGCAGCAGGGCCGGAACTTTGGTGATGACCAGGTAGCCGACGAAGCCGGCCAAGATGAAGACGTAGAGCTGCAGGAAGGGAATCGTCAGTATGGTCGTTTCCAAGAGCAGCCTCCTCGCGGCTTGAGCAGCGGCGCGGCCTTACAACCGGCACATGTATTCAGACGGCGCCGCCAGCAGCAGGGTGCGGGGGTGAGCACGGAGTGTCGCAGCGCAAATGCTAATTTTCCCGTGGTTTTTCGCCCCTTTCGACTCGGCAAATCTACACCAGTCCGCTGGCGCTCCGCAAGTGGCTGGGGGTGCGCGCGTAACCGCGCGCTGGGGGGTGTGCGTACGATGGGCATGCCATGCAAGCGGCAGGAAATTGCCGCCTGGTCGGGCAGCCCCTGCCTAGAACGCGCACAACTGGGGCCATTTGCGGGTCACCGCATTGCGGCCGGCAGATCGGCTTGAAAGTTCAAAAAACCCCGGCGTCAAGAGGCAATCCGCCGCGTGAAGCCAGGTTTTTGCCTGACCTCTGGTAGTTGGCACGCGATATGCCGTTAGAAGGGATGTCCTTCCCGCCATCTGACCTGCCGCTCTTCGTGTGATTCCGAGGCTCGGAATACTACCGACAGACGCGCGACTTGCTGGATTGCGGGAATTTATCGTAGGCGCTGAAGCGGGGCGCCGGTTCTGCATGAAAACTGGAACAGATTCGCACAAGGAGGCAAAAACATGTCGCTTTCGTTTGCCGGGGGGCACCGCACTCCCTCGGCTGGACACTCCGCTCCCTCAGTCCTCGGAAGTTCGGTGCCGGGGGTGCCTTCGGGCTTGGCCAGTTCGTCTGTTTTGGCAAGTTCGCCTGCGCCGGCTCCGCCGGTATTGGCCACGCCGGCGGTTTCGCCCATCGTGCAAGCCGTCGAGCGCCGGTTGCGCGAAAGCTCGTATTACTATCTGCGCAGCATTCGCTGCTTCTACGAATCGGGAGTGGTGACGCTCCGCGGCCGCGTGCCGACGTTCTATCTGAAGCAGACGGTGCAGTCGATTGTCGAAAAGATCGACGGAGTCGAACAGGTGGTAAACCTGGTCGACGTCTTCGACTCGCGCCAGGATGTTCCCTCGCCCGCCGTTCGACGAACGGCTTGAAGCGCGAGTGGGCCGCCCCGAGCAACGTCGGGATGCCCCCCGCGGTTTGAGGCTGCGCGCGACGGGCAATTGTCGCGAGCTGGGGCGACGGTTTGGTTTGGCTGTTCCGTTGGTTTGGATCTTCAGTTCGGTTGGCTCTTGAGGTGCTTTTCGAGCCAGTCGAACATGGCGGCGTCGGCCCGCTCGGCATCGGCCCCACCAAAGCCATGTCCCGCCCCTTCGATCGGCAGAAACTCGACTTCCACGCCGGCCGCTTTCAGCCGGTCGCGCATCAGCTCTCCTTGCTCCAGCGGAACGACGTCGTCTTTCGTGCCGTGAATGATGAGCGTCGGCGCGGCGTCGGGCGTGACCCAATACAAGGGGCTGGCGGCGATGTATTGGTTTCGCAGCTTCTCGATGTCACCTCCCTGGAAGAGCCGAATCACGTTCTGAACGTTCGGATTGGGATAGACGCTGGTGAAATCGTTTAGGCCATAGATGTTGACGACGCATTGCACGCGGCAAGATTCCTTGCTGTCCTTGGGAGCCAGCCGATCGGCATCGGCGCCAACGCCCAAGCACTGTGCCAGGTGGCCACCGGCTGAGTCTCCCAGCGTGCCGATCCGTTGGGGATCGATCTTCAGTCGCTCGGCATTTGCCCGCAACCAACGGACCGCGGCTTGCACATCCTCGACGGCTGCCGGAAACGGATGGGCCGGGGCAAAGCGGTACTGCACGGTGACCGCCACGAAACCCCGGCGGGCCAATTTTTCGCAAGTCGCCTGCCAACGATCGCGATTGCCTTCGACCCAGCCGCCGCCATGAATGCAGACGACCGCGGGGGCCAGACCCTCGATCTTGCTCGGTCGGGCCAGATTGAGTTTGAGGTGTTGATCCTTGGGATTGCTGTATTCGATGTCGCGCTCGACGACGATCTCCTCGGCGGCGACGGACCAACCGCTACTGGCCGCCAGAATTGAAACCGCAAGCAGCAACCAAGAACCGGCACGGCGAAGCATGGGAATCTCTCCAAGGTGGGAAAATGAACGCAAGGCGGGAGCGAAATCTCCAGCCGCGAGTATTATTGGACCGAGCGGCTCTGTCTAGCGACGGCCCTGTCTTGCCGTGACTCTGCCTGGCGATGACTCTGTCGAGCGGCGGCCCTATCTGGCAGCGGCGGTTGCTTTCTTGTTCTGTTTCAGGTGGGTTTCCAGCCAGTCGAACGTCGCCGCGTCGGCCTTCTCGCGGTCGGCACCTTTGAAGCCGTGCCCGGCTCCCTCGATCGGCAACAGCTCGACTTCGACGCCGGCCGCCTGCAATCGGTCGCGCATCAGTTCACCTTGCGCAAAGGGGACGGTTGGGTCGTTGGTGCCGTGGATGATCAGTGTCGGCGCCGCGTCGGGTGTCACCCAGAAGTAAGGACTGGCCAGAATGTAATTC
>Ga0182024_10021754_pt1 | contig 11614 bp, 6 predicted proteins | sample P32metaG_FD_120480 | JGI IMG/M metagenome (GOLD analysis project Ga0182024, IMG submission 120480) | Permafrost microbial communities from Stordalen Mire, Sweden - P3-2 metaG (Illumina Assembly) | ecosystem: Environmental > Terrestrial > Soil > Wetlands > Permafrost | place: Sweden: Stordalen... | reverse complement strand
CAGCGCGTCGGGAATTTGAATCAGGATGCCGGCGCCGTCGCCCACCAGCGGGTCGGCGCCGACCGCGCCGCGATGATCCAGATTGATCAGAAGCTGCAGGCCCTGGCCGACGATCTGGTGGGATTTCTGGCCTTTAATGTTGGCGACAAAGCCCACGCCGCACGAGTCATGCTCGTTCAGCGGATCGTACAGGCCTTGTTTCGGCGGCAGGCTCATAAAACCCCACGGATCTCCTGCCTGCCCCACAACAGAGGCAGCCAGACAATCAGCATCCCAAGAATGCCGAATATCTCAACATTTCGGGCTTTGCAGCGCAACATGACTTGGGCGCGCGGCTGGCTTGACTCCTGGGGATAGGGGAGTCAGACTAGAACATAACATGAACAAACAGGAACGAATGCACGATTTACGCCATTTCCTGGCGCGCTACGGGCTTCCCCCGGACCGCCCGATTCTTCCCTTGGGCGTAGCGGACGCGGATGCGGCCCTGGGCGGCGGTCTCAACAGCGGCGCCCTGCATGAAGTCTATGCCCAGGATTGGGCGGCGGGGGGCTTTGCCGCCTGCCTCGCCATCCGGCTGGCGGGCCGCAAACCCTTCTTCTGGGTGCGGCCCGATTATGAAGCGTTGGAATATGGCGCGCTGAACGCCCAGGGGCTGGTGGAGCTGGGCCTGGATGCGCGCAATCTCTTTCTTATAAGGACCGCCAATGCCGCCGGGGCGCTGGCCGCGGCGAACGACATTCTGTCTTGTCCGCATGCGGGCATTGTGTTGCTGGAATTGTGCGGTGAGCCAAAAGCGTTGGATCCGGTCGCCAGCCGCCGGTTGAATTTCATCGCCGCGGAAAAAGGCGTCAGCGTGCTTCTTTTGCATGAAGGGGCCGCGGATCAGCCCAGCGCAGCACAAACCCGCTGGCGCGTCACATGCGCTCCTTCCGGCGATGGGGAATGGGGCTTTCCCGCCTATCGCGCAGAGCTCATCCGCAACCGTCTGGGCCCCTCCGGCTCATGGACCATGACATGGAATCCCGACGATGGACTTTTCCGCGAATCCGGCCGTGCCGCGCATGCGCCGCATCCTGGCGCTCTGGTTGCCGCGGCTTCCTACCGACCGGTTGAAAAGGAAAGACGTTTCGCTTTCTGAACTTACGAATGGAAGTGGGGCGCCGCTGGTGATCGCGGGGCGCGCCAACAACAGTCTTTATATCGCGGCGCTGGAGGAACGGGCTGGGCGGCTGGGACTCTATAAAGGCCAGCCGCTGGCCAATGCCCGGGCGATGGCGCCCGCGCTCAACGTCAGATCCGCTGACGAAAAGCAAGACGCCGCCCTGCTGGAAGGGATGGTGGAATGGTGCGACCGCTTCAGTCCCTTTGTCGCCGCCGATCCGCCGGACGGACTGATCCTGGATATTAGCGGCGCGGCGCATCTGTTCGGCGGCGAAGCGGCGATGCTGAATCTGGTGACACAAAAAATCGGGGCTCAAGGCTTTGCCGTCCAGGCCGCCATCGCCGGCACGATACCGGCGGCGCGCGCGCTGGCGAAATTCGCCGCCTTGCATATCGCGGCGCCGGGCGCGGAGGCAGAAAGCCTGAAGCGCTTGCCGGTGTCAGCGCTGGATGCGGATGAAAAGATTATCGCCGCTTTGCGGCGCGCGGGGCTTAAGACCATCGGCCAGGTGATGGCGCGGGAGCGGGACGAATTGGCGGCACGCTTCGGAAAAGCCTTTGTCGCGGAGCTGGGGATTCTGTTCGGTCATGAAGACAGGCCGCTCAATCCCCGCCGCCCCCTGCCCGATCTGATGGCCGAACAGCGCTTCGCCGAACCCATTGTCACGGGGGATGCCATCGCCGCGTCGCTGCTCAGCCTGGCGCAAAGCCTGGGCGATATTCTGGAACAACGAGGGTTGGGACTGCGCCGGCTGGAAGCCAGCTTCTTCCGCGCCGACGGCGCGGTCAGGCGGATCGAATTGCGCCTGGGCGGGGCGTCACGCGACGCCGACCGGGTGATGCGGCTTTTACAGGAGAAGCTGGAGAAGCTGCATGATCCGCTTGATCCTGGTTTCGGCTTCGATCTGATCCGGCTGGAAGCGATGCTGACCGAGCGGGCTAAGGCCGCGGACAGCGATTTCGACAGCAATGAAAATGCCCGTAGCGAAATCGCCTATCTCATTGACCAACTGACGGCGCGGCATGGTGAGGCCCGGGTGCTGCGCTTTGTGCAACAGGACACCCATATTCCCGAAGCGCAAAGCGTGGGCATTCCGGCACAGGACCGCGATTTCGCTCAGCAGCCCTGGACAGCGCGGCACCGGAAGAACGATCCGCCGCTCCGGCCACTGCGTTTGTTTGAAAAGCCGGAGGAAATCTTCGCAGCCCTCGACACCCCGCCCGATGGCGCGCCGGCTTTTTTCCGCTGGCGGCGGGCGCGCTTTGATGTCGCCCGCGCAGAAGGGCCGGAGCGCATCGCCATGGAATGGTGGCGGAAGGAAAAACCCACCCGTGATTATTTCCGGGTGGAGACAAAGGAAGGTCAGCGCTTCTGGTTGTATCGCGATGGGCTTTATGACGCCGTCAATCTGCATCCCCGCTGGTATCTGCATGGCGTGTTCGCATGAGCTATGCCGAGCTGGCCGTCACCACCAACTATTCCTTCCTGCGCGGCGCCAGCCATCCCGGTGATTTTGTCGAACAGGCGGCGGCGCTGGGTTATGCCGCCATTGGCATCGCCGACCGCAATTCCCTGGCGGGGGTGGTGCGAGCTTTCACCGCCTGGGAAGAATGTGAGGCTGAGGACCGGCCGCGCCTGTTGGTGGGGGCGCGGCTGGTTTTCCGCGACGGCACGCCGGACATTCTGGCCTATCCGCGCGACCGCGCCGCTTATGGCCGGCTTTGCCAGCTGATCAGCCGCGGCAAGCTGCGCGCGCCCAAGGGCGAATGTTTCCTGGAATTGGGTGACCTGTTCGACTTCCGTGAGGGGCTGCTTCTGATCGTGATTCCGCCGGCGGAGATCGGCGATCTCAAACCTTTATTGGCGGGACTGGGCGCGGATGCATGGCTGGCAGCCTCCATGCTTCATACCGGCGAGGATCGCCGCCGTCTGAAAGCGCTGATGCGCATGGCGCGCCAAAGCAAAACTCGGCTGATCGCGGTCAATGACGCGCTTTATCACCATTCCGATCAGCGGCAATTGCAGGACATCGTCACCTGCATCCGCGAGCATGTCACCCTTGCCAGCGCGGGCAAGCGGCTGGAAGCCAATGCCGAACGGCACCTGAAACATCCGGCGGAGATGGCGCGATTGTTTCGCGCCTGTCCTGAAGCGTTGGAAGAAACGCTGCGCTTCGCGGAGTGCATTTCCTTCACCCTGAACGAACTTAAGTACAATTATCCCCATGAGCCGGTGCCGCCGAGAAAAACCGCCGACCAGCATCTGCGCGATCTGACGGAAGCAGGATTGCGGAACAAATATCCGCAAGGCGTGCCGAACAAGGTGCGCGACCTGGTGGAAAAGGAACTGGCATTCATCGCCCAACGCGGTATCGCGCATTATTTCCTCACCGTGCATGACATTGTCGCCTATGCCCGTCATCCCGACCGGAACATTCTTTGCCAGGGGCGCGGCTCGGCGGCCAATTCCGCGGTCTGCTACGCACTGGGCGTCACCGCCATCGATCCCAATAACTTTGAGGGGCTATTTGAGCGATTCTTAAACGCCGACCGGAAAGAACCGCCTGATATCGACGTGGATTTCGAGCATGAGCGGCGCGAAGAAGTCATTCAGCATATCTATGAACGCTATGGTCATCGCCGCGCCGCATTGACGGCGACCGTCATTCGTTATCGTTCCCGCAGCGCCATTCGCGAAGTGGGCAAGGTGTTCGGTCTCACCGAAGATGTCACCGGCAAACTGGCCGACACGCAATGGGGCCATCACGGCGACGGACTGAGCGAAAAGCAGGTGCGTCAGGCGGGAAGCGACCCCGCCAATGCCGTGATCGCGCGCGCGGTGCACTATGCCGGCCAACTCACCGGTTTTCCCCGCCATCTCTCACAGCATGTTGGCGGCTTTGTTTTGACCGAGGATTATCTGGACAGCATGGTCCCGATCGGTCCCGCCGCGATGGAAAAGCGCTATTTCATCGAATGGGACAAGGACGATCTGGATGCCCTGGACATCATGAAAGTGGATGTGCTGGCGCTGGGGATGCTCACCTGCATCCGCAAGGCCTTCGATCTTATCCACCATCATGGCGACGAACGCTTCACCCTGGCCAGTGTGCCCAAGGAAAAAGCCGAAGTGTATGAGATGCTGTGCCAAGCCGACGCCATCGGCGTCTTCCAGGTGGAAAGCCGCGCCCAGATGAGCATGCTGCCGCGGCTGCGGCCCGAGAAATTCTACGATCTAGTGATCGAAGTGGCGATCGTGCGGCCCGGCCCGATCCAGGGCAACATGGTCAGGCCCTATCTCAAGTGCCGTAAGCAATTTCTCGAGGACCGGAACTTCGTTTTCGATTATCCCAAGCCGGGGCCGCAGCATAACCAGGGCGAACTCAAGGAAATTCTGCACAAAACCTTTGGCGTTCCCCTCTTTCAGGAACAGGCGATGAAAATCGCTTCAATCGCTGCCGGATTCAGCTCCAAGCAAGTCAATGGCCTGCGCCGCGCCATGGCAACTTTCCGCAATGTCGGCACCATCGGCGAATACCGGAAACCCTTCATCGAAGGCATGGTCAAGCGCGGCTATGATCCGAAATTCGCGGAAGATTGCTTTGAGCAGATCAAGGGCTTTGGCTCTTACGGCTTTCCCGAAAGCCATGCCGCCAGCTTTTCTCTGCTGGTCTATGTCTCGGCCTGGATCAAGAAATTCCATCCCGCCGCTTTTGCGGCGGCGTTGCTCAATTCCCAGCCGATGGGTTTTTACGCCCCCGCCGAAATTGTGCGCGATGCGCGCGAGCATGGCGTGACGGTGCATCATCCCGATGCCGCGTGGAGCGATTGGGATAACACGCTGGAGCGTGACGGCGATCGTGCGCTGGCCGTGCGACTGGGCTTGCAGCAGATCGACGGTTTCGCGGAAAAGGACGCCGATACAATCATGAAAACGCGCGGAAACGGTTATACCGACTTCGACGATTTCGCGCGCCGCACCGCGCTTTCCCGCCGCGCCTATGTGACCCTGGCCGAGGCCGATGCCTTTCGCGGCTTTGGTCTGGACCGGCGCGAAGGGTTGTGGGCTGTGCGCCGCCTGCCGGATGACAGGCCCCTGCCCCTGTTCGAGCGCCTGGGCGCGCCGGATCAGGGTGAAGAAAGCATCGCGCCATTGCCGGCGATGCCGCTCAGCGAACATGTGCTGGCCGATTACCGCAGCATAAGACTTTCGCTCAAAGCCTATCCCACGGAATTCCTGCGGCCTGGGTTCGACGCGGAAGGGTTCACGCCCTGCGGCCGGACGGGCGATCTGGGCGATGGCGCTTTTGCCCGTGTCGCCGGCGTGGTGCTAATGCGCCAGCGCCCCGGCGAAGGCAAAGCGATCTTCATCACCCTCAGCGATGAAACCGGCATCTGCAATGTAGTGATGTGGACGCAGCAGTTTGAACGCTTCCGCAAGGAAGTGATGGGCGCCCGCCTGTTACTGGTGGAAGGAAAGGTGCAGGTCAGCCCCGAAAAGGTGGTGCATCTGATGGCCGAGCGGCTGGTGGATCGCAGCGCCGATCTCAGGCTGCTGTCCGGTGAAATGCTGACAGCGGTCGCACCCGGCCCGCGCCATCCGCGCAATGTCCGGATCTTGCCGCCTTCGCGCGACTTTCACTAACTTTCGTTCAGAAACACGCGGCAATTTCGACAAGAAGCTGAGCGGCTTTCATGGCATAGGACGGCGATGATTGCCCGTTTCCCGGCCCTGCGCCTGTCCGACGCCCTGTTCAAACTGGTGCTGATGGCGCTGGCATTTGTCGCCGCTTCGCTGCTGCTTCGCGACGCCCTGGTCATTGGCGCGCATGTACCGCTGGACCCCAATGAAGGCTGGAACGCCTATCTTGACCGCGCCGCCATCAGTGGCGGATCGCTCTATCCGCAAGGATTGATGATCAACAATTATCCGCCTTTGTCTTTCTACATTGTGGGGGCGCTTTCGACCATCACCGGCGATCCCATCGTGGCGGGTCGGCTGGTCTCCCTGATCGCCTTCTTCGCCGTGGCCGGCGGCATCATCGCGTGTTTGCGCGAGATGGGGGCCGATGTGCTGGCCTCGCTGTTCGGCTGTCTATTCTTCGCCGCCAGCCTTTTGATCGCCAGCGATTATGTGGCGATGAACGATCCGCAGCTTCTGGGTCATGCGCTGCAACTGGCGGGACTGTCGCTGTTGATGCAGTCGCGCCGCAATGTCTTCGCCGCAGCCCTGCTTATGGCGGTGGCCTTGTTCGTCAAACACAGTCTCCTGGCGCTGCCGCTGGCGACAATGGCATGGCTATGGCGACGAGACCGGGCCGACGGCGCGCGCTTTACGATGGCGCTGCTGATCTTCTGTTTCGCGGGGTTGGCGGTCACGCGGTTCTTCCTGGACGCCAACCTTTTCACCGCGCTCGACTCGCCACGGCGCTGGGCGTTTGCGAATTTCCTCAACGGGGCGAAGCATTTTTCCAGTTGGGCAGGCATCGCCGTCATCGCCACGGCGCTGATCGCCTGGCAGCGGCCGCGGGATGAAGCGGTGATTCTGGTGGCGCTTTATGCTGGGACGGCGCTTTTGCTGGGCGGGTTGTTCTCATTCGGCGACGGCGTGGACGCCAACATCTTCTTCGATGCATCCATCGCGCTGGGCCTGAGCGTGGGCCTGGTGCTGCTGCATCTGCCCGCGCGCTGGACCGGGATCGCGGCCTTGGGCCTGGCGGCACCGTTGGCGCTCTGCCTGTCGCACACTTATTCCGAGGCGAATTTTCCCTATACCGAAGCCTTCGCCCGCGAAGTGCCGCGCGATATTGCTTTCCTCAGGCTGCACCCCGGGCCGGCGATCTGCGAAAACCTCACTCTGTGCTATTGGGCGGGCAAGGACGAGCCGGTGGATGTGTTCAATCTTTCCGAGGCGTTCAAGACCCATGCGCGCAGCGATGCGGAGCTGATCGGGCTGATTGACAGAAGGCATTTCGGCAGCGTGATGCTGGACAGCATGAACGATTTCGCCTTCGGGCCGGATGTGAAGGCCGCGCTGCTGGCGCATTACCGCGTCAGCCGTGACGACGACGACGGAGTCTTTCTGGAGCCTAAGGGCGCGCCGGCAGGGCCTTGACCGTGCCGTGCCGTTCCAGCTTGCCCCAGCCGACAAAGGGGCCGCGCAGCGCGGTGGCGATGGAACGCACCACCACATAGTACATGATCTGGCGGTAGCCGAAGCGCTGCAGCATCAGCCACCAGAGAAGATTCCAGTCTTCCTTCCGCTCCATCAGAAAGCCGATCACGGCGGCGAGCAGGTCCACCACGATGAACAGGCAATAATAGATGCCGACGGTGCGCAGATCGTTGCTCTGGAATTCCGCGCCGTGCTGGGAATAGCTGATCCATTGCCCCACCAGCTGCCAGACCAGCAGCAGGTCGGCCAGCGGCGCCAGCGTGGTGAGCAGGATCTGGAACATCCAGACCTGCGGCAGCGCAATCATTCCCAGCTGCGGAAATTTGGGATTGAAGGTGATGCGGCGATATTTCCACAGACATTGCAGCGTGCCGTAGGCCCAGCGGAAACGCTGCTTGGCCAGGCCCTTGACCGTGGCGGGCGCTTCCGTCCAGGCGATGGCGCTGGAATCAAACAACACGCGATAACCCGCGACCTGGATGGCGATGGTGAGATCCTGGTCTTCCGCCAGGGTGTCGAGCGGAAAGCCGCCCAACTGCGCCAGCGCCGCACGCCGCCATGCGCCCACTGCGCCGGGCACCACGGTCAGCGTGTCCAGCGCCGACAAGGCGCGCCGTTCCAGATTTTGCGCCACGATGTATTCCAGCGCCTGCCAGCGGGTGATCATGTTGAGGCGATTGCCCACCTTGGCATTGCCCGCCACGGCGCCGATCTGCGGATCCTCGAACCAGCGCACCAGCCGGGAGATTGTGTCGGGGTTGAACTGGGTGTCGGCGTCCAGCGCCACCACGACATCGCCGCGCGCATTGGCCAAGCCGACATTCAGCGCCGCCGCCTTGCCGCCATTGGGAACCGAAATGACCCCTACCCTGCGGTCGCGCATGAAATGCGAGCGCACGATATAGGCGGTGTGGTCCTTGGAGCCGTCATCAATCACCAGCGCTTCCAGATTGCGGTAGTGGCTCGCCAGAATCCGCTCCACCGTGGTGACGATGACTTTTTCTTCGTTGAAGGCGGGGATCAGCACAGTCACGGCGGCGCCGTGATCGCCGATCGCCGGCTCGTGCTTCTTGCGCAACCGGTTGGTAATCGCCAGCCCGCAAACCATCACCAGCCGGCCCACGCCCAGGATGATGGCGGCGATGAAGCAGTAATAAAGAATCTGGCCGAGATAGGAGAAGGTGAGAAACACCACCCGGTTGGCATAGAGCATGACGGTCAGCGGCTGGGGCGGCATGATCTGGTCGCGGGTGAAGCCGCCCAGCTCCGACACCGGAACGAAGCTGTAGCCCTGGGCGCGCAGCCGGTCGATCAGGATCGGCAGCAGCTTGACGGTCTGGGATCGGTCGCCGCCGGAATCATGCATCAGGACGATGTTGCCGCGCGCGTCAGGATTGGGATCGGTGACTTCCTTCTCCACCAGCTTCATCATGTCGGGTACCGGCAGCATCTTCCAGTCCAGCGTGTCCACATGGGTGCCGATGGTGATGTAGCCCAGCTTCTGCGCTTCCTCGATCGGCACGATCTCGTCGGCGTCACTGGGTTCGGCGTCGCCCAGATAGGGCGGACGCAGCAGGCGCATCGAGCGGCCGGTGAGCGCCTGGAACAGGAGCTGGGTGGCGTTCAATTCCAGCCGCACCGCCTCCGGCGGCGTATCCGCCAGATTGGGATGGGTATAGGTGTGATTGCCGACCTCATGGCCTTCGCGCAGGATTCGCTGCACCAGGCCGGGATGCGCCTCCATATTCGCGCCGATCACGAAGAAGGTGGCGGGCACATGCTCGGCCTTCAATATGTCGAGAATCTGCGGCGTCCATTCCGGATCGGGCCCGTCATCGAAGGTGAGCGCCAGCTTCTTGCCCGCCTGGCCCACCCTGCGGATCACATAATTGGTCGGCAGGCTGGAATAGGTTTCGTCAATGACGTCGCCGCTCACCTCGTCGAGCTGGTAGCCGCGCTTGCCGGTCACCGGTCCCGATTCCACCCGCAGGATTTCGCCTTCACCGTCGAAATCCACATCGTCATTGGTCGGAATGGTGGAGAGACTGTCGGGCGCGGGCGCGTTATAGGGCCGCCCGAGCAGCGGCAGGGTGGAGGGATCCTCCGTCCCCAGCCGCCACAGGGCATAACCCGCGGGCTGGAAAGGATCGGCGGCGTGCATCTGGTTGAAGACGGTCACCGCGTCCAGGAACCAGAGCTGATGCCGGGCGCCGTCGCCATCGTCATAAGTAAAGTGCGGATTGTTGGTGGCGCCGTCGAACTGGATGTCGGCGCCGGAATCGCGCGCCGCCACCATCGCCTCGGAAAATTCCCGGACGGTGGCCTGGGCCTCGCCCTGCATCCAGTCATAGCCGTAATTGCCCAGCGCGATGATGGTGGAATCGGCGGGCAAGTCGCGCATGCGCTTGTCCAGGATGCGCTCGTACCAGTCCTCGCCCGCGATCGCACCCGGCGGCGCGGAATCATCGGCTTCGTCATAGGCCATCAGGATGGTGTAATCGACGATGCCGGCATAGGCCTTGTACGGCCATTGATAGTCATCGAAAGGCGCGGCCTGGGCGATGATCCAGCCATGCGGCGCGAAGGCCGCTGACATCTCCGACAGGAATGTCTCCAGATTTTTGTGATCGGCGTGCTGCACATCTTCAAAATCAATCGTCACGCCCTGCAGCTTGTTGACGGCAATGAAGTCCACCACATTCTTCAAAAGCGCAGCGCGGCGGGCGGGGTCGGCCAGCAGCCGTCCCAATTCCGGCCCATACCATTTCCCGTTGTTGGCGTTCTGCAGCATGGGCAGGATCGCCACATCCGGCCTGCGGGCGCGGATGTAATTGAGCGAGGGCCGGTCGAGATTGGGGGTGAAGGCGAAGTCGGGGCCGGACAAGGTGAGCCAGCTTGGGATCACCCAGTCCAGCCGCGGCAATGCGCGCTTGAGCGACGAGAAGCTCGCGTCGGCTGAGGAGCCCCAATTGACATAGAATCCGATCGCCAGGGCGCGACCAGGCTTTGGCAGCAAGCCTGCCGGCACGCGCGGCGGCATCGTGGTGCGGAAGTGACGCAGGCGCTGGATCTCCAACCTGCGAACGCGGGCTTCCGCCGCCAGCCCGGCCGCCGATTTCAACAGGCCCGGCGCCACCGCCTGGCGGACCAGCTGCGGCGGATTGATCGCCACCGGCCGGCCGGGCAGATCCACATCCGGGGTGGGCGCGGTGACCAGAAGCGAGACGACAAAGCCGATGCCCAGAACCGTGCTGATGATGGCCGCGGCCCAGCCTAAGGTGGAAATGTGCTGCGCACGCCGCCCCGTGACGTCGAAGAATACTGGTTTATTCGCCATTAAGAGGTTTCACAGCCGCCCGAATCGAAGTGTAGCACCGCCTCCGTGTTCCTACCGTAGGTGAAAGAAATGGCGAAATTCCGGCGGGAACCGCATAAAAAGCAAGAAGCCGTTATCCAGCCTGTGCTATTCGGTTGGGATCAGCGCCGTTACGGGAAGGTTTTGTCAGTGGGTTACAATTGTTCGAAATGTCCTGGTTACTGCTGCTCCTATCCCGTCATCCCCCTCACCAAGAAAGATGTGACAAGGCTGGCTGAGCATTTCGGCCTCGGCTTCAAGGACGCGCGCCGCAAATTCACCAAGGTGGATGGCGACGAGCCCTACGCCATGCGGCGCAAGGCGGACAAGCATTATGGCCGCATCTGCCGTTTCTTCGACACCGAAGCCAGGCGCTGCACTGTCTATAAGGCCCGCCCCACCATCTGCCGCGAATATCCCGGCGGCAGCAGCTGCGGCTATTTCGATTTTCTGCGTCACGAGCGCAGCACGCAGGAAGACCCGGCTCATGTCGCTTCTACTTGGAATAAGTAGAACGCGATTGTGACGGCCAAATGGTGCACTGCACCGTCTTTCGGGCCTTGGCCATCCCTGCTTTTTTTGCTCTAACGGAACCTATAAAAACGGGATCAGGGGGCTGTCTCATGGGAACTTTTGTCCAGCAATACAATCCGTTGAACAGCGAGGTCTTGTCGACCATCGTTGCGGCCTTTCCGATTGTGCTGCTTCTGGTGCTGATCGCCACCGGCAAGGTCAAGTCGCACTGGGCCGCCCTGCTGGGCCTGGCCGCCATGATGCTGGTCGCCATCTTTGCCTACCACATGCCGGTGGACATGACGGCCAAGGACACGGTCTATGGCTTCTTCTCCGGCTTCTTCCCGATCGGCTGGATCATCGTCAATGTGATTTTCCTGTATCGCCTCACGGTGGACAAAGGCTAT
>Ga0182024_10021753_pt1 | contig 11614 bp, 13 predicted proteins | sample P32metaG_FD_120480 | JGI IMG/M metagenome (GOLD analysis project Ga0182024, IMG submission 120480) | Permafrost microbial communities from Stordalen Mire, Sweden - P3-2 metaG (Illumina Assembly) | ecosystem: Environmental > Terrestrial > Soil > Wetlands > Permafrost | place: Sweden: Stordalen... | reverse complement strand
GCGGTTCCCCCCCGAGCGCGCCGAACGCCTGATCGCAATCGCCGCGCCTCAACATCGAAGCGGTTTGCAAAACGCGCTACGCGAGATCGTCGGGCGGCTCTAATGTTGTCGCCGCTCGCCGCCCATTCGAGGAGGAAGTGATGAAGCGAGCCGAGAAAGTCAACATCAGTTGCGCCATCACCGGTTCGATCCACACCCCGAGCATGTCGCCCCATTTGCCGGTGACGCCGGCGGAGATCGCCGACAGCGCCATCGAGGCCGCCGAAGCCGGCGCGGCTATACTTCATCTGCACGCGAGGTCCCCTGAAACCGGACGTCCTACTCAGGACCCGGAGGTCTACAAACAATTCCTCCCCGTCATCAAACAGCGGTGCGACGCAATCCTGAACATAACGACCGGCGGCGGGCTCGGCATGACGCTCGACGAACGACTCGCGACCGCCAAATGGGCGCAGCCGGAAATCGCGTCGATGAATATGGGATCGTTCAACTTCAACATTTCGGGAGCCGGAGGCCGAATCGTCTCGTTCAAGAACGAATGGGAAAAGCCTTATCTGGAAATAACGAAGGACTTCATTCTGTCGAACACATTCACCCAGATCGAGCGCGGCGCGACGGAGCTCGGCGCGCTCGGAACGCGGTTCGAATTCGAATGTTATGACGTCGGACACCTCTACAATCTAGCGCATTTCGCCGACCGGAAGCTGATCGAGCCGCCGTTCTTCGTGCAATGCATCTTCGGTATCCTCGGCGGCATCGGGCCGGATCCCGACAACCTCATGCGTCGCACTCGAGGACAACCTCTATCTCGCCAAGGGCCAACTCGCGCCCTCCAACGCCGAACAGGTGCGCAAGATCCGGCGCATCCTCGAAGAACTCTCCCTCGAGATCGCCACACCCGACGAGGCCCGCGGGATGCTACGGACCAAGGGCGCCGACAAAACGGCGTTCTGAGCCGTGAGCCGCCGCGATGCCGACCAATATGCCGTCGTATCGCCCGCCTGAGATGAACCGCCAAGTCCTGCTCGTGCGTCGTCCCCATGGGGTCCCGCGCGCCGAAGATTTCGCCATCGCCGCGACGCCCGCTCCGTCGCCGCAGCCCGGTCAAATCCTGATCCGAAACATCTATCTCTCGGTCGATCCTGCGCAGCGCGGCTGGGCATCGGCGGAGACCAACTATTCCTCCCCAGTCGCGCTCGGCGGACCGATGCGCGCGCTCGCCGTCGGCGTCATCGTGGAGACACGGCATCCCCACTTCAGCGCCGGCGAGTTCGTCTATGGCTGGTTCGGTTGGCAGGACTATGCGGCCGTAGAGCCCGCACTTCGCGAAGGGTGGCAATCCAGCCGGGCGGGTTGGGTGGAGGCTCTCTTCGCTGGGCGCTCGCATGCCGAAGTTATAGTACCGCCTGTCTCTGTGACTTGTTTCATTTCTCGGCGACGCCAACACGATGCGTCAGCCCCCCGGATTTGATAGTGCGTTAGTCCGGAACTGCACTATCGAGGGGCTTCTTTCCCGAATAGCAGCATCGCGGCTTTCGTTCTCGAGCTTGCGCCGGTGGACGTCTTTCCCTTTGCTCGTATCCTTCGGCTCAGTATGGCGGCGCCTTCTTCTCCCGCTGCCCCTTGGCGGCCTCGACCCACCACGAAAGATCGTCGGCAAAGCGGACGAATGTGCCTTCGAGTCGCCTTCCATCTTCGCCGATCGGTTCTCCCTTGTCTGACAAGGTTCTCGAAATCGGGCCGACCGATAGTGAGCTCGACACGACGATCATACCCATCTCAGACAATATGCCGTGCCAAGCGGTCACGGCGTGCGCGCCGGCCAAACGGCCGCCCGAGTAGCTGGCGATCGCGGCTGGGCGCCAGAACCACTCTTCGAGAAAATGATCTGTCAGGTTTTTCAAACCGGGTTGGACGCCCCAATTATATTCGCCGGTAATGAAAATGAAACCGTCGGCGCTTCGAATCTGCGTCGCGAGGCTTTCCAATACCACGGGAGCCGAACCTTTCGGATATTCCTTGTACATTCGATCGAGCATGGGCAAACCAATCGCCTTGGCATCGATTAATTCAACGTTATCTCCGCGAGCGCGGAAACCCGCCAGCACGTAATTCGCAAGCCGGATGCCCATTCGTTCAGATCGATAGGAGCCGTAGAATACGAGGATACGGTTCGTCATGGCGCTCTGAACCCTTATGTAAATACGGTCGTGGATGTCAGCGGCTTATGAGCGCCCCGTGCAACAATAGCCTTCGCCGCTGCGGTATCTCGCCTCCGCCTTTATGTCGACCGATTGACCACGCATCGGCTATCCGGCGCAAGTTCCGGGCATCGACAGTGTCGCAATGTGCACCCTCATGATAGTTGGCAAGCGCTTTTGGCAAAGGGTATGGCCCGCCGACCCTGGTCGACGGTATAGGCATTTGTACAACTGATATGCGGTGCAGGAGGCGGGACTTGAACGTCGGGGTCGACAATCTCTCATCCGCGGGTCGAGCCGCATGATCTTTTTTTCGTTTGGGACCTCCTCTGTCTATCGGTCGAGCGTCGAGGGTTCGTAGTGCAGTAGAGGGCTGCTGGAATTGTCCCGCCCTCGGCGCAGCAAATCGCGCCGAGGCTAATTCGCTTTTTTTCGGTCACCTTTCTCGCTGTTTTTGGATCTAGTCACGTCGCGCACTCTCTTGCGTTATCGAGGAGCCGAAAGTAAGAAAGGACTTACTTATTGAAGCGGACCCGGAATCGCCGGGGTTCCCGCTGTCTCGAGGCCATTCTGTCGCCAGCGCCTGAACACAACAATGTCCGCGGGCTTTTGAGCGCCTTTTCCGAAGGTCGCAGAAGCCCATTTCAGGCGTGGAACGACTATCTCGAGCGGATAGATCGCTTTGATGTCCGCGTGCGCGCGTTCGTGGCCGTCGATCGGCAGGCATTCAACGCGAATTCGTCGAGCGGCGCCGCTTCCGGACCTCTCGCCGGCCTGCCAGTCGGCGTGAAGGACGTCATAGACGCGGTGGGTTTCGCGACAGGTTGTGGAAGCCGGGCTGGCGACGATCGCGCGGCGAAAGCGATCGACGCCGATTTTGTAAGTCTACTGCGCGCCGCCGGCGCCGTCCCTGTCGGCAAGACCGCGACGACCGAATTTGCCTTCTTGGATCCGTCTCAGACGCGCAACCCCTATCGGCTGACGCACACGCCGGGGGGATCGAGCAGCGGGTCGGCCGCTGCTGTCGCCGCCGGCTTCATTCCCTTGGCTCTGGGCACTCAGACGGCGGGCTCGCTTTGCAGGCCGGCGGCTTATTGCGGGGTTGCCGCGATCAAACCCAGCTTCGGACTTCTATCGACGAAGGGCATGGCGCCGTTGGCGCCGAGTTTCGACACTGTCGGTCTCATTGCACGAAGCGTCGATGACGCTTCCCTTGCGCTTCGCGCGATCACAAATCTGCCGAGCGTCGCGACTCGCTCCGGAAAGATCGGCGTTCTCGCGCCGAGGTTTCACGCCTCGAGCTCGGGGGACATTTGCGCTTTTCACGACGAGGCGATCGCGGCTCTCGAGGCCGCGGGATTTCGGATCGAGGTCGTCGATCCCGACTTTGATCCAGCGGATGTAATCGCCGACCATCGCGCCGTCATGCTGTTCGAAGCCGCACGAGAGCACGCCGACCTCCTAAAGTGTCGCGCCGAATTGCTGGGACCGATGTTCCGCGCGGGATTGGAGCAAGGCTTGTCGATTTCCGTTTCGATCGCGGACGCCGCGCGCCTCCGCGTACAGCGCACGCGCGAGCGTGTATGGGCCGGCGTCCAGCATCTCGACGGATTGCTGCTGCAGCCGGTCCCCGACACCCACCTCGGGGGTTCGCGACGACGGGCGATCAAAGCTACCAGACGCCCTGGACGGCTCTGCATGGACCGCTCGTCGTGGCGCCGGGACGGATGAGTCGCGCCGGCCTCCCGATGGCGGCGATGATCGCCGGTCCCCCGGGATCGGACGCGAAGGCCATTTCGATCGCGACCGACCTCGAGCGGCGTATCGACGTCCTCCCCGACTACGTGGCGGAACCTGGCGAGGGCTCATCGGCGAAGTAACGAATTTCAATCAACATGGCGCCGTTCTTCGTGGCGAAGGGTCCGTGGTCCTTTCCGGGCGGACGACACGCGTAAGCGCCGCCCGTGGGGAATTCCGCGATGGTTTCGCCGTTGTCTTTGTCGACGATGCGATAGTCGCCGCTCATAACGTAGACCTCCTCCCAGAATTCGTGGCGCAGCACCTCGCTCGTGACGGTGCCCGGCAGCATACGCAGGAGGCGGGTCACCGATCCCCGCCGATTCGCCTCGTCGAGACTGCCCGCAAGGATCTTCTGCTCGACGCCGCGATCCGGGCCGACCGGTTCCCAGCCGGACGAGAGATCGACCGCGTGAAACTCGAGATAGGGTTTGTTGACGAGCATCGGCTTCAGTCCTCCACCGCTTCAAAAATCGCATCGACTTCGACGCTGGCGTCCATCGGCAAGGCAGAGACGCCGACGGCTGTGCGCGCATGACGGCCCGCCTCGCCCCAGAGCACGATGAAGAGTTCGGACGCGCCATTGGCGATCTTCGGGCTGTGCGCAAACCCCGGCGGGGCATTTACGAAGACGCCGACCCGTAAGCAGCGCGCCACCCGCCCGAGGTTCCCTCCGCAGGCCGCGCGCAGATGAAATATCAGATTGAGCGCACATAGCTCGGCGGCCTTGATTCCCTCGTCCAACGAAACGGCGGCGCCTATGGAGCCCCTATAGAGGACCTCGCCGTTCCATTCGCAGATCTGGCCCGCGAGATAGAGCGTCCGACCCGAACGGGTCCACGGCAGGAATTGGCCGCGTGGAAGGCATTGCCGAGGAAGCTCGAGCCCACGCGCCGCGAGCGCCGCAATGATGCGATCGTCCGTCATCCCGCGCCTCCGGTGAGATAGGCCATCAGCATGGTGCGCACGTGGCCGGCCCGCTCAGCGCGCCATTGGGGAGCCGAGAGATCGGTCTGAAACGTCGCCGAGAGCGTATGCACATTGTTGAGATGATGAGAAGACAGCGCCACGATCGAGACATAGAATTGCAGCGGATCGACCGAACGGTGGAACACGCCCTCGGTCTGGCCGCGGTCGAGCACCCCGCGAATCGTCTCGATCAACGGCGAAGACAACGCCGCGATAGTCTGCGATTTGGCGACGGTTTGGCCGCCGAGCAGGTTCTCGTAGGTCGTGAGGCTGCGGAACGCCGGGTGTTTCAGGAAATGATCGATCGTGAAGTCGATCAATTTTTCCATCGCGAGATGCGGTTTCAGGTTTGCGAGATCGAGATCTCTCTCCTTGGCGCGAATCTCGGCGTAAACCGCTTCCAGAGCCGCGCCGTAGAGCTCTTCCTTGCTGCCGAAATGAACATATACCAGGCGCATGTTCGTGTCGGCGCGCTCGACGATGCGCTCGACGCGCGCGCCGCTATACCCGTGCTCGGCGAACTCGGCGACCGCCGCCTGCAGAATGGCCTCTCGCGTTTGCGCGCTGCCTCTACGCGGACGTGAGACCAGCGATGCTGTCGGGGATGTCATCTTGACGGATCGCTCCTAATGATCTTCGAGAAGGCGGCCAAAACCGCGAATCGAGTCGTTGATCCCGCAGCGCCGCAGCCCCGCCCAATAGATCGCAGCGTTGATCGCGATCGCGGGGAGCCCGATCCAGCGCTCGGCTTCGGCGGCGAGATCGGCCGCGGCCAGATTGGTGCCGACCTGAAGGATCGCGTCGGGCTGGCTGGCGGCCACCGTCTTGAACGCGGCGACGATCTCATCGGTTTGCGCATGGGCGATGGCTTGATGGCCCGGTCGCAGGAGCGAGAAAAGCGCCACGACTTCGTAGCCCAGCGACTCGAAGTAGCTTCGAACCGCTGCATCGCCGATCGGTTGATACGGGGTGATGATCGCGAGACGTCGCGGACGTCCGAGGCGCTCCAGCGCGTGCTCGCAGGCGAGCGCGCCGACGACCGCCGGAACGCCCGCCATCGACTCCAGTTCGGCCAGGATGCGGCGCGCGCCTGAGGGACCGTCCCAGAAGGTCGGGATCGAAATTCCGTGCAGAACGATCGCAGGCCCTACCGGCAGGAGCCGCCGAAGCGCGGCGGGAACGCCGGGCCCGACCCGGGTGACCAGGTCCGTCTGCTGCTGGTCGGTCGTCAGGGGACCGTCTTCGACTTCGATACGCGCGAGATGGTGTGTCACGCCGTGCGGCTTCATGGCTTCCAGCTCGGGCTGCAAGGCCGCATTGAACGCCGGCGCGAGCACGCCGATCTTGCATCGATATCCCAGCCGATCGGTCATGGGCCGATCCGGGGTTTGCGGAGCAGCACGATCGCGCCGCCTCCCGCCAGCAATACCGCGAGCGAGAACAAAGTCGTGACCGTGCCCAAGGCATAGATCGCGGGCGTCGTGATGTTCGTGGTCATCGCGAAGAGTTCGAGCGGCAGGGTATTGCCCGTGCCCATGACGAGCACGGAGCGCGAGAACTCGTCGTAAGAGAGGGTCAAGCCGAGCAGCGCGACGCCGAGAAGGCTCGGCGCCAGGATCGGCACGAGAACCTCGCGCACGCGTCCCCAGCCGCCCGCGCCGGCGTCGGTCGCAGCCTCCTCGAGCCGCCGGTCGAAACGCGCGAACACCGAAAACATCACGAGAACGCCAACGGGCAGCGTCCACGTCAGATGCGCGCCCAGTCCCGAGCTCAGCAGGCCCTTCGGCAACCCCAAGGTCGTGAACAGGATGCCTATTCCCAGGCTCACCAAAATCGATGGCGTGACCAGGCTCGCGATTGTGACCTGAAACAGCAGGTTCGCGCCCCGGAACGGGCGTCGAAACGCCAGCCCAGCGAGAAACGCAACGATGAGCGTCACGACCGCCACTACGATCGCCAGAACGAGGGAGCGCTGGAGCGCCGCCCAGATGTTCCCGGCCAATTGCTGCTCGACGAAGAGGCTGGAACCAGTGCAACGAGACCCCTCGCAGCGGAAAGGTCAACCCGCCGCGTTCGCCCTGAAACGAGAGAATGAACACCGAGAACATCGGCGAATAGATCAGCATCAAGAAACCGCCAAACCGCACGGTGAGCATCAGATGAGTCCGAAGGTAGCGGTGGCGAAGCATGCGATCAAATCTCGCCGCGGATGTCGACGAACCGCAATACGGCGCCGACGATCATCAGCACCGCCGCGAGCAACACCACCGCGGCCGCCGCGGCGTCGGGATATTGCACGAGCCCAACCTCGTTATAGATGATGAGGCCGATCGCGCCGGATTGGCCGCCGGACATGACCCTGAGGGTGATGAAATCCCCCATCACCAACGTCAACACGAGCACCGATCCGACCGCAAACCCCGTGCGCGACAACGGCGCGACGACCTCACGAACGACCCGCCACTGGCTCGCCCCGCAGTCGATCGCCGCTTCCAGCAGTTCCGGCTCGATGCGCGCCATCGCGTTCAGCAAGGGGCCGAGCATGAACAGCGTGTAAAGCTGGACATAGGCGAGCACCACGGCGAAGTCGGAGTAGAGCAGCCTGTCGATCGGATGCGCTACGACGCCGATATTCATCAACGCCTGGTTGATCAGGCCTTCGCGACCGAGCAGCGGGACCCACGCGATCATTCGTATGATGTTGGACGTCCAGAACGGAATGGTGCAGGCGATCAGCAGCACGAGTCGGGCGGCGCCGGAGCGGATGAAGAAGGCGAGATAGTAGCTGAGCGCGAATCCAAGTATCCCCGTGATCATCCATGTCAGCGCAGCAAATTTCAGCGTGTTGGCCGCTGCGAGCCAAAAGCCCCGCGACCCCAGCAGCAATCGGTAGTTGTCGAGAACGAAGCCTGGCGCCGGCATCACGCCGTCGTACGTCCAGAAGCTCACGACCACGATTGCGGCGAGCGGGATGACCAGAAACGCGCCGAGCACGAGCGCCAGCGGCGCGGCCTGGAGATACTGGACGGCGGCGGACGGAGGTTGAATTCCCAAAGCGATCGCCACCCTCGCCCCTTCAGCCTCCGTCAAGCCGACACGAACTCGTTCCACTTTCGCAGCAGGTAGCGGTCGTTGTCCATCACCGCGTTCCAGCACGCCAGATGCCCCATGCGTTCGGAGAACGAGCCGCCGTCGCGCTTGCCGCCCGCAGCGTCGATCTTCTGGCCGGTCGGGGACAGAATATCGCCCGCGGCAGGTTTGCCCTCGTACCAATAACCCCATTCGTCCGCGGTCATGTTGGCTTTCGTCGTCTCGAGAATCGCCGAATAATAACCCTGCCGTCCCAGCCGCGCGCCGACCCAGCCGTCGAGACACCAGTTGAGGTACTCGTAGGCGCAGTCGAGCGGCAACCCTTTCAGATTGGCCGAAAGGCCGAGGCCCGAGCCCCACGCGCGGTAGCCTTCCTTCATGGGTTGGGCGCGACAGGGGACGCCTTGCACACGAACCGCCGTGATCGCCTCGGAAAACATCGATTGGATGACGGTCTCCCCGGCGGCCATCAGATTGACCGATTCTTGGAACGTCTGCCAAAAAGCGCGAAACTGTCCGTCGCGCTTGAATTTGCCGAGATGATCGAACGTCTTGTCCATCTCGTCGGTCGTCATGTTGCCTTTGTCGACGTACGTCGCGAGGCCCGCGCTCTCCAGTACCATCGCGACGTCCATGATGCCGATGTTGGGGATGTTGACGATGGCGGCCTTGCCCTTCGCGTCGGCGGACAGCATGTCGGCCCAGCTCATCACATCGCCATGTTTGAACAGATCGGGGCGAACCCCGAGCGTGTCGGCGTTGTAGAGGAGCGGCAGGATCGTCGCCCATTTCGTCTGTTCCTTCGCGAAGGCGCGGCTGGTCGGGCCGGCCATATAACCAACCGTGTGTGGCGGCGTACCCTGCGCGACCTTGCTGTCCGAAGTGAGCTTGCCGGTTGTGAACAGCGGCACGATCTTGTCATAGAGCTTGATCTTGGCGGTATCGATTGGCTGCATGTTGCCGGCGACGAAGACCTTCTTGGCGATCCAGAACTCGATGTCGGCGATGTCATAACTGTCGGGCTGCGTGATGGCGCGCTGGATGATCGCGTTGGAATCCAGGCCCGCCATCTCGACGCGGAAACCGAGGTCCTTCTGTGCTTTGTCCATGATCGCGGGCTGCGCGGATATCCCGGTGCCGAATTGCCGCAGGACGACGTCCTTGACGTTCTGCGCCCACACGAGCGGAAACCCCGTGATCGCGCCGGAGCCCAGGGCAAGTCCACCGGCCGCGGCGCCGGCGCCCTTCAGCAGAATTCGACGGTCGAGGCTGTTGCCGTCGCCGGTAGTTTCCGGGTTCGTCGTTTTACTGGTCATGATCGCGGCCTTTCCTCTGGTGATGCCAAGCGGTTTCGATCGATCCGCGCCTCGATGGCCCGGGCGGCTAGCCGGGATGCCCCTTGCCGGCGAGCGGCGCTCCGCCGGTCTCCGGTTCATGGTTCGAGGGTTATTGACCGATGTCTGTACCCGAAGTAAGTAGTTACTTCCCTTTGAGCAATATGTATGCCAGGATTTGGCCGAAACGGATTCGCCCCTGAATTCCGCGGTTGGCGAAGCCGAAACAGGAAATTTGCAACCGGAGCGCCCCGCCCATTCTTTAGGCATTTTCACTCGCCGGCAAAGGATCTGCCCAAAAAGTCACCCCCGGGTCGCCGACGGAGTGAACACAATCAGCAAAGGAGACGCAATGAGCCGCCCTTTTCGAGATTTGGTCGGATATGGCGCTTCGCCGCCTCATCCCCGATGGCCGGGCGACGCCCGGCTCGCGCTAAACATAGTGATGAACTACGAGGAAGGCTCCGAATACGAATTTCATACCGATGGCGAGAGCGAGAAGGTTTTATCCGAAGTTCCCGGCGGGTACACCGGCCTGAAGCGACGCGACCTCGCGATCGAATCCATCTACGAATACGGCAGCCGAGTCGGCTTTTGGCGACTGATGCGACTGTTCTCCAAATACGGCGTTCCTATCACGGTCACCGGTTGCGCGCAGGCGCTGGAACTCAATCCCGCGGCCGCCCGGGCGATAGTGGAAGCGGGACACGACATCTGCTGTCATGGTTGGCGCTGGGTGTATCATTCCGAACTGGGGGAAGCCGAGGAGCGCGACCACATCGCTCGCGCCGTCGAAAGCCTTCGTACGCTCACCGGCGCGCGGCCGGAGGGTTGGTATTGTCGCTACGCACCGAGCGAGAACACGCGGCGACTCGTCGTTGAGGAAGGAGGTTTCCTATATGACTCCGACGCCTACAACGACGATCTGCCGTATTGGGTCGAGGTTGGGGACAAGCCCCATCTCGTGATCCCCTACAATCTCGATCTCAACGACGGGAAGTTCGCCACCGCCCCCGGTTATGGTTCCGGCGAAGACTTCCTCACGACGCTGATCGAGTCCTTCGACGCTTTGTACGAAGAGGGCGCGGAGTCGCCGAAGATGATGACCGTCGGTCTCCATATGAGAATTGTAGGCCGCGCCGGCCGAACCGTAGCGCTTCGCCGTTTTCTCGATCACGTCTTGAAGCATGACCAGGTATGGTTGTGCCGTCGGATCGATATCGCCAAACACTGGCACGCGCATCATAGGCCGGCCCCCGCCGCTTCCTAATTGGAGCCGGATTGGCACGGAGAAGCCATCACCAGCCGACCCTTTTTGTTGCACGCTATCGTCGAACGAGTGCGCCACGCGCGACGAATAAAGATCAGGATCGCCAGCAACGCATGCCCGCTCTGTTTCCGTCGCCGAGGCGCTTGGCTCCGTCGCCACGTTCCTACGTGGGCTGGTGACAAGTGCGGAGCAGTTGCCTGATATCCAACGCTGGCGTGAGATCCTCGCCAGAGCGATCACGGCCTTCCTCAAAGACCGTCCCTTGCGATTTCCGCCGCGTCTGAAACCTGGGTGATGCAACTCGGGATTGAAAGCCGCAACGCCCGGAGGCAGGTTTGCAGGAGACGGCTTCTTGGAACTAAAGCCGCCGTTTTGAAGAGCTCCTCATCGGCGATCACTCGGAATTCTCGCTTCCGCCGTCAGAACCACTTGTTCCGCCATTCGGCCAATGCAGTTTTCGAGAGCCCCGCGGGGGCCATGATGACGCTGGGAGAGGAAGCACATGATCACTGGCGCGCCATGAACGGGGGTCGCGATCGCGATGTCGGAGGCGATGAAGGGTTCGAAATTGCCGGTCTTATGCGCGAACTTCGCGCCCCAGACGAACCGCGGAATCATCTCCCGCAATTGTTGGGCGCCCAGAATCTCGAGGATCAGATCGCAGGAATCAGGCGATGCGCACGATTTCACGTAAATCCTCTCGAGCAATTGACCGAGGGCTCTCGCTGTCGCCACGGCGAAGGGTTGACCGGTCTCGAAGTGATAGCGAGCGCGCGCGTCGGCGAGGTCGGCGGGACTCAGAGCGGGATATCCTCGTCTGGCGAATTCTCCAGGAGCAATCGTCGCCAATTCCGGATTCATGCTGCCGCCCAGCGCCCGGAACCAATCGAGCGCCGTCCCTGTCATCTCGATTCCGTCGAGGCCTAGACGCCGCATGGACTCGTTGACCGCCT
>Ga0182024_10021752_pt1 | contig 11615 bp, 8 predicted proteins | sample P32metaG_FD_120480 | JGI IMG/M metagenome (GOLD analysis project Ga0182024, IMG submission 120480) | Permafrost microbial communities from Stordalen Mire, Sweden - P3-2 metaG (Illumina Assembly) | ecosystem: Environmental > Terrestrial > Soil > Wetlands > Permafrost | place: Sweden: Stordalen... | reverse complement strand
GATGCGTTCTGTCTTCCACCAGTACGCGCCCGGCTTTGCGCTGGATAACTTCAAGACCATGCAGGATGCCGTAGAGGAGAACACCTTCAGCCAGCGGCTGGGGCTCTACCTTGTCGGCTCATTCGCTGGGCTTGCCGTGGCTATGGTCTTTGCCGGGCTCTACGGCGTGCTGTCGCAACTGGTCAGTTTTCGACGACGCGAAATCGGCGTGCGCATGGCGCTGGGCGCGACCCGGGCGAGCGTGGCGCAACTGGTTCTGCGCCAGGGCTCGGTGCTGGTGGGCGCGGGCCTGGGCATCGGCCTGGTGTTGGCATTCGCCACAGGACGGCTCATTAAGAGCTTCCTCTACCAGGTCCAACCGCTGGACATGGGTACCTATGCCGCGGTGGTCCTGGCTCTCGCGCTGATCGGATTGATGGCCTCGCTTCTTCCCGCGCGCAAAGCCGCTTCCATCGAGCCGATGGAAGCCTTGCGCGAGGACTAGCTAGCCCCGATTCGGCCTGTGCCGGAGCCCTTCACCGTGCGCGCGCCCGTTCTTCGCGATAGTCTTGAACTCATGCGGACCGCACACATCGGGATGGGTGGGAATCTTCCCAGTTGGGCGGGAACACCAGAGGACACACTTGCCGCTGCCGCGGTTCGCCTCCAATCGCTCGGCCGGCTCACATGCCGGTCGTCGCTCTACTCAACCGAACCCGTGGGGTTCGTCGAGCAGCCCCATTTCATCAATGCGGTAGTTACACTAAAGACTGAACTCGACCCGCAAGACCTGCTCAAAGGATTGCTGGCCATCGAGCAAGAGTTTGGCCGCGACCGGGCGACCGGCATCGTCAACGGCCCGCGCACGCTCGATCTGGATATTCTGCTCTATGACGACCGGACGGTCAGCGAGCCAGGCCTGGTGATTCCTCATCCGCGACTCGGTGAACGCGCTTTCGTCCTGATCCCGCTGAACGAGATTGCATCTCGGATTGTTGCTGCCGGAAGCGGGACCACCGTGTCACAATTGCTCGACAGACTCCACCGAAACGCCGGAAATGAGACCGATGCAGTGGTTCCAATCCAAAGCGATAGTTGGCGCGCTGGCGCTTGCGACCTTAGTGCCTCTGGCGGCCAGGCTTAGCCCACAGACCTCCGTGACACGGACGACGCCGATAACCGTGACAGACGCTCGAGGCGCGGCGCTGACAGGCGCTACGGTAAAGGATTCCACGGGCAATTTGCTGGGAATTACCGATGCGGCCGGGAAACTGGTCGTGTCCTGCGACGCTTCCTGCAAAGTTAACGTGACGGCTCCAGGATTTGAATCGAAGACCGCGCAACTCAGCGCCGGCGCGGTCGTCCAACTGGAGCCCGCGTCCAACACCGAGCAGGTGACCGTCACCGCGTACCGCACCCCGCTGGGTTCGCTGGAGAGCCCGGCAACCACAGTTGTGCTCTCTCAGACCGCACTCAACATCACGGCCACGGTGACTCTCGACGACCAGTTGCGCCAGATTCCCGGCGTGGAGCTGTTCCGCCGGTCGAGCTCTCTGGTCGCCAACCCGTCTTCGCAGGGAATCAGCCTGCGCGCCCTGGGTTCCACTTCCGCCAGCCGTACCTTGCTCACCGAAGACGATGTGCCGCTCAATGACGCCTTTGCCGATACAGTTCACTGGCAGGAGCAGCCGGAGCTGGCCATCAAGAGCATTGAGCTGCTGCGCGGAGGCGCCAGCGACCTGTACGGTTCCAGCGCCATCGGCGGCGTGGTCAACGTGGTTCCGGTCATGCCCACCGCTGACCTGGGCGAGTTGAGAAGCAGTTACGGCTCTGAAGGCACGTACGATAACAGCCTGCTACTGCAGACCAAACACGGGCCCTGGGGGCTGCTGGCCGCGGGCGGAGTTCTCGGCACGGATGGCTACATCCAGGAGGCTCCAGACCAACGCGGCCCGGTGGATATTGCCAGCAACGTGCACAGCCAGAACGGTGAGCTGCTGGCCGACCGCAAGAGGGGAACGCTCAGGCTCATTGCGCGCGGCAACGGCTTCAATGAAGCGCGCGACAATGGAACGCCCTTCCAGACCAACGGGACCCGCTTGTGGCGCTACGCGACCGGTGGCGACTGGCAAGGGCCGCGCAACGGTTCGCTGGAGACGCGCTTCTACGGCTCGACTGAGCACTTCCGCCAGACCTTTTCAAGCATCTCCAACCTTCCGCACTTCGGCGATTCAACCTGCGCCTATCGCTGCGGCGAGATTCCGACCAAGTTCTCGTTGACGCCGGACAACGAACTCGGCGCGGCGGCCCATTGGAGCCAGCCGTTCGGCGCGGGAGTCCTGCTGCTGGCCGGAGCCGACACCCACGATGTCCGCGTCTGGGACCGGGAGCAGCCCTACGGAAGCTCCGCAGCCCTGACCAATCTGCACGACCACCAGCGCGACTCCGCGGGCTACGCGGAAGCCATGACCGTGCGCAAGGGCTGGACGCTGACCGCCTCCGGCCGCATGGACTGGTTCCAGAACTACGATGGCCAGTCGCTCACCTGGAATGGCTCGAGCTGGACGCCGTCCGCCAGTCAGCCGCCGCAGTTCGGTCAGCGCTTCTTCGATCCCCGCGTCGGCCTGTCGCGCAAGCTGTGGAGTCATTGGGCAGTCTTTGCCTCGGGCTTCCGCGCCTTTCGCGAGCCCTCGCCCAACGAACTCTATCGCGCCACGCAGGTGGGCAACCAGCTGACCCTGGCCAACGGCAACCTGCTCAGCGAACGCGCCACCGGCTGGGAGACTGGACTGGCCACCGAAGGCCGCTGGGGCAGCATCCGCTCCAGCTACTTTTTTACCCAGGTCAACCGGCCCATCACCGCCGTCACCATCAACCCCACATCCTCGCCCATTCTGCTGAAGCGGGAAAACCTGGGCCAGATTGAAAGCCGCGGCGTCTCGCTGGACTATGAGCTTTCCCCGCTTCGCTGGCTGATGCTGGACGGCGGCTACCAGTACGCGCATGCCACCGTTTCGCAAGGCAATCAGTATGTAGGCAATTGGATTCCCGAAGTAGCCCGCAACCTGGCCTCATTGAATGTGCGCGCTTATCGGCCCAAGCTGGGAACCCTGAACCTGCAGAGCCGGTTGAGCGGGCGGCAATACGACGATGCCGCCAATCAGAATCTGCTGCACGGGTATTTCCGCCTCGACGCCTACGCATCGCACGACTTCGGCAAGCACTTTCAACTATTCACCGCGGGAGAAAATCTTTTCAACCGCCAGATCGAAGACTCAAAAACGCCCACCACCACGCTGGGCATGCCCCGCGTGGCCAGGATCGGCTTTCTGGTGCGAATGGGCGGGGCGGGTAAGTAGGCAAACAGGAAATTCCTGCAAGAGACGGGCCTCTCGAATTTGCCGTGACATCGATGCAGGGCCCTGTCCACATGATCGGCGCGGATGGCCCTCATCGTCTCCGTCCAATAGTGCGAACAGGCCCTAGTGCGATGTCCCAGAAGTTCTCAACAAAATCGGATTGTCATTCTGAGCGAACGGGGCCCCAAACGTTCTTCAGTTCGGGGGTGGTGAGTCGAAGAATCTGCTTCTCGCCTTTCAATCTTTTCGAAGAGAACTTCTGGGACACGATACTAGATCAGCCGGGTTACTCATCTCCCGCCATACTCCAAGACTCGCATCATGCTTTCGTCACTTCCCTACCTCTTTATTGGGTTTTGCTTGTTCGGTTCAACATAGCCTTCAGCAGTAGAACAAGTACAACCAGCAATGACATTGTCATCTAATGTGACTGCACCGTTCCGAGCTAACACCCGGCCATTTATATTCACGCCGGTGGTAACTGTGATGGATGTTAGCGCCAAAATGTTTCCATTGAATATGGAGTTCGTTCCCAGGGTCGCCGAGCTGCCGACCTGCCAGAAGACGTTGCAGGCCGAAGCGCCATTGGCCAGGATGATGTGGCTGCCGCTTCCCGTTGTAAGCGTAGATGCGATCTGGAAAATGAACACCGCAGCCGGATCGCCCTGAGCGTCGAGAGTGACGTCTCCCGATACCTCAAGCGACGAAGTAGATTTATAGACACCGGCAGTAAGTGTCTTTCCGACTAAATCTCCAGCGACCGAAGTGCTACCCGATCGTCCCGCAGCATCGAGATACCCAGCGGTCAAGGCTGCTTGTGCCTGAGCTGCGGCGCTGTCGGCAAGGTCAATCGTTCCACTCGCCAGTCCTGGCGGGAAACCAGTTATAGCGGTACCTGGAAAAATTCCCACATCTCCGGTGATAGTGGTAGAGCCAGTATTTGTGATAGTCGATCCAGCTAGAACAGAAAAACCTCCCAGGAAGGGACAAAGAGCAACGATTGGAATTCCACCTTGAGGACCAAGAGTAGTGAATGACTGAGAATATGGCCCGGCCAAGGGTAGACTCCCCATATCTTCGGCTCCAGTAGTTACCATGATTGTGTACGGGGTATTTGGTGTCAAGTTAGTCGAAGGCGAAAAAGTTGCATTTAGATTGACTACATCGTAAGTCACTGTTCCTGGCACACCTACAATAAACACCGTATTGGGATTCACGGTAAGTGAATTCATTTGCTCTTCAAATGTAACTGTGATCTTCTGATTTTGAGGCACGCAAGTGGCGCCCGCAGCAACATTCATGGCGAAGACGTTAGGTGGAGATGTGTCTGCGGAATCACGGGTAGTGAAGGAGAAATTGAAAGCAGCGGCAAGTGGAGTTCCGCTTAGGTCCTTGGCCCCAGTGGTAATGCTCGCGTTAAATGTAGTGCTGGCGGCGTAGTCCGCGGAAGGCGAGAATGCGCCAATCATGTTGACTGCATCGTAAGTGACTGTACCAGTCACACCTGCAACCACAAAACTGCCGGTGTTGATGCTTGCCGGATCCATGGGCTTACTGAAGACCACCGCAACCTTACGGTTGGTGCCTATGGTGCTGGTTTGAGGAACCACCATTGATACTGTGGGAACATCGGAAGGTTGCAAAACTGGCGGATTGCTAACAACGTTACAGCTAACCAGAAAGAGCGCTGGCAGAAGAGAAATTGAAACCTTGGACAGCAGCCGATTTGGCATGAGTCCCCTTTCACACGACCTGTTGAGAAAAGTGGGAGAACCCCAAAGGCTGCGGAGGGCACGTTTGCCGCGGCAAGATTCGGACGAATCACCGTGGGGAACTCAAAGATCCTGACTGAGTTCATCATGCAGATTATCGAGGGCGCAATCTAGTTGCTGCTCAATATAGCTCACCATCGCCATTTGAGAAACAACCAACATGAAGCTCATAGAGGTTGACCAATACCAATCCACCCGCTGCGAATGTAGCCCGCGCGAAAGTTACTAACAGGCTCTAGAATCGATGGGTGAGTCTCGAATTCAACATCCTTGCGAAGACCGAAGCCGGCGGCCGCCGCGCCCAGCTTGTCCTCCCCCACCAGACCGTCGAGACGCCCGTCTTCATGCCTGTGGGCACAGCCGGGACCGTCAAGGCCGTCGCGCAGGACGTGCTCGAAACCCTCGACGCTCAGATCATCCTCGGCAACACTTACCATCTCTATCTGCGCCCCGGCCACGAGGCCATCCGCCGCATGGGTGGTCTGCACCGCTTCATCGGCTGGCCGCGCGGCCTGCTCACCGATTCAGGCGGCTTTCAGGTGTTCTCGCTCAGCCAGCTGCGCAAGGTCACGGACGAGGGCGTGCGCTTCCGCTCGCACTTGGACGGCAGCAGCCACTTCTTCACTCCCGAGCACTCCATGGACGTGCAGATCGACCTCGGCGCCGACATCGCGATGGCCTTCGACGAGTGCACCGAATACCCCGCCGACCGATCGCGTGCTCAAGAAAGCCTCAGGCTCACCATGGCCTGGGCCAGCCGCTCCATCGACCACTTCCGCGCCCATCGCGAAGAGGTGGTCTGGCACGAGGAACTGGGGGGCCGCACCCAGAGCCTGTTCGGTATTGTGCAGGGCGGCATGTATCGCGACCTGCGCCGCGAAAGCGCCGAGCGTCTGGTGGAGATGGATTTTGACGGCTACGCCATCGGCGGGCTCAGTGTCGGCGAGCCGCGCGACCTTACGCTGGAGATGATTTCCGAGGTTTTGCCGCTGCTTCCCAAAGACAAGCCGCGCTATGTAATGGGCGTAGGCTACCCCGACGAAATCGAGCAGTATGCGCGCATGGGCGTGGACATGATGGACTGCGTGCTGCCCACACGCGCGGCGCGCCACGGCCTGCTGTTCACCAGCGAAGGACGGCTTAACATCAAAGGCAAGCGCTACGCCGAAGACCAGGGCCCGCCCGACCCCGCCTGCGACTGCATGGTCTGCCGCCGTTACACCCGCGCCTACCTGCGCCACCTGATGCAGGCCGGCGAAGCGTTGTCGGGAACGCTCAACACCATTCACAACCTGGCTTACTACCTGGGAATCATGCAGCGCGTGCGCAAAAGCCTGCAAAGGGAAGGCTGATGCGGCTCGACAATTCTCCCCTCAGCCAGGGATATGCAGGAAAGGCTCGGAATGCCTGTGCGGCGCCTTGCCTGGCGGCGGCGCGAAAGCCATGCGGAAATCATCGAGCTGGCGAAGAACGCTGTCCACCACCACTTTCCAGTCGCCCGGCGTTTGCTGCCGCAGCAAGCGGGCTGTCGGGTACCATGGTGAAATCTCCACGTCCTGCATCCATCTCCAGTCGCTCAGGTGCGGCAGCAGAATCCAGACCGGTTTGGCCATCGCGCCGGCCAAGTGGGCAATGCAGGTATCGGTGGTGATGACCAGATCGAGCGTGGCGATTGTCGACGCTGTTTCAGCCAGATCTTCGTCCTCGCTCGATCCATCCCAGATCAGGGCCGTTTCATTTGTCGCGGAGAGTTGTTCGGCAGCGGGGCCCTTTTGCAGCGATATCCAGGTCACGCCGCGTGTGCGCAGCAACGGCAACAAAGTCTTCAGTTCCATCGACCGCTGCGCGTCTGCCTTGTAGCGAGGATTGCCGGCCCAGGCCAAGCCGACGCGCAATGGCCGGTCACCGGGATGAAGGCTGCGGAAATTGGGAAAGCTGACTCGCTTCTGGTCTGCGAGTGCAGGATCGGCGCCCAAGTAGGCGCCCGGCCAGGGAACCGTCTCGATCATGGTTGCGAAGACGGCCGGCAGGCTCAGCAGCGGGCATTCGAGCTCGAACTCCGGCGGCTTTTTTCCCAGCGGCGCCACCTCCGCCTGCCCGGAGCGGACAATGGCCAGCGACTGCAACAGCCTCTCAACCGGCGGCTGAACCTGAAGTATGACGCGGCTGCCGCGTGCTGCTACCAGAGTCGCGTAGCGGCAGAATTGGATCGTGTCTCCCAGGCCCTGCTCGGCGTGGAGAAGAATGCGCCGGCCATCGAGCGCCTCGCCCTGCCAGCGGGGTCGGCTGAACACTCTGGGACTTCGATGCACCTCGCGAAAGTGCCAGCGTGCCTCGTACCCCGGCCAGCCGCGCTCCCAGTCGCCCAGCCGCAGCCGGGTCAGCGCTAGGTTGTAGCGCGCGCCGGGATGCGCGGGATCGCGCTCGACAGCCGACTCGTGGGCCGCCAGAGCCTCTGACATACGGCCCATATCGAGCAGGCTATTGCCGCGGTTGGACGCTGCGGCATTGTGTCCCAGGGCCTCAGCCTGCTCGAATGCTTCGACAGCCTCGGCATAGCGGCCTTCAGTGTGCAGCAGAATGCCTTTCATGTTTACCGCTTCCGGCTGCACGGCGTCGCGCGCCAGGGCTCGGCGCAGCCAACCCCAGGCGCCTGCCAGATCCTTCTCCGAGGCGCGGAATTGGCACCAGGCAATGTGCGTCTCGACCAGCTCCGGATCCAGTTGAAAGGCCCTGAGCAGATGAGTCTCGGCCTCCGCCGGGCGACGGCGCTCGCGCTGCAGCATGGCCAGGTTGATCCAGCCTGCCACCAGGTCCGGGCGCAGTTCGACGGCCCGCAGCAGCGCCGCCTCGGCGTAGAACTCGCGCCCTTGCTCGCGCAGCAGACTGCCCAGATTCATCCACGCGGCGGCGAAGTCAGGCCGCTCGACCAGCGCGCGCCGGTAGCGGGTTTCGGCCTCCTTCGTTCTTCCCAGGCGGGCCAGCACAAATCCCGCGGCAAACTCCGCCTCGGGCAGCCGCGGGCGCAGCGAGAGCGCCTGCTCATACCGCTTCAAAGCATCTTCAAAGCGGCCTTGCACCGCAAGCGCATTCCCCAGGCCCAGGTGCGCTGCCACGAGCGCTGGCTTGCGGCGCAGAGCCAGCTCGAACTCGAAGATGGCTTCCGCGGAGCGTCCCGTACCAACCTTGAGCTCGCCCATCCCCAGCCGCGCCAGCTCGTTCATGCCGTCCAGGCGGATGGACTGTGCGTAGGCTTTTTCTGCGTCTTCGATGCGGCCGGCAGCCTTCAAAGCCTGCCCCAGAGCAACCCACGCCAAGCCCATTCCGGGCGCCACTTCCACGGCTGCGACTGCCATCTTCACGGCCGCCTCAGGCTGCCGGCTTGCTATTGCGACCAGGCTCATGCCCACCAGCGCCTGCGGATGGCGCGGATTCGCTGAGAGCATCTTCTGATAGCCGAGCGCCGCCTCAGTCAACCTGCCGGTGAGACCGTGGGCCGCGTCCGTCCGCTCTGTCTGAATTGGCATTGGAGTCTGTGGGTTGTCGAGGAATGCGCAGGAAGCAAGCGCGCAGTCTGGGCAAACACCCTCCCTGGACGTTAAGCCGAATGAGCCACGCCCTCAACCGGAAAGCTCGGGACAGTACGGATTGACGGATGGGCATTCCCACTTTCTGAGAGGGTTGCTTTTGGGATTCCATGCGAAGGCGATGGATTTAAACTGGCGTGGATGGATTTCCCCTGGAGATTGCCATGATCGATGCATCGATTATGGAAGGCCGAGCGCACGGCCCGGGCATGAAGGCTACGCAATTCTGCCCTCTTTCCGAGGGTTGAAACTTCCTGCTCACTCCGGAATTCCCGAACTAGAACCGTTTCCCGTGCAGGCCCTTCTCGGCAAACAGCGCCTCATCGAATGAAAGAGGCCACGCAGTCGCCCTCACTTGACCAATTGCTTCACAAAGAAATCGGCCATCATATGGTTGGCCTCCTGCGCTTCGGGCAACCGAGGGTCATACCAGAACGCATGGGTGAGAGCGTCGAAGACCACTAAGCGCGCGTCCACTCCCGCGTTGAGGTAGGCGCGGTGCAGGTTGACCGTACCGCTCAACAGCAGGTCGCGGCCGCTGGTGATGAACAGCGTGGGTGGCAGGCCGTGCAGATCGGAGTATATCGGCGAGAGTATTGGGTCTTTGGCGTCGGTGGAGGCCGCATACTCCGGATCATGCGCTCCGGACGTCGGCGGATCGAGGTGGCCGCTCAGACCGCGCAGCGCATAGAGCGATTGCGAGTCTCCGGTGCGGGCAAAGTCGCCCATGCCGCTGAAGATGCCCAGCGCCGCCGGCTCCGGCAGACCGAGTTGCTTCAGCTTCGCGGCTACCTCGGCGGTGAGAATAGCGCCCGCCGAAGTTCCGTAAATGACGATGTGATCCGGCTTATAGGTCTTCAGCAACTCCTTGTAAACGGCCACCGAGTCATCCACCGCGGCGGGAAAGGGATGCTCGGGGGCCAGGCGGTAGAGAACGGCCACGACCTTCATTTTGGCGTAGCTGGCGATGGGGATGGACTCGGTGTAGGAACCGGAATCGGAGTTGAAGCCTCCGCCGTGAAGGTTCAAGAGCACCTTGTCCTTGTTGGCTTCGGACATTCCGTCGGGCGTGACAATATGTACCGGGACTTCGGCAATGGTGTCGTCAACCAGAGCATTGGGACAGAGGCGGGTCCAGGCTATGCGGGCGCGGGCAGTATACGAATCGGTCATCTTGCGCCGGTCGGCAAGTGACTGCGGCGGACCCTGGTCCGGATCGGCGTGGCCCAGCGCCAATTGAGCCTGGGGACTGATCGTCTCCGGCACCGGAACCACACGGGTCACATGCGCGGCGCCCTGGGCGTCGATGTAGCTGGTGTCGCGATTGGGGGCCTCGGCCGCGGTGGTGGGTTGCGGAGCGGACTGTTGGGCGGTGAGTGCGGCGGAAGAGAGCAGAAGCAGAAATGCGGCGTGGCGAGGAATGGGAAGCATGGAATTGGGCTCCTCTTGGGGGATTTGGCGATTTGGCCTGCGCTCCGCGGCAAACCGTCGAGACTCGTCCAAGATAGCAGAAAAGTCTGAGCCCAAATTTCTTCGGGAGTGTCTGAGAAAAAACGGCATCGCGTCGCGGGAGACCGCCTGGGAAGCGCGCAGACGAAACAGCCAGGATGGGAAGCACTTTGGGCATGCCTGCCATCCTGGCTGGCTGTCAACTGTTTTGCATCATTCCGGCAAGAGCAGCAACCCGGCCTCCAACAGGTGTTCTGTCAAGCGGTCAATGGCCTGCGGAAATTTGTAGGAGACGGTACGAACGCTCATCCCCAGCAAACTGGCCGTTTCCGTCTGCGTATACTCCTGGATCACAATCCGGCTCAACAGATGCCGGTCCAGCGATCCAAGCTGGTTGATGCAGTTCTCGATGTCGAGAACAAAGATTACCGCATCCTCGAAGGTACGCACGGGGCGGCTGGAAACCCATCCCCGCGCAATAGGATCACCCAGATTCGAGGGCGCCCTGCCCACCTGCATCGAGGCGTACAGGTAGCGACGCAGCATCTTCTCGGTGTGTTTCCTGTAGAAGGCCAGGCTGACAACCGGCCTTGGCTCGGAGGCCTTTGCGGGTGCGATGACTTTCGGTTGTGCTGCCGGTTTCCCTTCCCCTTCCCTCCCCTTTCCTTGAATTAATCCTTGTGCATTGCCGGCTTCCCAAACCATTGGCAACTGGAGTGCTGCGCTCATTGCGCACCCCCTGTTTCCGCAGCCACCGCCCAAACCCTGGCAAGCACCTTGCGCCCCGGACGCCCACGCCGCTTGCGAGTTTCCGGCGATGGAAAGTCCTTCAGTTTTGTTTCACACCTCAGGCAATACACGCTCCCTTGGGTCTGGGCACGGAACCAAAGACAACCGCACCCCTCGCAAATTTTCAACTGCACGCGCAATTCCATGACTGATTCTCCGTATTCGAGACAGCTCCCGACGGTTTTTCTTGTTGTTTGCCCCGCGGGGTGAAGAGGGCCAGGCACGGCAACTCAGGTTTCTTGTGTCCCGATGGGGGACTGCCGCCTGTGCTCTCTCGTTTTTTGTCATGCTCATAGCGCGCAGATCCTGGAATTGTCTTCTCTGACCTGCCCCTGACGCTTCTCGAGAGCGTTTCGGGATGCCGACGGGAAACCGAAACGAGCGCGAGCCCCTCCGGCAATGGTCCATTCGCCGCCGTAAGGGACAGATTTGCGCCCCGTTCAGCCTTGCGGCATGGAACGTTTCTTAGAAGATTCCCACAAGCCAGTGAAAGATTAAGTAAAACCAATCTAAGAATTAGATTCTCTTGCGTCAATCTTCCTTCAAGCCTTTCCGATCGTAACCTTTCCATTCCTAAAGCAAGGGCTCAGAATGTAGGGCAATCAACCCCGCTAGCTTTCCCCAGAGCAAACGGAGGCGATCTGCTTCCATTGCTGGTGGTGAATTTTCCACAGATGAAT
>Ga0182024_10021751_pt1 | contig 11615 bp, 6 predicted proteins | sample P32metaG_FD_120480 | JGI IMG/M metagenome (GOLD analysis project Ga0182024, IMG submission 120480) | Permafrost microbial communities from Stordalen Mire, Sweden - P3-2 metaG (Illumina Assembly) | ecosystem: Environmental > Terrestrial > Soil > Wetlands > Permafrost | place: Sweden: Stordalen... | reverse complement strand
GGAGCGATCACGCCCCACTCGAAATCGCTCAGCTCGTATCCCCGCATGATCCAACTCCCCCAGTTGGGAAGCTTGAATCACATCTCTCCCGCCAGGGGAATCCCCTTTATGAGTGCATGACCTTAGGGGTGCGGCTCCGCTGCCAGTAACCACAGAAATCGACGCTAGGCTTGTTCGCCATCGCAAGGGCTGCGATCCGATTGAAGCACGCTTTGCCCGAGGCGGGCAGGCCAGCGCCTGCTTCGCTAGACCTCCCCTTACCTTAATCGTTAAGCAGGACATTTGAGCCAACATCGGCGTGACCGTTCCGGCTCTCGGGGTTTCGCGCACCGTGGAACAGATGGCCCGCGAACACGATTTCGTCGATGGAGTCTGCCGCTGGTGTGGCGGCCGGCGCAGTGAGTTTCTCACTGCGTTGTTAACTTGCGTGCCCAGATGGATTGAGCAACCTCCCCGGTCGACCCCGACCAGTATATTCAATGATTTGGCCTCGATCGGTGAGCGGATGCGAGAAATCCAGGCTGCGGAGAGCATGCCAGCTTCAGCCGACCCCGAGGCTCCCCAGGACTAAGCAGAGGCCCCTCGCGCCTCGCCGGGCCGGCCCGCGCGGCCCTCCGACTACTCTAGGAGAAAGAGACATCGGCGCACCGTCGGAGTAACATGATTACGACGCCCGCCAAAAATGGGCGCCTGAAATAATTATAATCTAACTCGGCTGACGGGAACGCAGGGGAAATGATTGCGCGCCTGTGGAACATCAGCTGGATAGATTCCCTTCCTGCGGGGAAAACCGTCGTTTATTGGGGATATCCCTATAAATGACGAGTTTTTTTGTTTCCGGTCAGAAGCCATCTCAGTAGTGTTTTTGTATCTGGGGAGTGCTCCCTCTTCTGAGATCGCGCGGAGTCATTCCGAGCGGCGCGACACGGAAAAATATGAGCCGTGGAGTGAACCAAGGGGCCAAGTCATGGCTGTGAACGCAATCCTATCGCCTGTAAAGCCGATGCTGTTCCCCGCGCTACTGAAAGTCGCCGAGAGCGAGCTTGCCGAGCGGCTGCACGGCACCGGGCTTGGCGAGCGACTGAGCGAGAACGACCGGCATTTCGTCGCGGTGTTTGCGGCGTTTTTCTCATGCGAGCAACTCATGGCATCGCGTAACCGCGAGTTGCGCGAGCCGCGGGCATTCAACGCGTAGCCTCTTCGGGGTCATCGGGCGCTATCTCTGGTTGAGTCACGGTGTGCAGTCACGTCAATAATCCTCGCGCCGCCAGAGGACGGGGAAGACGCCTAGACTGCGATCTCCTCAAAGGTCGAACCGCCCATGGTTCTCGTCTTTGACCGAGCGGAGGGTGTCGCGCTCCTGCTGATGCCGCCGCAAAGCGCCGGTGCGCCGCTGGGGTCCGCGGCGCTCGCTCACGCCGGTGCTGCCCGGCACTCTTGGCGGCCTAGCGCTTAGCGGCATCCTTATCGGCAGCTTCCTTAGCTAGCCGAAGCACGCGTAGGCGCGTTGTTTTGGCGGCTTCGGCTTGCCTCTCGGCCTCGTCGCGCCGCACGACTACCATTTGCGATTTTTTGATTTTTTTGGCCATCTTGAACGAGTCCTCGGCGCGGCAGCGGCACCGCAGTGGTGGGGCCACGACCAACTATGGAATGGTGATCGATACAGTATTTTCCGTTAAAATCAACGGCTCTTACAAGGTGTGACTAGAGAAATCTTCAAATTTGAGAGCCAGGTCTCTGATAATGCGGTGATTTATTAAAATAATTTAAAACCGATTATTTCTTCACAAAAATAGTTGTAGATAATGACCCCAAACCCCCACTTTGAATATTGCGACAAGATCGTGGCATCGCGGCGCTTATCAGCAATTGCGGATCGACGCGTTCGCGGCTCCGGCTCCGCCGGCGGTCCTACGTATTCCCTATCACGCGCACGATTGGTGTCCCGGCACGCTGAGGGGTAACGGTATGGAAGCAACCCCAACCAACGGAATTGGCGGAATCGCGCAGGGATCGACGGGCGATTGGGCGAAGGTGCTGGATCGTCTGAGGGAGGAGGTTGGGGAGACCGCCTACCGCTCCTGGTTTCGGTCAATGACGGTCGAGCGGATTGCTGGCGGCGAGGGCGTTATCGGCTTGCCAACGCACTTTCTGTGCAAGTGGGTCACGACCCATTACGCCGACCGTTTGCTGGCGCTGTGGCGCGCTGAGAACCAGACGGTGACCCGCATCTCGTTCATTGTCGAACCGCGGATTGCCGCGCAGAGAGATAGCCAATCCCAGCCGCAGACGTCGGCCGAACCGCCCCCGGGCAACCCCGAGCCCGGCGCGCCACCCGAAATCGGTGTCGAAAAGGGACCGCTCCGTGCCCTGCTCGACCCGCGGTTTACCTTTGAAACCTTCATCACCGGAAAGCCGAACGAGTTGGCGCATGCTGCGGCACGGCGGGTTGCCGAGGCATGCGCCGGCCCGGTTCAAGCGGTGCCGTTCAACCCGCTCTTCCTCTACGGCGGGGTCGGGCTCGGCAAGACGCACCTGATGCATGCGATCGCCTGGCATGTCCGCACCCACGTCCCAAGCCGCAAGGTCATTTATCTATCGGCCGAAAAGTTCATGTACCAGTTCATCCGAGCGATACGCGTTCGCTCGACGATGGATTTCAAGGAACAATTCCGCTCGGTCGATCTGTTGATGATCGACGATGTCCAGTTCATCGCCGGCAAGGAATCGACGCAGGAAGAATTCTTCCATACCTTCAATGCGCTGGTCGAACAGAACCGACAAATCGTGATTTCCGCGGACAAATCGCCCTCCGACCTCGAAGGGCTGGAAGAACGCATGCGCTCGCGGCTCGGCTGGGGGCTGGTCGCCGATATCCATCCGACCACCTATGAGTTGCGCCTCGGCATCCTGCAATCCAAGGCCGAGCAGACTGGCATCCACCTGCCGCAAAAGGTGATGGAGTTTCTCGCCCACAAGATCACCTCGAATGTCCGAGAACTGGAAGGCGCGCTCAATCGGATCGCCGCGCAGATGCGGCTCGTTGGCCGGGACATCACCCTCGAAAGCGCGCAGGAGCTGCTGCGCGATCTACTCCGCGCCAACGAGCGGCACGTGACGATCGACGATATCCAGAAGTGCGTTGCCGAGCATTTCAACATCAAGATGGCCGAGATGACCTCGAGCCGCCGCGCCCGGGTCGTCGTGCGGCCGCGCCAGGTCGCCATGTATCTCGCCAAGCAGCTGACGACGCGCTCCTTGCCGGAGATCGGCCGGAAATTCGGCGGCCGCGATCACACCACGGTCATGCATGCGGTACGCAAAATCGAGGAATTGTCCATCGGCGACCGCGCCCTAGCCGAGGATGTCGAGCTGCTCCACCGGATGCTGCGGAACTAGGCTGACGCCGCGAGTGCAGCTGCCGGGGGAACATCCTTCTGTACTTATCGGGGTTTCCGCGGTTCTGCGCGCCGACGGCCTTGGCGCCGGTGTCGGCAGAATTCATCGATGCTGCGGTGAAGCAGCTTCTGGCGGGGTACAGAGATCGCCGCTGCTCTCTATGGCTTGGCTGGCGTCTCGGGGACGACGGCCGGTACGCCTTCGGGATTGATGTTGAAAGCGAGGAAGGTCAACGGCTCGCTGCCAGGGTTGCCCCACTGGTGGACGAGGCCAAAGGGCTCGTAGATCAGCGATCCCGGACTGCGGTCTTCCGTCTTGCCCGCGACCGTGTTCGCGCCGGTGCCCGAGACAATGTAGTAGAGCGCTGCGCCCGAGCGATGGTGTGGTGGGTTCGAGGGCATCCCAGGCGGAAAGGTGACCCGCGTCAGGTTTAATTCATAACTCCCGGATTTCAGCTCGGGCAGCGGCGTGGCCGTCCGGTACAGCTCCGTGACCACGGCCGGCGCGGCGGCCACCGGTTGATCGAGGGCCTCCTTTGGAGCCAGCAGGAAATAGAGCAGGGTCGACGGCTCACTACTCCCGGCGGTCAGAGATGCGGTCGTCCCGCCAGCGATAAGTACGCCCTCGCCGCCCTTGATCGTCTTGGCCTCGCCGGCGGAGACCTCGGTCGATCCGGATAGCTGGTAGACAATGCCGTTCGACACCGACAGGCTGATCTTTTGGCCCGGCGGTATCGATACACTCACTGCCTTGAAATAGAGCGGCGCGTCGCCGAGGGACGGCAGTTTGGTCGCGGCCACCACCGCCCGGACAATCGCCGGTGGCGCCGGCGGAGTTTGCGCGGCAGCACCCGCGATTAGGCCCGCCACCGCTAAAGAAGTGATTACGAAGGCGAAGCGCATGGCCGCCTCTGACGAAAATCGCAGTGTGGGAAGCGACATTCCCTAGTAGGCCGCGAAATCGACCACCCTGGAGAGGAGATTAGGCTCCGGTATAGGCGCCCCGCAAGGATCATATCGCCCGGCGTGGCGCGATCCTGCCGGCTCGTTCGTAGCTGTCTGGCCGATATTGGGTTACCTTGAAAGGTGACGCGCTAGGGCTGGTAGAGATGGCCGAGCCTGAATTAGAGCCGCCCGTGCCTGCGGAACATTTTCCTCCGTTGCTTCGCCGAGGTCGGGGCCGTCTTTTCAGGCGGCGAAAAATCCCGGCATGGATTGCCATCGTTTACGTCGTCGTCACGGAGGTTCCCCACTGGAAGCACCGGATCGATTTTTGGCTGGGCACCGTCGTGGCTATGGGGGGCCTTTTAAGCCATGTCGCCGCAGTATTTGCGTGGCCTTATTTCAGTTATGTCCTGCTATTTGCGGGGTTTGCGTACCTCATTTTCGTGGGCGAACCAGCACGCGGCGTTCAGCGCCATCCGTGGTGGCCCTATCTTGCGGGCAGCGTATTCAGCCTGTGCGTGACGGCAATGGTCGTAACGGCAGGCTGGGGCGCAATTCAGGTCTACATTCAAAGAGAAATTTCCCACAGGGACGCCGAAATTCAGCAACGAGCGCTGGGAACTCCGGTTTTTTGGCATCTGTCAGATTACAGTCGGAATACGTTGAAATTTGAACTCGATAAAGTACCGACTGATGACCGTTTTCCGGTTCAAATTAAGTGCCTCCCCGACTCGATTTCTCGGACGTTTGTAAATGATATTGGTCAAATCTTCCTAGACGAGCAATGGAAACTGACGACCAACTGTCTTTCCAGCAACGTTAGACCCGACCTTTTGGGCATTTACATAAGCGTAGCCAAGAGCATAACGCGGGCAGAGGACGCGCCGCCCAACGCAAGGAAACTCGCAAATATTCTTGGTGTGACTGGGATACTTTTCGAATGGTCAGCCGATGCCAGTACGAAGGACGGTGAATTCTTTCTGGTGATAGGGAATGGCCCTAAACCACCCTAGCCCGGTGGCGACTTATGCGGGAGTGCCGGAATGCGCTGCCCTGATGCATCCTCGCGTATCCGGACAGCCCCTCAGCATCGCCCGCTTTGATCGTCAATAGGCGCTCTAAACGAGAGGATCACGGTTGGGGTTGGATAGCGGCCAATCCAAGCTGGGTTCGGCGGCGGCCCTGGCGGATGTAGATCGGGCAACAGTGACCTTATCGACCCAAAAACCCTGCTGCTCTAGCCGCTCCACCACCGCCTGGGTCTGCGCTTGATCCGCGATCATCGTCATGCAGCCTTCGTCAGGCCGTTCCCGATGTCGGTATAGGATCGTGATGCTCACCCAAAACTCCCTTCGCGCGCATTTTCGTGAATTTCTACGGATCGACGCGCGTCGCAAAGGGTCGGAAACTACTCATTCATTTGAATGATACCGTTTGCGAGAGTCGTGAGCGTCGCTACGGCCCCGCTACTTCAAGCGCGGTACCCTGGCGCGGCTGACCTCGATTACCTGCGCGAGCACGCGGGAGAGGACGGCGGTTGCGAACATGATTCCGCTCGCTGTTGGGGATCGCACGCTGAACGCCTTAGAGCGCCAGCGGATCGCGGTCGGGATTTACGAAGCTCTGCGTCGGGTCAAGCGGCGCGGACTGGTTGAGCAGACTGGCGAAGGCTGGAAAGCCGCACGCTGGCGAGTGACAGTGATCTAATCGCTTTAGTCCCATTTGTCGGTACAGGTGAAGTTGTGGCTAGCATCGACGACAGTGCAGTCCTCGTCGGGGCAACATGGAGTCCCTCCCGGAGTGCACGCTCCTGCGGGCCGGATGCAGTCCTCGGCGACCCGCCGTAGCGTCGCACGGCGAACGCATTGCCCATTAGACCGTGCGTATCCCATTTCACACGTGGAACCCGACGGATTTCCGGTAGGCAAGCGCATTTCGGCGGACAAATTACCGATGCTAAGGATGGTAGCCAATGCCGCACACAGCGTGATCCTACCCATCGCACTCTCCCTGAGAGCACTCAGCTCGCTCAATTTTTTTATAGGGATTTGCGCCATAATACCGGACTTCTGCACCTGCCGCGACCAGCTTATGTCAACTCGTCGAGCAGCGCCTTTGCTTCTTTCAGGTCGGCGGTGTCGAAGCCCTCGGTGAACCAGCCATAGACCGGGGTCAACAGCGCTAACGCCTCGGCGCGGCGGCCACGTTCGCTCCAATGACGAGCAAGATCGGTAGCGGCGCCGATCTCCAATCCCTTTGCGTCTTGTTGCTGCGCCACCGCGAGAGCCTGTCGGAGGCTCGCCTGGACTGCCTCATTGCCGCCGCTGGCATGCAGTAGGAGCCCGGCGCGCGCCCGGTGCAGCCGGGATAAATACGATAGCTCTCCCCTCGTCGTGGCTTCGTCGAGTGCCTGATCCGCCTGTTCCAAACCCTCAGCGTAACGCCCTGCGGCCATCAGGCCTTCAGCCCGCAGGCCCCGTAATAGCGTCGCTTGGACCTGTGCGCCCATGTCGGTCAATATCTTCTGTCCCTCGTCGAACCGCGCCATCCCATCAGCCGGCTCGCCCGAACGAGCGAGTGCCCAGCCGAGATAGGCGAGTGCCCAGCCGCGAGGGAGCGGAAGCCCGTGTGTATCGGCCAACCCCAACAGCTCCGTTGCGTTGCCGAGTACCGATGGGACGTCGGCGCTCGTCACGAATGCCTCGCAGGCTCGCCACAGCGCATTTGCCAGCGAGGGCGGATGTTCCAACAGACGAGCTTGGTTGATCCCGTCAATGGCAAGTATTTGACCAAGATCGAAATATCCGAGCGCATTCTGTACCGACGCGCCAAAATTCATCCCGCAGATGCCCGGATCGTGCCCAAGGTAGATGTGGCGGAGATGCGCGTGGCGCTCGCCGTCGTACAGCGACGCACCGGCATCAATGTGCTCGCCGGCCTCCTTGAACCGACCCTGGAAAAAGCGTGTCGCCCAGGCGCAATGGTGCGCCTCCAGTAAGATTTCCGAGTCCCCAAGCGCCCGCGCCATTCTGAACAGATCGGCGGAAATCTCGTCCGCCTGGTCGAGCCGGCCGCGAGCAATGTTGAACATCCAGAGATTGGCGATCGCCGGCGCCAGATCGGGTGAACTTTCGAGTTGCCGACCAATTTCTGCGGCGCGCTCGACGACTTCGCCGACCTCTGGTGCCGACCAGCCATAGACAGCCATCAGGACCGGGCCGAGTTGGGACAGGATAGCCAGCTCTGCGCGCGCACGCTCGGCCGTCTCCGGCTGCGCCGCGGCCAACACTAGCGCGCGGCGGAAATGCCCGACGGCTTCGCGGTTGGCGGCGCGGCGCACAGTCTGTTCGCCCGCTTTGCGCCAATAGGAGGCTGCGCGCTCCGAATGGCCGGCCTCCGCAAGGTGATGGGCCAGGGTCTCCGGCTCCCGCTCGACCCGATCCGGCATCCGGGTCTCGATCGCTGCGGCGATCCGCTCGTGCAAGGCCTGACGCGGGCCCCGCAGCAAGGTGCCGTAAGCGGTGTCCTGGACCAGGGCGTGCTTGAACTGGTAGTCGGCAGTGGGCGGCACGCCGTGCTGAAACACCAGGCCGGCGGCAACAAGCTGATCAAGCGCGCCGCGCGTCTCCGCTTCGACGCGCAGCGCGGCGGCGGCAACTAGTTCGTACGAAAACCCGCGGCCGATCGCTGCGCCGGTTTGAGCGACTTCGCGGGCGACCGGGCCGAGCCGGTCCAGCCGCGCCATCAGCGAGGCCTGCAAAGTCGCCGGTACAGCTGCCCTAGCGCCTGGGATTGCGCTGAGTGCGGTCTGCGACTCGCCGGCCTCCAGTACGACCTTCGTCACCTCTTCGAGGAACAGCGGCACCCCGTCGGTGCGCTCGATGATCTCCTCAATGACCTCCGCAGGAAGCCCCGCGTTGCCGGCGAGCTGCCGCACCAATGCTGCGCCCTCTCGACGGCCGAGACGCGACAACGAGAGCATCGTCACATGTGCCTGGCCGATCCAGGGCGGCTGAAATTCCGGTCGGAACGTGGCGATCAGCAGCACCGGCAAGTGGTCGACCTGGGCAATCGCGCGGTCGAGCAGTTCGAGCGAGGTCGGATCCATCCAGTGCACATCCTCGAAGACCATCAGCACCGGTTGCTGCGACGAGAGGTCTGCGAGGCCACGTAGCAGCGCGTCGAAAATCTTTTCCTTTTTGCGCTGTGGAGTGAGGCCTGAGAACGATTGGGAGTTGACGCCGGGAAGCGACAGCAATTCGGCAAGAAGCGGAAAGTCGTCTTCCGCCGTGCTCGCGGTCGCCACCACTTTCGCGAGCTTTCGGTGCTTGGTCCCGGCATCATCGTCGCGGACGAAGCCGGCGGCGTGTTCGAGTTGACCGATGATCGGGTATAGCGCGCTTTCGCGATGATGCGGCGAGCAGAAATATCGCAATCGCCGATGTGGCTCGCCACCGATCCGCTCTTGCAAAGCTTCGGTGAGCCGCGACTTGCCAATCCCCGGCTCGGCCGAGAGCAGGATCACGGACCCTTCGCCCTCCTTGACTCGAGCCCAGCGCCGCAACATCAGATCAAGTTCCTCGTTGCGGCCGACCAGCGGCGTCGCGCGCGAGCGCAGAGCTTCGAACCGGTTGGCGACTCCGCTCTCGCCATGCACCTGCCACGCTCGCAGCATCCCGGCAAATCCCTTAAGAGATTGCGGGCCGAGATCGCGCATCTCAAACAGGCTGCCGATCTGCCGCCGCGTCGCATCGGCGATGACGATCGCATTCGGCGCGGCGAGGGACTGCAGACGTGCGGCAAGATTGGGCGTCTCGCCGACCACCGACTGCTCCTGTGCGGCACCCGCGCCGATCAGGTCGCCCACGACCACGAGGCCGGTGGCGATGCCGAGCCGCACTTCCAATCGTTCTGGCAGATCGAGCCGGCTGACCGCATCGACGATCGCCAAGCCGGCGCGCACTGCTTGCTCAGCATCCTCCTCGTGCGCCCGCGGGTAGCCGAAATAGGCGAGGATGCCGTCGCCCATGTATTTCGCGACGAAACCGCCGAAGCGGCCCAGCACCTCGGCGACACAGCGATGATAGGCGCCGATAACCTCGCGCAAATCCTCGGGGTCGAGGCGTGTTGCCAGCTCGGTAGAGCCGACCACGTCGCAAAACATGATGGTTAGCTGCCGGCGCTCGGCCGGGACGATGTCGGCGTGCTCGGATGAGTCAATAGCCGCACGTCGGGCTGCTTTGGGCAGTGGCGCGCTTTCCAGTGAACCCGGCTCTTCGCGCAGACCCGCGATCGCGGCGACGAGCTTGCGGCGATGGCCGACCGAGGTCACGCCGATGCTAATCAAGTCGTCGGCCGTCAGCTCCGGCAGCACTTCGCCATCGACATCGTTGTCGCGGAAAAGCTGGGCGTATTGTTCGAGCCCCAGCCCGCGCAACCACGCCGCTATGTCCATGCAGTGATCCTCAGCTCCGAGAAACGGCAAGTCCCTCATGGACGAGGATAATCCTCCGCCCGCTGAGCCACCAGCGGCAGCGGGTAGACCGGCGCCGGATATCATGTCTTCAGGGGTGAATGACTGCGTTTACACCACGGGCATCACAGGGCAGGCCTCGCGAACGACAGCTCGCCGCCGTCCTGACCCAAATCAGTTAGCGTCGGCAATGGCCGAAATGGGGCAACACCGGCCGGCTGAGACAGCAAAAACGAATGGCCGTTCAGCGTCGAACAGCAGACCCTCGCTGGCGGCCCGCCCGATGACGCCTTAGCGCCGAGAGATCCCATGGGCATCTGGCTAGCGACCGGCGCTCTTTGAGAGTGAGGTTGCTGCTCCTCGCCAGACCGTCTTTGTGCGGTTCTGAGAAGCCCGCTAAGGGCAACATTAGCCGTTCCGCGGGCTGATTACTGGGGATATGTTTCCGACAACAACCACGCGCGTGTAACGCCAGGGGGGAACATGGCCTGCCGCAAGACAGCGCTGTCGATTGTCGCCGTCACCGTATTTCTCCTCGTCACCGGTGTGCCGCGCGCTCAGCAGCCGGCTCAGCCTAAGGCCACCGATCCGACGACCGTCACGATTGACGACAAGTCGATCGGCGGGGTCGTCACCAGCCGCTTCGGGCCGGAGGCCGGGGTCTGGGTCATCGCCGAGACCCGGGATCTCGGCACTCGCTTCGCCAAGATCGTCGTCACCGATGAGCGCGGCCGCTATGTCATCCCCGACCTGCCGAAAGCCAACTACCGGGTCTGGGTGCGCGGCTACGGGTTGGTCGATTCCGAGAAGGTGCCGGCGCACTTGGGCGAGACGCTCGACCTAACCGCCGTTGTCGCGCCGAACCTCGCCGCCGCCGCGCAATATTACCCGGCCATCTACTGGGCCTCGATGATCAGGGTGCCGGACAAGAGCCTCTTTCCCGGAACCGGAGACAAGGGCAACGGCATCCCCGAAAACTTCAAGACCCAGGACCAGTGGCTCAACTTCGTCAAGACCAATGGCTGCGGCAATTGCCACCAGATCGGCAATTACGCGACGCGGACCATCCCCGAGGCATTGGGTCATTTCGATTCGTCGCGCGATGCCTGGTCCCACCGGCTTTCTGTCGGGCCTGCCGGGCATGACATGCTGAATTTCATCACCCAGGTGATGACACCTGATGGTGGGCATCTGGCGGCGCTCGCCGATTGGACCGATCGCATCAAGGCCGGCGAGCTGCCGAGCCGCAGCCCGCCGCGGCCGATCGGCATCGAGCGCAATATCGTCGTCACGGTCCGCGATTGGCTCGACCCGAAGCATTATCTGCACGATTTGTCGACAACCGATCGGCGCAACCCGACGATCAACGCCTACGGCCTCATCTACGGCGACACCGAGCTTAGTACCAACCTGCAGCCGGTGCTCGATCCGGTGCGCAATACCAAGACAACGATTCAGCCGCCGGTGCGCGACGGCACGCCGAGCTCGGCGCTGGCCAACGAGGTAGTCGTCGCGTCGGCCTATTGGGGCTTGGAGCAAACTTGGGACAGCCAGGTGAACGCGCACACCTCGGTGATGGACCAGGATGGCCGCGTCTATTGGGCGGCGCAGAACCGCTCGCCGAAGGAGATCCCCGACTATTGCAAGAAGGGCTCGTCGCTCCGCTCGGCGCAGCTATACCCGCTCGACGTACCGCATGACGGGTTCTTCCAGAACTCACGCCAGGTCACGGTTTATGATCCCAAGACCAAGCAGTTCACGACGATCGACACCTGCTTCGGCACCCACCATCTGAACTT
>Ga0182024_10021750_pt1 | contig 11615 bp, 7 predicted proteins | sample P32metaG_FD_120480 | JGI IMG/M metagenome (GOLD analysis project Ga0182024, IMG submission 120480) | Permafrost microbial communities from Stordalen Mire, Sweden - P3-2 metaG (Illumina Assembly) | ecosystem: Environmental > Terrestrial > Soil > Wetlands > Permafrost | place: Sweden: Stordalen... | reverse complement strand
GATCCGGCCGACGAGACAGTAGTGGATGCGTTTGTCGCGAGACAGCCGATCTTCGACCGCCAGCGGCAGCTCTACGGCTATGAGCTGCTGTTTCGGTCGACCCAGGAGTTCAATCAATTCGACGGCACCGAAGCCTGCTCGGCCACCAAGCAGGTAATTTCGAACATCCTGTCCATGGGTTTCGAAAACCTCCTGTGTGGCAAGAAGGCTTTTCTAAACTTCAATCAGCTTCTGTTGAGCGACGGAATATATCTCAGCCTGCCGCGACAATCGACCGTCATTGAAATTCTCGAAACCGTGGAGCCCACTCCCACCATGATTTCGCTGTGCGGCAAGATTCACGAGCAGGGTTATACGATCGCGCTGGACGATTTTGTTTCCAGCCCGCAACTGGAGCCGCTCACTCATCTCGCTCAATTGATCAAGGTCGACATGCGGGTCACCGACAGACTGGAGCAGGCGCGCCTGCTTCGCACTTACCGGCCGCGAGGCGTTGCCCTGCTGGCCGAAAAAGTGGAAACCTATGAAGAATTCGAGTGGGCGCGCGCCGCGGGCTACGATTATTTCCAGGGCTACTTCTTTGCCCGCCCCAGTGTGATTCGCATCCGGAAGATGCCGGCGTCGAAGCTCAACTGCCTGCGCCTGTTGAGCGAGATGCAAAAGGAAGACCTCGATTTCGATCGGCTGGAAACGCTGATCCGGGCCGACGTCGCGCTGAGCTACAAGCTATTGAGTTACGCCAACTCGGCGCTGGTCGGCCGGACTGGTGAAACCCGGTCCATCCAGCGCGCATTAACCATCGTGGGCAGCGAGAACATTCGCCGCTGGGTGGCGCTCACCACGCTGCCGATGCTCGCGACCGACAAGCCCGGCGAACTCGCCACTCTTTCCATCGTTCGCGCGCGATTTTGCGAGCGCCTGATCGAAGTGACCGGCATTGGGCGTCAAAACGAAGCTTTTCTGATGGGAATGTTCTCCTTATTGGACGCGCTGCTCGACCGGCCGCTCGAGCAGGTGCTCGGGTCGATGAGCCTGGCCCCGGCGATCAGCGAAGCTCTGCTCGGGACCGCGCCCGAGCAGGACGTGTTGTCGAAAATTTACCGGCTCATCCGCCGCTACGAGTTGGGCGATTGGGACCAGGTGGCACACCTCGCGCAGGGCTGCGGCATTCCCGTAATCGCCGTTGGCGACGCTTACGTCGAGGCGACGCGGTGGGCCCAACGCCTGCTGAATGGGTTGGGCGACTGAACCCGCCGCGCTCTATTTTTCGCCGGTAACGTTGATCGAGTCGCCCCACGCCGCGGACGTGCCCCACGGGCCGGAATCGCCCCACGCCGCGGACGTGCTCCACTGCGTGTAGTCGCCCCAGGCCGCCGAACTTCCCCATGCGCCCGCGTATCCCCACGTTGCGGGACTCCCGTTGATGGTCGGCTGAACGACCTTCGCGCCCCACACCTCGGCAAGGCTCCACACGCCGTTATTCCAAAGCGCCAGAACCGACTTGTTCAGAATCGTCGTCGAGAGCTGCGGATTCCAGGAAACCGTCGGCGACAGCGCGAAACCGCTGCCGGTATCGCTGTTGTTCAACGCGGCCCAGACATTAAGATATCCGGCGCCCACCGTGAAAATGTCGTAGGTGCTGGGATAGACGGCGCCGGTGGTGGGATCGACCGCGATGCTGGCCACTGGAAACGTTTTCGAGGCTGTCTTCATGAGCCGGGCCTTGACGAGATCCGGCGTAATGCCGGGCGACTGCTGAATCAGAATCGCCGCGGCACCGCTCACCACCGGCGTCGCCATGCTGGTCCCGCTGAGCGTAAAGTACTCGGGCGGTCCCGAATCGCCGGGTTGCATGTAGGCCGACGACGGCAACACATTCCCCGGATACTCCTTCGCCAGCGTCGATCCGGGGGCGAGCAGCGAGTTGACCAGATTGCCCGGCGCCACGATATCGGGCTTCACGCCCTGATCGATCCAGGTCGGGCCTTTGGAGCTGTAGCTGGCGATCAGATCATCGCTGGTCGTCATCGTACCCTCCGTCTTCATAGCCCCGACCGTGATCGCGTAAGGGCTGTTTCCAGGCGAAAGGATGGTTCCATAACCGTTCCTGCCAAAATTCCCCGCGGCGATCACCACCACGATTCCGTCCTTCCACGCGGCGGCGACCGCCTTGCAGATCGGATCGAGATTGTAGCTTTCATAAATCGGCCGGCCGAGCGACAGATTGATGACGCGAATGTTGTACTTGTTCTTCAGGGCGACCGCGCGGTCGAGGGCCGAAATCACCACGCTGTCGCTGCTCATTCCATTGGCGTCGAGCACACGAAGATCGATGAGCGTCGCCTTGGGGGCGACTCCGCGGAAGGTACGAGTGTATTGAGGGCCCGTCGACGACTCGCCGCTGCCCGCCGCGATGCCGGCGACGTGGGTGCCATGCCCGTAATCGTCCGCGTTGGTTTTCGCAACGAAACTCTGGCTGTAGACGATTCTCGAAGCCAGGTCGGGATGCGCATAGATTCCGCTGTCGACGATCGCGATCCCGACGCCCGCGCCGGTGTAGCCGGCCTGATACGCAGTATCGGCGCCCACCGCCGCGGTGGTCAGGTCAAGCGTCCCTGTGAGCTGGCGATCGGGCGAGATGTAGGCGATGCCCGGATCGAGCGCCAGTACCGTTACCACCGCCGCGGGAAGCTTCACCGCGATGGCGGGGATCAGCGAGTACTGCGCGTTGATCGTTCCGCCGAGCGTAAGCAGCTTGGTGATGTCGAGCAACGATGGCGCTGAGTTGTACTGCACCACCACATTCACAGGTTGGAGGAGACCGGTCAACAAAGAGAGCAGATCCGGCGCGATCTTGGAAACCTGACCGAAGCCAGTGGTGGCGCTGAGCAGCGCCATGGTGAGAAGAATAATCTGTCGGCGCAGAAGCTTCATGGCGGGACGGTAAGTGCACGCTCAACGCCAAAAATTAAGAGGCGTAAGTATATGGGACTAAATCACATGTGGAGAGTTCGCGAGCCGGACTTGGCGCCAGTCTGACGCCTGCAACGCCAATCTGGCGTGATCACGCTCGCGTCGTCACACTCATGTCGCGGCCCGCTTGAACCGATAAATCAGATAGCAATCGCCCTCATTCGCAAATGAAGTCGCCAAAAGCAAATTTATACATCGGACTGGTGATCGCGGGCGGCACCGCGATCCTCGGCCACGGATTGTGGACCTGGTCGAGCGCGAATGTGCGCCGCTACCTGGTCTACGCCATCATCGCCGTGGTCGCGTCAGGCCTGAAGGTCAGCTTGCCCTCGGTCAAGGGCACCATGTCGATGAGTTTTCTGTTCGTGTTGATCGGTATCTCGGAATTCAGCCTGGGCGAAAGCCTCGCGATGGGATGTCTGGGAATGCTGGTGCAGTCCATCTTCCTGACGAAAACGCGTCCCAAGCCGATTCGCGTTGCGTTCAGCGTAGCGAGCGTGGCGTGCGCCATTCAGATCGCCTATTCCGTCCACCACGCCTGGGAATTGCACAACGGATTGCTGACGGCCATCGCGTATTTCGTGGCGAACACGCTGCTGGTCGCGACCGTGATCGCACTTACCGAGCGCCAGAGCGTCTGGCGGGTATGGCGCGATTCCTATTTCTGGTCCTTTCCCAACTACCTGGTCGGCGCGGCCGCGGCGTGGGTGGTCAGCGCCGCCAGCCATTTTATCGGATGGGAAGCGGCGTTGCTGCTTCTGCCGATTTTCTACGTGGTCTACCAGTCCCACAACCTCTACATCGGGCGCCTGGAGGAAGCCAAACGGCGCGCGGAGGAGCAGTTGACGCACGCCGAAGAGGTCGCCGCGCTGCATCGCAGAACCATCGAAACGCTCGCGCTGGCGATCGAGGCGAAGGATCAGACCACGCACGATCATCTCGAGCGTGTCGAAATCTACGCCGTCGAGGTCGCCAGGGAATTGGGCTTCGGCCAAACCGAAATCGAGGCCTTGCGCGCGGCGGCCCTGTTGCACGACATCGGAAAGCTGGCGGTTCCCGAATACATCATCTCGAAGCCGGGCAAGTTGACGCCCGAGGAGTTCGAGAAGATGAAGACGCACACGGTGATGGGCGCCGAGATGGTGGAGAGGATCCGCTTCCCCTACGCGGTCGCGCCGATGGTTCGGGGACATCACGAAAAGTGGGACGGAACCGGCTACCCGGATGGCCTTGCGGGCGAACAGATTCCGATCGGCGCAAGGATTCTTTCCGCGGTGGATTGTCTGGACGCCCTGTCCTCGGACCGGCAGTACCGGCGCGCGCTTCCGCTCGAGGAGGCGATCAAAGTTGTCCAAGCCGAGTCGGGAAAGAGCTTCGACGCCAAAGTCGTCGACATTCTGGCGCGGCGCTATGTGGAGCTCGACCGGATGGCGAAGAGCAGTAACCGCATCGCGAAACTTCCGACGGGGGTGCGAATCGCGCGCGGCGAAGCGCCGGCCGCGGGATTTGAAAAGATCGCGACCGGCGCCGGCAAGGATCTGGTCAACTTCCACAACTCCATATCAGCAGCGGGCCGCCGCGCACAAAGGTTGGGGGAACTCAACGCGGCCCTGACCGATTGCGCCGGTCAGGACGCCGCCTTCGCGGCGCTCAATGCCTCGCTGCGCCTCATCGTTCCCTACGATGCCATGGCTGTCTACATCCGTCGCGGAGAGATCCTCTCGCCGCAAGGCACCGACGGCGACGATTTCCGCGGCTTCACCAACGTCGAAGCTCCGCTCGGAAGCGGATTGTCGGGCTGGGTCGCGGAAAACGGCAAAGCGATCATCAACGGCAATCCCTCGGTCGAGCCGGGATATCTGAACGATCCGCCGCGATTCAGCGCGCTCAAATCGGCCCTGGCCGTGCCGCTCTCGACCTCGCGCGGAATGATCGGCGTGGTGTCCCTGTACCGCACCGAGCCAGACGCCTTCACGAGCGATCATCTCGCATCATTGACCTCGCTCGCCGCAGCGCTGGCCGGCGCTCTCGAGCTCGCGGCGCAGGATGAAAGCGCTACGGCGTTTTCGCCGCGAGCGTAATGCAAAGCCCTTATGGATTGCCCGCCACGGCCGATCCAATAATTAATATTGGGTCTCCATCGGATGAACCGCTCCGTCGAAATTCTCGAATTCATCGGCGCTCCCGCGATCTTCGCGAGCGACGCGATGGCGTGCCTCTTGAAGCTGGTAGAAAAGATCGCGCCCACCAATGCCACTATTCTCATCGCGGGCGAAAGCGGTTCCGGCAAAGAGGTGATCGCGCGCGCCATTCACCATTATTCGACGCGCGCCGCCCAGTCCTGGGTCGACGTGAACTGCGCCGCGCTGCCTGAAAACCTGCTTGAAAGCGAGCTGTTCGGCTACGAAAAAGGCGCTTTCAGCGGCGCCGATTCATCCAAACCGGGACTGTTCGAGATCGCCAACCGCGGCACTTTGTTTCTGGATGAAATCGGCGATCTCGATCCGCGCATGCAAGTCAAGTTGTTGCGCGTTCTGGATGGCGCGGGCTATTTCCGCGTCGGAGGCGTGAAGAAAGTCTCCGTGGACGTGCGTCTGATCGCGGCGACCAATCAGGACTTGAAAATCGCGGTGCAGCAGGGGCGCTTCCGGTCCGACCTCTATCACCGGCTCTGTCAGATTCGCCTGTCCGTACCGCCGCTGCGCGAGCGCGCCGCCGACGTCGTTCCGCTGGTCGATTTCTTTCTCGCCGATCAGAAGCCGGGATCGCGCTTCTCCTCCGAGGCGATCGAAAAGCTGCGCAACTACGAGTGGCCGGGAAATGTTCGCGAGCTGCGAAACGTCGTGATCCGCGCCGCGGCATTCGCATGCGGCGACGAAATTACCACCGCGGATCTTCCCGAGGAATTTACCAACGAAGCATTCTCATCGAGTCTCCACACGTTCGCGGCGCTTCCCGAACTCGAACGCAACGCGATCGTGAAGGCGCTCGAAGAATCGCGCGGTCATCAGGAACGGGCGGCCACGCGCCTCGGAATCTCGAAACGCACCTTACAGCGCCGGATTAAATCCTACGGGTTGACCACCGAACGGACGGCGATCATCGCATGACCCTTCCTTTCGAGGGCCCCTTCACGGCCGACCGGCGACAAAATCGGGAGCGCCGGGCCACCGCGCGCACCGCAGCCGAGGGTGCGCTGAAGATCTCGTTTCAAAACCCGGCGCCCGCGACGATTGAAGCCGAGTGGATCGAGTCGAGCGCAACCGGCTTTCGCGCCGCGCATTCCTCGAAGGCGCTCGAGCCCGGCCTCGAAGTATCGTATGCTAGCCCGCGCGGCTCCGGACGCGCCCGCGTCATCTGGACGCACGTGCTCGATCGCCACCGCGTCAGCGGATTCCTGCTCCTATAGAGCCGGCCTGACATAGAGCCGGCCTGCGATTGACCGCGCTTGCACCGGCATGCTAACTTGAAAACTCCCTGAGGTGCTCGTCGATTTTGGCGAGTGAAAAGGGAAGCGGGTGAAAATCCCGCACGGTCCCGCCACTGTGAGCAGCGAGCGGGCCGGCCGCTGCGAAGCAATTTCAAGCAATTGCAAGCAGCGTAAGCCACTGTTCTTCGGAATGGGAAGGCGCCGGCACGCGACGACCTGCGAGTCAGGAGACCTGCCTCGGGAGAATCGAGCGCTATGCTTCGGGCGAAAGCAGATCGTGCGGCACCCTCCCTGGTTTCCCAGACGGTTTTTCTTTTCTTGACGTTCTTCTGCGCGGCGGCGCGTGCGGACTCGAGCGCAACGCTCCAGGGAACCGTGAAGGATCCGCAAGGGCAGTCCGTTCCCGCGGCGATTCTCACACTCTACTCGAACACTGGCTCTGCCGAAAGCGCCACCACCAGCGACTCCGCGGGCGGCTATCGCTTCGAAGGCTTGCCGGAAGGCGATTATCTGCTCCGCGCCGCGGCTCCAGGTTTCGCTCCGTTTCTCGCCGAAAAGATCCACTTGAGCGCAGGGGCGACCGAGACGCGCGACGTCGCGCTTAAACTCGCCGGCGTGCGCGAGCAGGTCGTGGTCACCGCCTCCGGCACGCCGCAAGCGCCCGAACAGGTGTCCAAGGCAACCACCGTAATCGATCCGGCCGAGGCCGACGCCCGCGACGCCGTCGCTCTTTCCGACGTGGTGGCGCTTGCGCCCGGCGTGCGCGTGCAACAGCTCGGCGGACCGGGCGCGTTCACCACCATTCAAATCCGCGGGCTTCGCGATCAGGACACGGCCGTGCTGGTAGACGGGCTGCGATTGCGCGATGCTTCCGCCACGCAAGCCGATGCGTCGGGATTGATTGAAGACCTGCTGTTCACCGACGCCAGTCGAATCGAAGTGATGCGCGGCTCCGGCTCCTCGCTTTACGGCACCAACGCGATCGGCGGCGTGATCAACGTGATCACGGATCCAGGCGGCGGGCGCACGCGAGGAAGCCTGCTGGTCGAAGGCGGCTCGCTCGGCGCGTTTCGCAGCCGCGCGCAACTCTCCGGCGGATTCCTCAAGGACCGGATCGAGTACAGCCTGGGTATCGCGCAAACCGACGTCACCCGCGGAGTCGGCGGAGACGCTCCGTTTCGCGATATCGGCACGCAGGGACGCGTGACCTTTCATCTTTCACCGTCGATCCGCCTCACCGCGCGTCTGTATGGCGCGGATTCGTTCAGCAAGGTCCTGGGAGAGCCGGATATCGTCGGGTCGCCGTCAGGCCTCGGAATCATCAACGCGTTCCCGCTTTCGCAATTCAACACCGGCAACGCGACCTTCCTTCCCGCGCCCGACAATCCCGATTCGACGCGCGCCGCGCGCTTCATTACCGCCGCGTTGATCCTGAACGGCCAGGCATCGCCCGCGCTCGATTATTCGTTGAGCTACCAGCTTGTTTCAAACGGCCGCCGCTATGGCGACGGACCCGCCGGCGCCGGTTTTCAACCGGCCAGCAACACGCGCTCGCTCTATGACGGGCGCATCCAGACCGCGGATGCGCAAATCCACTATCGTCTCGATCGCTTCAACCTGCTGAGCGCCGGCTATGAATTTGAGTCGGAAAATTACGCGAACGACAACACCCAGCAGGGAGTTCCGGCCGCGACCTCGGCAGTTAACGTCACGCAAAAGAGCCAGTCATTTTTCGCGCAGGATCAGGCGCAATTTTTCGGCGATCGCCTCCAGATATCGGGCGGATTCCGCGCGCAATACTTCACGCTCGATAGCCCGGCGTTCCTTCCGCTGGCATCGGCGCCGTATCAGGGCATCGCGTTTCCATCGCCGACGCCCGCCTACACCGGCGACGGCTCTCTCGCGTATTTTTTCAGGAAAACGGGAACCAAGCTGCGCGCGCACGCCGGCCGCGGCTATCGCGCCCCTTCGCTCTATGAACGGTTCGGCGCCGGCTTCGATCCGGTCTTCGGTTATTCGGTCTACGGCGATCCGCGCCTCAAACCCGAGCATTCCACCAGTCTCGACGCCGGCTTCGATCAGACCTTCTTCAAGGATCGCCTCAGGACCTCGGCAAGCTATTTCTATACCTGGCTTCAGGACGTCATCAATTTCGATACCACCGGTCTGATCAATCCCGCCACAGACCCGTTCGGCCGCGCCGTCGGGTATCTCAACACGCGCGGTGGTATTTCGCGCGGCTTTGAAACCAGCGCGTCGCTCGCGCCCGTCCGTTCGCTGAAAGTGACCGCCGCATATACATATGTAAATGCGATCGAGCGCACTCCTATCGTCGGCGATGTGCTCCAGACGTTCGTGGTCCCGAGAAACCAGTTTTCGCTGCTCGTCACCGAGCAGGCGACCTCGCGACTGTTGCTGAGCTTCGACACCCTCGCCTCCAGCAGCTATCTCGCGCCGATTTACGGCGAGTTCGTGACGCAAACCTATCGTTTCGGCGGGATTCACAAAGTGAACCTGGGCGCAAGCTATCGGATTCCGATGCAGGAATATCGCGCGATCCGCCTGTTTGCGCGCGCCGATAATATTTTCAACCAGACGTATTTTGAGAACGGATTTCTCACCGCCGGAAGAACCGCATCCGGCGGTCTGCAATTCGAGTTCTGAAGCGCACGCCTACTTTTCCGCCGATATTTCCAGGCCGATCAGGTCTTCCCGAATTTCGACCCGCGCGAATTTGGTCTGCGCGATCATCTGCTCAAATTCGCTTTTGGTATAGGCGCGTTTGAGCAGCATGAATCGAAACGTCAGCTTGGTGATCATCGAGTTGGCCCTGCCGAGCCCGAAACCGTCCACGGCCTGGTTGATCGATTCGCGGGGCGCATCCCGGCGCAGGTCAATGATCATCGCGCGGCCGCCTTTGCGAAGCACGCGGTGCATTTCCCGGAGCGCGCCGAGGGGCTCGGAAAAATTCTTGAACGCGGCGCGGCACAGCAAAAAATCGAAAGAATCATCGTCAAACGGCATTTCCGACGCGTTTCCCTGACGGAAGTCGATCGCCGCGCCCTCGCTCTCCGCATTTTTCCGGGCGATATCGACGAACGTGCGGCTGATGTCGAGGCCGGTGATGGGATACGCGCCGAGTTTCGCCAGCTCGATGGCGAAGTATCCCGGTCCGGGCGCGACCTCCAGCACGCGAGCGTCCGGCGGGATCTGCCCGGCCACCCGCCGCGCCAGCGCCTTGAAATCCTCGAGCGATTTCCGCGTCGTCGACGCGTACCACTTCGCCGTGTACCCCTCCATGCCGATGCCCTTGTAGCCTTTTGGTCGCAATGCCTGTTCCATCTTATAAAAAACTTCCTTCACCGGCGATCATAACCATCCGCCGCGCGCTCACCCATTTGAATTCGGCGAGCGCCGCTCAGACACCGGCGAACGGCACGCGGGCCGGTGTCGGATAATCAAAAGAGTGGATCATCATTGGAAGGGACGTGTTTCGCCGCGGCGGGTTGCGGCTTTAGTCACGGTGCTGCTGATGGCGGGAATCGAGATGCGTGCGGGCGGCCACTCTTATTCCGACATTGAGTACAGCCGGCCCGGCGGATACAGCTTAAAACTCGATGCGCATGTTCCCGATGGCGACGGCCCGTTTCCGGCGATCGTGATCGTGCACGGCGGCGCATGGGTTTCCGGCGATCGAAAGCGCAGCGTCGAGCCGTTGTTCAGACCTCTTTCCGACGCCGGCTTTGCGTATTTCTCGATCAGCTACCGGCTGGCGAACGCGGTCGAGCCGAAAACCACTCCGTCGGTCGCCGCGATCTGGTCGCTGCTCGGTGGCGCGGTGGATGACGTGAGAGCGGCCGTGGCGTTCGTCCGGACGCATGCTTCCGATTACAACGTGGATCCCAATCGCATCGCGCTGATCGGCGAATCGGCGGGAGCGCAGCTTGCCGCAATGGCGGCTTTGAAGCCAGGCCCTAACGGCGAGGTTCAGGCCGTCGTGGGATTTTATTGCCCCAGCGATCTGGTGACGCTGGTCCAGACCATGCCGTTCATCCCGGATTCCATCCGCCGCGCGGTCAAGGGCACTCCCTTTGAGGGAATCCTGCTCGCCTACCTGCGCGAGCTATCGCCGATCAATTGGGTTCGCGCGGGCGCGCCGCCGTTTTTGTTGATCCATGGCACGGCCGATACGGTGGTTCCGTTCCAGCAATCGGTCGACTTGTGCGATACCATGCACCAGTCCCGCTCTACCTGCGAAGTGTTCCCGGTGAATGGCGGCGGTCACGGATTGCGATGGTGGGAACCCGCGGTCCGGCTGACCGCATACAAGCAGCACATGGTGCGATGGCTGACGCAGGAATTGACGCCGGCCACGGCGCATCGCGATTAACCTCGAATCGCGGCGACAAATGATCCCATGAGTCCGTTCCATTCCATCGGAACCCACGCGCCGAGCGTCGCCAGCAAGCGATTGCTGCCATGGCTGGTCGCGGTCGCGTTCTTCATGGAATCGCTCGACACGACCATTTTGAATACCGCTGTGCCCACCATCGCGGCCGCGCTCAAAGTGGCTCCCCTCAGCATGAAATCGGTGCTCGCCAGCTACACATTGAGTCTCGCGGTTTTCATCCCGATCAGCGGATGGATGGCGGATCGGTTCGGAACGCGCCGCGTGTTTTCATCGGCCATCGGCATCTTCACCCTGGGTTCCCTGCTTTGCGGCATCTCCAGCAACATCCATGTGCTGGTCGCCTGCCGCATCCTGCAAGGCTGCGGCGGAGCCATGATGGTGCCGGTGGGACGGCTCACCCTGGTTCGCACGTTTGCGAGATCCGAACTCATCCGCGCCATGAGTTTCGTCGCCATCCCGGGTCTGATCGGTCCCATGCTCGGACCCATCGCCGGCGGACTGATTGTCGGATATTTTCACTGGCGGGTGATCTTTTTCGTGAACCTGCCGATCGGCCTCGCGGGTTTAATTCTGGTCTACCTGCATCTGCCGGACTATCGCGAGGAGCGAACTCACCCGCTCGATGCCGTCGGGCTCATTCTGTTCGCCTCGGGCATCGGGCTGCTGTCGTATGTGCTCGAAGTGTTCGGCGAGCATACGTTGAGCTCCGGCGAAATCGTGGGGCTGTTGGCGATTTCCTTCGCGCTCCTGGCCGCTTACGGAATGCATGCGACCAGGGCCGCGTTCCCGCTGCTGGCCCTG